>Ga0209062_1006431_pt1 | contig 10745 bp, 9 predicted proteins | sample Coa_R2_2_FD_187158 | JGI IMG/M metagenome (GOLD analysis project Ga0209062, IMG submission 187158) | Surface soil microbial communities from Centralia Pennsylvania, which are recovering from an underground coalmine fire - Coalmine... | ecosystem: Environmental > Terrestrial > Soil > Unclassified ...
TCGAATGCATCGGCCGGCACGGCGAGCCGCTCGACCCCGGCGCCGGCTGGACCTGGAACCGCCACGGCCACTACGATTCCCACATCCCGGAAGTGTTCCCGTACGTCACGTTTTCGACTGAAGCGGTCTAAGGCCGGGCCGCCGCCGGAGTGAGCGCTGTACCATCTCTCCATGGAGAAAAACCGCCTCGAAGCATTCAGCGACGGCGTCCTGGCCATCATCATCACCATTATGGTGCTCGAGTTGAAAGCGCCGCGCGGCGCCTCCTTTTCCGACCTGCTTCCGCTCGCGCCGGTCTTCTCCAGTTACGTCCTCAGCTTCGTCTATGTGGGCATCTACTGGAACAATCACCACCACATGTTCCAGACTACGCACCGCGTCAGCGCCGCCATACTCTGGTCCAACCTGCACCTGCTCTTCTGGCTGTCGCTGTTCCCCATCGCCACCGCCTGGATGGGGCAAAACCCGCTCGCACCGGCGCCTACTGCCGCCTATGGCGTCATCCTGCTGTGCGCCGCCGTCGCTTACTACATTCTGCAATCCGCCATCATCGCGCACGAAGGCGGGCGCAGCTCGCTGCTCGCGTCGGCCATCGGCCGCGATTGGAAGGGCAAGCTCTCGCCGGTGTTCTATCTCGCCGCCATTCCCCTGGCGTTCGTCGAGCCGTGGATCTCGCACGCACTGTACGCGCTGGTCGCGCTGCTCTGGCTGTGTCCCGACCCGCGCATCGAGCGCGCCCTCGAACGCCGCGAGCGCGAGGGCCGCGGCCTGAAATGATGGAGGTGAGCCGAAAGATTCACTTGGCCGGTGCTTCCGAGGCTCCTGGCTCGGGAACGCGTAACCCGCGCCGGTCCGCTACGGCACCCACTCGGCAGGCGGCGTGTACAGGTCCGTCATGCGGAAATTGCGGTATTCCTGGGCGTACACCCGGGTGGTAGCGTCGATCCCGCCGGAAGCGCTCAGCTCGTAGAGGTTGGTGATACGGGTCATCGGCGCGGCGGGGTCCGGGTAGAACCCCGCGTTGAAGTGGTAAGTTCCATCGGGCAGCCGCTCGGCGGTGCCCAGCGCGGCGGAGTTCACGCCCAGATCGGTGTTCACCACCGGGGTGACGGTGCGGTTGGCTTCGTCGACCTGGAATACCTGGGCCCGGCTATTCTCCGTGGGATTGGCCATGATCCGTGTGTTGCCGTTATCGAACACGAGCAGCGTCTGGTTATCCGCCAGAAAGTTGGGATCGTGCTGGTGCGAAAACCAGGGCCACGCGTCGGACGAATGGATCTGAAAATCGCCGCCCGAACCCATCCGCCACAGGATCGCGCCGGTGCCCGCGCCATCCCGGTAATCGATCTTCACAATCCAATCCTGATGCCGCGCCGAGTACAGAATATTGCCGTCCGGCGTCAATTGCAGCGCGTTACCGTGCAGCCAGTCGTTGGCTTTCGAAGCCTGATAAAAGTTCGAGCAGGCGACCGATGCGGGGTACGTACACGTCTCGCCCAGAATCGCCTGGCGGTGCGGATCGAGATGATCGAACGCGTCCCACGCCCACACAACCTGCAAATTGGGATCGAGCACCAGGATGATATCGCCAAGGACGTCGACATCGCCGGGCCCTTGCACGTCCCTCAGAATGCGCTCCGTTCCCGCCAGCACCAGGTAGTTGCCGTTGGGCAGCGCGATGGCCTCGTGGTGAAAGCAGGTGATCGGGTGCATGCCCCTCGCCTGCAACTGCTCGCTCACGCGCGCCGCGTTGGTCTCGGCGATCGTCGCGCCGCTCAGATCGAAGTGGCGGAAGATCTGTTGCGACGGATCTTTCGTGCCGTCCTCGATGGTTCCGAGGAATGTCCCGCCCGGCGCAGGCCGTGTGAGTGTCGTCAGGGCAAACGGCGCATACCAGACGATGTTGCCCGCCAGATCGGTCGCCACCGGATTGCTGTTCACGATCGAATGCAGCAGAATATCGGTCGAAACCGGCACACCCGCGGGCGGCACCACCTGCGGCGCCTGGATCGGCAGGCTGGCGGTTGTCACCGTGAGCGGCGGGCCGATGACCGTCGAGGCGCCGTCGACCATCTCCGGTTGTACCTGATAAGTCGTGTTGGCGCGCATTCCGGTGACATAGAAATTCACGCTGTACCGCGAATCGCAGGCCTCGAACGGCGTGGCCGCCACCGTGCCCTCCGGCGACGTCGTCTGCACACGCACGCGCCCGCGGCATTGCGGCACGCTGTAAATATAGACCAGCGGATTCGCGGTCGGAGTTAATACCGCCTGGTCGCCGGTAACCAGGCTCGTCAGCACGAAGGGCGCGGTGGCCGTGGCGCTTTCGCCCGTCGCCAGATTCCGCACGGTCACTTCGATCTCGTACGGCCCTTCGCGCGCAATCGTGCTCCAGGTGAAGGCTTGGTTGGGCCCGAAGTCTACGAGCGAGTTGTAGCCGAAAGTCACGGTCCGGCCGCGCAGGTTCAGCCCGGTATAAGTGGCCCGGTATCGATACCAGAGCGTGCCCGGGGCGGCACCCGATACATCGGCCGTCCACGTCACGGGAGTGCCCAGCGGCTGCGGCGAGGGAAGCGATGCCGCCAAGGTCACCGACATCGACCAGGCCGAGACCGGCGCGCACAGCACCGCTCCAAGCATCAGAATCCGTTGCATCGCTCTCCTCTCCATGTGACTCATCGGCCCTACCACGTTAAACGCGAGTTCCCGGCGTTAAGTTGTGGTGCCCGAAGGGCGGCCGGTCCTGCGCAATGCATTTTCCCGGCCAGAGGCTAACTCACGGCACAGTGGACCGGACGAGCGGTTGGTGAACCGCCGTGTTCGCCTTGTGAGCGCTCCCGTTCACCGCTCCGTAGCGGGCGCGGAAGCCGGGGCTTCCGTGCTTTTCACCACGCTTCTGACTGAGGAGGATCGGCCGCCAGGGCGCTAATATGAATGCTTGATCCCCCAGACCCAGCGGGAACCGGATTCTCAGCGAAGACCTTCCCACGTGGCGTTCGGCCTCTTGCTCGCTGCCTACTTCTTTTTCTTTACCTGGGAAGGCATCCGCGCGCCCTTTGCCGCCGACGACATGATGAACTTATCGGCACACTGGCGGCACTGGAAACAACTTTTCTATGCCCCCTTTCTCCTTTGGCGCGATTTCTACCGGCCGATGGGCGGATGGTTTTACGTGCCGCTGTTCCGCCTCTTCGGCCTTCATCCGGCGCCATATCACGCCGCGTTGCTCCTCCTGCTGCTGGGGTTGGTCGCGCTGACTTACCGGCTGGCGCGCGCTCTCGGCGCCGCCCCGCTCGAAGCCTGGCTGGCGGCGTGGATTGCTGCTTACCACGCGGGCCTCGCCAACCTCTATTACGAAACCAGCCATATCTATGACGTGCTGTGCGCGATCTTCTATGCCTCGGCTCTGATCGTCTGGGCACGCGCGCGCTCCGAAGGCAGAATGCTGCGGCCCGGCGAGGCCGCCGCCTTCCTGCTGCTCGAGCTGGGCGCCCTGAATTCGAAGGAAATGGCCGTTACGCTCCCGGTCATGTTGCTGGTTTACGAGTGCCTCTGGCGCCAACCGGCCGCCCCCGTGCCACCGGATCGCAGTAACTTCGCCCGCTGGCTCCGCGGACCGGGCTGGCTCATCGCCGCCTCCGGGCTCCTGACCGCGCTCGCCATTTACGGCCGCGTGCTCCGCGGCTTGGCGCACGAGGGCGGATACGCCGCCACGTACTCGCTCGACCGCTGGGCCGCCTTCCAGCGCCAGCAGTTCCGCGATATCTTTCTCCAATCGAACGACCCCGGCTGGGCGGTGCTCGCGGCCGTATGGCTGCTGATCACGTATCTCGCATGGCGCAGCCCGCGGCCGGTGCTGCGTTTCTGCTGGGTGTTTCTCATCATCGGCCCGCTGCCGGTCGAATTTCTCGAGGGCCGCGGCATGGCCGTGCTCGCGGTGCCGTTTCTCAGCTGGGCAATCCTGGCCGGCATCCTGGCGCACGGGCTGATGCGCGCCATCGCCGATGCCATCGCGAACGATCCCGGCCTCCGCCGCCTCCACCCGCGCACGCGCCTCGCCTGCGTAGTCGCGGTCTTTCTGCTGGCGTGGGGCGCTTGGAACTGGGGCATCTACGTGCGCGACGCGCGCCCGTCGATGTCGAACACCGGCCGCCCCACCGCCGCCGTGATCCGCCAGTTCGAGCTCCTCGCGCCGCGCACGCGCCCGCACACCACGGTAGTCTTCCTCAACGATCCCTTCGACGGCTGGGACATGGCGTTCATCGCCGAGCTCTGGTTCCGCGACCCGACCGTCACGGTGCGGCTGCAGAAGAAAACGCCGCTCTCGCCCGATGAACTCGCCCGCGCCGACGCCGTGTTCGACTGGCAATCCGGCAAGCTGGTCAAGGTGCGGTGAGTCGCGCTATAACTTCGCGATCACTGCGTCGGTGAATTCCCCGGTCGAAGCCTTGCCCCCCACATCGCCCGTCAGATGCCGGCCTTCGGCGTAGACCTGGTGAATCGCGTTCTCCAGCCGCCGCGCCGCCTCGCGCTCACCGATATGCGCCAGCATCAGCACGGCCGATTGCATCAGCGCGGTCGGATTGGCGAGCCCCTTGCCCGCGATATCCGGAGCCGTGCCGTGCACGGCCTCGAACACCGCGGCCTGGTCCCCCATGTTGGCGCCCGGCACGATCCCCAGCCCGCCGACCAGCCCCGCGGCGAGGTCCGAAATGATATCGCCGTACAGGTTCGGCATCACCAGCACGTCGTACGTCTCCGGCCGCATCACGAGCTGCATGCAGGCGTTGTCCACGATCAGCTCGTTGTATTGCACCTCGGGGAAGCAGGCGGAGATCTCGCGGCAGCACTTCAGAAACAGGCCGTCGCTCTGCTTCATGATGTTGGCCTTGTGGATGGCCGTGACCTTCTTCCGCTTCTCGCGCCGCGCGTATTCGAACGCCGCGCGCGCGATGCGCAGCGACGCATTGCGCGTGATGATCTTGAGGCTTTCCACCACGCCCGGCACCACTTCGTGCTCCAGGCCGGAATAGAGATCCTCCGTGTTCTCGCGGAAAATGGCGAGATCGAGCGGCAGATCGCGGAACCGCGTCTCGAGGCCCGGCAGCATGCGCACCGGCCGGAAATTCACGTAGAGCCCGAGCTTCTTCCGCAGCGCCACGTTGATGCTCTGGTGGCCGCCGCCGATGGGCGTGGCCGTCGGCCCTTTGAGGCCCACGTGGTTGGCCTCGATCGACGCGAACACGTCGTCCGGGATCAGCTCGCCGTGCTCGGCGAGAGCCCGCGCGCCGGCCTCGACGCGCTCCCATTCGATGGCGGCGCCGGTGGCATCGACCGCGCGCACGGTAGCTTCGGCGACTTCCGGTCCGATGCCGTCGCCAGGGATCAGAGTGATGGTGTGCAAGAGACTATTATAAAAGCAGGCAGCAGCCATCCTATGATTCCCGATTGGGCAGTCGAGCGCCGCCGCATGGTCGAGCGGCAGCTTCGCGGCCGCGGCATCCGCGATCCGCGCGTGCTCCGCGCAATGGGCGAGGTCCCGCGCGAGGCCTTCGTGCCGCTCGAATCGCGCGTGCTCGCCTACCGGGACGGGCCGGTGCCGATCGGCTTCGGCCAGACCATGTCGCAGCCCTACATGACGGCGCTGATGGCCGAACGCCTGGAGCTTACCGGCGTGGAAACGGTCCTCGAAGTCGGCGCCGGCTGCGGCTATGCGTCGGCCGTGCTGGGCGCGCTGGCGGCGCGGGTGATCGCGATCGAGCTCATTCCGGAATTGGCCGAAGTAGCCCGCGCCAACCTGCGGCGCGCCGGCCGCGATGCCAACGTGATCGTGATCGAAGGCGATGGCTCGGCGGGTTATCCCGCGGCCGCTCCGTTCGACGCCATCTCGGTGGCCGCCGGCGCGCCGGAGATGCCGCCATCTCTGCTCGATCAATTGGCCGGCCGCGGCCGCGCCGTGATCCCCGTCGGCAGCCGGCAGGACCAGGAGCTGCGCGTCTACACGCGCCGCGGCGGACGCACGATTTACCGCGTGGCCACGCAATGCCGCTTCGTCCCGCTGCGCGGCGGGGAAGGGTGGCACTGATGCGCCTCCGCACCGCCAAGGACCGCCTCAAGATCGAGCACAGCATCATCGACGGCCTGCGCCCGGTGCTCGAAGAGCTGCTCGCGGCGAACCCCGAGATCCGCTCCGTCATCCCCGGCGTCATCCGCCCGGTCCGCGACGCCAAAGGCAAGGTTAAAATGCGCGTGACGGTGCCGACGCAGAACGGCTGGAAGGCGATCGCGCTCAGCGCCGGCGCGCGCCAGGAGCTGTTCCTGAGCACGGACTGGGGAAAAGACGAGCTCGAGCGGGCGATGGAGCGGGCCGGCGCGGTGGTCGGTTAGCGGCAGCGGAGACCCGGTCTGCGACGGCAAGTGGATTATGATAATCCACCTGATTTTGTAAGCTGCTGATTTCAAAGGAGCGAAAATTTGCAAGTGGCTTATCGTAAGCCAGCGTGCGGTCGCGGGCCGGCCCCTACCGCACCACCGTATCCTTCATCCGTGCGTCGCCGAAGCGGGTCCGGTCGCCCGCTTTCGCGCCGGGTACCGGCAGCAGTCGCGCCGCCAGCGGCTTGTTCCACTTATAGGCGAGCGAGGCCACGTCGCCGAACATCCGCGCCAGTTCCTCCTCGCCGATGTCGCCGCGCAGCGGGATCGTGTCCAGCCCGCCCGCGCACACGGCCGAATACGCCAGCAGCGAATCCACCTGGAACGTGCCCTGCGCCCAACGCTCCGCCAGCAGGTTGTCTTCGAGAACCGGGACCATCAGGCCGGAGTAGCCGGTCTGTTTCACCGGCGCGGACTTCACGGCGCGGGTGATGAGCGCGGCCGCGGTCATCGTGCCGGGCGAGCCGAACGGCGCGCCGGTGAACGACTCAATGGCGCGGCCGATCGAGACATCGCCGAGCGGCGCGGGCGTGGGGTCGATGCCCGCGTACGTCCAGCCGCTATTCCGCGCCACCCCCGTGGCGGCCGCCTCGGCGGCCCGGAGATGCCCGGCGAGCGCGCTCGCAAGCTGCCGCTCGGCCTCGTCCGGCTCGCGATAGCGCGCGAAGACGTCAGCCACCACGCCCGCGCCTTCCAGCCCGACCGCGAACACGCGGCCGGCGCCGGTGTGGTACGCGCCGGGATAGAACGGGCCGTACGGCTTGACCATCGCGATGGCGGCGAAGTTGAGGTTGCCGCGGCCGTTGGCGCTCAGCGCCGCCACGCTCTTCACGAGCTTCGCGGCCTCGCGAACCGCGCGCCAGTGAATGCCGTCCTCGCCCGCGATGATCAGGCTGGAGTTCAGGCGCGTCGAGGCGAGAACCTTGGCCAGCACGGCGAGCGGCGCGGCGTCGTCCGTGTCGCGCAGCATGGCCGTCCCGATGTTGCCGGTGAACTGGCGGCGCGCCGCGAGCGCATCCAGTTGCCGCAGGAATTCCACCGCTCGATCCGGAGACATGCCGCGAATGTAGTCGGGGAACGGCTGGGTGACGATGCGGACCGTTTCGACTTCGAAGCCGGCCGCGCGGTAGGCCGCGCGCGCGCCATCGAGAAAGCGCATGGCGTCGTCGTACTGCGCCATATAGGATTGGGGATCGATGTGAATGAATGCCGTGATCGCGCGCACTTTGGGCCGTTCGCCCGCGGCTGCGCACGCCGCGGCCAGACACAACGCCAGAAGGAGATTCCGCATCTGCCGGTTATACCACTCCGGAAGGCGGGCATGAGCCGCCCCGTGGCGGCGACTGTGGCTGCCAAGCCGTTCGCACTGACGCCCCGCATCGCCGCGCATTGACGGGCCGCCGCGTAGCTCGCGCCCGTGCGCCGCAGGCTTCGCGCGCACGTCGACCGCGGTGCACGCCTGTATGGCGCGCCCGCGCTTCCACAACCCTGCCGCGCCGCCCGCCGTGCGGTTCGCGCTCAGAACACCGCGAAGCAGAAGACCTGGTTCGACCCCTCCGGGCTCAGGCTGTATTCACCTGGCTCCAGGCTGTCGCTGACTTCCAGGCGGTAGAGGTTGCCATCGAGATGCTTGACTTCGATCAGGATCGGCCTGGGCTGCTTCTTCGGGCCGAAGAGAATCTCCCGATGGCCGCCTTTCACGTCCAGCCGGTACAGGCCGAGCTTCTCCGGAACGATCTTGCTCGAAACGAACAAAAAGATGGGCGAGGCAAGCGGCGTCCGCACCGGCGAGCCCGCTCCTTCTACGACGTAGAGCGTATCGCTCTTCTCTTTCTGTTCCTTTGCTTCGGCGGCCTCCGTGGGCAACAGGTTGCTTGCGTGCTTGAGGTAGGGAAGATCCGGCTTGGGCGGCCGCGGGCCGTCGTACTTCTGCGCCACGCCGGCCCACGCCAGCGCCAGGAGCAGAGGGGCCAATCGGGCGAGCATAACGAACCTCATCTTACACCGTCCCGGTAGATCCTGCGGCGGAGCGGAGCATTTCCGCGATCCGCCGCGCCAGCGCGGTGGCGGTGTAGGGCTTGCGCAGAAATCCGGCCGCCGCCACGCCGCCGGTATGGCGAAACGCGTCCTCTTCCGGGTCGGTGCTGGTCAGGATGACCGGCAGGCCGCCGCGGATTTCGCGCGCCATGCGCAGGAATTCTCCGGCGCCGTCGTCGGGTTCGGGAACATCGAGCAACACCGCGGCGAAGTGGCCCGGTTGCTCCGCCAGCCGGCGCAAGGCATCTTTGGCGTCCGCGGCCGTCTCCACCGTATAGCCCAGGTCCTCCAGGGTGAAGCGCGCCATGTTGCGCACCAGCTCTTCCCGATCCGCGACGAGAATGCATCCCGCGCCGCGCAGCTCCCCGGCTTCGGCGCCCTGCCCGGCCGCGGCCGGCAGAATCACGGTGAACGTCGTGCCCTGGCCCGGCGCCGTTTCCACCGAAATGCTGCCGCGATGCTGGCGGATAATGCCCAGGGCCGCAGATAGGCCCAGCCCTCGCCCGGTGAACTTCGTGGTGAAAAACGGATCGAAGATGCGCGCCTTGGTCGCCTCATCCATGCCGTCGCCTGTGTCTTGCACCTGCAGGACCACGTCGGCCTCCGCGCCGGCGCCGCGGGCGAAGGTCCGGATCGCGATGTCCCCTTCCCGTTCGCCGATCGCTTCGCCCGCATTGATCGCCAGGTTCATAATGAGCTGCTGGATTTGCTTCGCGTCGGCCTGAATGGGCGGCAGTTCGGGATCGAGCTCGAGACGCCACCGGATGAGCCGCGAAACCGAGGTCCGGAGCAGCGGCGCGAGCTCGCGCACCGCCGCGGAGAGATCCAGCCGCTCCGTCACAAAGCGGCCCTTGCCGGCGTAAGCGAGCATCTGGCGCACCAGCACCGCGGCGCGCTCGCTCGCGTCCAGAATCTCCGAGGCCCGCTCCCTCACGACCGCGGCATTGTCGGCCTCCTCCATCGCCAGGCTGGCATTTCCCATAATTCCGGTCAGGAGGTTGTTGAAATCGTGCGCCAGCCCGCCCGCCAGCACGCCCAGGCTTTCCAGCTTCTGTCTCTCGCGGAGCTGTTCCTCGAACTGTTTCTGCTCGGTAATGTCGCGCGAGATATGCGAGATGCCGATCAGCTCTCCAGCCGCGTCGCGCATCGGCGAGACGCTGAGCGAGACGCGAATCGCGCGGCCATCCTTGCGCAGCCGCACCGTTTCGAAGTGCTTCAGTCTGCCTCCCTGCCGGATGCGGTCCAGGATCTCGTCCTCTTCCCCCCGCCGGTCCGGCGGCAGCAGGATGGAAAGCGGCCGGCCGAGCATTTCCGCCTCGCTGTACCCATAAATCTGTTCGGCGCCGCGGTTCCAGGTTTGGATCGCGCCGTTCAGATCCTTGGAAATGATGGCGTCCTCCGATGATTCCACGATGGCCCGCAACTGGGCCGAAAGCCGCTCGCTTTGGCGGAGTTGTCTGGCCTGGCGCTCGGTCTCCGCCAGTTGCTCCGCGGCCAGCCTGGCGTTGAGGTCGGATACCGCGCGCGCCCGGCGAAAGCTTTCGACGATCCAGACCACCGCCGCCATGCTAGCCACAAAGAGAGTGAGCCGCGCCCAATCCGGCCTCGGCATTTCGTAAGGCGTCGCGGCGGCGCAGATGGCGATCGCGGCGATGGCGGGACCCGCGCCCAGCCAGCGGATCACCGCGAGGACCGCGATGTAATCGAAGACGAAGGGCAGCGAGTTTCCCAGTGCGGGGTCCAGGGCCACCCGCACACCGACTGCGGCCGCGGCGCCCACCACGGCGGCAGCGTAGCGAAATCGCACAACGGTCTTCCCCGGTACCGGCCGCATGCTGTTTTGTTCATGATCGCACGCCGAGAGATGTACTGGCATTTCCGTGCGGTACTGACCAATTGCGCAAGCAGACGTCCCGGCTTGGTGCGCCGTTCCACGACGGAACGCCGCCTGCACTGCGCTGAGTCGTGAATCGGACGGTCCTGATTTCTATCCTCTGTCTGCCTGCGCTCGGAATGGCGGATTTCCAGGCGGGTCTTGCAGCCTACCGCCGCGGCGATTTCACTGTGGCGGCAGCCGAGTGGAGGCCGCTGGCGGAGGCCGGCGACGCCCACGCGCAGTACAATCTCGCCCTGCTGTATGCGTCGGGCAAAGGCGTGGCGCAGGACTTCGCGCAGGCGGTGCAGTGGTATGCGAAGGCCGCCGAGCAGGGCGTGCCCGCCGCCGAGTTCAACCTTGCGGTGATCTACGCCAACGGCGAAGGCGTCCCCGCCAACCC
>Ga0209062_1006432_pt1 | contig 10739 bp, 14 predicted proteins | sample Coa_R2_2_FD_187158 | JGI IMG/M metagenome (GOLD analysis project Ga0209062, IMG submission 187158) | Surface soil microbial communities from Centralia Pennsylvania, which are recovering from an underground coalmine fire - Coalmine... | ecosystem: Environmental > Terrestrial > Soil > Unclassified...
GCCCGCGGCTCGCCCGCCTGAAAGGCGTCGCCGCCGCGCCGAAGAGAGGCGGTCAAACCAAAGCCCCACCGACAGAAGGACAATTTGACAATCGAAATCCTCGCGAGCGCTCGGTCAAGCGCAACGGCTCAACTCGCCCAAGCCTGCGCCCGCCTCGGCCGCGCGGCTTCAACGCCCCCCAGCCAGGATAGTGTGAGAAATGCAGGCTAAGGCGGCGACGCCCTGAGAATTGCATCGCTCTTGTCGAAGCGCCATTCTGGCGCATGATGCAAGCGCGCGTCCAATTGCGAGGTTCGGTCGCTCTCGCGCTGCTCGGCGGCTTCATCGTCTGCGCAAGCGCGGACGAGCCGCAACCGCCTTCTTCCACGCCGCCCTCGGCGGAGGACATATCGCTGCAAGGCTACGCCATCGCGGCGCCGCTTTGCGCTGAATGGACCGACGGCTGCGCGACCTGTTTGCGCGACAGCGGCGGCGCCCATTGTTCGACCCCCGGCGTCGCCTGCCAGCCGGGGCCAATCCTCTGTCGCAGAGAAAGCGACAAATAGCGTCCTCGCTGAAGGTCGCGGATGGATGATCAAGGCGCTCACGGACGATATTGAAAAATACAATAAGGATTTCGATATACTCGTGTCGATAAAAGATGAACTGAAGGCGCGTGGTTCCGAGGCGCGCAGAGCTTTGTTGCGATTGCTGAGCCATGACAACCCTCAAGTGCGCCTTCAAGCCGCCAAATTTGTCTATCCAGTCGCGCGAGACGAAGCCAAGAGGTGTTTGCAAAACATCGCGGCGGCCAATTTGCCCGATCAATCCCTCTCCGCGGGGATGGCGTTGCATCGTCTCGAAGAAGTTCCCGACTGCCTTGATCATTGATGCTGCGGTCAGTTGCGGCCGGAATCGTCGTCATGGAAATCGAGCGCAGGCGAATAGGCGTTTAGTAAAAGTACAGCCGACGTTCAGTTGCGCCTCGCGATGAACTGATTTCTTGAGCCTTTCGCGACCTAGACATCGGAATGACTGGAACAAACTACTCCGCGATGTCGATCGACGAGCTCCTCAAACGCTTTGAGGATGCCTGTATAGAACAATATGATACATACGTCACAGATGATACTAAGAAGCGAAATGAGAATTTTTGGATACTCGTGGCGATAAAGGAGGAGCTCAAGGCGCGTGGGCCCGACGCGCGCAGGGCTTTGTTGCGATTGCTGAGCCACGACAACCCTCAAGTGCGTCTTCAGGCTGCGAAGTTTGTCTATCCCGTCGCGCGAGACGAAGCCAAGAGGTGTTTACAAGAAATCGCGGCGGCCAATTTGCCCGATCAATCCCTCTCCGCGGGGATGGCGTTGTATCGTCTCGAAGAAGTTCCCGATTGTCTTGACCATTGATGTTGCGATCATCCGCAACTGGTCAGAAATGGCCGTTAAGGGATCGAGCGACGCGCCTCACGCATTTCGCGAGCAGGCGCTTGCGCGCCTATCCGCCCGGCTGGGGCGCGCCTCGACGGCCGATCGCGCTCCCTTCAGCTCTTTCGCCACACTGTGAGTACGATGTTCGCGGCCTTGTCCAAGATGCGCGTCTCGCGCGGCTGCAAACCCGCTTCCGTTAGGACCGTCTCGGCGCTGGCGCGCCGATCGCAGGCTGAGAAAAGGGCGCGTCCGCCCGGCGCGATCACGCCGAGGCCGCGCGTGAGGTGGAAAGCGTCGTAGCCGATCGCGAGAAACAGATCGAAAACGCCTTGGCCGCCTGGAACCGCGACGCGTCCGCCCTTGGGAAGCAGCGCGGCCGCGACATCGGGCCAGGACACGGCCGCCGGTCGCCACCAGATTTCGCCCTCCCGCGCTTCGAGCCCGGCGGCGCTATTGGAGATGACGAGCCGACGCCGCCCTTTGACATTCGGATTGGCCTGATGGCCGCGGCGGCCGAGCACGACGAGATCGGCTCTGTCGAGTTCGCGCTGGAAGTTGAGCCAATCCGCCTCGTTGCGCAGCGCGATCGGCGTCTCGCCGTCGGGGCCGGCGATCCGGTCGTCGTCGGTGACGATGGCGTAGCCATGGATTTCGATCGGGGCGCCGGACACGAACCGCCTCCGCTGTTGATCGGCAGGGCGCGGCGTCGGGCGATATGCTATTTCCGCCGTTAACGCCACTTTCGGATCGCCAGCCATGGACGACGACAAATCTCCGCCCGTTCCTGCGCCCGAGCCGCGCGAGCCGACCCGCATCGACCCCAGGCTTCTCGAAATCCTCGTCTGTCCGCTGACCCGCTCGACCCTCGAATATGATGCGGCGCGCCAGGAGCTGATCTCGCGCGCCGCCCGTCTCGCCTATCCGATCCGCGACGGCATTCCGATCATGCTGCCGGAAGAGGCGCGGCGGATCGAGGATTGAAGCGCCGGCCTCAAGGCGGCTCAGGAATGCTTGCGGCCGAGCATCGGAAAGATGAGCCGCTTGGCCGCGTCCTTCGCCCGGCTAGCAAGCCTGCGCCCCGCCAGCCACAGGTTCAACCGCCAGGCCGCGCCGGGCCGCAGCGCGACGAGGCAATCGACAAGCTCCAAACGCTGCAGCCACAGCCGCTCGATCATCGGATGGCCGGCGATCGCGCAGGAATCGGTCGCCGCGATGCGCGGGTCGTCCTGCTGCTTGCGGGAAATATCGAGCGTCAGCAGCACGCCGGGGGAGAATTCGGCGAAGGCCTCGTCATAGGCCGTCTTCCAGTAGAAGGCCCGATCCTTGGAGAGGAGGAGCAAGCCCATCGCCGCCGGCGCGCCGACGAATTCCAGCCAATCGACCCTGAGCTTGTCTTCCGCCGCGAAAGCGGCGAGCGCCGCGCGCGCGAAGGCGGCGCGGCCGGGATCGGCGGCGAGCGGCGCGCCGCCGCGGCCCTTCCAATTTTTCGGTTCGAGCGCCAGAAACGCCTCCGCCGCCTGGGCGGCTTCGGCGCCTCGCGCCGAGCGAAAGACGAGGCCGCCGCGCTCCGCGAAACGGCGGCGCAGCCGCCGCCAGTCCTTCAGCCGCTTGCCAGGCAGCGCCGCCTCGAAGCGCCCTTGTCCGTCGCGCGCGGGGTAAAGAATCGCGCGCTGGCGCCGATTGTGAGCGATGAACGCGAGGCCGAGCCGGCCCGCGACGGCTTCGAGAAGCTTCGCCGTCGCGCCGTCCGCGGCGAGCGCCGGAACGAGCAGGCCGGCGGCGCGGGGACGAGCCTTGCTCAGCCACAGCGCGGCCGCCTCGAAAGCCGCCGCCGCGCCGTCGCGGTCGAGAACCATGGCGGCGAGGCCGGCTTCCTTGCTCCGCCAGACCGCCGCGACGCCGAGAAGCGGCGGCGCGAGCGCCAGCACGCCGAGGAGGCGCAGCCTCTCGGCGCTCTCCCAGGCGAACACGAGTTCAAGTCCGGGCGGCGCGATATGGCGGGCGGCCGCGATCAGAAAGCCCGGCTCGGCGAAAGCGTTCGCATCGAGCGCGCGGCCGCAAAGATCGCGCCAGGCGCCGGCATGGGCCGCGGCGCCCTCGACATCGAGGCGCTCGACGTAAGGCCCGGCTGTCTCCATGCCCGCTCCTTGCCCGCATCGAGCGGACGCTCGCCGGGCGGCGAAGCCTAGCGACGTTTCCTCAAGGCTTTCTTGACTGAGCGCGGCGTTTGATGGACGCCTCGCTCGATGCCGCATTCCGATCCTAAAAGAGACGCCAAATTCCAGGCCGCCGCGACGCTGGACGCGATCGGGCTCAAATGCCCGTTGCCGGCGCTGAAAACGCGGCGCGCCTTGGCCAGGCTCGACGCGGGCGCGACCCTGATCGTGCTCGCCGACGATCCGATGGCAGCGATCGATATTCCGCATCTGCTCCGCGAGCTTGGCGACGAGCTCGTCGCCGCAAGCGAAGCGGGCGGGCGCCTGCGGTTCGTGATCCGGAAGCGCCGTCTGTAGACGCGGTCGGCGACCGCGTCCCGGCCTAGCCGCGCTCGGCGAGCGCGGCTACAGGCGCTACGCCAGCAACCCGCCGGGCCGCGGCGCCAGCGGGTTCTCGACCAGCGCCGCCCGGTCTGGCTGGTCGATCGTCGGCGCGCCGACGACAGCCGCCCAAAACCGGTCGACCTCGCCCGGCGCCAGGCCTTCGCCGATCACCACCAAGCGCGTGGCGCGGTCCGCGTCCGGCCAGGCCGGCAGGCGGCGCGGCGGGCTGAAGACATGCTGCGCGCCCTGGATCAGCAGCGGCTTTTCGGGATCGTCGGCGAGCGCGATCAGGCCTTTCGCGCGAAGCAGCCGGGCGCCGAATTGCGCCTTGAGGAGGTCGACGAGTTGCGCGGCGGCGCGCCATTCGATCGGCGTCGGCCAGCGCAGGCTCTGCGCGCCGATTGCCGGCCCATGCGCCGCCTCGGCGCGGAAGCGGCTCGGCGCCTCCGAAAGCGCCTCGCTCACGTCCGGATCGGCCTCGCCGGCGGCGAGGAAATCCTCGACCGAGAACTCGCCCGCCGCCGCATCGAACACAGCCGCCCGCGGATTGAGACGGCGCAGGTTTTCGCGCAACCGGGCGTCGCGCGCCGCGCGCTCGCCCGGCGCGACGAGATCGGTTTTCGAGATGACGAGCCTGTCCGCGACCGCGACCTGCCGCCGCGCCTCGGCGCGCGCGGCGAGCGTCGCCTCGCCGTTGATTGCGTCGACCAGCGTGACGATCCCGGCGAGGACCAGCCGCTCGGCCAAAACCGGATCGGCGGCGAGCGCGTCGAGGATCGGCGCCGGATCGGCGAGTCCGGTCGTCTCGATCACGATGCGCGAGAACGGCTTGATCCGGCCGGCATCGCGCCGCGCCAAAAGCCGCTCCAGCGCCTCGACGAGATCGTCGCGCAGCGAGCAGCAGAGGCAGCCCGAGGCGAGCAGCAGAACGTCGCCTTCGATGCGCTCGATCAGCAGATGATCGAGGCCGATCTCGCCCCATTCGTTGACGACGACCAGCGCGTCCGACAAAGCCGGATCGCGCAGGAGGCGATTGAGCAGCGTCGTCTTGCCGGCGCCGAGGAAGCCGGCGACGAGATGGACCGGAATCGGTTCGCGCGCGATCACGGGCCGGTCGGGATGAGCTTGCCGACGAAAACCGGCGCGCCGGACGGCTTGCCGGTCGGCGAGCCGCCGGGCGGCTCGATCGTTACCGCATAAGTGGCGTTCTCGACCACGGCCGGGTCATACGACGCGACGTCGGACGCGGTGGCGGCGTTCTGCTTGAGCAGGCCGAGCGAGCGCGGCGCGCCGAGCTTGGCGTCGATCAGCCAGAGCTCATAGGCCTTGTCCGGCTGCGGCGGCGCGGCGACCGGGCGCACGGTCAGGCTGCGCGTTTCGATGTTGACGGTCACCACGAAAGCCGGCTGGTCGGCGCTTTTCTGCAGGACCGCGACATATTCGTGCGGCAGGCTCGCGCGCATATTCTCGCGCAAGCCGAGGCCGATCGCCAAAGCCGCGGCGACCGCGCCAGCGGCGATCGCGCCGGCGCGCCAGCGCCGCAGGCGGCGGGTGAGATCGACCACGACGGCGTTGGCGCTCGCCGCGTCGTCGAGCCGGCTTTCGATCTCGGCGAGAAAATCGCGCGGCGGCGCGACCGGCGCGATCGTCTCGGCGAGCGGCGCGAGACGGCGCTCCCAGGCGGCGATCGCGGCGTCGAGATCCGGCTCGCGTTGGCGACGGGCCGCGAGGGCCGCGCGCTCGGCCGGATCGAGGGCGCCCAGCGCATATTCGGCGGCGGCGAGATCGTCGTCGGGCGAGAGGCTCATGACGACAGGCAGTCCCTGAGATCGGCCAAGCTCCGGCGCAGCCAGGTCTTGATCGTCGGCACGGGCCGATCGAAGCGCTTGGCGAGCGCTTCGCGGCTGGCCCCGCGATAATAGGCGAGAAGGAGGATTTGACGCTTTTCCGGTTCGAGCGTTTCGAGGCAGCGCATCAGCGCCTGAAGGCTCTCGCTGCGCTGGCGCGAGGACAAAGGATCGACATCCTCGCCGGGAGGATCGAATCCGTCCGGCATGTCTTCGAGCGCGATCGGCTGGACGCGGCGCGCTTCGTCCAGCGCGCGATTGCGGGCGATCGTCGCCATCCAGCCGATCGGCGAGCCTTTGGCGGGGTCGAAATCGGCGGCCCTTTCCCAAATCCGCACATAGGCCTCCTGAAGGATTTCTCCCGCCAGGTCCCTTCGCTGGATGATACGAACGACCACGCCATAGAGTTTCGCCTGGGTCAGGCGATAGAGAGCGGCGAAAGCGGCGCGATCGCGGCCGGCGACGCGCGCGATGAGCGCCGCGAGGTCTTGCGCGTCCTTTTTCACGCCGAGGTCCATGCCCGGCTCAGCCTAAGCCAAGTCACGACAATGTGAAACGTCCGGACCGGTAGGCCGGCGCAAAGCAAAGGCGGGCGCATCGCGCCCGCCTCGCTTCTCCCGAGACTTTCTGGGGCGGGTCAGCCCGGGATCAGAACCTTGTTGATCACGTGGATCACGCCGTTCGATTGGAAGACGTTCGGAATGGTGATCTCGGCGGTGTCGCCTTTCGCGTCGGTGACGGCAAGATGCGAGCGCCCGCGCCGCTGCACGATCAGGTCCTCGCCTTCGACCGTCTTGAGCATGGCCTTGCCGCCGCCCTGATCGACCTTGTCGGCGAGGTCCTGCGCGCTCATCCGGCCCGCCACGACGTGATAGGTGAGCACCGCGACGAGCTTGTCGTGATTTTCAGGCTTGAGCAGCGTCTCGACCGTTCCCTTCGGCAGTATGGCGAACGCTTCGTTGGTCGGCGCGAAGACGGTGAAAGGCCCAGGCCCTGCGAGCGTGTCGACCAGGCCGGCGGCCTTGACGGCGGCGACCAGCGTGGTGTGATCCTTGGAATTGACCGCGTTCTGGACGATGTTCTTGGATGGATACATCGGCGCCCCGCCGACCATCACCGTCATTTCGGCGAAGCTCGGCGCGGCAAAGCTCGCCGCGCCAGAAGCGACGACCGCCGCGAGCAGACCGGCGCATAGAGAATTTCTGCGGTTCATGAATAGAGCTCCGTGGGTTGCCGCGCGTTCGCCGATGCGCGGATGCAGCAGATACGCAAGCCTCGCCGCGCGGTTTCAAAGCAGGCAGGAATTTTCGCCGCGCTCGAAATCGCGGCTTGGTGTAACTTTTCGCTTCGGCGCTCGTAGGAGCATTGGAGGCTGAAGGAGCGTTTTAACAATGTCCTCGCTTGCAACCGAGCCGATCGCCGCCATGCCGGCCCGCTCGCGCGTCGTCTATCGGCATTCGCTGCTCGTTCGCGTCACGCATTGGATCAACGCGCTCTGCTTCGTCCTGCTGCTGATGAGCGGATTGCAAATCTTCAACGCGCATCCTTCGCTGTACTGGGGCCAAGCCTCCTCGTTCGATCATCCGTTCATCTCGCTCGACGCCGTCCAGGACGCCAACGGCGACGTGAAAGGCGTGACGACCGTGCTCGGCCATTCCTTCAATACGACGGGCGTCCTCGGCGCCTCGCGCGACGATGACGGCGAGATGACGGCGCGCGGCTTTCCGACCTGGATCACCATTCCCTCCTATCAGGACCTCGCCACCGGCCGCCGCTGGCATTTCTTCTTCGCCTGGATTCTCGCGCTGAACGGCCTGGCCTATTTCGGCGATCTCATCGCCCGGCGGCGCGTCACGCGCGACTTTGCGCTGTCGCTCGCCGACTTGCGCTCGATTCCGCATTCAATCCTCGAACACGCCCGGCTGCGCTTTCCCAAAGGCGACGCCGCGCTCCACTACAATGTGCTGCAGAAGCTCGCCTATCTCTCGGTGATTATCGCCTTTCCGGTCCTCGTCCTTGCCGGGCTGACCATGTCGCCAGGCGTCGATTCGGGCTTTCCTTGGCTTCTCGAACTGTTCGGCGGGCGCCAATCGGCGCGGACGATCCATTTCCTCCTTGCGACGTACCTTGTTCTTTTCCTGCTGGTTCATCTCGTCATGGTGCTCGTCTCGGGAGTCTTCAACAATTTGCGGTCGATGATCACCGGCCGATATCGCATCGAGGAGGAAAAGCCATGAGGCGCGAGGATCAGCCGACGCGACGTCGCCTGCTCGCGGCTTTGACCGCCGGCGCCGCTGTCGGCCTTTCGGGATGCGACCGCCTGTCGCAATCGCCAGGCTGGTTGTCGCTTCTCGATTCGGCGGAAAGCCTGACGCGCCGCGCGCAGCGCCTGCTGATCGGCTCGCGCCAAGCCTTGGCCCCGGAATATGGCGAGGCCGACATCTCGAAAGTCTTCAAGCCGAACGGCTCCGTCGAGCCGGACGATCCCGATTATGTCGCGGCGAAGCAGGAGAATTTCGCGAATTGGCGGCTCGCCGTCGACGGGCTCGTCGAGAAGCCGCTCACCCTGTCGCTCGCCGAGCTGCGCCAATTGCCGGCGCGCACCCAGATCACCCGGCACGATTGCGTCGAGGGCTGGAGCTGCATCGGCAAATGGACCGGGACGCCGCTGAAAGAGCTGCTCGACCGCGCCGGCCTCAAGCCCAACGCCCGCTACATCGTCTTCCATTGCGCGGACACGCTCGAACAGACCCTCGACGGGACCGGCCGATATTACGAGAGCATCGACCTCATCGACGCCTTCCATCCCCAGACGATCCTCGCCTACGACATGAACGGCGCGAGCCTGCCGGTCGAGCATGGCGCGCCGCTGCGGCTGCGGGTCGAGCGCCAGCTTGGCTACAAGATGGCGAAATACGTCATGCGGATCGAGGCGCGCGAGGAATTCGCTTCGCTTGGTCGCGGCCATGGCGGCTTCTGGGAGGATCGCGGCTACGAATGGTACGCCGGGATTTGACTGCGGCGCGGCTGTCGCCTTCCCGCCGGTCGGCCGTTCACGGACGCCGTTTGCTTGACGCGCTTTGCCGCGGCTGTTAATCATGCCTCGCTGGCGAGGCAAAAAGATGTTTCTTATCAATAGATTGCCCGAGACGCGCGGCCGTTGGGACGCTGTCCGGCCCATTTCTCGATGACGGTCCGCTTCCATCGCGGCGATCTGCCCGACGGCGCCGATCTCGGCGCGGTCGTGGCGATCGACACGGAAACGCTTGGCCTCGACGTCAGGCGCGACCGGCTCTGCGTCGTGCAATTGTCGGGCGGCGACGGAACGGCGGAGGTCGTGCAGATCGCGCCTGGTCAGAAGCGCGCGCCCAATCTGGAAAAAATCTTCGCCGACCCCGCTGTCTTGAAACTTTTTCACTTTGCGAGATTCGATCTCGCCGCGCTCGCCAATGCTTTCGGCGTGATGCCGGCGCCGGTCTATTGCACCAAAATCGCCTCGAAACTCGCCCGCACTTACACCGATCGTCACGGGCTCAAGGACTTGACTCGCGAATTGCTCGGCGTCGATCTGTCGAAACTGCAGCAATCCTCCGATTGGGGCGCGCCCGACTTGAGCGAAGCGCAAATCGCCTACGCGGCGTCCGACGTGCTGCATCTGCACGCCTTGCGCGACAAGCTCGACGCCATGCTGACGCGGGAGGGCCGCATTGATCTCGCGCGCGCCGCGTTCGCCTATTTGCCTGACCGCGCCCGGCTCGATCTCGCCGGCTTCGCGGAGATGGATATTTTCGCCCATGCTTCGCCTTAACCAGGCCGCATTGGGCGGCGATTTCACCATCCCTTTTCTTTAACGCCTGTCATATTATGTGACGCCGGGGGAACGGAACTAAACCGTCCCGCTTTGGAGCTTCAAGGGGTGAACTACGCCGCCGCCGTCGAGCTGGGCGAATCAGCCTATGGACGCGAACGCGCGGCGGCGTTCGCTGCGGCGCAGCGCCATTCGAGGCTGGTCCGATTCCTGCGGCTCGCCATTCTTGGCGGCGCGGCGGGGACGATCGCGATCCTGGCGCTGATCGCGGTCTTCGATCCGTTTAGACATATTGTCGGGGACGCCTCGGTCGCCGGCCTGAGCCTCGATGGAACGCGTGTCGCGATGGACCATCCCAAGCTCGCGGGGTTCCGCAAGGACGGCCGGCCTTACTTGGTCAACGCCGAACGCGCGACGCAGGACGTGCTGCATCCGACCAAGGTCGAGTTGCGCGGCATCGACGCCGAAGTCGGCATTTCCGGCAACGGCGCTTCGAAAGTCACCGCCGATCGCGGCGTCTACGACGCCGCGACGGAGCATATGGAGCTGACGCAAAACGTGCGCGTCAAGAGCGATCAATACGACGTCCGCTTGAAGTCGGTGAGCATCGATTTCAAGGCCGGCGTCTATCGCTCCAGCGATCCGGTCGAGGTCGTCGCCAGCAACGGCGCGACGATCACAGCCGATTCAGTCGCCGCGACGGACAATGGCCGGGAGCTGACTTTCGAAGGACATGTACGATCTGTGTTGCAGGTCGGCGACGCCGCGCAGCGTACGGGCGCAGAGCTCAAGGGGGCGGATCAATGACAGGCGCGCAGCCATCCGCAGCGTCCTTCCCTCGAAAGAGGGAATCCAGCGCACCTCCGCGCTGCGAGGTTTGGCTCAGTCTGGATTCCCGCTTGCGCGCAGGGCTGTCCGGGGAAATTGAGGGTGAGTGGAACCGCCAGGAGCGCAGCCCTCGCAAAAACAACGAGACATCGAGAGTCCTTCGCCGGCTTCTGATTGTCGAGACTCAGAAACGAGCGCGCAAATCCCAAACACCGCGCCGCCATCGAGGCGAGCGCGCCTCAAGGCCGAGCCGGCTTCGCCGGTCGCTCCGCTGCGCTTCGCGAGCCTTGACCCGCGCCCGCCTCGACGG
>Ga0209062_1006433_pt1 | contig 10738 bp, 8 predicted proteins | sample Coa_R2_2_FD_187158 | JGI IMG/M metagenome (GOLD analysis project Ga0209062, IMG submission 187158) | Surface soil microbial communities from Centralia Pennsylvania, which are recovering from an underground coalmine fire - Coalmine... | ecosystem: Environmental > Terrestrial > Soil > Unclassified ...
CAGATATATCGATGGCTTTTATAACCCCGTCCGCCGGCATTCGGCCCTTGGCTACAAAAGCCCCATAAAGTTCGAGCACGAAGCAAAGCAAGAGACAATGGCTCTCCACTAACCGCGGGCAAGTCCACTTGCCTTGCTCGGCGTCCTTCAGACGGCGAACTGGGTCGATATTCTCGGTTCCGAGAAGGCCGGCATCGCCGTCACCGCTATCGGCGTCATCGGCGCCGTGCTGCGGTTCTTCACCGACACGCCGGCGATGAAAAGCAGCTGACATGAACTGGCTCACGGTCCTGTCGGCGCTCGCGAAACTTGTTCTCACCATCCTCGAAATGGCACGGGAGCGGCAGGCGCAGGGTGCCGGCAGGGCCGAAGCTATTGCGGAGTCCGCCACCCATGCACTTGATCTTATTCGCAAGGCGCACGATGCGCGCCGCGCTGCTACCGATGCCGCTGCTGATCCTGGCCGGCTGTGCGACGACGACGGCTTCCGTCGGGACTAATGCGGTCGCCTGCTCGGCGTTCGAGCCGATCCGGTGGTCGAAGAAGGACACCGATGACACGATCCGGCAGGCCAAGGAGCACAATGCGGCGTGGGCAGTGCTTTGCATGACCGATCACGATCGGCAGGCCAAACGGCACTAGCCTTCTGTCCCTACTCCCTGGACCCACTGCAACGAGGCTTCGGCGTCGAGCCCAAGAGGCTTGATGTTCTTGTTTTGTTCTAAAACTTAGCGTACGATTCGGCAACGAGTGCTCTGGCATCCTCGTCCCAGGGTGCAGCGGCTGCCGCAAGCGGCTAGGCTCGAACGAGGGAGCGGCGGAGACCACGCTGCATTTCGATGGCTGACGGCACTTCAATTGAATGGACCAATGCGACCTGGAACCCCGTTACGGGGTGCACCAAGATCAGTGCCGGGTGCGACCATTGCTATGCGGAGCGGTTCTCGGAGCGGTTCCGAGGCGTCCCGAACCATCCCTTCCGCAGCGGCTTTGATTTGACGCTCCGACCCGAACGACTGGAACAACCCATCCAGTGGCGCCGGCCACGTATGATCTTCGTCAACTCGATGAGCGACCTCTTTCATAAGCTCGTTCCGTTCGAGTTTGTGGATCGCGTGTTCGACACAATGGAGCTTGCCAACTGGCATACCTTCCAGGTGCTGACCAAGCGCAGCTCCCGGATGCGCGACTATGTGCGGAGTCGCTATGGTCGATCGAGCGCTCCGGAGCACATATGGCTGGGTGTTTCGGTCGAGGACGGGACCAAGCTTTCACGCGTCCGCCATCTGCAACAGACACCCGTTCCAATCCGCTTTTTGTCCGTCGAGCCTCTAATCGGCCCGATTGGGAAATTGCCCTTGGATGGTATCGGTTGGGTGATCGTCGGCGGAGAGTCTGGTCCTCAAGCACGACCTGTGGACCCGCAATGGGTTCGAGATGTCCGGGATCAGTGCGTTCCGCAGAAGGTGCCGTTCTTCTTCAAACAATGGGGCGGCTTGCGGCCCAAGTCCGGCGGACGGAGTCTGGATGGAGAAGAGTGGAATCAGTGGCCGAGCATGCCGATTGCTACCTCGGTGCCAAAAGGCGGGGCTGGTCCAACTCGATCGGGTGGAGCGCCGAGGACCCGGCATGGCAGCACCAAAGACGACCGTCTGGAAGCTTGATCCGCACACGCGTGCCAAGCACGAGATCCTGAGGCGCTACCTTCAGGCATGGACGCCCATCCTCACGCAAGGCGGGTTTCCGAAGGTCGCCTATCTGGACGGCTTCTCCGGTCCAGGCCAATACGAGGGGGGCGAGGACGGCTCTCCCATCATTGCGCTCAAGGCAGCGCTCGATCACAGCAACCGCATAAGCGGCCAAGTTATTTTTGTGTTTGTCGAAGAGAAGCAGGACCGTGCCGAGTTTCTCCGGCAAATCGTTCAATCCATGTCGCTGCCCAAGAACTTTGTCGTCGAGATCCATGGCGGCAAGACCTTCGAGCGGGCCTTCGCAGACTTTCGTCGTGACCACGCGGATCGCAACAGTCGGCTGCCGCCAACATTCGCCTTTATTGATCCGTTTGGATGGACCGGGGCTCCCTTCTCGGTCGTTCAATCGATCCTCGGGCAACCCAGTTGCGAAGTCTTCGTCACGTTCATGTACGAGGAGATAAACCGCTTCATCGGTCATCCCGACCAAGAAGCGAATTTCGATCTTTTCTTCGGTACGCGCGACTGGCGATCGGGGATCAATCTGGCGAAGCCGGCCGAGCGCAACCGCTTCCTGCATGACCTCTATCTTCGCCAACTCAAGCAAGCGGCACGTGCGGAATATGCTCGCTCCTTTCAGATGCGCAACGCAGCCGGTGTCACCGATTACTATCTCTTTTATGCGACCAACAATTCGACGGGCCTCAAGAAGATGAAAGAGGCAATGTGGAAAGTGGACGAATCTGGCGAATTTACCTTCTCGGATGCCACCGATCCCAATCAGATGGTGCTCTTCTCAAAGAGCCCGCGGTTCGACGACTTGGGAAAGCAAATCATGGCCCGATTTGCCGGCCAGGAAACCTCAGTGGGCGAGATCGAGGAATTCGTGTTGGCGGAGACCGCCTATCGAGAGACACACTACAAACGACAAGTGTTGAAAGAGTTTGAGGAATCGAATCCACCACGCATCGAGATCGTCAACGCTCCGCCCGGAAGAAGGCGTGGCACCTTTGGCGACCCTTCGATGCGCCTGCGCTTTCTGTGACAAGGGCGGAGTCGCAATGCCCCGCCTCAGACATGAAGCCGGCGGATCGCACCGCCCCAGCCGGCAACCTCGTCGGAGAGCTTTGAAAGGCTACCACCGGGGGCGATGTAAGCGAAAACCACCTCGTCCGCCAAGGCGGCGACAAAGCGATTGCGCTGGCGCGCCAAATCGGCAGTGACGCGTTTCTCCGTTACTGGAAACGGCGATACGATCGTCAGCCGGCCGTCCTCCAAAGCCTTCCTTTGCATGGCGGGCAACCGCAGAACGCCCAAGCCGCGGGCGAGCACCATGACGACGGGTTGCTTGCCGCGAAGAAGAATATCGAGACACTGCCGTTCGAGCGGCGAATGAAAGCCGCCGATCACGCATCGGCCGGAATCGCGCCAGGCCGCGGCCTGGTCGAAGGCTTTGAGGATCGTCGCCCCTGGCGCTTGCTTGGAGCAGAGGAGCGCGGTCAGTGGGCCTGACAGTGGCGCGGCAGGCCCGATGATCGTGAGTGTGGCCGGCGCATCGGCACCGAGCCGTTGCTCCAGCTGGCCGGGGTATCCCCGCTTGCCTCGCGGGATGGTTTGCGAAGAATGCGACCGTTCCGCCGCCGGCATGGCTCATCCCTCCGGCCAGCGCATATTGACCGCCGCCCGCACCGGTGTTTGCACTTCGGCTGGCGCGCGGCGGATGTAGGTCAGCGCCTTGTCGAGCGTCGCTTTGTCCTGAGCCGCAAGATAGCGGATCGCAGCCTCGACGGAGAACGGCTCGCCCGCACGATCGCTGAAATTGCTGCCGAGCGCCGTCCAGATCGCGGCGTCGTATCTATTGGTGGTAGCCCAAGCATGGATTGCCTCGACTGCGTGCGGATGGCGATCAATTGCTTTGGCGCTTCGCTGACCACTCAATCGATCAATGAAACCGACACCCTTCACGCTTGGCATACCCTCACGAACACGCAAATTCTCGATCGCTGTCTTTAGACTTGGTAGTGCGCTAACAGCCACGCAGGTCCGACACGAAGCACCGCTTTCTTCGTCGATCACCAAGGTAAGGCGCCCGTTACCCGAAACCCGACTAAACTCGATGGGCAAGAGCGGGCCGTTCGGTTCGAACGCTGTCTCGATGGCGAGGTCACCGCAGTTCCAGACAAGCGAACCCCAGGCTAGGATGGCAATTCTCAATACCCCACTCCATCAGGTTACAATCCAGCGTCGGCCAGAGTGCCAGAGCGGGTTCGGCGTGCGCCTTACTTCTTTGTCAAGTTTCTGGAAGTCTGGATCGGTAGGCATGACGACACGATAGTCAAAGCGACCTCTGCCAACCTCCCACATTTCGAGAAGCGCGCCAGGGACAGCCTCGGGAATATCCAACGTCATTACCAAGGCATGGCGGACGACGAGGCGATCGATGACGCTGCCCGTGTTCATATTCCTCAGCCTTAGTTTTGGAAGGATCGGGGTGTGCAGATTCAGATTGAAGAATTCGGACCACGCCCCCGAAGGCGGTTGAACTTGGTGCCCAGAATACCCCTGCTGATCGGACTTCATGATCTGGATCAAGAGACGCCGATTGCCGCCATCTGAAATCTCTGGCAACGCGAAGCTCGGCGGCGAGTATTGCTTCCCCAACCACTCTAGATCGGCCTTCGACAGCTCGTCGGTCGCCAACCCGTCCACATAGGCTCTGATGTCCGCTAATGTTGAGGCGTCCGATACCCGAACCACAGCCTCTCTCAGATGATCGCGCGACCGCACAGACGCGTTCGTGGAGCCAACGAAGCCGACAGCGTCGAATGCGAACACCTTCGCGTGAAGCAACGGCGCAGTAAAAACCCTGACGCCTCTCTTGCGAATTTTCACGAGCGCGCCCGGATAGGTGATGCCAGCACGCACCGCCACCAGGCTAACGTCGACCACAAGCTTGCTACCCGGTGTAAGCGGGAGCAATTCATCCTCCTTCTGACCAAGATAGGCGACGGCAACGTGTGACGGCTGCTTTGCGCCACTAGCAGCCGCTGAAATAGCCGTCCAAGGCGACTGCGTGATAAGGCTCATCACCCATCGCCTCCTTCATCGGATTCGCTCTCACCAAAATCTGTCTTTACAAGTTGGGCATACGCTAGTTCAACATCGTTCCAGACTTCTTCGAGACAAAGCGCGTCCCTCCAGACTAGGTCCGACTTATCTGACGTGCCCCTGCACTTGGCTAGATTGTAGTTCCCAATCCGCTTTCCGGCATTCAGTTTGAAGACCAGATTGGCTTGCATCGCAGCCTCAAGTGCTGCCCTTGAGGCTTCGATTTGCTCGTCCTCAATGGTTGCCAATTTTTCGACCGGAAACGGTATGGTCGTGAAATTGGAAAGTGTTACGTGAAAGTCGTCGCCAACGATCGCCCACCAAAGCAAACCGATCTTCCCGTTTAGTAGGGTATGCGCAAGGTCTCGCGTTCTGGCGCTATCGAAGCTGATTTCTCCGCTGTCTGAAGCAGAGATCCGCTTGCCGTTCGCATCGTAACTGGGCGCAGGTTCGAGGGAGAACGAGACCCAATTATAGGCCGACTTGCGAAAGTAGAGCCGCTGGCTGCTCGGTCGCGTTGATCGGTATCTCTCAAGACTGGGCGACTCGCGCTTCGATGCCTCCAGTGCCCGAAGGAGTCCCGGTAGGCTCAGCTTCGGCACTAAGCCATCCCACAGAGATGGCGCGAACTCTGCATACTGAATCTTTTGAACCAGATGCGGTCTCGCTTCCTCGAACCACCGATGTGTTGAGGTGGTGTAGGCTCTCTTCTGCCCTCGCCGACTCCCGATATGTATAGTATTCCGAACCCGCACATTGATCTCGCGGACTTCGCCAGCCGCCAGTTTTGCGCGGATTTCCGCGTAGCGCGTCCGGCGCGCCAAGACTTCGCGCCAGATCTCGGTCGGCAAGGCGAACTCGGCGGGTGCTGCTCGGTTCCAGTTCGCCTGTGCGGTAACGTGATCGACGTCGGTGGCGATGTCTGCGGGAAGCGGGCGTTCGACCCCATGCTTGATTGCGGCATGGATGTACCGGTCGGGATCGTCGCGCAGGTGGTCCCAGATTGTCGGCCCATTGGGATTCTCAAAGGCGACTTTGCATTTGGCCTTGGCGGCATCGAAGAGGAAGGGGATCACCGTGTTCTTGGAAATGTATTCGGTGATGTCCTCCTTCGTGTAATAGGCCCCCATCTGCTTCTGGTTGATGTATTTCTCGAAGATGTAGCCGAGAACGTCGGGGTTGATCTCGTTGTCATTGCGCAACGGCCGTTCGTCGAGATGCCACTGGTAGCGGTCGAAATAGGCGAAGATGCGGGCAAAGGCCTCATCGGGAATCGCGATCTTCGGGTACTGCTCCTCGATCGGATGCGGCTCGAACAGGCCGCCGTTCAGGTAGGGAATGCGGCCGAGCAGCTTTTCGAGCTCGGGATTTCGCTTCTTGCCGCCAAGCCCCTCGTGGAACAGGCGCAACAGGAAGTAGCTGTAGAACGAATAGAACTTGTCCCGCCCTTTCTCCTTCTGACAGCGTTCGAGACGGTTACGCAGATAGTCGCGCTCTCCGTTCAGGAAGCCCTTGCGCTGCATGAAGTAGATGAACATCAGGCGGTTCAGCATCAACGACGCGTACCATTCGCGGTCGGCCACGTCGGCGATGCCGCTGATAAAGTCGAGGAAGGCTTTGTGTTCGATTTTGAACTGGTCGTAGAACCGCTTGGTGACGCGCTCGACATCGAACGCGGCGCGCGCCCGCGATGTCACATCGACCAGGGTGAGGCTTTCCTCCTCCTCCAATGAGAATGCGATTGCCGCGAGCTTCTGCAGGAAGCCCCGATTGCCGGATGCGGCGTACCAGAAGTGCTCGGGCACAGATGCCGGCTTGCCCGCTTCCCGCCGCGCCCAGCACCAAATCTGTTCGGCGCGATTCGCATCGGTGAATATGATCAGGTGCTCAAGGGTGGTCTTGGCGACCTGACGCTCGATCTTCTTCCGGGTGGGCCGGTCCGGGATCGATCGGCCCTTAGGCGCCTCGCAATGCCACGCGACCATCCCGCGTTTTTCTGCGATGGCCTTCAGCGCGTACGGTGTGCCCAAAATCTCGATTGAGAGTGCGGCGCTGTGCCGATCCCAGCCCAGTTCATTGACGAATAGCGTCGCGAAGTCGAACCGTTCTAGTAAGCCTTTGGCGCTTGCCGCGTTGAATTCCATCCCCCGCCCTCTTCCTCAAACCGTCGGCGCCGCCAGGCCGAGCGAGCAAATGATCTGCGGCTCGCCGCCATGTTCTTCTTCCTGGATCAGGCACAGCCGGTCTTCTTCGCGCAACGCCATGACAAGCTCCGCGAGCTTGTCGTCGTCAATGCCGGCCTTGAGTTGCCGGTTCAGTGTGTCGATGGCGGATTGGCGGAGCGGATATCGATAGATCTCCTCAATGGCTTTGCCGAGCTCGGGCGATTCGAAGAGAGTGCCTTTGACCTTCTCGGCGTACCGCTTAAGCCGTTCGTAGGTCCGGAATCTCGCGCCCGATGGACGGCCAAGCTGCCCTCCAACCTGCTTCTCCTCTGCCGCGACATGTTCCACGCCTTTGGCGACCAACTCATGATGATTGTCTTGCCGCGGCAGTGCCGGCGTGTCGGGTTTGCACGCCGCGACCTTCAGGATTTCGAATTGGGATTGTGTAACGGGGACACCGTCGCTACCGACCCAAGCCAGAGCATCATTTCCCTGCGCGGTTCGCAGATAGACAAGGACACCGCCCGGCCTGCCATCCTGCGGCGCGTATGCCTTTGTCGAGTAGACCACGGATGGCAGTTCCGGGATGGTCTTTTGCAGTGTCGGGTCCGCATCGATGGCGTTTTTCCAGATCTGATAGGCGTAGGAGGCCAAATCGACCTCGGTGTCGGCGTCACCGTCGAGAATGCCTGCTTTTTCGTTATAGAGGTCGATGAGCTCCTGACGCTCGCCCTCGTCCTCGAAAAAGGCCTCGTCGGTTCCAACCACCTCCGCGTTTTCCTTGAGGCGCTGACGCACGCGCGAGCGCAATTGGATTAGCCGCTCGACGCCCTCCGCCGGAAGGAACGAATAGCAAAGGATTCGCTCGGCTTTCTGCCCTATACGATCGACGCGGCCAGCCCGCTGGATGAGGCGGATGATCGCCCACGGCAGGTCGTAGTTCACGATAATAGCGCCGTCTTGAAGGTTCTGCCCCTCGCTCAGCACATCTGTCGCGATCAAGATGCGAAGCTCATCCTCTGGCTTGATCTTGTTTCGCTTGTTGTTGCTGTTCGGGCTGAACCGCCACGCGAAGCTCGTTGGGTCGGAGGTCTCACCAGAAACCGCCGCGACCGAGTTGAGGCCTCGGCTTTTCAATTGCCGGCCTAAATAGCGGACCGTGTCCGCAAATTGCGAGAAGACGATTATCTTCTCCTTGGGATGTTTTTTTGTGATGAGATCGACGAGCGCCGCGAGCTTTGTATCCCGCGTCGGCTCCCATTGGCCGCAATCCTGAATAATCTTGATCAGCAGCGCACTGTCGGTCGTGAGGTCCTTTTTCAATTGCGCGACGAATAGGTCCGGCCGGAGCCACTTGAAGCGCTTCTTGTATTGAGTTGCGTAAAGTTCATAGACTTCCGCCGCTTTTGACCGGAAGGCTGTCTCGTCTTTCAGATCAAGCTCTTCCGAATCCTGAACATTGTCATCGTCTCCGTCATCGAACAGCTCAGCATCGGCGCTCGGGTCATCGAAATCTTCATCGTAGCTCGCGGTATCCAGAAGACCGGCATCCTGCGTCCCCAACGGGAGAGGAAGATCGTGCTCGATGGCGTGAAGGAAGACGTAATTTCGAAGGACATGGCGCTCCAACGACTGTTGAAACGCCTCGCCACTGCTTTCGAGACGCTTAAAGAGGTTTGTGCGACAAAAACCCATGAGGCGCTTGCCGGCACGGGACAGGTCGTCCAATTGCTTGGCCTCGTTCGCTGTCGGCGGCGTGTGCGGCTTCGGCGCGACGTAATTTCCGAGGCCGTAGCGTGGCAAATACATCTGGTTGATCGCATCTACGACGGGCGAGGCATAGAGCCTCGCATATTGGTCGGATGCGTCTTTTTCCACGATCTCGAACCGCAGCGTTCGCGGCACGCGCTCGGGGAAATAGGAACGCGTGCCGTCGTCAAAAGTCAGGAACTTGCGGCCGGTCGCAGGGTCGGTCTTGGCATAATTCTCCTGAATGAACGTGCGCGTCCGACGAACCATGTAGAGGCGCATCAACTCGCGCCAGTCGTCCGCATATTCGCTTTTTTCGAATGCTGCGAGAGATCTTACGGGCGCTTGATGGCGTCGGACGAACTCAGTTTCCCCGATGTCTTGAAGCAAGCGCTCGGGCCGAATGCCTATGTCACGGTCCTCCGGCACGAACAGCCTGAGTTGGTTCGAAAGGTCACCGTACGTTTTGTTGTAGGGCGTCGCCGAAAGGAGGATGCACCGGCTTTCGTTCTCGGTGACGTATTCTTGAATGGCCCGGTATCGCTTGCCCTCGCGGTTTCGCAGATTGTGGCTTTCATCGATAATCACAACGCGGTATCGCCGAAGCTCGGGAAGCTCGCGCGTGACCCGCGTCACCGAGAGCACTTTTGCCAGAAGGCGATATTCGGAAACGTAATCTTCCCACATCTTCACCAGGTTTTTTGGGCAGATTATGAGAGTTTCCGTGAAGTGATCGTCCTGAAAAATCTTGGCCAGCGCCGTGGCCATAAGCGTCTTGCCGAGGCCCACAACGTCGCCGATCAGGACACCGCCACGCTTGTTCAGGTGATGCGCGGCGATCTTCACCGCCGCTTCTTGATAAGCGAACAGCCGCTTGCCGAATTCCGGCGGGATTCGAAATTCGTTCAGGCCTGCTCGTGCCTCTTGGGCCAGATGGTATGCCATTTTGACGTAGATCACATACGGGGCGAGCGGCGCCTCCCGCGCCCAGCTCTCTTCGATCACCTCGATCAATTCTGCGGTGATGTCGAGACACCAGCGATCGGCCCAGCGATCATCGAACCATTTGGCGAGCTTCTGCGTGGCGTCGTGGTCGAGAACGTCAACGTTCAATTCGCCCTGCTTCGAAAGCCCAGATAGCGTGAGATTGCTGCTTCCCAGGAAGCTAGTGATGGGATTGTTCGGATCAGGTCTGAAAAGGAGATAAAGCTTGGCGTGAAGTGGGTGCTTAAGGAAAAGCTTTACGACAACCTTGCGAGATTTCAGTTGCTCCGCTAAGCGACGCAGGCCGGCTTCATCGGCGTTAGTCGGCATTCCGACTGTCAGCTGAACCCGGAATTCTTCTGCGAGCTTTCGCTTCAGGCGCAGAGCCGTTTGATTGTCCAGCGGTTCCTCATGGGTCGCGCTGGCCAGTCCAATCCTAAGCTCCTCCTGGGGGAGCCTTTGCATGCCGACCAGCAATCGGCATTGCGCGCCTGGCCCGCCCGACCAGTTTGAGATGAGATCGTCAATCGACTTCCAGCCACGCAGATTGAAATAGCCGACGCAAAAATCGCCGCGAGCCGACACGGCCAACGTCTCCCGCAGCGCTGGTAGAAGACCCTTCTCTATGTTGTCGAATATGCGTGGCAATGAGTTCCCCCAGCGCTCGACCAAGGCTCACCCAAGACCCGCAACGCGATGTGATCCAGGGCGCGGCCTGCGAGAATCCCAGTGATTCCAGCCCCTTTCCACAATGCCCACCAGACGACGTTTGGTCGAGAACGAATTGTGTCTGGCGTGGCCGCCGCGCAGTCGTTGCGCCCGCCAATCGGATTTGCGGACGTATTGCGGAGTTGACAATCGAACGCCCCGGACGCGGGTCCGGGGCGTTTGTCGAAGCCGTTGATCCTGCTTCGGAAATTTGGTTGCGGGGGCAGGATTTGAACCTGCGACCTTCAGGTTATGAGCCTGACGAGCTACCGGGCTGCTCCACCCCGCGCCACAAAGCACAGGCAAAAACGGCGGTCTTCGCAAGCGAAGGCC
>Ga0209062_1006434_pt1 | contig 10736 bp, 10 predicted proteins | sample Coa_R2_2_FD_187158 | JGI IMG/M metagenome (GOLD analysis project Ga0209062, IMG submission 187158) | Surface soil microbial communities from Centralia Pennsylvania, which are recovering from an underground coalmine fire - Coalmine... | ecosystem: Environmental > Terrestrial > Soil > Unclassified...
GCGCCGGCTGAGGCGCGTGGCCATCTTGCGGGCCATACGCAGGGTGACCCGGATCATCTCCTCTAGCTCGTCCGCCCGGAACATGGAGAAGTCCTTGGTGGCGAGCATCTCCTCGGCGCTGTAGCCGGCGACTTCCTCCTCGTCCTCGGCTTCGCCCTCGCCCTCTTCGGCGGCCTCGATCTGCTGGGTGACCCGCTCCTCGCCGCCTTCGCCGGTGTCCTCCCCGGCCTCGTTCTCCGAGGAGGGCATCTTGTCCATCTGGCTGGAGCCTTCGTCCCATGGAGCCTCGTCCAGGATGGCGGGCCAGAAGGAGTAGAAGACCTCGTCGAAAATGGGGAAGTCTTCTAGGCGCGAGGTCATAACGGTGCGCAGCGAGAGGTAGAACTCGGCGCGGTCAGAGATATCGATGGTGCCGAGGGCTCGCAGGCTGTCGATGGCCTCGGATGGCGTGACCAGCAGGCCGCGCTGCCGGAGCTGGAGGCCGAAATCGACGACGTTCGCCAGGAGCGAGCCCTGGCTGGCAGTGGTAGGGGTCATGGCGACGCCGGAAGGCTAGGAGGCTTCGAGGGCGGCGAGCTGCTCCCGAACCTGCGGGATAGCTTCGCCGGGCGCCTTGCCATTGGAGGCGGCGTTCAGCAGCACGTCCAGGCGCTTGCCGAGCATCTTCTGCACGTCGCGGTTGTCCTTCAGGAAGGCGGCCATCGTGTCGCGCACCGTCTCATGGTCGAGGTGATCGCGGTGGAGGGCGACGAGCGACAGGCCCCAGTCCAGTGTCTCCGCCACACCGGGGATCTTGATGAGCCGGATGGTCCGCACGCCCTGCATGAAGACGCAGATCTGCTCGGCGAGCACGTCGTCGATGCCGGGCACCTTGGCTTTCACCACCCGCACTTCCTTCTCGAAGCTCGGGTAGTCGATCCAGAAGAAGAGACAGCGGCGGCGGAGCGCATCGCTGAGCTCGCGGGTGCGATTGGACGTGAGGATGACGTACGGCTTGTGGGTGGCCTTGATGGTGCCAATCTCCGGGATGCTCACCTGGAAATCGGACAGCACCTCGAGCAGGAACGCCTCGAACTCCTCGTCGGCGCGGTCCACCTCGTCGATGAGCAGCACGGGCGAGCGGTCCTTGCGGGTAATCGCCTCCAGGAGAGGACGCTTCAGGAGGAACTCCTCGCCGAAGATCTCCTCCTCCTTCTCGGCGACGCTGCGGCGGTCCTGCTCCTCCATCTTGATGCGGAGCATCTGCTTGGGGTAGTTCCACTCGTAGAGGGAGGTGTTGACGTCCAAGCCCTCGTAGCACTGCAGCCGGATCAGGTCCACGTCCAGCATGTTGGACAGGACCTTGGCGATCTCGGTCTTGCCGACGCCGGCCTGGCCTTCGATGAGGAGCGGCTTCTTGAGCTCCATCGCCAGGTAGACGGCGGTGGCAATCTCGGGATCGGTGATGTATCCGTTCCGCTCCATCTGGTCGATGATGCGGCGGACGGAATCGTGCATACGGAAGCGAAGTTTACCAGTGGTAGGCTGAGTTCCTCATGCGTGTCGTCGACGTCCACATCCACTGGTCGCCCAAATCGCTCATGGCCGAGAACCTGGCCAGCCTGCCCTCGCCCGATGCGAAGTTCACACGCTACGCCGACGGCATTCCGATGTACACCGTCCACAACCAGCTCCACGACCTGGACCGGCACCTGGCCATGCTGGACTACGCCGGCACGGACGTGGCGGTCATCTCGAGCGCCGAAGGCATGCCGGGCAACCTGGAGCGCTCCCGGGTCGTCAACGACGAGCTGTCCCGCGAGTTGCCCCGCTTCACGGGCCGGATCGTAGGCATGGGCCACACCGCGCCGCTCGACCCGAAGGCCGGCATCGAGGAGTTGGACCGCTGCTGGAAGGACCTGGGCCTGCGCGGAGTGGCCATCGCCTCGACCCTGAGCGGCAAGGGCCTCGACGCCGAGGAGTTGTACCCCTTCTACGAGCACTGCCAGGAGAACGGGCAGTTCATCTTCGTCCATCCCACGCTCGCCTGCGGCACGCTGGGCTCGCAGGGCTTCGGCGCCTACGACCTGTTCCGGACAGTCGGCCGCGAGTTCGAGCTGGTGTCAGCCGTTATGCGGCTGATCTGCGGCGGCGTGCTGGACGAGTTCCCTCGGTTGAACATCATCATGTCCCATTTCGGCGGCGGCATCACGTCCCTGGTCGGCCGCATCCGCGACTACCAGGACAAGGAGTTCTGGGGACTGGCCGGCGATCCCATCCATGGCAAGAAGCCCAAGCACGACTTCGACTCCTACCTCAGCCGCATGTACTTCGATACCGGCGGCCACTTCGGCGACATGACCGCCGTACGCGCCGCGCTGCTGAACATTCCCGCCGCGAACATCCTGTTCGGCACGGACTATCCGCAGGAGATTCGCGGGCAGGACAAGGTCAAGGCCTTCATCGAGAATATGAAGGCGCTCGACCTGCCGCAAGCCGACATCGAAGCCATGCTCGGCGGCACGGCGGCACGGATAGTCGGGATTTAGGGAACCAGCCGCCAGCAGCTATGTCCGCGCACATTGACGCCTTTCGGGCCATGGGGCAGTACCAGCGCATCATGGTCGTGGCGGCGCACCCGGACGACATCGAGTGGGGCTCGGCCGGCACGGTGGCGCGGCTGACCGCGGCGGGCAAGACCGTCACGTATGTGCTGGCCACGCGCGGTGAGGCGGGCTCCGAGAACCCCGACCTGACGACGGAGCAAGTCGGTCAGCTGCGCGAGCGTGAGGAGGTCGCGGCGGCCCGAGAAGTCGGCGTGGAGGTCGTGGAGTTCCTGGGCTTTCCCGATTCGCAGGTGTACTACGGGCCGGAGCTCCGAAAGGCCATCGCGCGGGCGATTCGCCGGCGCCAGCCGGAGGTGGTGATTACCTTCAACTACGACGCCACCTGGCCCGGCGGGCACCTGAACCACGCCGATCATCGCCACACTGGCCAGGCGGCGGTGGACGCGATCATGGACGCCTCCCTGCGCTCGGCTTTTCCGGAGCTGCTGGCCGAGGGCTTGCAGGCATGGCGCGGCTGTAAGCTGCTGCTGGTGGCCGGGGTGGGCGATCCGAATGCCTGGGTGGACGTCTCGCCGGCCATGGACCGAGCGGTCGCGTCGCTGGCGGCGCATGCCAGCTATCTGGCCGAGCTGAAGCTGGACGCGGACCAGGTGGCCCGCGGCCGAACGTCGGAAGTTGGCAAGGAGCACGCCGTGGAGTACGCGGAGGAGTTCCGCATCCACAACCTCTAACTCCTGCGCGACGGCGAACCCGCTCTTAGAATTACGTCAAGGTGGCCATAAAGGAAGCGATCGTCAAGGTCGTCGACGGCGGCACGCTCAGCGAGGCCGAAGCGGCGGCGGCGATGGTCGAGATTGTCGAAGGCGTCGCCACGCCATCGCAGATCGGCGCGTTCGCCACGGCGTTGCGCATGAAGGGCGAGACGGTCGAGGAGATCGCCGGGCTCGCGCGCGTGATGCGCGACTACTCGACGCGCGTGCACCTCGACGGCGACGTGGTGGACCTGGTCGGCACCGGCGGGGACGCCAGCAACACCTTCAACATCTCCACGATCTCCTCTATGGTGGTGGCCGCGGCCGGCGGTCGCGTGGCCAAGCACGGCAATCGAGCGATCACCAGTGGCTGCGGCAGCGCCGACATCCTGAAGGCGCTGGACGTGGCCATCGACCTCTCGCCCGAGAACGTGGCCGCCTGCGTGAACGAGTCGGGCTTCGGCTTCATGTTCGCGCCGGCGTTCCATCCCTCCCTCAAGCACGCCGCGCCGACTCGTGCTGAGATCGGCATCCGGACCGTGTTCAACATCCTCGGGCCGCTGACGAATCCGGCGCGCGCCACTCACCTGCTGGTCGGCGCGGCGGTGGGACCGCTGGCGCCCAAGCTGGCGATGGCCCTGTCCCGCCTAGACGTGCAGCACGCCCTCGTAGTCCACGGCTCGGGTGGGCTGGACGAGATGTCGCTCAGCGGCCCAACGCAGGTCTACGAGGTGGATGGCGGCGAGGTGACCAGCTACCAGGTGGGGCCGGAGAAATTCGGGCTGAACGAGGCCTCGCTTGCCGAGGTCCAGGGCGGAACGGTGGAGGCGAACCTGTCGCTGGCTGCCGCGGCGCTATCCGGCAAGGCGGGTCCGGCTCGGGATGTGGTGATGCTCAACGCCGGCGCCGGCCTGTATGCGGCCGGCCTGGCCGACACCATCAAGGAGGGCATCGAGCTGGCCGGCGAGCTGATCGGCAGCGGGCGCGCACGAGAGAAACTGGAGCACGTCCGGGAAGTTTCGCAGCGCCTCAGCCGAGTCCAGGCCAGCGCATGATCCTCGACGACATCATCGCCAACAAGCGCCAGGAGCTTGCGGAGGCGATGCGATCGCGGCCACTGGCCGAGGTGATCGCCGCGGCGAAGGCAGCGCCGCCGCCCAGACGCTTCGGCGAGGCTCTGCGGGCGCCCGGACTCTCGGTGATCGCCGAAGTCAAACGGAAATCCCCGGCCAAGGGCGTGCTCAACGCGGAGGTCGATCCGGCTGCCCAGGCTCAGGCATACGCCAAAGCCGGGGCTAGAGCGATCTCGGTTCTGACCGATAAGCGCTATTTCGACGGCGCCAACGCCGACCTCCAGGCCGTTCGCTCGCGGGTGGACCTGCCCATCCTGCGCAAAGACTTCACCGTCGACGCGTACCACGTCTACGAGGCCCGGGCGATCGGCGCCGACGCCATCCTGCTGATTGTCGGCGCCCTCGAGGATGCCCAGGTCGCCGAGTTCCAGGCGCTCGCCCACCAGCTCGGGATGGACGCGCTGGTGGAGGTCCACAACGAGCGCGAGCTGGAGCGGGCGCTGAACGCTGAAGCGCGCATCCTGGGCATCAACAATCGCGATCTGACGACGATGACGGTGGACGTGGGCACTACCGCACGGCTGAGGCCGCTGGTTCCCGCTGGGATCACCCTGGTGAGCGAGAGCGGGATCCGCTCGGCCGAGGATGTGCGAGCGGTGACCAGCGTGGGAGTCGACGCCATCCTGGTTGGCGAGGCGCTGATGAGCGCCGGCGATCCGGCGACGACGCTGCGCAGCTTCCTGGATGCCGCCGTGGAGGTCCCTGCCTGACGCTGGCGAAGATCTGCGGCATCAAGTCCGTGGAGGACGGCCGCGCGGCGCTCCAAGCCGGCGCCGACATGTTGGGCTTCATCTTCTACAAGCCCGTCCCGCGCTATGTGACGCCGCAGCAGGTGCGGAATATCGTGAGCGAGCTGCGGGCTGAGACGCCGCACTGGCTGGCTGTGGGCGTGTTCGTGGACGAGCCCGCGGATCAGCTCAACGCCATCGTCGACGGCTGCGGGCTCGATTGGGTGCAGCTGGCGGGCGACGAGACCCCTGAGTACTGCGCGGATGTCGAGCGGCCCGCAATCAAGGTGCTGCGCATCCGGGAAGGGCGCTGGAGCGCTGAGCGCCTCGCCGCCGCTCGAGAGGGCTACGAGGTCGAGCGCTTCATGGTCGATTCGCACGTCTCCGGCTTCTATGGCGGGACGGGCGTGGCCTCGGACTGGGACAGCCTGGCCGGCCTGCTGGACGAGCACATCCTGGCCGGCGGGCTGCGGCCCGACAACGTTGGCCAGGCCATTCGGGCCACCCATCCCTGGGCGGTCGACGTAAGCACCGGCGTCGAGGTGAACGGCCGCAAGGACCATTCGCTAATCCGCGAGTTCATGAAGGCGGTCAGGTGTTCCTCTCCCACCGCCGGAGCGCAGGGACCCCGCCGGGTGGCATCCGGAGAGGCTAGGTGAGGGCGCTTTGAGCGCGCCGGCCACGGCCCAGCCGCGCGGGCGGTTCGGCGAATATGGCGGGCAGTTCGTGCCGGAGATCCTTATGCCTGCTGTGCTGGAGCTGGAGCAGGCATTCGAGCAGGCCTGGGCGGACGATGCGTTCCACGCCGAGCTGGACCACCTGGCCCAGACGTACGTGGGCCGGCCGACGCCGCTGTACTACGCCCGACGCCTGAGCCAGGACGTGGGGCTGAAGGTTTACCTGAAGCGGGAGGACCTGGCGCACACCGGCGCCCACAAGATCAACAACGCCCTTGGCCAGGCGCTGCTGGCGCAGCGGCTCGGCAAGCGGCGCATCATCGCCGAGACCGGTGCAGGCCAGCACGGCGTGGCCACGGCGACGGTCTGCGCCATGCTGGGGCTCGAAGGCATCGTCTATATGGGCGAGCTGGACGTGGAACGCCAGGCGCCGAACGTCTACCGCATGCAGCTGCTGGGCACCGAGGTGCGGCCCGTGAAGTCCGGCAGCCGCACCCTGAAGGACGCCGTGAATGAGGCCGTCCGGGACTGGGTGTCCAACGTCGAAACGACGCACTACCTGCTCGGTTCGGCCGTCGGCCCTCACCCCTACCCGCTGATGGTGCGGCAGTTCCAGGCCGTGATAGGCAAGGAGGCGCGGCAGCAGGTGCTCGAGGCTGAGGGCCGTCTGCCGGACTGCGTGCTGGCGTGCGTCGGCGGCGGCAGCAACGCCATCGGGATGTTCCATCCCTTCGTTGAGGACTCCGAGGTCAAGCTGGTGGGCGTCGAGGCGGCCGGGCGTGGACTGCGGCTCGGCGAACATGCCGCGACGCTGGTGGCCGGCAAGCCCGGGGTTTTGCACGGCGCGCGCAGCTACGTGCTGCAGGATGAAGGCGGGCAGATCGCCGAGACGCACAGCGTCTCCGCGGGGCTCGACTACCCGGGCGTGGGCCCGGAGCACAGCTGGCTGAAGGATACGGGTCGCGCGCGGTATGTGGCCGTGCAGGACGAGCAGGCGCTGAAGGCCTTCGACCAGCTGTGCCGCCTGGAAGGCATCATCCCCGCGCTCGAGTCCAGCCATGCGATCGCCTACCTGCCGGAGATCGCACGCGAGTCGCCCGGCGCGCTGGTGGTGGTCAACCTGTCCGGCCGAGGCGACAAGGACGTTCAGTCCTACGCCCGCGCCACTGGCCAAGCTTTAGGGTTCGACGCCTGAGCCGGCTCAGCGAGGCGTTCCGGCCTGGCGAGCTGGCGCTGTTCCCATACCTGACGGCCGGCTTCCCCGATCAACAGCAGTCGGGCGAGCTGATCAAGGCCATGATCGGCGCCGGAGCGGATGGCCTGGAGATAGCGGTGCCGTTCTCCGATCCCATGGCCGACGGGCTCACGCTGCAGAGGGCCAACGAGCGGGCGCTTACTCAGGGTGCGAGCTCGCTGACGGCGCTGCACCTGGCCAGCCTGGCGCGCCAGACCAGCGATGACGTAGCGATCATGCTGATGAGCTACTACAACCCCATCATGGCCTTCGGCGAGCGGGCCTTCTGCGAGTCCGCCGCTCAAGCCGGCGCCGACGGCCTGATAGTGCCCGACCTGCCGCCGGAGGAATCCTCCGCCCTGCGGGATGCCTGCCGGGCGAACGGGCTCGACTACGTCTACCTGCTGAGCCCGAACAGCCCGCCCTCGCGGGTCGAGCTGGTCGCCAGCCTGGCGAGCGGTTTCATCTACTGCGTGGCCGTCGTCGGCATCACAGGCGCTCGCAGCCAGCTCTCGGGCGAGCTCGGCGGGTTCCTGGGGCGAGTGCGCGGGGCTACTGACGTGCCCCTGGTCGTGGGGTTTGGCATCTCACAGCCCGAGCATGTCAGCGCGCTTCACGGCCAGGCGGACGGCGTGATTGTCGCGAGCGCCCTCGCGGACCTGATTGAGTCCACGCCCGAACAGGGTCGTGTAGAAGCCGTCTCGCGACGCGTGCAGGAGCTCAAGGCCGCAGCCCGTAAGTAAGCAAGGGTCCTAGGCCCTTGCAAATCTCCCCCCAGTTGCTATATCCTGGCGCTCGGCTCTTGGCCTATCAACGGGGGAGGACGGACCTAAGACTGTGACCTTGGCCGATAAGACGCTCACGTGCCGTGAGTGCGGGGCGGATTTCATCTTCAGCGCCGGCGAGCAGGAGTTCTATGCCGAGAAGGGGCTGATGAACGAACCGCAGCGCTGCCCCACCTGCCGCGCCCAGCGGCGCCGCCAGCGCAGCGGGCAGGACAACCGGGAGATGCACGAGGTGGTGTGCGCCGAGTGCGGCGGCCCCGCGCTGGTGCCGTTTCTGCCGCGCAACGACCGGCCGGTCTACTGCAGCACCTGCTTCGCTGAGCGAAACCCCGTCGGCGCGCGCTAGACGCTCGCCGGCGGCGCAGTGGTGCTGAGGGCTACCGAGCTACAGGAGCCGCGCCGGATCGGCCACGCACGCGGCGGTCGACGGCGATACCCGAGCGCATCAGCCAGGAGTCCACGCGCGAGCGCAGCTGCGTCGGCGCGAACGGCTCGATGAGCACATCGGATGCTCCATTGTCGAACGCATCCTGAGCCGCGTCGAAGGCATCCATTGGCACCACGCTGATCACCGGCACGTTCCGCTTCTGCTCGTGCGTCAGCAGCGCCTTGGCGTTGCGCTGCCAGCCATCCAGCCCATGCTCCATCAGCACGATGTGCGGCTCGAAATCGGCCAGCTCGCGCGCGCCGGACGCGTTGAGCGCATTGAGGGCGACCACCTCGTAATGGTCCTGCGCCAGCGCCTTCCAGGCCACGCGCATGAACTCGTCGCGTGAGCCGATGACGGCGATACGCACTCGGGAGTGGAACTCGGGCAGGTGCCGCTCCAGCTCTTCCACCGTCCCCGCCTGATCCTCATCCACCTCTAGCGACAGCCCTTCCGCGGCGGCCATGACCTCCATCCCGGGAGCCTCCTCCTCCGCGCGCTTCTGGGCGAGCTGTTCCAGAACCGTTACCGCGGTATCTATGCGCGTGGGCTCGTGGTGGTACAGCACCAGCGTGCCCACGCCGGCGCTGATCGCGACGTCCAGGCAGTAGTCCGGCGTGCCATGGCCCCAGCCGATGCGGCCGGGGTATTCGTGGGCGGTGTACTGCGCATCCATGATGACCACGTCCGCGCCGTGAATGAAGTGCGACAGCTCTTCGTCGCGCCGGTGCAGGAACCGCCGGCTGCCGTCGGAGGCCCAGCCTCGCGCCTGTTGCGAGAACGGCTCGGTGTCCGTCACGTAGACCACTGAGTGGCCGAATGCCTCGATCCGATAGGCCATGGCCATGATGGTGTGGTTCAGGTAACAGGTGCTGATCCTGGCCGGCCCAATCGTGAATTTCTCCTCGCGGACCTCCTGGTAGCGGATGTCGGCAGCCAGCTGCTCCATGCCGATCGGGAAGTAGCGGTACTGCATCTGCCCGGCCAGCGTGTCGTTGAGCCGGTTGGTGTGCTCGTGCGGACCGACGATGGTGAAGTGGTTATCGGGAGAGAACAGCGGGACGAAGAAAGGGAAGCCCTGGATGTGGTCCCAGTGGGAGTGGCTCAGCAGGATGGTCGCGCTGATGGGCTCGCCGGAGGCCATTAGATGGCGGCCCAGCTCGCGAATGCCCGTGCCGCAGTCCAGGATGAGCTTTTCGGCGCCTGCCTGGATTTCGACGCAGGAGGTATTCCCGCCATAGTCGGCCGTAGCCCGACCCGGTGCGGCAATAGACCCCCGCACCCCCCAGAACGTCACTTTCACAGCGTCGCTCTAGGCTACTCCCGCGACCAGGCACAGTCAATCGACGGATAAGCGGTAGGCCAAATGGGTGAGCTAATGCGGGTTTGAACTAGCCCGGGGTGTAGCCCGCAAGTACTGGCAGGTTTGCCAGGAAGCCCTCGACGCCGCCGCCCGTAGGGTAGAGCTTGCCGGGATTGAGGATGCCCCGCGGGTCGAACACCCGCTTGATGGCGCGCGCCAGCTCAACTGCCGCCGAGCCCTGGGCTTCCTCCATGAACTCACGCTTGAGCGTGCCGATGCCGTGTTCGCCGCTCAGAGTCCCACCTAGACGGATCGCCGCGCGGAAGATGTCGCGCGCTGCGAGCTCCACCTTGTGGACCTCCTCCGGATTTCGCAGGTCGAACAGGATGTTCGGGTGCAGGTTGCCGTCTCCAGCGTGGCCGAAGACGGGAATGGGCAGCCCATATCGGGCGGCGATCTCGCCGACCTCCGCGATCATGGCCGGCACCTGGCTCTTGGGGACGACGATGTCCTCACCCAACTTGTTGGGCCGCAGCCGGCCCAATGCCGGCGAGACGGCACGGCGGGCGGCCCAGAGAGCGTCGCGCTCGGCGGCGTCGCGCGCGACCTGGACAGAGCTCGCGCCCAGCTCGCGGCAGATCTCGGCCATGCTCTCGACGTCCTTGCGCGCGGAGGCCTCGTCGGCGCCGTCCTGCTCGAGCAGGAGGAGGGCCTGCGCATCGCGCGGCAGGCCGGCCTTCAGGAAATCTTCCACGACGTTGATGGTGGTGCCGTCCATCAGCTCGAGCGTGCAGGGCAGGATGCCGCTGGCCATGATGCGCGAAACTGCCTCGCTGGCCTGCGTGAGCTGTGGGAAGGCGGCCGCGGCGGTGACCCGCGCCTTCGGCAGCGGGACCAGCTTGAGGATGGCCTCTGTCACGATGCCCAGTGTGCCTTCGCAGCCGACGAACAGCTGCAGCAGCTGCGGCCCGGTGGCGTTCTTGGTCAGCTTGCCGCCCAGCCTCACCACTTCGCCGCTGGCAAGGACGACCGTGAGGCCGGTGACGTAGTCGCGGGTCACGCCGTACTTCAGACAGCGGGGACCGCCGGAGTTGCAGGCGACGTTGCCGCCCAGCGTGGACTGGCGCGAGCTCGCCGGATCTGGCGGGTAG
>Ga0209062_1006437_pt1 | contig 10730 bp, 10 predicted proteins | sample Coa_R2_2_FD_187158 | JGI IMG/M metagenome (GOLD analysis project Ga0209062, IMG submission 187158) | Surface soil microbial communities from Centralia Pennsylvania, which are recovering from an underground coalmine fire - Coalmine... | ecosystem: Environmental > Terrestrial > Soil > Unclassified...
GCAATGTCAATTTTACTAACAGCAGCAAAATTAACTGCTCAAGTAGTGAATGGGGATTCCCAACAAAGCAAAAAAGTACTGGATATTTCCGCAAGCCACGGTTTATTCGGTATCGCTATTGCTGAACACAACCCCAATGCCGTAATTTATGCAGTTGATTGGGCACCTGTGTTAGAAGTGGCTAAACACAACGCACAGGTACATGGGGTTGGTGATCGCTATCATACAATTCCCGGTAGTGCCTTTGACGTAGATTATGGCAGTGATTATGACCTGGTTTTAGTGCCAAATTTCTTGCATCACTTTGACATGGAAACCTGTGAAAAGCTATTAAGAAAAGTTCATCACAGTTTGAGTGATGGTGGCAAAGTCATTGTCTTAGCACTGATTCCAAACTCCGACCGCGTTACACCACCATTTGCTAGTTTCGCTTTGCAAATGTTAGCAACAACACCAAGTGGTGATGCCTATACCTTTACAGAATATGCACAGATGTTGAATAATGCAGGTTTCTCCGATTGCCAACTCCATTCAATACCATCTATTCAGTACCAAATAGTCAGTGCAGTTTGCTAATCTCATACTCCCAAATCAAGGTAGCTAAAAAAAGTTAATCTTTAATACTTCACAGTCAAATCAATTTATCAATTACTTGGAAAGCATCCTATGAAAGCACTATTTGAACTCACTCCACAGATGATGGCGTATCATGAAAAATTCGCCGAAACCAATAGCTTTCCGTGGGTGCCATACCTCATGTATTTTCACCCTACAAAATATCGTGGTGCGGTTTTTAATACTGACGCCAGTGGCTTTCGGTACTCCGAGCATAACGGAAAGCGCTATTCACTTTGCGAATGCAACCGAGAAGAACCTGCAAGAATCATAGCGGGAAGTTCTACAGTATTTGGTATGGGTGCTAGTTCTGATGCTTGGACTTTACCATCGCGCTTATCTGAGAATGATCCTCGTCCTGAGTTATGGTTAAATTTTGGTGGGAGAAGCTTCAACTCGACACAAGAATTAATGCTGTTGGTGCTTTATCGACACCTCTTACCTCCCATCAAAGAGATCGTCCTTTTTTCAGGGTTCAATAATTTGGCACTTGCAGGTTTACCAACAAGTTTGCGTCTAGATAATGGCCCATTCTTCTACTGCAACCAGTTCTTTGAAGCATTAAATCCAAAAAAACCAGAAGGTATGAAATCCATAGCAAGATGGATATTAAAACGTCACGAAGCCGCACAAGAAACTCCCCCTTCTGTTGAGGATCAAATCAGCTATGCAGCCGAGCTAACAATCCGCCACTTACATACTTGGCGGGTTCTAGCCAAAGACCTCAACGCTAAATTAACATATATTTTACAGCCCCTATCAACATGGGTACGGTCGAAAGGATGCAGTCAAGAAGAAGCCTTATTTGCTGAATTAGAGCAAATGGGCAGCTTCTCAGAGTTTTATGGTGACATTTTGCGTCCCGAAGTTTGCCATCAGTATGCAGAATTGCTTCGTGTTGGTGTAGAGTCCATGGGATCACAGTTCATCAATATTAGCCCAATTCTTGCTGAATCAGTTAAAATTGATCAGTGGCTATTTGTGGATCGGATTCATTTTACTGATGACGGCTACGATTTTCTCTCAAAAAAACTATTGGAGGTGCTTTTATGAAATTTATCAAGAAAATTTTTGGCAAAATATTCCGTCGTAAAAAGAAAAAAGAAGATTCTTCAATATATCCCATGTTCTAACATTTACAGAGGCATTTAGGAGGCTTGAATATAAAACTTTACCATATCAATTCTTATTTTTGGAGAGTATATGATCTGGAGAGAAATTTATCGTCGTGTGCTTAATCCAGAAGTATTTTTAGACCAGGAATACATTGAGGAATTAAGAAGCGACCAAATTGAAAGTTCTTCCCAAGAGCATCGTGTTGAGGACTTGACCATATCTCTTAGTTTTGTAAGACAGTGGGCAGTTGATCAGCAGCAGAAGTTTAAGAATTTATGGCAAGCCTTTGAAAGCGATCTGTCACGGCGTAGGTTCACTGAAACCTTATTGATTCAGTCAGCGCCTCTAGCTTCATCGCTGAGTTGTTGGCTGCAGGGCATGAGTGCTCCTGGGGTATTCGAGGATGAGACTCAACTAGCGCTATTGTCTTTGCTGGCGGATGATGTAGGTGTGGGTCGTCCACACGCATCTCGTGGCAGTCAATTCCATCTTCTCCTAGAGCGACATGGCCTATCTGCCTACGCCGTTAGCCCAACAGCCTTGTTTGCCAATCGTAATATTCATGATGTCATGTACGCACTGCCTGCAACTCTGTTCGCTATGAGCAGGCGCAGCGATCGCTTTCAGATTGAGATGTGTGCAATTGATGTTGTGTTTAGAACTATTGGCATACTCCCTGGTTGGGCAATTCTCAAGCATCAGTGTGAGCAATGGATAAATTGGGATCGCCTAGACCTGGCAATTAGTGGCGATGCTTGTCTAGTTGCTGATCCGTTGGCTAGCTCAATGCAAATAGCAAATCACTACCGGGGATTGAATGCGGCGATCGCCCAAAAATTTGATCTTGCTGTCCAGTGGATTATTCTTGCTCTCGACAAATGGAACCGTTACCTTTGGGAACTTTGCCATGCTTCGACGAGTAGCAATCAAGCAATGGCGAAGCTAGTGCGTGATAAAGCTCGTGAAGCATCTGTATATCATAAGTCCCATTTAATAGAAGGCTGTCCTTTATCAGATTATTTCCAGAAGGCAGCAAGCGACCCTTCACCGCTCATGGCTGTTCTCTCCAAAAGTCCGTTTGTCAAGCCTGGTAACTCGAACAAGAGTGCTTTGGTAAATCAACTAATCAGTCCGCACGGGCCGATGTTTCGGGTATTTGGGCGTGACGAAGTGAAGACTATTCGAGAATGGATTGATACTTTACCAACGCAGCACCACCACAACAATGAGGAAGTAAGTGTACCCGTGGTTGAGAATGCTTCCCGAACTCTAGCAATTCAACCAGGAGATATGCGGATTGGGCGGCGGCCTGCAAACATTCGTGAAGCGTATTTTCTTTTACAAGGGCGTGCTTTAGCACCTCAGACAAAAGCTTTTGCTGTTGATTACGTAAATTGGTGGTTGAGTAATGCTAGACGTGCTGATAGTCTTCCCGGCAAATCCTTACCGAATTCGTGGCCAGATCAAGGGTTACGCAACTGGCTGTTAGAGCAACACGACCAGCATGGACAGACCTTCGAGAACAACAGAGGTAATAGCTTACCGCCAAAGACTGAAGTCATCGATTCAACCCTCCAGCTTGCACCCTTAATTTTGATTGATGGTTCCTGGCTTCAAGGTTTTACTGACATTTGCCTAGCTTCGTCCTCCTTTGGCTATTTATTGTTTGAAATCTACTGGGACGAATTAGGAAATGGTCAAATAGACCTGAATCATCCGAAAATATACCGCGATTTACTCAATTCTATGGGTATTGACCTATCGCCTACAGGTTCTTGGGACTTTGCTCACGATATACGCATCAAGGATGACTCTTTCCGATTACCTGTTTATTGGTTGTGTTTAGGCAAGCTGCCATTGACCTTCACACCGGAAATCTTGGGTATGAATCTAGCAATGGAACTTTCCGGCGTAGGGGATGGATACAGATTGGCTCGCCGATTTCTCAAGGAATATGGATTTAGCACACAATTCGTAGATCTACATAACGCGATCGATAATGTTGCCACAGGTCATTCCGCGTGGGCATCTGATGCTATTGACACTTACATGACAATGGTTTCTGAGTCGGGAAATGAAAGACAGGTGGCTGTCGAATGGGAAAGAATTAAAATCGGTTATAAATCGTTGTCATCTATTCCCTCAAGAACACAGCGTTGGATGGCTGACTTAATGATGTTAATTCAGTTCCAACGGTTAAAAACTTCGATTGTGCCAACAGATTCATTACACCATGAACTTAGGATTTAGGAGAGTATTTAAATGGCATCATGTGTTCTGGGAATATCTGCCTTTTATCATGATAGTGCAGCCGCGTTGATAAAAGACGGTTATATTGTCGCTGCTGCACAAGAGGAGCGGTTTTCTCGTAAGAGACACGATTCATCCTTTCCAAAACAAGCAGTTCAGTATTGCCTAGATGAGGCCGACATATCGTTGGATGATATTTCCATCGTGGCTTACTATGAGGACCCTAAAGTCAAGTTCTCGCGGGTGATGTCATCGTTTGCCAGTGCAGGGATTGGTGGACTTGGCCCATTTGTGCGGATTTTGCCAGAGTGGATTAAGTGGAAGCGTAACGTCCTTTCACGCGTGGAACAGGAACTTGCGTCTATTGGTAGGGGAACGGTTCCGAAGATAGTAGCTTCTCAACATCATCGCTCTCATGCAGCATCCGCATTCTTTCCTTCTCCCTTTGGGAGCGCAGCTGTCCTGTGTATTGATGGTGTTGGAGAGTGGCATACAACATCCATCTGGCATGGCAGAGGCAATTCTTTGGAATTTATCAACTCTGTGTCTTATCCACATTCCCTAGGCCTACTCTATTCGTCCTTCACCTACTACTGTGGTTTCAAGGTTGATTCTGGCGAATATAAACTTATGGGTTTAGCTCCCTACGGTCAGCCTATCTATACAAACAAGATACTTGATGAGTTGATCAATATCCGACCAGATGGCTCGTTTACTCTGAACTTGGAATATTTTGAATTTTTGCGCGGTGAAAGGATGGTTGGTGCCAAGTTCGAGAAACTCTTTGGCTATCCTGTGCGAACATCTGAAAGTGAATTGTTGCAGCGCCACTGCGATCTTGCAGCATCTATTCAAAAAGTGACCGAAGAAGCCGTGCTGGGACTTGCCAAAACGGCAATTAAGCAAACCAGAGAGCGACATCTTTGTTTAGCTGGTGGAGTAGCACTGAATTGCGTAGCAAATGGAGTCTTGAGCCGTTCGGGCGAATTTAACTCAATTTGGATTCAACCAGCTGCTGGTGATGCAGGTTGTGCGCTAGGAGCCGCGTTTGATGTGGCTGTAACTCAAGCAGGCCGCAAGCATCTCGCACGCCGAACTGACGCTATGCAAGGCGCACTTTTGGGGCCAAGCTACTCTGATGCCGAAATACGCCAATTTCTAGAAGAAAACCACTATCCCTTTGAGTACTACGAAGGAAATGCGTTGTACGAAAATGTGGCTGAACATTTGGCAAATGGTGCCGTCGTAGGATGGTTTCAAGGACGAATGGAGTTTGGTCCTAGAGCGTTAGGTTCGCGGTCCATCATTGGTGACCCACGTGACCCACAGATGCAGCGAAAAATGAACTTGAAGATTAAATTTAGAGAATCTTTTCGCCCATTTGCTCCAGTTGTCTTGCTGGAAGATGCTCCTGACTATTTTGACATTGGACAAGAAAGTCCTTATATGTTGTTTGTGTTTGACGTGGCAGACCGGATCAAGAGCGAGGCTGTGCGATCGCTTGGTAGCGCAAATAGAAGTCTTGGGAGTATTAATGAGATCAGGTCTAAGCTACCAGCAATTACACACGTTGATCTTTCTGCGCGTGTGCAAACAGTTACGGAAGAAACTAATCTCCCATTCACTCGACTTCTTCAGAATTTTAAGCTGAAAACTGGGTGTCCAGTTCTGATCAATACTTCCTTTAACGTTAGAGGCGAACCGATTGTCTGTACACCTGCACAAGCATACACCTGTTTTATGAGAACCGAGATGGATATATTAGTTCTCGGCTCATTTGTACTCAAACGTACAAACCAACCAGTGCTGAAGGAGGACGTGGACTGGCGGACGCAAATTCCCTTGGACTAATACCATCTTCTACACTTATTCTGCCTGTGTAAATAGGGACAAATCATTGGTGTCAACTTAAACACTAAGAACGAGAGAGGTAAACTAAGAATCTCAAATTAATATTTTTAATTATACAGAGCATCTCTAATTTATTGAATGAAATTAATCGGAGACTTTTGACCAACTAACAGAAAATACACTGTGTTTGTTTTGCTCCCAACTCGGTTAGAATTGGGACCAACAGAACTCCCAAGGAGATTTTTATGTTGCTCAGAATATTTTCTTTTCTTATTTTTATTTGTTTTTATGTGCCGATGAGCTGGTTCCGGAATTGGTTTGGTTTTTCACGATTTTCTCAAAAGAGTCATCACAGGATATCTGCTTGGGACATTAATATGGAAGCAATTGCTCATGAAGGCATTGCGCAGAAACTGGATCACTGACAATAATGTAACAAGTTTTGTGGACATCTAAAAAAGTGGCGATCACTCTAGGTTGAATCAATTTACCATTAACATCACAATTATCTCCACCTATTTCAACAACACGACCAACTGGAAAGTGACCGGGAATAATCGGATAGGTTACCCCTGTAGGTGCCCACGCAGTAAATGTATATCAGTTCCACAAACTTCAGAGTATAAAGTTTCTATCAAACCATAACAGGAGGGAGAGAACCCCTCTGTTTTAAGGAGGGGATGAAACCCGACAAGGGCAGGTTTTAACCTGTCGTTTCCTTATCTAAGTATTTACGAATTGCTTCTCGTTAAGGTCCTATTAAATAGTTTTTGAAGGTAAATTATACCGTTTCACTACAAACTTGATACATTTGGCAACCAAAGAGATAAGAAGGACAAGGAAGAGAATTTGTATCAAAAATTTCGTGAAATGGTATTAGACCAAGTATTGCTAGTTCTTCTGGCATAATTAATGTCAGTGGTGAAAGTGGTGAAGCTTCCATCGTCCTAAATGGACAGTCATTTCCTAACAGTGTTTGTGGTCCTGCATTAAACAATTCAAAAGAACATCAACGACGTTTTTTCATTTGAGGATAGATATGAGTGATAGTAATCTTTCTGACATAGAAATAGAAATTTTACTTTTTGGAAAATGGCGCTTTAATACATCTTGGGAAAAAATCACTATTCATTTTAAGGATGATATGACCTATGAACAAACCAGGATTCAAACATTTATTTTCTCGAAACCTAAAGAAATCATAATAGGTAATAAATTCACTGGGGTATGGTACGTAAGTGAAAGAAAATTGCATTTAATTACTAAAACTGTTCCAAAATCTCTTTTCAATTTTAAGGTACCGCTAGCTTTTACAGTTTCTCTGGCAGACGTGATAGCTAGTTTGGGCTCTATGTTTGCAACAGAAAATTATGAGGTGATTAAAATTAATGATTCTAAATTCCAAATGATGGATAAAAATCGACCTATCATTGGTATAAAAATAAAATCATAATTTCTTCTATCATCACTGAATAGGTTTAATTACCATAGTAATTCCCAATCATTCATGAAAAATGAGAATCCCGTTGCAAGAAATCGAGATTCTGAGACTTTTCATTTTTACAACTCATCTAGGATTGCTATATTGATCTTTTTGTCTTTGTACACGTGGATCAATTTTCAGGATAGATTCATTTCCAGAAAGATTCCTCTGTCTGAGCCTTTGGATTTCTCTTTCAAAAGAATCTTGTCCTTTAGTAAAAAAGTATTCCGAGTTGGGTATGAATAAGTCACGAGATAAACGTTGAGATTGTGCTGGCGTTATGCTGGGTATCTGTCGTCCGGTTTGAACTGGTTCAGCTTGTCCAGCATGAGCAGCACTATGCCCAACCAGTAATAAAGCTAGCGAAAATAATATAGCTTTTGGTTTTATAAAATAGGTAAACATAAGTTACAAAATGATTTATATTTTTCTTACATAAATGCAATTTCAAATCATCTTATGCTGATTTGATTATAATAATGGTAGCTTTGTAAGCTTCTTGATGGCCTCTTACAAAAGGATTAGTTAATGTTGAAAGAATAAGAAAACCTAGGAGTCAGAATGTAGTAGAAATTCTGTGCGATTGGGTGGTGAGTCGGGGGTCATTCATAAATAGCTAGCCGGGAGGTATGGTATGGCAATTACTTTAAATCACACTATTGTACCTACACACAACAAGGAAGCATCAGCCCAGTTCTTTGCAGACATTTTTGGATTGAAGGTTGAGCCGCCAGCTGGTCACTTCGCTGTTGTACGGGTGAATGACACATTAACCTTTGATTTTGATGACAGGAATGAATTTGAGTCACATCACTATGCATTTCATGTCAGTGATGATGAATTTGACAAGATTTTTGCAAGGATCAAAGAGGCATGTATCGAATATAGCAGCGATCCCATGCATCAAAATAGAGGTCACATTAACCATAGGCAAGGAGGCCGTGGTTTCTATTTTTATGATCCTAATGGTCATAACTTGGAAGTACTAACCCGCACTTGACATCTTCCCTAACTATAGTAATCCTAGATCAAAATTAAAAGTTTCAGAATCTCGGTTTCTCCAAGAAACCGGGATTCCTGTTTGTTACACTGCCCATGTTCATCCCGATATTTTTCCTGATAATCCATCTAACGTAGGAGTTGGTTTGACTACATATTCTTTTTTTCGGTAGATATCGCCCTTTTGTCAACGAAATTATACTAACACCATGTAAATTTCTTATAGGAGAATAAATTCATGGGTTGGCTACAAAGACTTTTTGGCCTGGAAAAACCACAAAATGCACAAGTAAATCCAGAACCACAACAACAAGCAGAGCAAGCTAACGCTGCCACTCCTACGGCTACTCAATCAATTCCCCCAGAACGTTTAGGATTAAATGGAGAATATGATCAAAGTGGATTAGCAAAGCGAGTTGCCTTGGCATTTGATGAAGACTCCCAACTCGAGGATATCCACAGCCTGTGGGTTGCTCAAACTGGTAGTACTGTAGTCTTAAAAGGCAAAGTTCCTAATCAAGAAATTCTTAACAAGATGGTTTCTGTAGCGCGAGGGGTAAAGGGTGCTACGGAAGTTGATACCAACCAAGTCACGGTTGGATAGATTGTTCATAGTTTATACACCACATTTATTCACCCACTCCAAAATCACCTGATTAACCTGTTCTGGAGATTCGTCATGGGGACAATGTCCTACATCTGCAAGGCTAAGCAGTTGTAGGTTTTCATTATATTGTGTAAATCGCTGAGCGAGTGCTGGGGGAATAAATCTATCTTTTTCTCCCCAAATTAGAAGCATAGGAATTTGTATAGTTGGCAATATTGCCTTGACGCTAGGACTAAAGCTTGTACCAATAGAGGCTTTGAAAAGAGCACTGAAAGCACGGGCAGAATCTTTATCTTGGGGAGGTTCAGCCAAAATTTCTATAAGTTCATCAGTGATGGCATCTGGATTAGCATAGGCAATAGCTGCCCAACGACGCAAGAATTTTGGTCGGCGGATGAAGTGAAATAAAGGTTTAAGTAACAATGGAGAAGCGACAAGATTTTTGATTGTCATAACCATGGGTTGCAAAACCGTGGGGATCGCTTCTTGCTCTAAGGACGGATCAGGTAGACTCATCATCACTAAACCTTGAACCATTTCGGGATGAGCAGCCGCCGCGGCTAGGGCAATCAATGAACCATTGGAGTTACCTACAAGTATTACTGGTTGACCGATGAATGTTTTCCAAAAGTCATAAACCTGCTCTGCCCAAAGCTGTATGGCATAATTTGCTATAGCTTTCTCAGAAGCTCCAAAACCCAACATATCGAGAGCATAGACTGTGTGGTGTTCGCCAAGTACCTCTAAATTGTGTCGCCAATGACCAATGGAAGCACCAAAGCCATGAAGGAGAATTAGGGGTGTTGTCTTTTGGCGGTTGTGGCGAGGGCGAATGTAGGTGTAACGAGTTCGCCAGCCTCGCCAAACCCAGTCTCTTTGATTACCAACCCTTTTTTGCCAATGAACTACTGTGGTCATAAACTTCGTCAGCTGATCAGGACTCACTCCAAGTTGTATTGAAAGGCTAGCCTTAGACTGCTGATTGTTAACAGTTAACTGTTCTACAAGTCAACGATCTCTTAGAACGCAACTCGGGCTCAACTTCTAACTTAACGTTTATTTAACACATATAGCAGATGAGGCTAGCAAGCAAAAACACATCAGGTGCATCCTGATTTGGCATGTTTATTTTGTAGTGCGTTCGCGAAGCGTGTGCTTTGCACTCACATCTTGCTTGCTGAATATATCACGCGAGCGAGACGCTAGCACTATTTATTCCAAAATGTGATGTTCCCAAGACATTGAATTGCTTAAAGCTTTGATTGCTTTACCTGCTAAACGCGAAACTTTGCTTCAAGCCTATGGTCGTGTTGTACATATCATCATTTTATAGTCAGGGGAAATACTGAATCCCTGAAAATGCAAATAGCTTTAATAAAACTGTTATAATAATTAAACTTTGCTACTGTTGTGTAATTTAGATTAACGATTGGACAGAACAACCATAACAATGAGTAGAATGGCAGATACAACGACTAATGAAACTACTTTATGAATTAGCTACTCTAGAACTATAACCTCCTTTTTATGTCCTCAGTTATTTAACTATTTAGCTCCTGAGGCATGCAACTCTAGACCAAGCCAAATTCCTAACTAAAGAGCTCCCACAAATCATAATGCCTGTGATTGAGAAAAAAAGAAATCGCGATCTGCCTCAAATAAACGAACGAATTCGCTTCCCGAAAATTCGGGTTATTGATACCGATGGTAGCCAACTGGGGATCATCACCCCCCAGGAAGCACTGCAACTAGCTGAAGAAAAAGAGCTAGATCTGGTGCTGCTGAGTGATAAGGCTGACCCGCCTGTTT
>Ga0209062_1006441_pt1 | contig 10727 bp, 12 predicted proteins | sample Coa_R2_2_FD_187158 | JGI IMG/M metagenome (GOLD analysis project Ga0209062, IMG submission 187158) | Surface soil microbial communities from Centralia Pennsylvania, which are recovering from an underground coalmine fire - Coalmine... | ecosystem: Environmental > Terrestrial > Soil > Unclassified...
CATGCTGTCGTGGGGCATACACCGCACAGCCAGGAATGGCTGTGCTACCGATACGTTGACTGGGTGCATCCGAAAGTGGCGAGACGCAGCGGCTGGCTTCGCTTCCCGGTGTTTCCGATCATGCTGTGCTGGGGCATACACCGCACAGCCAGGAATGGCTGTGCTACCGATACGTTGACTGGGTGCATCCGAAAGTGGCGAGACGCAGCGGCTGGCTTCGCTTCCCGGTGTTTCCGATCATGCTGTGCTGGGGCATACACCGCACAGCCAGGAATGGCTGTGCTACCGATACGTTGACTGGGTGCATCCGAAAGTGGCGAGACGCAGCGGCTGGCTTCGCTTCCCGGTGTTTCCGATCATGCTGTGCTGGGGCATACGCCGCACAGCCAGGAATGGCTGTGCTACCGATACGTTGACTGGGTGCATCCGAAAGTGGCGAGACGCAGCGGCTGGCTTCGCTTCCCGGTGTTTCCGATCATGCTGTCGTGGGGCATACACCGCACAGCCAGGAATGGCTGTGCTACCGATACGTTGACTGGGTGCATCCGAAAGTGGCGAGACGCAGCGGCTGGCTTCGCTTCCCGGTGTTTCCGATCATGCTGTCGTGGGGCATACACCGCACAGCCAGGAATGGCTGTGCTACCGGAATGGCTGTGCTACCGGACTCGCTTTGCTACTGCGCGAATCGGGGCCGGGTCCTCGCGCATCCAATGGCGTTATCATCGCCATCCGCCGCATAGGAGGCTCCATGTCCATTCGTCCCGTCAAGCGACTCATTCAGTCGAGGCCCACCACGGAAGGCGCAGGGGTTCACCTGCGGCGCGCGTTCGGCTTCGGCAATACCAGCGATTTCGATCCTTTCCTGCTGCTCGACGATTTCCGCAACGACGTGCCTGAGGACTATCTCGCCGGTTTTCCGTGGCATCCGCATCGCGGAATCGAGACGATTACGTACGTACTTGCCGGTACCGTGGAACACGGCGACAGCCTCGGCAACCGCGGCTCCATTGCTCCCGGCGACGTCCAGTGGATGACCGCGGGCAGCGGCATCATCCATCAGGAGATGCCCAAGGGCGACCAGGCCGGCCGCATGCATGGCTTCCAGCTCTGGGCCAATCTTCCCTCGTCGCTCAAGATGACGCCACCGCGCTATCAGGAAGTCAAATCAGGGGATATCCCCGCGCTGACCGATGACGATGGCACTCACGTGCGCCTGGTCTGCGGGAATTTCTGGGGCAAGCGCGGACCCGTCGACGGCATCGCCGCCGATCCCATTTACATTGACGTTTCCGTGCCGCCCGGCCGCCGCAAAACGCTGCCCGTGGAGACCTCCCGGCATGCCTTTGCGTACGTATTCTCCGGTAGCGGCAAATTCTGCAATGCTTCCGAGCCGCTCGAAGTGCCCACGGAGCCGGTCGGCTGGCTCAATACCACGCCGCCCGCGGATGCCGCAAATCGCTCGCTCATTCTCTTCGATTCCGGCGATGAAGTCGCGGTGCAGGCCGGCGATGAGGGCATCCGCTTTCTGCTCGTTTCCGGAAAACCGCTCGAGGAGCCGGTGGCATGGTACGGCCCCATCGTCATGAACACGCAAGCCGAGCTGCGCGAGGCTTTCCGCGAGCTGGAAAAAGGCACATTTCTTAAGTAGCGCGGGGCCTTGACTGGGCGATTCACGGCGCAGCGGCGCGCACGAGGGACTGGCGCATCTCTTCCGATAGCCGTTCCAGCCGCTCGCTGTAGAGCACCGGATACGCATCCTCCGCCGGTTCAAGCCCGCAAACAACTTCGGGCAGCCGCTCGCGTTGTTTGTGGAAGCGCTCCTGCGCCTCTCGCAGCCGGGCTTGCGAATCCCGCGACGCCGCGGGGCCAGCGCGCTTCCCTTCCCGCATCACCAGCTCGAGGAGCGGCTCGCCTTCCGAGACGCGCTCCTCCTCGAGCGCGATGGTGTCGCCGCGGTAGCGTCCCCGCGCATCCCTTGCGCGCCAGACTTGCTTCCGACCCGGATACGTCTTCTTGTGCTCGCTGTACTTTGCCGTCATCCGGGACTCGCCGCCTTCCGCCACTTCCGCCAGTTTGTAAATCACGCTCAGGTGCGGCGCATCCGAGGAAGTGGAAAGCGCCGTGCCTACGCCGAATCCGTCAATGCGAGCGCCACCGCGCAGCAACTCGGCGATGCGCCCCTCATCCAGGTCGCCCGAAGCGAAGATCTTCACGCCGTTCCAGCCCGCTTCATCCAGCCGAACGCGGGCCCATCGGCTATCAGCCAACAGGTCGCCGCTATCCAGCCGGATCCCGGCCGGCTTCTTTCCGCGCCCGATAATTTTCTCGAGCGCCGCGCGCGCGTCGTATGTATCCACCAGCAGCGTCGCTTCCTCCGGAAATACCTCGAGAAATTCGCCGAAGGCCTCGGCTTCGTCCTCGTGCGCCATGATCCAGGAGTGCGCTTGCGTGCCGTGAACCGGAATGCCAAAGCGCTGGCCCGCGTACGCGTTTGAGGTCCCCGCGCATCCGCCGATGAACGCCGCGCGCGCCCCCAGCACGCTCGCTTCCGTGCCATGCGCCCGCCGCGAGCCAAACTCGATCACCATGCGTCCTTCCGCCGCTTTCGTGACTCGCGCGGCCTTGCTCGCAATCAGCGTCTGGAAATGCACGGTCGAAAGCAGCGCCGTTTCCACGATCTGCGCTTCCGCAATCGGCGCGGTCACGCGCAGCACCGGCTCGCCCGGAAAGAAAATCGTGCCCTCCGGCATGGCCCAGACTTCGCCGCGAAAACGAAACTCGCGCAGATAGTCGAAGAAGCGTGTTTCCACGTGCCGGAAGGCCGCGAGCCCCCGCAAATAGGCGATGTCTTGCTCGGAGAATCGCACGCGCTCGAGAAAATCCAGCGCCTGCTCGAGACCGGCGGCAACGAGGTAGTTCCGCGCGGGCGGCAATTTACGGACGAACAGCTCGAACGTCGCCACCGCGGCCATGCGTTTCCGCAGATAGCCCGCGGCCATCGTCAGTTCGTAGAGGTCGGTCAGCAGACCCGAAGCCGCGCCAATGGTGGTCATCCTGCCTTCAGGTTAGGCCACGCCCTCGAAAAGCGCAAAATAGTACAGCCATTCCTGCTTGTGCGGCCACAACCCCCAAACGGCAACCCAAAAAGAAATGGTCGCTACGGGTTTCCCGCAACAGCCGCTTCCTTGGCCGCATCGTTCCCCGCGCCCTTGAACAGCAGCGAATCCAGACTCAGCTTGCCCGAGCCGCGCGCGGCGATATACAGAAACACGAAGCAATACGCCACGGCGAGTTCGCCATGATTCACGATGGGGAACGTGCCCATGTGCGCGTGCACCGTGAAATACGCCACTGCCATTTCGCCCGCCGCGATGAACGCCACGATGCTGGCGCACAATCCCAGCGCAATCAAAACCCCTCCGAAAAATTCCACGATCCCCGCGACGAGGAATTTCCCGTGCGCGTGCCCTTCTCCTCCCAGGACGCCGAAAAGTTTTTGCGCCCCGTGGCACGCGAACAAAAATCCGATGATGAGCCGCATCAGCGCGTACAAGGGTTCCCGGAACCCGCAGAGCAGTGGCCGCATAACGCCTCCCTTTTGCCATCACCTTGCGATAACCGGCATGATCTGGGTGATCAAGCCATCAGCCGGCACCCTCGCGAAACCGCGCCGGCTTGCCGCGCATTATACCTGCCTCCGCCCATGCCGCAACAAGTTGCTCCGCGCCGCTCCCGGCTAACCTCCGTTCCCAAAATACTGTCGTGGCGGAAACATCCCTCGCTTCAGCAGCTCCCGCCCGCACCAGTTCCGCACCTGCTCCGACCAATTCACCCAACCCTGTTCGCTCAATCCAAGAAAATGCCGCGCCCGCTCATACGGCGCCATGCCGAGGTAATACACCCGGAAGAGCACCATGCGCGACGCGCGACCCGGCTCATCCAGCGCCGCCTGTCCGGCTAGCGCAAAGTCCGCTACCCATTCATTCAGCCGCGGACGAATATCCGGCCGCCACAGATACTTGCCCGTGTCGCTCCAGTCCACCGCGCCCACGCCGCGCTTCGCCTCCAGCACTTCGCGCGCCATGCGATAGACTTCCCAGCACACATCGAACGCCAGTTCCGGCTTCGCGCTCATCTCCCCCTCCGCTCTGCTCGCCCGGGTGATCGGTACAGGCGCTCAGCGTGGCGCTACGTGCGCGCGGTCACAGCGCTCCCTGCCGGTTGGCCTCGCCTCCAAGGCGTGACGCGCATCGGCGCTCCCGCGCCGCAACCGGTATTCCCACACCGGACCGTGCTCCCGCAGCGCCATCTGCGCCCCCCGCCGGAGCCGCTTCTCCAAAAAATAGCCGCCGAACTCCCGCTTCCGCAGATGGCGCAATTGCGCCGAGATGCTCGCTTCGGCATACTTTGTGAGCTGCGAAAGCTCGCACAGCGTCAGCCAGGTCGCGCATTCCGCCGCCGAGAGCATCACGTCGCGCAGGACCTCGCGCTGCGTTAAGGGCGCCGCCTTCCCGCACGCGCCTGTCCGCGCTCTCCGGCTTGCTCGCGCAGCCGCCGCGCGCCTCCCTGCCGCCAGGACGACCTCCGCGTTTCGCTCTCGCCTCATTCGCTCCTCCTCTCCGGTCTGACCTCCCGCCCGCTCTCCTTTGCGGCCGGAATATCGCCCTCACGCGTGCCCTCGCGCTCGCTGTCTTCGGCGGCATCTTCCCATCCGCCGGCTTCGCCTCTTTCGCCGCCGGCAAAGCTCCGCTCCGGATCTTCGTAATCCCCCGCGCAAGCCGAGCACGCCCGCATCGCGCTCCCCCGTTTTCCACAGCCCCCGGACTTTTCCACAGCCTCACGCCATAGAAGTACTCTTGCTTAATATTACTGACACTGTATTTTTATCATCCTCTATTTCTTCAGGGAGGTACCCTTGGCTCGCAACCCGACTCAGCCCCCGTGGGAGTTCCTGCTCTCGGCTTCGCGCAACAGCCTCCAGAGCTACGAATTCACACGGCTCGCTCACGCCGCCAATCTCCGCAAGGAGATCTCGGCCCTGCTCAACCAATGGCTCGAAGAAAACGCCGCCGCCATGCTCGCCCGCTGGCTGATGGACCAGCGCGAGCGCAATCCCGAAACCGCCCGGCAGTCCGGCCTCGCGCCCGAGCCCGCGCCAGATGTTCAGCCTGACGTCCGCCGCGGCGGCGCGTGCCATCGTCCGCCTGCCGGGCGCGTTTTCGCCACGGCAGCCGCTTTTGCCCCGGACCGCGCGCGCTTGAACCCCCAGCCTGCGTCCGATAATTTTTTTGCGGATTTGCCCGATTTCGTGGCCGGGAGGCGCGGCTCGGCCTGACTTGATGCCCCTTCCCCCCGCGCGGAACTCGTGGATCTGCCGGACCAGTCGCAATCGCTGGTCCTGGTGGACCGGTGCGCGCCAAATGCGCGCCGATTTCGCCGCCGGACGGCTCTCCCGCCGCCGCAGCGAAGCCGCGCCCAAGCTCTCACCCTCCCCCGCTTCCGCGCGCCTCCGCATCGCGCCAGCACCCGCCATCTCGTCCGCTCGCTCCCGCATCGCCACCCGCCTCTTCTGTCTCCCCTGCGTTATATTTATTATAAGACACAAAAGAGGTAACGCAGGACGCGTGGCCGGAGCGGCAAACAAAAAAGCCCGCAAAAGCGGGCTTCTTCATGTACAAATGGCAGGTTGTGACGCTCTGATTTTTACTTCGTAGCGGCGGCAGGCTCTTTCTCGAGGAGTTGTTCCTTGCGGTAAATCAGCGAATTGATGTCATAGGGTGCCAGTTCGAATCCGTGCCCGTGCGTGATGGCGTCTGTCGGGCATGCTTCCACACAGTACCCGCAAAAGATGCAGCGCGAATAATCGATGTTATAAACCTTCGCGTAACGTTCTCCGGCCGAGATCCGGTTCGCATCCGTGTTTTCCGCCGCTTCAATGTAAATGCAATTCGCGGGACACGCGGCGGCGCAGAGAAAGCATCCGACGCACTTCTCGAGCCCATTTTCGTCTCTATGCAGCACGTGTATGCCCCGGTAGCGCGGCTGAAAATGCACCGGCTCGTGCGGATAGTTCTCCGTCACGGTTTTCCGAAACATATTTCGGAACGTTACGCTGAAGCCTTTCACCAGCGCGCCAGCGGTCTCGACGACTTCACCAAGGATCGCCATAATTCAAAAGTGTAACAAACGCTCCCATGGCGGGCAAATTCCGCCTTCAACAACCCTTGCGCGGCCGTTACGCCGTCGCCTGCTTCGTTTGTGCCTTCAGCGCCTCCACGATCACCTTCCCGTGAAAACGTCCGTTCTCAATGAAAATCTCGCCCGTATTCCGCCCGCCGATCACCACGCCGGCCAGGTAAATCCCCGGCACGTTGCTCTCAAGCGTGTTTGGGTCCAGCTCCGGCTTCATCGTGTGAAGATCCAGCTTCACGCCCAGGCTTCGGATGAACGCGTAGTCCGGGTGATAGCCCGTCAGCACGAACACCTGCCGCGCCGGCAAGCGCGTTTCGCCCGCCGCGTTCGTCACGATGACTTCGTCCCGCCGGATTTCTTTGACTTGCGTCTCGAAAAGCGCCTTGATCTGCCCCGCCCTGATCCGATTCTCGATGTCCGGCCGCACCCAGTATTTGATCGAAGCTCCAAGTTCCTTTCCGCGGACGACCATCGTCACGCGCGCGCCGTTGCGGTACAGGTCCAGCGCCGCTTCGACCGCCGAATTTTTCCCGCCAACCACCACCACGTCCTGATTCCAAAATTCGTGCGGCTCCGTGTAGTAGTGCGAGACGTTCGGCGAATCCTCTCCCGGCACTTCCAGCAAGTTCGGCAAATCGTAGTAACCCGTCGCCACCACGATGTTCGCGGCGGAATAGCTGCGCTCCGCCCCGTATTGGTCCCGGGTTAGCACGCGAAAGTGTCCCTCCGTCCCCTCCACTCGCACGACTGTTTCAAACAGCCGCATCTCCAGCTCGTAGTGCTCCGCCGCTTTGCGGTAATACTTCAGCGCTTCGACCCTGGTCGGCTTCTCGCTCGCGCTCGTCAGCGGCAACCCGCCGATCTCGAGCAGTTCAGGTGTGGTGAAGAACACCATGTTGCGGGGATAGTGCTGTATGGAATTGCAGATATTCCCTTTTTCAATCACCAGAGCCCGCAAACCCGCACGCTTGGCTTCGATCGCCGTGGCCAGGCCGGTGGGTCCGCCGCCGACGCAAATCAAATCATATGGAGACATGGGAATTCAGTTTGCAGGTAGCGCACGGCAAAAGCAACCGCGGTCCGCGTCCCCCTGGCCGCTCCGCTGGCAAGTTGAACTGTTTTGACCGGTTAGGCTGCCGTGGAATCCGCTTCCGCCGATGAGCCTTCGAGTTGGGCCAAAATCTCGCGCAACGTGTGTATCAGCTCATCCCGCGAAACGTGGCTCTTCTTGAATTGAATGCGGAACTTGAAGCTCTCGTTCTGCGGCTCGAAATGAAAAACGAAAGGCTGTGCCCGCTGCGGTCCGGCCTGCTCTTCGCGGCGTTCCCGCCGCGCTTCGTCGCGCGTTAGGCCGCCCTGCAGGATCCGGTGCAGCATTTCCGTCATTTTCTTTTCGGTTGGCTGCCGCGCGATTTGCAAGAGCAGAGACTTCGAGGTCACGCCGTGCTCGATGCACTTCTTCCGCAGCGCCTCCGGAATGTTTCGCAGCGAAAGCGTCTCCGTGACGGAGGAACGCGCGCGGCCGATTTTGCGCGCCACATCTTCATGGGTGTACTCGAACCGTGTCGCCAGCTGATGCAAGCCTTCCGCTTCCTCGAAAGGCGTCAAATCCTTGCGCTGGATATTTTCAATCAGCCCGATTTCCAGCGTCTCGGCATCATCCGCTGTCTTCTCGATGCACGGCACTTCCCGCAAACCCGCGGCGCGCGAGGCGTGATATCGCCGCTCGCCGGAAATGATGTAGTAGCAGTCCTCGCGCGGCACGAACCGCACCAGGAGCGGCTCGAGGACGCCTTTTTCGCGGATGGAATCCGTAAGCTCCCGCAAATCTCCCAGCGACTTGCGCGGCTGTTCCGGATTCGGCCGGATCTGATCCACCCGGATCATGCGTCCGACGGCCGCTCCGCTGTAGCTGGTCAGCGACTCGACGTAGTGCGCGTCATGCCGCATCTTCAGCGTGACGGGTAAGCCCACTCTCTTCGACACGTTGGATAACCTCCGCTGCCAGTTTCTTATACTCGACTGCGCCGGGCGACTTCGGCGCGAACGTCAAAATCGTCTCCTTGTATGCCGGACTCTCTTCCAGCCGCACATTCTTGCTGATCTTCGTCTTGAAGAGCACTTCTCCGAAAACCGAGCGTATCTGTCCGTGCGTATCCTTCGAAATATTCGTTCGCTTGTCAAACAATGTGATGACCACGCCCAAGACTTTCAGCCCGGGATTCGGCCGGGCGCGAATCCGCTCATAGGTCTCGAGCAAATCGTCCGTGCCTTCAATCGCGAAATACGCCGCTTGAATCGGCACGAGCAAGTGCGTCGAGGAGACCAGCGCGTTCACCGTCAGAATTCCAAGGGAAGGCGGCGTGTCCAGCACCACGTAGTCAAAATCCTTCAGCACCGGCCCCAGCGCGTCTTTCAGCCGGTACGGCGCGTCGAATTGTCCCGCCAGCACTTGCTCCAGCTTCGCCAGCGACAGCCGCCCCGGCCCCAGAAACAGCAGCGGATCCTTTGTCGGCTTGATCACCGTCGCCATCGCCGCACGCGAATCGCTCAGCACATCGAACATGGACGCGGAGATTTCCCCGCTGTCGTAAAACGCAATCGTCGAATTGGCCTGTGGATCGAGATCAATCAGCAGCGTGCGCTTGCCGCGATGCGCGATGGCCGCCGATAAATTGATCGCGGTCGTCGTCTTCCCCACGCCGCCTTTTTGATTCGCAATTGTGATGATGGCAGTCATTGTCTTCTGCCTCCGCCCGCCGGCCCCGAGCGAACTCGAGGCGCGCGCGCGCTATGCCACCGCCGCGATCTGGCAACCCTGTTGCTATATATAGGTGCTCTCTGCAGAGAACCCCCTAGCCGTAGCTAACTGTACGGTTGCCTCCGGTTCATTGGCAAGGGAAAAGTGGAAAATCTACATGACGCCGGTGGAAAACTCGCCTATATCGCGGCGAAGTCCGGCTGAAGCAACAGGCGCGACCCGGCAATTCGCCGCCCCTGTTTTGAACGAAAAACCGCTCCGCGACGCACCAAGTGCCGCCGCTCGTTATCTCACGCGTTCTTCCTTGCCCGCTAAAATTCCAACCCCCAAAACTCCTCGGTACCTTGTGGCAGCGAAAGCCCCAGCTCCCACCCGGCCCGGCCCTCATGACCCCGCCAGATTACATTCGCCTCACACGTATTATGATTCATTAGATTAATCAGCTTCAGCCGCTGCCCCACAGTAAAGCCCTGCGGAATCACGGCCAGGCAGCCCTTGAGGCTGATATCCAGCGTATGACCTTCGGCCTTGTGCATACGGCCATCTTCCAGCCACTCCACGGCAACCCGCACACGTGAGTTCACCCGCACGCCCGCTCGCAGCTGCTTCAGCCGGCTCTCCAGCCCCGTTTCGTTGAGCAGACTCACAATCGGCTCCTGGTTCTTACTAAGTCCGTTCACACCCGCTCCCAGCGGAATTTCGAGCGTGACTGCAACTTACGGCGGCCATCCTCTGCGGTCAATGGAACTTCCGCTCTTCGTCGTACGAGAAGTAACTGCCGGGTACGCTCAGCGCGTTCTCCTTATGCCATCCAGCACTGATTTGCGCGTGCCCTCCTCCCCGCTTACACTTCCCATAACCACCATTCCCATGATCCGCATCCAGACACTTCGCCGCGAATTGCGCCCCACTGTGCGCCTCGCGCTTCCCCTTGTTCTCGCCGAAATCGGCTGGATGACCATGGGCATCGTCGATACCGTCATGGTCGGCCATCTTCCCGAGAGCGCCCGCGCCATTGGCGCCGTCGCCATCAGCTCCAATCTGTTCAACGTGCTCGCCTTCTTCGGCGGCGGACTCCTCATTGGACTCGATACCCTGGTTTCCCAAGCCTTCGGCGCCGGCCAGCGCGAAGATTGTCATCGCTCGCTTGTTAATGGCGCCTATCTCTCCATCGCCATGACCCCGCTGCTCATGGCACCCTTTTGGTTTTTCGGCCCGCTCCTCCGCCGCCTTCATATTGACCCTGCCATTGCCTCCCTCGCCGTTCCTTACATGAAGGCGCTGGCCTTCGGACTCTTTCCTCTGCTCCTCTATTTCGCTGTCCGCCGCTGCATTCAAGCCATGAATTTGGTCCGGCCCGTGGCCTTCGCGCTAATCACCGCCAACATCATCAACGCCCTCTTCAACTGGATTCTCATCTACGGCAAATGGGGCGCTCCGGCCATGGGCGTCGTCGGTTCCGGGTGGTCCACCGCGCTTTCCCGCGTGTATCTGGCGCTCGTCCTTATCGGCTATCTGCTTTGGTACGACCGCCGCCACCGCACCGAGCTGCTCAAAACTCCCGTGGACATTGATTTCATCCGCATTCGGCGCCTCATCCTCCTCGGCTTGCCCGCGGCCGTTCAGATCACCCTTGAAGTCAGCGTTTTCGCGCTCGCCACCGCTCTCATCGGACGCCTCGGCGCCGTCGCCCTCGCCAGTCACCAGATCGCTCTCAACACCATCGCCTTCACGTACATGGTTCCGCTCGGCATCTCTTCCGCGGCTGCCGTCC
>Ga0209062_1006446_pt1 | contig 10714 bp, 11 predicted proteins | sample Coa_R2_2_FD_187158 | JGI IMG/M metagenome (GOLD analysis project Ga0209062, IMG submission 187158) | Surface soil microbial communities from Centralia Pennsylvania, which are recovering from an underground coalmine fire - Coalmine... | ecosystem: Environmental > Terrestrial > Soil > Unclassified...
CGAGGAAGAGCAATGTTGCCAGGCAGCCGACGGTAACCATGTTGGCGTACTCCGCCATAAAGAACATGGCGAACTTCATCGCGCTATATTCCGTGTGATAGCCGGCGACGAGTTCAGTCTCCGCTTCCGGCAAGTCAAATGGAATGCGGTTCGTTTCCGCGTACGCGGCCATCAAGTAAACAAAAAACGCCACAAACTGGCCGCCATAGAAAATGTTCCACTTGGGAATGAATCCCCAGAAATGGCCGGATTGCGCTTGCACGATTTCTCGCAGGCTGAAGCTGCCGGAAAGAATCAATACGCCGACTAGCGAAAGCCCGAGCGAGATTTCGTAGCTGATCATCTGCGCGCTGGCGCGCAATCCGCCCAGCAGCGAATATTTGTTGTTCGACGACCAGCCTGAAAGAGCGATCCCGTAAACGCCAAGCGAAGTCACTCCCAAAATGACGAGCAGGCCAATGTTGACGTCAGTAATCTGCAACGGCGTATAGATCGTGTCGCCAATCGCCACCCAGTTGCCGAATGGAATGACGGCAATGGAAGTCAAAGCGAACATGACGGCAATCATCGGCGCGGCGATGTAGAGCGTCTTATGAACGTGAGGCGGCGTCAGGTCTTCTTTAAACAGAAACTTCACGCCATCCGCAGCCGGCTGCAATAAACCAAACGGACCGACACGCGTGGGGCCCCAGCGGTTTTGCATGTGGCCGACAACTTTGCGTTCCAGCCAGACCGTGTAGGCAACCGCGGTGAGCAAAATAAAGAACACCAGCGCGATCTTGACCAGCGAAACGAGAATGAAGAGTCCAACGCTCACGTTGCGAATGTCCTAACTTTTAGTCGGCGGCCACTTCGGCCGGTTGCGGGTTGCGATTTTCCATCACGGAATTCAAGGCGCGCGAGTAACGTCCCAGCGTGCCCGAACTAAATAAATTGTCATGCGCGGGAACAATCAGCGCGGGATCGTGCTTTGCGCCTGGCCCGCTTTGCGAAAGCTGTGTGTGCTCGTCATTGCCCGACAACAGATTCAGGCGTGATACGCGATATCCCGGCACAAGCCGTTGAATCTCATCAAAAATCGCCATCGGATCGAACGGGCTGAGCTTTGGTTCAAGATTATTGGCCTGGAGCCATACCGCATGACGGTCAGCCTCGCCGGATTGCGCTCCGCGCGATTGGCCCATGTCCGCGGTCTCGCCCCGTCCGAAAGGAACAAGATTGCGTACATCGTAACCCATGGCGTCCGCGATGCGGACGATCATTTCAAAATCCGATTTCGGCCCGTTGACTTCGCTGGCTTTTTTCACGATCTGTACGTCGCCGCAAGTGTTGGTGATCGTGCCCGTTTTCTCGTAAAGATTGGCGGCCGGTAAAACCACATCTGCAATCGTCGCAGTTTCAGTCAGGAACATGTCTTGCACCACTACAAATGTTCCCGCGAAAATCTGCGAGTCGAGATGAAACCGCGCCAGCGGATTCGAGCCAACCACGTAGAGCGCCTTCAATTTGCCAGATTTTGCATTCTCTGCCATTTGGGGCAGCGTCAGACCGCTCTTGGCTGCCGGATGATATCCCGGAAGCAAATCGGGATATAAACCCATGTCGGAAGCCCCGCGAGAGTTCGCGTAGTCAGCGAGAGCGATTACTTTTGCGCCAGAAATGCTCGAAGCTAAATGCGTTACAGCCGTTACGGCTGCGCCGCGAATCTCGGAACCAAAAATGATGACGAGGTTCTCCGTGTTTCGGAGTTGGTTGCGCAATGCAGCCCAGTTTTCGCGGCTGGCGGAAGCGGTGATTGCATTCAGGGCAGAATCATCTCCGGCAAGGAATGAAGCTGCGTTCAGTTCCGCACCTACAGGAATCTGTGTGAAGCTTGTTGCCTGACGGCGCAGTTTGATCGGCTCTGAATTGATAATGTGAAGCTTCGCGCCGTGGAGACGGACATTGTTGCGAATTTGCCAGGCAAGCAACGGATGCTGCTCGGTCGGATCGTTCCCAATCAGCAGAATCGCCGGTGCGTTGTACACATCGCGCATGCTGGCGGTGATTTCCTGTTTGCCGCTGAGTACTGCGGCCAGGGCAGGGAAGTCAGCGGTGCGATGGTGGTCAATGTTGTTGCTCTCGAGTACCGCGCGGGCAAACTTCTGGAGCAAATAATTTTCTTCGTTCGTGGTATGGGTTGAGCCAATTACACCGATGGCTGATCCGCCATCGCGCATGCGAACTTCATTCAGCTTTTTCCCTACCAGCTCAAACGCCTCTTCCCATGTCGAGGGTGTGAGCTTGCCGTTCTTGCGAATCAGGGGCTGGGTCAGGCGGTCTTCATGATTGGCAAAGTCAAAAGCGTAGCGGCCCTTCATGCACAAGAAGTCGTTGTTGATGCCGCTCTTGTCGCGATTGTCGCCGCGAACGATCTCCATGCCTTCGTCGGCACGTCGCACGCCCAAAGTCGTTTTGCAGCCGTCTGCGCAGTGAGCGCAAGTCGTCCCCACATGGTTCATCTCCCAGGGACGAGTCTTGTAGCGGTAAGCGCCGGAGGTGAGCGCGCCAACGGGGCAAATGTCAATGCACATGCCGCACTCTTCGCACTCCAAATGGTCTTCCTTGTTTGGCGCAATGATCGAGCTCACGCCGCGATTCTGCACACCGAGTGCCCAGACATCCATGCCTTCGCCACAGACACGCACACAGCGATAGCACAAGATGCAGCGCGGACGGTCGAAGAAAACCACCGGCGACCATTGCTGCTCGTCTTTGTGGTTCTTCGGCTCCATGTACTTCGATTCCGCTGCACCGTAGGAGAACGTCATGTCCTGCAACTCGCACTCGCCGCCTGCGTCGCAAACCGGGCAATCGAGCGGATGGTTTCCCAGCAGCAACTCGACCATGGCTTTACGTGCCTGTTTGATTTCTTCGTTGTCGGTTGCGACGACCATGCCCTCAGCCACGACCGTGGTGCAGGCCGTTTGCAGTTTGGGCATCTTCTCCACACGGACCAGACACATGCGGCACGCGCCCTGCAGAGACAGATTCGGGTAATAGCAGAACGAAGGAACTTCGATGCCAACGTTTTTGCAGGCATCAATCAGCAACGATCCTGCCGGAGCGGTGAGCTTCTTGCCATCCACCGTGAGGTTTACGAGTTTGGGTGCGTCAGCCATGAAATTACAGGACCGCCAATTCGCGGTTAATTTCTTCGGAGGCCTTCTCATACGGGCAAGGCTTGCCGTCCAGATGATCTTCAAATTCTTTTCGGAATTTCTTGACGAACGCCATCATCGGCATCGCCGCGGCGTCGCCAAGCGGACAAAACGTGCGGCCTAGCATGTTTTCCGACAAGTAATACATGTTATCAATGTCTTTTTTCAGCCCCGCGCCATTATGGAAACGAATTAGCGTCTTCTTGAGCCAGTCCGTGCCCTCGCGGCAGGGTATGCACCATCCGCAGCTTTCATGCTGGTAGAACTTGATGGTGCGAAGCGCGAACTTCACCATGCAAACCGTGTCATCAAGGACGACTACTCCTCCAGAACCCAGCATGGAGCCGGTTTTCGCTACGGAATCAAAATCCATCGCGACATCAATTTCTTCGGGAAGCAAAATCGGAGTGCTCGATCCGCCGGGGACGACCGCTTTTAACTTTCGTCCATTCGGAATGCCGCCTCCAACCTCATAGATCATCTTCTTGAGGTTGTAGCCCATGGGCAGTTCGTAAACGCCGGGCTTCTCTAAATCTCCGGCAAGACAAAACAAGCGCGTACCGCCATTTTTTGGAGGCCCAAGATTGGCATACCATTCCGCGCCACCAAGAAGAATGTGAGGGACGCTGGCCAAAGTTTCGGCGTTGTTAATAACAGTCGGCCCACCCCACAATCCGACCACGGCAGGGAATGGTGGACGAATGCGCGGGATGCCGCGTTTGCCTTCCAGAGATTCCATCAGCGCTGACTCTTCGCCGACTTCGTAAGCGCCGGCTCCGCCGTGCCAATAAATATCGAGATCTTTACCACTGCCGAAGATATTTTTGCCGGCAAACCCCTTGGCATAAACATCAGCAATGGCTTTCTGCATAATCTCCGACAGATAGCGATACTCGCCACGGATATAGATATAGCCCTTGGTCGCGCCTACCGCGAGCGCCGCGATCATCACACCTTCAATCACGGCATGGGGGTCGTGCTCAAAAATCAGGCGGTCTTTGCAGGTGCCCGGTTCGCTTTCATCGCCATTGCACAGAATGTATTTCGGCTTGCTCGCCTGCTTGGGCACGAACGACCACTTCAGCCCGGTGCTAAATCCTGCGCCGCCGCGACCGCGCAGACCGGAATTCTTGACCTCGTTAATGATGGCATCCGGCTCCATGGTCAACGCTTTACGCACAGCCTTGTAGCCGTCTAGCTCGATGTAACGGTCGATATTCGTCGCGCCTTTACCGAAGCGCTTCGAGACGACCCTTACCTCATCGGGATGGGAAACGAGATCTGCCATCTAAATTGCTTTCTTTCTGTAACTGTCGAGAACGGCATCCATCTTTCGTTCGTCCAAATTTTCGTGGAAGTCGTAGTTCACCTGAATCGCCGGCGCCCAACTGCATGCGCCAATGCACTCAACCTCCTCCAGCGAAAACAGTCCATCGGAAGTCGTGCCTTTATGTCCAATGCCGAGGCGATCCTTGCATTGCTCGAGTAATTCTTCTCCACCGCGGAGCATGCACGCGATATTGGTGCAAACCTGCACGTTATATTTCCCGCGTGGCTTCGTCGTCAGCATGGAGTAGTAGCTGATCACGTTGTTTACGTCGAGTTCGGTCAATTCCAGCCGCTGCGCGATCTCCGCAATCACTTCATCTGAGAGAAATCCAGCCTCATCCTGCGCGTAGAGCAGCGTCGGAACGAGTACAGAACGTTTCGTCGGATAATGCGTCAGCATTTCCGCGAAGCGCTTCTCGAATTGATCGGAAAATCTCATCGGTCAATTTCTCCGAGAACGATATCAATGGAACCAATCGCTGCCACCACATCCGCCAGCAATCTTCCTTCACACAATTTGGGCAAAGTTTGTAGGTTCGCCAGACACGCCGAACGCATGTGCACTCGATATGGCTTCGCCGATCCATCGCTGACCACGTAATAGCCCATCTCTCCGCGCGGCGATTCGACGGCCTGGTAAACCTCGCCCTCCGGTACCGCAAAGCCTTCGGTCACAATCTTGAAGTGGTAGATGAGCGCTTCCATCTGCGTCTTCATCTTCTCGCGATCTGGAAGCACAACTTTTGGCGCGTCGGCTTTTACTGGGCCTGAAGGCATGCCATCTAAAGCCTGTTGCACAATCCCAATGGATTCCCGCAACTCAGCCACACGGCACATATACCGCGCAAAAACGTCACCTTCGGTCGCAGTCGGCACTTTGAACTTGAAGTTTTCGTAACCCGTGTAGGGATTATCGCGCCGCAAATCAATATCCACGCCACTGCCGCGCAGGGTCGGCCCACTGGCGCCCAATGCTAAGGCATCTTCGGCGGTCATCTTCGCCACGCCCTTCGTACGCATCACCCAAATCGGATTTCCCGTCAGCAGATTTTCATATTCATCCACTTTCGAGGGGAACGTATTGGCGAACTTCCTCACGCGATCAAAGAAATCGAGTGGCGGCTCCAGGGACACTCCACCAATGCGGAAATACGACGTCATCATGCGCTGGCCGCTGATCGCCTCAAATAATCGTAGAATCTGCTCACGCTCGCGGAAGCAATACAGGAACACTGTCATCGCGCCGATGTCCATGGCATGTGTTCCTAGCCAGACAAGGTGAGAGTTAATCCGCGTGAGTTCGTTCATCATCACGCGCAACCACTGTGCCCGCGGCGGAATTTCCAGGCCCAACAATTTCTCCACTGCCAGCACATAGCAGAGGTTGTTGGTCATGGGGCACAGATAATCAATGCGGTCTGTGAGCGGGACAACCTGGTGATAAAACTTGGCTTCGCAGGTCTTCTCGATGCCCGTGTGCAAATAACCGATATCGGGCATGATCCGGACGATGTTTTCGCCGTCAATCTCCAAAATCACGCGCAACACACCATGCGTGGACGGGTGCTGCGGGCCCATGTTCAGAATCATGGTTTTGTCCGCAGCCGGTTCAAGCACCGGGACGGGCGTCATGTGACCCATTAGCGGTAGCCCTCCACCGGATAATCTTTGCGCAGCGGGTTGCCTTCCCAATCTTCCGGCATTAACAAACGCCGCAGATAAGGATGTCCCGTAAAGCGCACTCCAAATAGGTCATAAACTTCGCGCTCGAAGTAATTGGCTCCCGGCCAGATCGAAGTCACGGACTCCACCACCGGGCTATCGCCGGGAAGGCGTACTTTCAGCCGCACGCGCTCTTTCTTGGAAATCGAAAGCAGGTGATAAATCACTTCAAAGCGTGGTTCCTGCGGAAGCCAGTCCACGCAGGTCACATCAGAAAGATAATTAAACGCACAGGCTGGGTCTTCTTTCAACAGCACGCAAGCCTCGCGGATGGCTGACCGCGTGATGTAAATCGTCATCTCGTCGCGATCGAATTTCACGCCCTCAACCGCCGCGGTATTCCAGGCCAATAACCTCGCTACCGCAGGGTGCGACTTAAGTTGCTCCAGATCGGTAATCGCCGGGGCCAGTGCCATTACACTTCACCCCGCTTTGCCGATGGCGCAGCCCAATCCAGAGCACCCTTTTTCCAGATATAGAAGAAGCCAACTAGGAAGATGGCAATATACACAAACATCTCCCAGAAGCCGAACATCTTCAGTTTTCGCAGGATGACCGCCCATGGATAAAGGAACACGGCCTCCACGTCGAAGAGAATAAAGAGCATGCCAACCAGATAAAATTTGACTGAGAAACGGCTCTGCGTATCTCCAATGGGCGTCATGCCGCATTCATAAGGAGACATTTTGGCCCGGCTTGGCCGCCGGTAACCAATGAGCCATGAGAGCGTTACCACCACGCTGGCAAAGCCGACCGCCACCAGAAAGTGAATCAAAAGAGGTAGGTATCGGACGAAATAATTATCTGGCATGGGCGCTAGGTCTATATAATTTGCGACAGAATTTGGGAAACACTCTAGACTAGAGTTGAGCGCGAAGAGTGTCAAGCATTGCGCGCACATTTATGATGAACTTTTAACCAAAATTTCAATTGTCACGTCAACCCTTGACTAGATCGAAGAGTGGAACGCATGATTTTTGGTTTTAACACCGATATTAAACACGACGATACCGTCTATCACGTGCAGAGCGAGGCCCGTGAAAGCGAACTGCTTTTGCAGACGCAGGTCTTCGTCCGGGGCCGCTGCATCGGCAAACGCGCCACTTCCTACGCTGAACAGGCGTCGAGCGGCGGTTTTACCGACCAGCAGAAGGAACAGATCCTGCGCGACCAGCACCGAATGGTGTTGGACTCCATTCGCGACAGCCGGTTGGATTCCGTGCTTGACAAGCGTGACGCGCCCGAGGTTCTGGCCGCCATCAAAGAGCTCGACGTCCATTGGATCAATGCCGACTCTGTGCACTCTAATCAAACGCTGCTTATGCGATTGCGCGTAACCGACGGCGGGACTGCCGCGCAGGGTGCTCGCATCACGGTCCGCTTTGCCCGCCCCGATGCTGCCCCTTTTTATACGCAGGTGGTCACCGACGCTGCTGGGGACGCAGAAATGAAAATTGACGCCAATGAATCTTCGTTACCCGATGCATCCGTGCTGGTGCAGGCCAGTTTCTCCGGGCGTACCGCCACCCGCAAGTTTCAACTGAAGAAAGTGGACGCATAAGGAATAGATCGGCACTGCCTCTACTTCTATGAAACTCCAAATCAACGGTGAGTCGAGGGAGTTCAACTCTCCTCTCACGCTCTCGTCTCTCATCGAACAACTCGGCATGAAAGCAGACCGCGTTGCCGTCGAACTCAACCGCGAAATCGCTCCCCGCGATAAATGGGCGGAGATTCATCTCAAAGGTGACGATCGACTCGAAATCGTCCACTTCGTTGGTGGCGGAAGTTAAAAGTCTCTAAGTAACTTTCATTGCTAACTGCCTGGAAAGCCACGAACTCATCTAGTTACTAGTTTTGCACCGAATCTCTTGTTGACACTGCCTCGACTGGGCCTACAATGTCTCCAAACATTTGTCGCTCAAAATGTTTTAAACATTTCTCCATAAAAATGCAGCAAGGCTTCACATCTCGCGAGGTCGTGGAATTTACCGGCATCACTCCCCGCCAGCTTCAATGGTGGGATGAACGCCGCATCGTGGTTCCATCGCGGCAGGGCCATCGCCGTATTTATTCTCTGGAAGATCTTTCGGAAATTGCCGTCATCTGCGAACTTCGCCGCCGTGGGTTCGCCCTGCAACGCGTTCGCAAAGTGATGCGTTTCCTGCAAAAAGAGTTCGGCAAACGCCTGGCGCAAACCGTGAGTGGCTCGTCTGACTATCACCTGCTGACCGATGGCCGGACCATCTATCTCGAAACTTCAGCGCAGCAGATTGTGGATATTCTCAAAAATTCCGCTCAGCCAATGTTCACGATTTGTCTGAGCGATACGGTTCGGCGCGTGCGAGCGGACATACGCGGCGAAAAAAAAGCTAGTGGATCGTTGAAGAAAAAACAAAGTCTGGTTAGAAGCGCATAGTTGCGGTCAATCCTTACGCTGGAGGAGACGAAATGGTTGGAGAAATTGACGTCCTGAGCGAGTGGATTCCTGAACAGATGCAACCCGGCACGATTTTTGTGCTCGAAAATGCCGGCCGCATCGGCGAAGAAGCCGACCCCTATTGGGCCGTTCTCTCTTGCCCCGATTGCGGCACATTAGGCCTGATTACGCGTAAGCAGATCGCTGGATTGCTGACCGTGATTTGTGGCTCCCATCAATGTTCAGCGCAATTTTTCATCCGCGATAACGACATCATTGCCCGGAAACCGTCATAAATTTTTGCGGATGATGTTATCCCAATGATGTCGAGTCAGTGACGACCGTTTTCTAAATTCGCAAGAATTTCGCTTGGTTATTTTTGCTTTGATCTTGTCTGTGTAAATTCCACCGGTACCTGCTCCACGATTTCAATCCCAAATCCTTCCAGAGCCGCCACGCGGCGGGGATGGTTCGTCAGCAAGCGGATTCGCCGCAAGTTCAAGTCCGACAAAATCTGCGCGCCAATACCAATCTCGCGTTGCGTTTTGCGCTCGGCTTCGGGAAGGGAAGCAGCCGCACGCTCGCGATGAAAGCTGAGCAAGTTTCGTTCACCAACTTTTTCGGCAGAAAATCCCTTCGCAGTCTGGTGAAGGTAAATCAGCGCGCCTCGCCCCTCCTGCGCAATCGCCTGCATCGAGCCTTCAATCGTCGCGCGGCAGTCGCAATTCGTGGATCCAAAAACATCGCCAACCACGCAGTGGGCGTGCATTCTTACCAGCACCGGATCGGTAATGCTCTCCACATCCCCGCGCACCAATGCCATGTGCGCCTCGCCGCCGCCATTTTCGTTTTGAAGAATTTCGCTCTCATACGCGATTACGCGGAATTCGCCGTATTTTGTGTCAATCAGCGCCTCGCCCACTCGATGCACATAGCGTTCATTCTGCATGCGGTAGCGAATCAGCTCCGCAACGGTGAGCATTTTCAGGTTGTGCTCGCGGCAAAACTCAATTAAATCAGGCACGCGCGCCATGGTGCCATCATCGCGCATGATCTCGCAGATAATCCCCGCCGGAACCATACCCGCGAGTCTGGATAGATCCACAGCAGCTTCCGTTTGCCCTGCTCGCACCAGCACTCCACCTTTGCGCGCCCGCAGCGGGAACATATGTCCCGGCCGCGCCAGATCGTTCGGTCGCGTTGCCGGATCAATCGCCACTTGAATCGTCCTGGCCCGATCTTGTGCCGAAATTCCTGTCGTCACCCCTTCGCGTGCGTCAATCGCTTCGCAAAACGCCGTCCCATAGTTCGAAGTGTTCTCTGCCGACATCGGTCCAATACGGAGATGGTCGAGCCGTTCTTCTGTCATCGCAAGGCAAATCAATCCCCGGCCAAACTTCGCCATGAAATTAATCGCTTCCGGCGTAACTTTTTCGGCAGCTAGAGTGAGATCGCCTTCATTCTCGCGGTCTTCGTCATCCACAACCACGATCATGCGGCCCGCGCGAATTTCTTCGAGGGCAGTGGGAACATCAGTAAAGCGGGGATCGAGGCTCATAGGGCGATTCTAGCAAAGCACGCTCCAAGAATCCCACGCTAACTCTCATCCAAAATTGCCGTCTATAGCCAACTAGAGGCGCAACCATGCTAAGCCCAATACGCTGCCAGTTTGTTTATTGTTTTGTGGTTTTGATCTTTTCTGCTGCGGCCCATGCCGACTGTGATCGTCCAGAACTGGCAAACCAAAGCAAAGACGAAGCGACCATTCAAAGGTTGGAACGCGCTTGGGCGATAGCACACATGACTGGTGACGTCGAATTTGAGGCGTGCTTATTAAGCCCAGATTTTACCGAGATTCGCAGCGACGGAAACGTAAATAGCCTTGCCGATGAACTGGCACTGGCTGCGAAGCACAAGGGACAGAAAGCCGACATTACGGGACTGAAACCGCCCATTGTGCATCTTCACGGCGATGTTGCGGTAGCCTATGGCTCATCCGACTGGACGGCTCCCGACGGCAAGATACATAAATTCTTTTTCGCCG
>Ga0209062_1006452_pt1 | contig 10704 bp, 3 predicted proteins | sample Coa_R2_2_FD_187158 | JGI IMG/M metagenome (GOLD analysis project Ga0209062, IMG submission 187158) | Surface soil microbial communities from Centralia Pennsylvania, which are recovering from an underground coalmine fire - Coalmine... | ecosystem: Environmental > Terrestrial > Soil > Unclassified ...
CGTAATGCGAGCGAGCGATGGGCTATATTTTGTTGTTCTGTATCGTTTTGTAGCCATGAATGCAGCACAGGAGAAAGACTTGATGGATCAGCTAATCGGTGCAAAGCAGCAATCAGTGGAAGTGTTAAACGTTTAGGGACCCGCTCGTGAACTGCTGTGAGTAATCGCTCTTTTTCATCGGATGGCACCCCCAGAGCAGTTAAGGTAGCGAGAGCAGTATCTCCCAGATCATTATCGTACTGTTCTGCTATTCTCCAAAGCTGGTGGACGATGTCCTGGCGACGATAGCCTATGTCTGAGATAATCCAACACGCACTTAATAAAGGCATTGACCGCAGTTTCAGGAGTAGCTGATCGAGTATGCGACCTCGCAAAGCGCTGCTTTCTGACTCAGGATACTGCTCATACCATTCAATCAAGCACTCTCGCAGACGATTAATAGCGCTCAGGATTTTCACAGGTGCATCCATGTCGTAAAAAAGATAAGGGAGTAAATAGTCAAAAATCAAGCGTTCTCCCTCGATCATGTTTTCATGTGTAAGATTTGCCAGGGCTTGAAAGGCAACCGCGAGAAGATCATAAGCGTCAGAAGCTGTTTCTTCGCTCGCTCGCAAAGTGTCGATTTCCTGGATCAGTCCGACGACTTCCTCGATCGTAGTACTCTGATCGATTCGCTGCCTGAATATAAAGTAATTGTTCGGATTACTGTTCATCATAGTAATTGTCCTCATCTATTCTAAAGCATTAGCTTTTAAGTAATCACCGATGAATACATGCCGCCAACGCCAGGTTTCCAGCTCCGTTTTTTCAATTAATCCGGCAGAGAACGCTTCATTATACAATCGCCCGGCTCCAACGGCAGCAATTAACTGGGTGGAACATGCTGAATCAATCCATTGCTTTCGCTTGTGAGCATGCTCGCCTTGCTGGCATTCATGCCCAATCGTCGTCAGGATAGTTTTTAACTCGTCATTCGTTAGAGGGTGACCACGCTTTTCCGCTTTGGAGCAGAACCAGCCAACATATATCTCTGCCAGTTGCTGAACGGCTTGCGGATCTCCATCTAGAACCAGCGATTGTAGAGATTGATCGAGCGTTAAAAGACACCGCCAAAGTGCCGGGTGATGGAGCGCCTGTAGAATTTGTTGGTCAACCGGCTGAAGGAGTGGATTTGTTCTTTGCAGAAGTGGTACCTCGGGGCTTTCCAGGAGTTGAGAAAAATCAGTCTCTCCTGATGTAAGCGACTGTTCAATGCGAGCCGATAATTCTTCTGAAAGACCGAGACGAGCGGCCTCTAATAGTTCCAGATCTGAAAAATCATTGATTGCTACATTTGGAAGTCGTTCATTGGCATCACCAAATGGAGAAAACAGATTTAACCAACCCTTTTCTATTTCCTTTTCATCTCTACACGAGAGAATGATAGTGGCTCGCGGCAATCTTCCTAAACGGCGTATTTCTTGTTCCTCTTTCCAGAACCATGCCAAAAGCTCTTTAATGGCTGCGCGGCGAGTGTTCTCAAAGAGGTTTTGCTCTTCATCGATCGCATCAATACCGAGATATAGGATGGGATGTTTCGCATTTGCGCTGGCAGCTCGCAAACGCTCTAATACATGTTCCGGCATGCTTTCTGCGCGCCGATCATGATGGGCGGGCAAATTTGCCCAACCACACGACAAATGTCTCAGGAAGTTCGGACGAACATTTTCAGCAGCTGTGACGGCAACGTAAGTTCCTTCTCGAAGGGGAGTGCCAGACGAAAGAAATTCTTCTGTCCAATGCCACAAAGAAACCGTTTTGCCATTACCCCCCAGACCATATAGGATCACAATAGCATGTTCCTCGGAGCGTCGCGAGATGGCATCAAGTACGCCGCGCCTCACAAGTACCTGTTTGTCCCTGAGATGATGCTCTGCAAAGAACTCCTCAAGCTGTATTTTACTCTGCTCAGCAACGCTAGCAGGTGTAAGTGGGCGAGAACCGGCATAACCTGTGAATGCTTCGATTAAATTGTCCTTTGTAATGGATGGAGAACCTGTGTCTATTGTTCGCTTAATGGTACTTCCAACGAGTTTATCAATGCCTTTCCAAATATCGTTATCAACACAACCGTAATTGCGAGCAAACTGTTGCAAGGCATCTTCCCAGGTCGCTTGTGGGATGCGGGACAGAACATGAAGTTTTCGAAGAATCTCTCTGTTTTGTTGAGTGAAATTGCTCTTTTGAGCATCGTCCAACATCCTCTGACATTCTGCGTCAAGTTCGCGGTTGGAAATTAACGCATAACCACTGACGTGTTGCCCTGAGCTTTGCGCTCGTTGAGTGCTTATTTTCAGTCGGCTCACAATTTTTTTAAATTCACTTGGGGTAATCTTTGGAATAGGAAATTGCCTGGAGAACTTAAACTGTACCAGAACAAATGTGTCATCGCTATCTAACCCTAATGAGCGCCTGATGGCTGCATCCTGGTCGAGATATTCATAGCGCACTTCGTTTTGCTCAGCTAAAATAAGAAGTGCTTCCAGATCAGAAGAGCCAGTCAGATTTTCAAGGTGAAAAGCACCAGCTTTCATTCCTAACACGCCAACTGTTTGATAAAGGTATCCTGCTAAAGCCGTAAGTCCGCCATCGGGTGGCTGTTTATCAGGCATGTCTAACCATCTCTAAACTCGTACTACAAGTGTTTCTTCTTTTCGCAACCACGTACAATTCTGTATCCTCGCAACTTAGTCTGTCTGACATCGCTACCACTCTATTTTTCTGTCGCCCCACATTGTGTGTTCTCCGGCAAACCATCGTACTGCTCTCTTCCAGCAAAATGTGTGTATGCGTGTGACTTATGATACTGACTGCTGCCGGAATTGTAAAGCTTCATACGGTGCCGATGGACCTTTTGGAGAAATCGGTAGCAGAACTCGAAAAACGTTTCCCGCTATTCTTGTGGCTAAGCGATAGATTTTACATGAGGCTGCTGAGCGTGCTTCACATCTCAAACATAGCAGAAAACCGCAGGAAATGGCACTTTCCCGCTCTTTTTTGGGGCGTGTGGGATTGTGTTATTCAACAAAAACGAGTATACTGGTACAAATTTTCGTGAGATGGGCGGGCAAGGGAGGTTCTATTTCGCATATGAAAACCATGGATGATAATCAGGACGTAGACGGTGATGCTTCACACCGACAGACTAGCCAACGATCAAGAGCGCTTGCCTATATTCCGTGGAGCGAGGTGGCGGGCAAGTTCGGTGGGATTGATCGGCTGCGCGAACTTGCTTCATCTCTGTCGGCAGAATCGATGCTTATATACATTAGCACGATGAGCATTGTACTGAATAACACACCCTGGGATCTCAATACCTTGCATGCCCAGCAACGCGCCCTGGCTCAGTATCTCTGTACGCCAGAAGTTGCACGCCAGGTTGATCGCTGTATCGAATCAGGGCGCGGCGATGTCCTGATCCACGAAGAACAACTCTTGTTTGCGGCAAAACTGGCTCTTTGCTACGGGCAACCGGGACCCGCGAGAGACATCCCGCTTGAACGTTTTGGGGAGTTGCTGCTGGGTATTAACGATCTTCTGCAGCAGGAAGAGGTCGAAGCGGCGACCCTCGATGAATTGATGATCGTTCGCGCCATGCGTAGAAGGGGGATAACCCGCAATGAACAGGCCAGATATCTCCTCCCCCGCTATTTTGACCTGCTTGTCACACGTGTTCGCAGCAAGTCGCTGGCAACTGTTAATTTCGACCGAGTGTTTCTCGACGCTGTCGGCTTCAGTATCGAGCAGTGGATGGCCTTCGCCTTTCTGTATGCTGCCCCGTTCATTGGCGTTGCCAGCGTCAAAGAACTCCAGGACAAGGAACTTTTGAACATGATCCAACGCTGGGAAAGCCAGATCCGTGAGCCGGAGATTCTGGAACGATGCCAGCGCCTGTTTTCACAGGAGAGAACAGGATTTCGTTCTGAGCTTCTTCCTGGTGGTATGGAGCTGGTCCGTGCGGATAATCTTCCCTTGCAAGAGCATCCCCTCTTCCGCCTCGAAAACGGCTCGGCGCTCCCCATCTCCCTACCACTCCTGCTGGAAAAAGGAACCATGGGGGTCTACTGGATGCTACACAGGCTCTTCGGTCAAAATGACCCCAAAGAGGGTGTTCGGACATTTACTGCCTTCGTCGGTCAACTGTTTCAGGAGTATGCCACCGATCTCTTCAAACGGATCTATAGTCATCGCCCTGACAAAAATCAGCAGTTTTACGATGAACAGGCTATCCTCAAGGCTTCAGAACGCACACGCCAGCGCCGCAATCCACCTTTCGATGGCGTTATTCTGAGCGGGGACAGCCTGATTCTAACCGAGATGAGCACCATTGCACTTTCCGCGCAGGTAATGGCATCCGGCGATGCATCCGATTTCTTGAAGTTGATTCAGCGCAGTTTCGTTCCCAAGATCATGCAACTCAATGCCGCATTTGAGGGTCTTGCTGACGGGACCTGGCAGATTCCTGGATTGGCGCAGATTCCTGGATTGGCAAGGAACGCCATCCGCCACGTCTATCCTGTGCTCGTCCTCTTGCACCCGTTTCCGCAGACGGTCGCCACCTGGAAGCCGCTCAAAGCAGCAGCAACTGCGCCAGATTGGTATCAGTTTGGTGGTCCCCTCTTCACGACGTATGTCCACGAACCGCAGATTCTCACAGCAGAGGAACTTGAAATGCTTGAGCCACTCCTTTGCAATGGGGGTCAGTCACTCCCTGACCTGCTTTATGACAAAGTCAGCCATCCAGAGACAGCAGCCATGGATATGAAAACGTTTCTCCTGACCGTTCGGCGCGTGCAGGAGCAACCGAATGAGCACATGCTTACTCTCTATAATAGAGTAACTGAACGCATCCGTGAGACACTGCAGAAGCATCTTCAATTTGCACCTCCTGTCTCTGATTCTGCGACCGGGAGTCTTGTCATCTAGGAGGTTTGTCAATGCAGGAAAGAAACGATGCATACATACCAGAGGACCAGTTCAATCCGACACGGCTCGTCCAGTTGACGGAGCAACTCGCTCCCTATGACCCCGTTGATCTCCTCGCCGCCGTAGGAGGATTACAGCTCCTGTCAGAGAATGCTCATCGTGCCATTCGCCTCGAGGTCCTGGCTCACGTTATCGCGTCGTTGCAAGATCAGCAACCAAACAGGCCATATGCAAGTCGGCATCGTCTCTCTCAGTGGTGCAATACAGGGATTCTGGGACAAGGCTGGGTCGCCGCGCAAGAAGACCCATTCGATAATCCGTTCCTGGAAGCGCTTCCCTTCTATAACGGCAACTTTCTGGTGTTTCCAGGCATCAGCGAAGAATCAACCCTCGTCCTCCACTTGCTCTGCCGGGCGCTGTTTGCCAACGCGGATGCCTTTTCAGACCCCCACTATGTGAAGGAAGCGCGTGAATTGCTCTCCGCGGTGCTGGCGCTCAGCAACGAGGTGGCAACGCGCGCCGGGCTGGTTCGAGGGGTGGAAATACCGCCTTGGAAGGAGGGGCAGGCGGTGTTCATCCCAGACGCACGAGCGCTCGCCAAGCTGAAGCAGGCGGTAACCTTTCATTCATCGGATTTGACCCGTCTGCTGGAAGAGCACCTGGCGTCCCCTGCTGTCCTGGACCAGCTTACACTTCCATTGGGGCAGTTCGCACTTACCGAGTATGAGCTTGATAGGGGGCCGCTGCGGAGCCGACCCTTGGTGCGAGCCGACGACGCTTTCATTGTAGCGCTGCCAGGTATGCTTCCCGTCGCCACCTGCCATGCCATCATCCGGCGCGCCCTTGAACGAGGAGTAGGAGATGAGCTGGCGCGACGCTATCGCGAGGCTGTGTGGGAACACCTGGTCGAGTCGCTGGCCACGCTCCATCATGAACAGTACAGCTATCGACCGCCCGGCACCCTGTACATCCCTTCGAGCTTGGATGCCTTCTTCAGCCTCGACAGCGACAAGATGATGTATACGCTGCTGATCACCGATCCACTGACAGAGTACGACGCCAGCGACCCGTTCGGTGAGTGGTCGCTACGCTCGCTCGAATCTCAAGTCGAGGCGCGCCTGCACGAGGTGCAGGACCACCTCTTCGGCCTAGACCCATCTCCCCGTGAACTTCTTTTTCTTGTTGTGCTACAAGGCGTGGGACGGCCTGGAATATTCCTTACAACACGCTCGGAGTCGCTCGTTCTGCCTCCCCTTTGCCTAAGCGCAGGCGATCTTCGCACAATAGCCTGGCTTGAACAGGAGAATCAGTTGGTTCTCTGGAAGTTCGCCAGGGCCTCGTGGAAGGTGAGGGTGCGTGCAGCTGTGCAGGTGTTTAGTCAGCTCGACGAGTTTGCTGCCTACCGCGCTCACGACTATTCCTACACCCTTCCCGAGGAGGAGCGTCCTAACTTCATCTACATTCCGCCGGGCGGTTCAGGGGAACTGCGTCGGGAGGTCGCCCGTCAGCTCGATCAGCACGCCGTCAGGGCAGATATCGAGCCGTTTGTTGCTGACGTGATTGCGGCCCACGGGACACACACCATTCCCATCTATACTGCCCTCTCCGACCGGCGTCACAGAGCCTCGTTCCTCGTCGAGCAACTACCCCTGCCTGTCTGGATTGTCGGATCCCCGTTTGCTGAGAATGAACAGGGCAGCTGGTCTGACCTCTCTGTGGATTGTGCTGCGGCCATCGCCTACTGGTTTTGGCAGTTCACGCCGTCGCTGTCTCCTTACATGCAGGGCCTTGCAGAACGCTACTGGCGTCTGCTCGTCCAGATCTCACTGTCAGCCCCTGAGCAGTGGTTTCTGACCGCTTCGCCGGAGATGCGCAGTACGGAACATCCCTTCTCCTTGCAAGTGGATGCTGCCACCGGCACACTTCACCTCGCCCTTGCTGCCTCTGTGAAGGAGCTGATCGAGTGGGCGGACAACAGCGGCGAGCGTGATCTCATGCGAATGATCCTCCAGGGGGTGCGGAAACTGCTGCCCGAAGAGGCACGAGCACCATTTTCCGATGATGCCATGACCACCATCCTTGATCGCCACGCGCCACTTGGCAGGAAGAAACAGCTGCTTGCTCTGAGCGTCGATCAGAACCCCGACCTGGATGTGCGCGGGCTGCTCCCTTTTCGGAAGGTGCAGGCGGCGGATATGCAGGAGCTGCTTGACGAACTTGCCGAACATCTCACCTTCGTTGAGCACCTCTCTCCCGGTCCGACCCCGGAGCAGGAGAAGATCGCCCTGCTGGACAAGGCAGTGGACTTTTTCTACAGCGAACTGGTGCAGCTGGTCGCCTCGCTCGACTCCGAAGGGCTCCTGGAGTTTCTGATCCGGTTTCAGGAAGCTGTCGTACGCCAGACCTCGTTTCACCGTCTCTCCATTCCGGCACGGCTCGAAGCGTTTCAAGCGATCCCCCAGATGGTGAGGCACCTCGTTGAGGAAGGACCGGAGCTGACGACAGCAGCGGCGGCCAGCCGGTTCGTCATCGAGTACGTGGCTGCCAGCCCGCCCCACGGCCAGAGAAAGATGAGCTTGAGCGTCTACGACCGCCTACAGGCGCTGGCTGCGCACATCATTCACTTTGGCGTCACCCGCGACTTGCTGAGGCTGCAGGTCGCGGACATTGGACTGGCTATCCTGCCCTCAGGAAGGCTCGCGGTAGATCGGGAGCAATACGATCGAGCCATGACAGGCTATCTCCCTGTGGTCACAGCGCACGAGTTCTCCGACGCGATCAGGAATTTCGACCAATACTGGCAAGGGGACATGGATACTGCTCACGATGCGGAACTCTGGGCGCGCATCGATGCCGCGACAACCCAGGAGTTTGGCTGCTCGATGAGCGATCTCCAGACACTTCAGGCCACAGCCTGGATTATCAGCAAGGACCTCGATCCGGGAGTCGCCTGTCTCCCGCTGGAGGCGTTCCTCGATCGGCTCGCTGCACGTCTCCCCTGGCCCCGCGAACGCCTCCAGCGCACGCTGGAGCTGCTCTCGCTTGTTTCGCGCCAGGAGTTCCTTGCGCCTCCTGCCCCCTATAAACCGGCGGAGGTCTACCCCTGGCGCTTCAACAGACAGCTTTCCTATCTGCGCCGCCCGTTAGTGTGGCGCGAGCAGAACGGAAGCATTGAGGTTCTCTGGGGAAACCGCCATCTCTACCGGAGCATGTTCTACCTCAACGAACTCTATTTCAGTGGTCGGTTGTCTGCGCAGGCTCGCACGCCAGAGATGCAGCGGTTGATGAGCCAGTTCCTCAACCAGCGGGGAGAGGAATTTAACGACAAAGTTGCCGATTTTTTCACCCAGCACATGGGAACCGGAGTGATCGTCGAGCGGCGGGTAAAAGTCGTCGGCGAACTGAGTAAGCACAAAGGACCACCAGGAGACATCGATGTGCTGATCATTGACTCAAGCAAGAGACGGGTCTGGGTGATCGAGTGCAAGGACTTCACAGCCGCGCATATGCCGCATCAAATCGCCAACGAACTTGAGAATCTCTTCCTTGGCAAAGGCGGGAAAGAGTCGAAAGTAGAAAGAAGAGCCAGGTGGGTACGAGAGAACCTCGACTACATTTTGGAGTGGTTTAAGGTAGGGAGTAGAGGTAAATTTAAAGTTGAGCCTTTCATCGTGGTGAGCCAGGAATTATTCACTCCATACTTAAGGAGATCGCCAATTCGCATTCTCTCCTTCGATGCATTGCTGAGAGAGGCCATCCTTTAGAACGGTTTTAGCCGAAGAATTAACAACTCGGAAAATCTTTACTCTGGGGTAGCTCACCTCTTACTTTGAGTCTCACCTTAAAGGATGGAGAGCGAAGCAATTCTACTTGTTGATAAGTCTTGAGTAAGGCCAGTAGATCTGCCTCCTCAAAAATGGCACAGGCTCTCTGAGAGGGAGCCTTGATGACTCGAACGAAGAAACTAAAGCGGAACCTCTGAATCAGTAACGCTATCGGAAGGAGAGAGCTAAGAGCACCATCTCGTCGATACTGAACATTCCTTCTTCACGAGAGAGGAGAAACGTCACATAACTTGAGGCGATCAGCCAACGCCGTATAGCGTTGTCGATCCACCACCCGTTTGACGGCCAGGCCGATGGCCTTCGTCGGCCCTACCAGAATAGCCAACTGCTTTGCCCTCGTCAGCCCTGTATACAAGAGGTTACGACTGAGCAGGAGATAATTTTGCATGAAAATGGGTGCAATGACGACAGGATATTCACTTCCCTGCGACTTGTGGATGGTCACGGCCCAGGCCAGAGCCAGTTCTGAGAGGTCGGCGTAATCGTAGCTCACGGCTCGACCGTCGGCAAACTGCACCGCCACCTCCTGCTCCTCCGGGTCGATGGCTGTGATCGTCCCCAGGTCGCCGTTGAAGACCTCGCGCTGATAATCATTGACCTGCTGGATCACACGATCCCCCACACGCAGCACGCTGCCACCACGAGCCAGCTCCACTTTGCCCGGCCCGGGCGGATTGAGCACCTGCTGCAACTGCCGGCTGAGCTCTCGCGTGCCAGCAGCTCCCCGCGTGGCCGGGCAAAGCACCTGCACCTCTTTGAGCGGGTCGATGCCATGCTTCGGCAGATACTCGCCTACCAGGTGGCGAATGCCCTCTGCTCCTACCTCCGGCTCTGCTGCCTCCAGCCACAAGCAATCGGACTGGGCAAACTTTGTCGTTGGTGTCAGATGAGGAAACTGTCCGGCATTAATGCGATGGGCATTGGTCACGATGTGGCTCTCTGCCGCTTGTCGAAAGACCTCCGTCAGTCTGACAACCGGGATCTGCTCAGAGGCGATGAGGTCACGTAAGACCATGCCCGATCCCACGCTGGGCAGTTGATCGATATCGCCCACCAGCAGCACCTGCGCTTCGGGAGGGATGGCTTTGAAGAGAGAATGGGCCAGGAACAGATCCAGCATGGAGGACTCATCCACAACGATGGCCTCGGCCTCCAGGGGATTCTGCTCATTGTGACGGAACTGCATACTCTTGGGATTAAAAGATAGCAGGCGATGGATGGTTTTGGCCTCACATCCAGTCATCTCTGCCAGCCGCTGCGCCGCTCGTCCGGTGGGAGCAGCCAACAGAATAGATTTGCCCATGGCTTTCCACAAAGCCACAATAGTGTGCGTGGTAAAGGTTTTGCCGCAGCCGGGGCCTCCGGTCAGAACCAGTAGGCGAGAAGAAGCCGCCTTCTCGACTGCCTGCCGCTGTTCTGCTGAGAGAGTGATACCTTTCTTCTGGGTGTGCGCCTCAATCCAGCGCTGCACGCGGGGCAGATCCACCTCCACCGGGTTGCGCATCAAGGTAGAAAGACGAGCGGTCAGGGCGACTTCGGTGTGGTAAAAGGCGGGCGCATAGCAGATAGTCTGCTCTTGCAGGCCTGCATAGCCCGGCTGTACGATCAGTTGCTTCTCCTCGGCCATCTGTGCCATCAGTTCGCCAATGCGGCTCGGATCCACTGGCGACTCCGGCAGACCCAGTTGCTTGACCACCCGATCCACCAGTTCCTGCTCAGGCAGAAAGCAATGTCCATCCTCCCCCGCCTGACTGAGTACGTAGAGGATGCCCGCCTGATAGCGAAAATCCGAGTCGGGAGCAATACCCAGATGGCGAGCAATCGTATCTGCCGTGATGAACCCTATTCCAAAGATGTCGGCAGCCAATTGGTAGGGATTCCTGGAAACGACCTC
>Ga0209062_1006454_pt1 | contig 10703 bp, 12 predicted proteins | sample Coa_R2_2_FD_187158 | JGI IMG/M metagenome (GOLD analysis project Ga0209062, IMG submission 187158) | Surface soil microbial communities from Centralia Pennsylvania, which are recovering from an underground coalmine fire - Coalmine... | ecosystem: Environmental > Terrestrial > Soil > Unclassified...
GGTGCGCTCCAAGGGGGCTCGACAGGGGATGCGCGTGAAGCCCCTGTCGGGGGCGTTCTCGTCCCGCTACTGCAGCCGGTGCGGCAGCCGCGCCACCCGACGTTCGGGGGCTGCCTTCGCATGCCAGCGCTGCGGATATGGGCTGAACGCCCACCTGAATGGTGCGAGGAACATGTCCTGGCGCGCGGCACGGTACATCCGTGCTGCGGCGGGCCGGGCGGGAGAGACGACCGCCGAGCGTCAATCCGGCCCTGAAGGGAAGCGCGATGAGGAGCGTCCGCCGTCCTCGCATAATGTCTCCTTGCGGCGGCCGTTCCGAGTGCCTCCCAAGCCCCGGACTTTAGTCCGGGGTAGTTGACGTGCTCCCCCGCCCCCCCGCGGCCCCGACCGCGGGCTCGGAGTGGTGGCTCCCACCTGGGACTGCCAGGCCGGTGCCGTCTCCGTCGATTCCTGGGAGCGCGTCGCGCTAATCCTACTATTGACGATAGTATACTCCCGTGGCAGAATCGGGGAGGACTGGGTACCCGGTGGGGATGTGCGGCGCCACCGGGCCCGCGTCCCGGGTCCCGAGGGGGGGGTCTTGGTGAGCGAGGAACGGCGGCGGTTTACGCCGTCCATCCACGTCTTCCGGCCGGACCGTCCGGGCCTGCGCAAGGTACTCGGAGACCTCGAGGCCGAGGTCATGGAGATCGTGTGGGCGCGTCCCCGCGACCGGGGAACGACCGTGCGCGACGTCGCCCGGATCCTGCAGGGGCGCCGTCCCGTCGCCTATACGACCGTGATGACGACCATGGCACGTCTCGCGAGGAAGGGGCTGCTCCGGGTCGAGAAGCGGGGCCTGGCCTACGTGTACTTCCCCGCGGTGAGCGAGGACGAGTTCGTCTCTGGGTTCGTCGGTCGCATCCTGGAGGACCTCTTGATGAATTTCAGCGGCGTGACGGTGGAGCGGCTCCGGGCGCTCGCGGACTCACACGCGTCCCGCCGCGTCCGCCGGCTCCTCGACAAGATCGTCCGGCGCCGCGGGGAGGAGGAGTGAGTGCACACGCTGCTCCTCCTCCTGAGCGTGCTCCTCGTTGGCCTCGGCGGGTCCGCTGTCCTCAGGCTCGTCCCCGGAGATGCCGGAAGGCGGCGGCGCCTTCTGCTCCTCGTCCTGGGGTCGCCGATGGTGAGCCTCGGCGTGGGGCTGGCCGGGCTCGTTCACTTCGACCGGCGCCTCTGCTTCCTCGGCGCGCCCGCCTGGGACCGCCTGCTGGCCACGGCGGTCCCGCTCGCCATGGGCCTTGTGGGGTTCGGAGCCGTGGGTCTCGGCGCGCTGCGGCTCGGGCTCCTCTCGTGGCTGGTCGGGCGCCGGAGCGTCCCCGCCGGTGCGGAGCTGCGCGCCCTGGTGGACGGCTTGTCCCTCCGGGCGGGCGTCCCCGCGCCGCGTGTGCGCGTCTACGCCTCCTCCCGGCCGGTCGCGCTCACCTGCGGGGTGTGGCGGCCGACCCTCGTGCTGTCGACCTGGATGCTGCATGCCCTGGACGCCCGCGAGCTCGAGTCCGTGGTCGCCCACGAGCTGGGTCACGCCGTGCGGCGGGATGCCGTGGTCCTCTGGCTCGCCAGCGTCCTCCGGGACGCCTTTCCCTACCTCGCGACGGTCCACAGGGCGTACCGACAGCTCCTGGCCGACAAGGAGGCCGCCTGCGACGACCTGGCCGTGGCGGTGACCGGGCGCCCGCTGGCGCTGGCCAGTGCGCTGGCGAAGGTCTGGTCCCGCGCCCTGGGGGACCCCGGGGCCGGGGCGGCGCCGGCGCTTGCAGGCCCGGGCTGTCAGGTGGAGGAGAGGATTTGCCGGCTCCTGCACCGGCCCCGCGGCGGGGAGGCGGTGGTGCCCCCGCCAGCTTCCGCAATGTCCGCCGTCCTGGGGGCCTCGGTCCTTGTGGGCCTCCTCGTCGGGCAGGTCCTCGGGGTGGCCGTGATGTTCCTGGATCCCGTGGCCTGCGGGCCCACCTCCCCCTTGTGGAGGGCGCTGTAGCCGAGCCTGGGAGAGTCTGGTTATGGCTTGCGACCGCAGGTGGCTGTGGGTGGCGGGTGCGGCGGTAGCGGTCCTGGGCGCTCTGGCCTGGGGGGTGCCCCTCGGGACCCTGCTGGCCCTCGCCGCCCTCCTCGCCTGCCCGGCGGCGATGCTCTTCGGGATGCGGATGACGGGACGCACGGGCGAAGGGGGGATGACCTGCCACGCAGACGTACCGGGGGATCGGCAAAACGGTCCCCCTGCCCCGCTCGTCCACCCCCGGGACAGGATGCGTGCTGCGCCCCCCGGGGGCCCCGCCGGCCCGCCGGAGAGCGTGCCCGAGGGCGACCCGATGCTCATCCTCAAGCGGAGGCTCGCGGCGGGGCAGATCACGCTGGACGAATACGCGCGCCTGGCGGCGGTCATAAGCGGGTCCCCCATGCCATCGGCGTCGTCCGGCGAGCAGCAGGCCCATGACCCGGACTGACAGGCGGCGCAGCAACCGGGATCCCCTCCGCTCGTGGCTCGTGGCCGGGGCGGCCGGGTTCCTGGCATTCGGGCTCGGGTTCGCCGTTGCCCAGGTGACGGTGCTCCGCCCTCCTCCTGCCCCGTCGGCCGGGCTGGCCGTGGGGGCTCTCGTTCCCACGCTCGCGCTGCCGGCCACGACCGGGGGCGTCCTGTCCCTCGACCGCCTCCGGGGGTCGAAGGTCATCGTCTACTTCTACGAGGGCGCTGGCTGAGGGGCGTGTCAGCAGCAGCTCGTGGAGCTGCAGCGCACTCTCCCCACGATTCGGAGCCTGGGCGGCCAGGTGGTGGCCGTCAGCGTCGACCCCCTCGCCCTCTCCCGGTCGCTCGCCGCCCAGCTGCAGCTCGGCTTTCCCATCGTGGAGGACACGGACCACAGGCTGGGCACGGCGTTCGGCGTCTTTCGCCTCCCGAGCGGCATGGACATGGGGCCGGTGGACAGCCACGCGATCTTCGTCGTGGACGCGGGAGGACGCGTCCGCTGGAAGCAGCTGGCGCCCGACACCATGCACGTCCCGATGGGTGCCGTCCTGGCAGCCATCAAATCCCTGTGAGATGGGCCGGGCTCCCCTGCACGTCACCCTCGTGACCGCGCCGGAGTGCCACCTCTGCGACCACGCCCGGCAGGTGCTGGCGCGGCTTGCGGAGAGCTGGCCGATCGTCGTCGAGGAGTTCAGCTGGCACAGTCCTGAGGGGGTCGCCCTGGTCCGGGGCGACGGCGTCCCTTTTCCGCCGGCGCTGTACGTGGCGGGCGAGCTCTACGGGTACGGCCGCCTGTCGGAGGCCCGGCTCCGGCGGGAGCTGGCCCGGAGGATCCCCTGAGCGCGCTGGTGTACTCCAGCTCGCTCGTGGCCGCTTTCCTCGGCGGCGTGGCCGCGCTGTTCGCTCCGTGCTGCGTCGTGTCCCTCCTCCCCATGTTCGTGGGAGTGGCGCTGCAGCGGGAGCGCCGCCGTCTGCTCCTGACCACGGGGCTCTTCGCGGGCGGCGTGGGCCTCGTGCTCCTGCCCATCGTCCTGGGCGTCGGCGCCCTCGGGCAGGTCCTCGCCCGCGCCCACAGGGGTGTCTTCTTCGGCGTGGGCACCTTCCTTGTGGTGCTGGCGATCCTCACCGTGGCTGGCCGTCGCTGGATGCTCCCGGTGCCGGAGCTGAGGCTGAGAACTGGCGGGACCGGGCCGGGGACTGTGGTCCTCCTCGGGATCGCGTCGGGGGTGAGTAGCGCCTGCTGCGCGCCCGTCCTCGCCGGGGTCGTGGCGATGTCGGCCCTCTCCGCCTCGGTCGTGGGCGCGCTCGGCCTCGGTCTCGCCTACGTGTTCGGCATGGTGTTCCCGCTCTTCGTCGCGGCCCTGGCGTGGGATCGGTTCCGCGTGGGGGATCGCCTCCCGTACGGGGGGAAGGCGTGGGGCGTCCGGGTCGGGGGTCGTCGGATCCCGTGGCCTGATCTCGTGACCGCGGGGATGTTCCTCGTGGTGGGAGGACTGGCCCTGGGCGTGGCCGCGATCGGGAAGAGCACGTACGCGCCGGATGCCCTCGTCGCGTGGAACCGGTGGGCGACAGCCGCGGCCGGACGCCTGGCGGGTGCCCTGTCGGGTCTCCCTCCCTCGGTGCAGGCGTTGGCCCTCCTGGCCCTGGCCTTCGGGATCGCGGCGGGGGCCCGGGCCGCGGGGAGACGTGCGCCTTAGGTCGGCTGGGTCCGGCCCGTCCTCGGGAGGGAAGAGGTCCTATTGACGTTTTCATAATACGGCGGCATTTTGAGCATCAAAAGAGACCGGTATACTTGAGAAACGCTCGAGCCAATGGCGGCTGGCGGCGAACTCGTCGGGTGCCATTGCGGATGCGGCACCGGAGCGCAGTCAGATCCTCGGTCGGGCGTGTTGACCAGGACGGTTGCGTCAAGGTGGTTCCAGAAGGGCTCCATGGGCTTTGACTCGGGCGCATAGGGCGGGAGCCATTCCACGCTCAGCCACTGGCGGTGGCAGGCCAGGACCTGGGCGACCAGTCGGCTCCGGTGCGCGGGCAAGCCGTCCCACGGGAGGATCACGCGGCGGCGGACATGGTGCCGGAGGCCGGGCAGGAACCGCCCCACCTGAGGACTATGACTCGGCCCGGGGTGCAGGGCGAGACCACCGCGGTCGTCGCCCGACCGGCCTGGTGAGAACCGCGCCAATCGCGGGACGCTGCGCCTGCGGGTCCCCCACGCCCTGGCAGGGCAGGACGGTACCCGTGTGCTGATCTCCGGCATCCTGTTTCCCTACGGGCAAGAGGTCATGGAGGCCGCCCTGGCCGCAGGACAGGCCATCTCGTACCGATGTGTGCGCCAGGATGGCGTCTGGTACGTGCATGCCACCACGGAGCGGCCGGAGGTGGAGCGGGTGACGTGCCGGCAGGCGGGAGCCCTGGGGGTGAATCTGATCCCGGACCGGGTGACGGTAGGTGAGGTAGACCGGTTCGGCACCCCGGTGCCGTCCGGGACATCTCCATCCAGGTGCAGGGCCGGCCAGGTGCAGGGCCGGCGGAAGCAGCAGGTGCTGGCTTCGCTGGGGGATGTGGTGGCGGATCTCGTGGCCTGGGCCCCGGGGTCCGGTAAACCGGTGGTGGAGGAGCGCCTGGACTTCCTGGCCAAGAAGGGCGGCTGCGGGAAGTGTCGGGTCGCTACGCCCGGGCACTGTCGCACTGTGCGTATGCCGCCTTCCGCGCCCTGCTGGTGTCGCGGGCGGCCCGGGAGGGCGTGGAGGTCCTCGAGGTCAGTCCAACGTCCACCAGCGTGATGGGAATGTCAAGTGTATGGCCCGGGACGGGCTGTTGCCGCACGGGGCATCGGCGGTGGCGATTGCCCGGCGGGGTCTGAAGTGTGGGGAGCGGCTGAGGTCCGGAGACGCCCTTCCCCTACCCGCGAGGAATCGGGGAAGGCGCGTCTGGAGCGACTGGGACCGAGTCCTCCCCCGCCTGCGTGGGCGGAAGCAGACGCACGCCGTGTACCAGCGTCCCTCCGAGGGAGGCCCAGGCGGGGGGGAACCCCTCTCCGTTCTGGCACCGGCGGGTGTAGCCCCGTACGGCCCGGGGCGGGAGGGTCTGGCTTGAGTCCCGGGGTGCGATCCCCGGCGCGAATCGTCGGGAACACTGTTCGCCCGGCGTCGTAAGCAGGGATTGACGCATGAATGCTTACGTCTTTAGGAGCGGTGCCGCCTCGATCAGGTGGAAGATGCCCCAGACGGCCTTCCGGCCTGTCACGACCGGGATCCCGGCTTCCCGGACCAGGTCGAGCGGCCGGCGGTTCCAGTAGCAGCCTAGCTGGCGCGCGTGCTTCTCGGCGGTCCGGTCCTGCCATCGGGCGAGCCACTCCCGGTCGCTCCGCCCGTGCTCGAGGAACAGGAGGCGCCCGTCCGGCCGGCACACCCTGGCCATCTCGCGGAGGGCGGACACCGGGTGGGGGATGGTGCAGAGGCTCATGGTGGACACCACGGTGTCGAAGGCGTGGTCGCGGAAGGCGAGGCGTTCCGCGTCCATGAGCGCGAAGCGGACGGGCCGCCCCAGCCGACGCGCGCGCCGGCGGGCGACCTCGAGCATCGCCGGGCTGAGGTCGACCGCCGTGATGTCGCAGCCCGGCGGGTAGTAGGGCAGGTTCCTCCCGGTGCCCGCGGCGACCTCGAGGACCTTCCCCCGCGCCCTCTGGAGCAGGGCCCGGCGTCCTCGGGCGGCGCCCAGCACCTCCACGATCAGGTCGCACCAGTCGTACCATCGGGCAAACCGGTCGTACTTCTGTTGGAGCTCCCGCGCCGTGTACGCCATGGTCCCCTCCCCCTTCCGCCTGCGGCCGCGTGGTGGGCCCTCACCCACCAGGGCGAGCGTGCCGGATCCCGCGGCGGCTGTCAAGTTTTGTGGAGTCGCCGGGACCTTGACCTTGCCCCGGCGGGAAGGTGTAGCCTGGGGGCGGATCACCGGAGGGCGAGGAGGACGCCATGACCACGACGGCGCTCTCGAACGAGTGGTGGAGCGAGGAGCCCTCGAGCCGCCCCGGCCGGAGGAAGATCCGCGCGCGGATCGGCGGCCTCCACTGCTCGCTCTGCACGGGGACCATCGAGAAAGCGCTCGGCCGGCTGGCCGGGGTCGACAGGGTGGCCGTCAGCCTGACCCACGAGCAGGCCCTCGTGGAGTACGACCCTCACCGTATCCGGCCGGACCAGCTCCTCGAGACCCTCCGCGAGCTGGGCTACACGATCCACGACCCGCGCAAGGTCCGCCCCTTCGAGGAGGAGGAGCGGGATCTCGTGCGCGAGGCCCGCCGCTTCGTCGTCGCCCTCGGCCTGAGCCTCGGGGCGATCGCGCTCGTCGCCACCCCCACCGGGCCCTGGACCGCGGCGCTCTCGCTCTTTACGGGGACGAGCTTTGTGGCGCTCGTGTTCCTCGCCCTCCGCGGGAGCGGTCTCTGGGCCGCCTGGGGCGGGGCCGGGGGCGTGGGGGCGTGTGCGGCCGCGCTCTTCGTCGCGCGCTACCGGGCAGATCTCGCGGGGGCGACCCCCTGGATAACGGGCGCCCTCGCGGGGGCCCTGGTGCTGGGGGTGGGAGGGCACATCCTCCGCATGGCCGTCCAGGCCCTCCGCCGGGGCATCCTCAACCAGCACGTGCTGCTGGAAGCGGGTGCCTTCGCCGGGATCGCGGGCGGCGTCTTCGGCCTCGTGTCCCGGGCCCCCGGGTACCCCACGGCGGACTTCTTCGCCGTCTCGGTCCTCGTGGGGACGTATCACATCTTCTCGGAGTGGCTGGCGCTCCTCGTGAAAACGCGGAGCTCCCAGGCGGTGAAGAGGCTGTTGGACCTGCAGCCGGACACGGCGCGGGTGGTCCGAGGGACCGAGGAACGAGAGGTGCCCGTCGAGGCGGTCATCCCCGGGGACCTGGTCCGCGTGAGGCCCGGGGAGCGCATCCCGGTGGACGGCGTGGTCGTGGAGGGCCGCTCTGCGGTGGACCAGTCGCTGGTGACCGGGGAGTCGATCCCGGTGGAGAAGGCCCCGGGCGAGGAGGTCGTGGGCGGCTCCGTCAACGGCACGGGGACCCTCCTCGTCCGCGTGACCGTGGTGGGGGAGGAGAGCTTCCTCCACCGGGTGATCCGACAGGTCGAAGACGCCCGCGCCCTCAAGCCCGGGATCCTGCACCTCGTGGACCGCATCCTCCAGGTGTACACGCCGTCGGTGCTGGCCCTCGCCCTCCTCGCCTTCCTCGGGTGGCTCGTCGGTCCGGCGCTCCTCGGGGGCCATGCTGCCGTGGGCCGGGCGGTGTTCGCCGCCCTGAGCGTCCTCGTCATGGGGTATCCCTGCGCCGTGGGGATCTCGGCCCCGCTCGCGATCATCCGGGGCGCCGCGGAGGCCGCCGACTGCGGCGTCCTCATGCGCACGGGCGAGGCGTTCCAGACGTACCGCCTGGTCACCTGCGTGGTGCTGGACAAGACGGGCACGGTGACCGAAGGCCAGCCCGCGGTCCGCGAGGTGGTCCCCTCCGGCTTCAGCGAGGACGACCTCGTGGCCCTCGCCGCCGCGGCCGAGGCCTCCTCCGAGCACCCCCTCGCGCGGGCGGTGGTGAGGGAGGCCCAGGACCGCGGGATCGCGCCGCCGGAAGTGGAGGAGTTCGAGGCGGTGCCCGGGAAGGGCGTCGTGGCCCGCCTTGGGGGAGAGGAACTCCTCGCGGGCAGCCCCGCGTTCGCGCGCGAGCGCGGCCTCGACCTAGCCCCCCTCGCCTCCCGGATCGCCGACCTCGAGGATGCCGGCCGGACCGTCGTCGTCCTCGCCCGCGGGGGGCGGGTCCTGGGCCTCCTCGCCCTCGGCGACCGGATCCGGGCCGATGCCGCCGAGACGGTCGCGGCGCTCCAGAGAGCCGGGCTCCGGACCCTGCTCGTGACCGGGGACAACGAGAGGGCGGCGCGCCGGATTGCGCAGGAGGTGGGCATCCGGGAAGTTCACGCCGGGGTCCTCCCCGGACAGAAGGCCGAGATCGTGCGCGCCCTCCAGCGCCAGGGGTGGCGGGTGGCGATGGTCGGCGACGGCATCAACGACGCCCCGGCCCTCATGCAGGCGGACGTCGGCATCGCCATGGCGGGCGGGACGGACATCGCCATCGAGTCGGCCGACATCATCGTGCTCCACCCCTCGCTCCGTGCCATCCTCCACGCCCGCGACATCAGCCGGCAAAGTTACCGGAAGATGGTCCAGAATGTGGTCCTGGCCTTCTTCTTCAACGGGATCGGTCTCCCCGTCGCGGCGACCGGTCTCCTCTCCCCGGTCTGGGCCATGGCCGCCATGGCGGTGAGCGTCACGGCGATCTTCCTCAACTCCCTGCGGGGCCGGCTGGGCCTGTTCGTGGGGACGGTCCTGAGCGTGGGGCGTTCCCCAGGGGCGGCACCGGCCCTCGGGCGGCCCTCAGGCCGCAGCGCCAGGGTGTATGCTGGTCGCGGGTGAGCGGGATGCGGATCGGTGTGCTGGCTGGGCGGGTCGGGGTGACTCCCAAGGCGGTCCGCTACTACGAGCAGGTGGGGCTCTTGCCCCCGGCCCGGAGGACGCCCTCCGGGTACCGGGACTATACCGAGGAGGACGCCGCCCGGCTGGAGTTCATCCGGAGCGCCAAGGCGCTCGGGCTGACGCTGGACGAGATCAGGGAGGTCCTGGCCTTCCGGGACCGGGGGCGGGCTCCTTGTCCCTACGTGCTGCAGGTGATCGAGGCGAAGGTGGAGGAGATCGAGCGGCGAATCCGGGGGCTGCGCCTCCTGGCTGCCGACCTGAGACGCCTCCGGCAGCTGGCCACCAGGCTCCCCCGGCAACGGATTGCTGCGCGAGCCCGTTTCTGTCACCTCCTGGAAAATGAGAAGCTCCGGCGCGCCGCACGGGATCCCATCCGACGTGCCGGACCTCGGCGGGCACCGGCTGCGGACCGCCCTCCCTGACCGGCAATCGGGCGTGGGATCCCCTGGGCAGCGAGCTGCCACAGTTGCGGCCGGAGATTACCGCTGGAGGGGATCTCGCCCCCTCTTCTCCCTCCTTAGCTACCGCCGCCCTGGCCTGCACCTCGGGGTGGCCGAACTCCAGTGCCGTAAGATCACCCTTGGCCTGGTTGCACGCCGCGCACGCCAGGGTCAGGTTGGAGACCCGGTTCGTGCCTCCCCTGGATTGAGGAACGATGTGGTCGCGATCTGGAGAGGAACGCCGGTGGCGCCGCAGTAGGCGCACTTGCGGCCCTACTTCTTCAGCAGGTACTCCCGGACCTCGTAGCCGAAGAGCTCCCTCTCCGGTATTCCACCCCGGCGATCTCAGGGTTCTGCAGCTTCTGAGTGTCGAACTTCACGAGCTCCAGCTCCACCCGCGTACTGAACCAGGCACGAATCTCTGCCGGAGTGGAGGTCAGGACCGCCCCGTTCACCGGCGAGGACCTCGCCTTTTTCACGGCGCTCCCCGAACCCGGCGCAATCATCCACGGGAGCGTGCTCCGTGTCCGGCTCCGGCTCACCGGTGCCACAATCGTGCCATACACGTCCGCGCGGATTACGCCCGACAAGGGGCACGTCCACTTGTATGTCGACGGCAAGGTCGTGTCGATGGTGTACGGCCTCGACCAGACCATCCGGGCGACCCCGGGGCCGCACCTTCTCCAGGCTGAGTTTGTCGCGACCGACCACTTCCCGTTCAATCCTCGGGTGATAAGCACGGTGACGTTCACGGTGCGGTGAGCAGACAGGCGCATGTGTCGGGTCACTCCGCAGCCCCGCCCTCCCCGCGAAGACGACATTGGAGCCAGGACGTCCCATGAGTGCGGACGGAGGCGGAGGGCCGTGGAGACCTTCTTCGGGCCTGTGGGGATTGGCGCAGGCGGTACCATCGTGCTTAAACGGATAGAGGAGAGTAACTACTTTACTTATGAAAACGCCGTGCAAGACCCCCCTTTCAGAACGCGCGGATGGTCTTCAAAGCCCTCTGGCTTTAAGACCTCGTCCCTCCCATCGCGGAGCTTGGTATCATGCCCATTCACTTATCGGTCCTCGCAGCACACTATAGCGATGGGAGCCCCAACCGCCCAATCAGGGATTAGGGACGTTTAACGTCCAGAAAGAGTCGGGGCGTGTTGGGACAACCTCTTCTGACCTCCTCCGAGGTTCTCGTCGAAGGCCACGCCCTTCTTCAGGCAGTGGTAGATGCACGCAAGAATCTCT
>Ga0209062_1006456_pt1 | contig 10700 bp, 11 predicted proteins | sample Coa_R2_2_FD_187158 | JGI IMG/M metagenome (GOLD analysis project Ga0209062, IMG submission 187158) | Surface soil microbial communities from Centralia Pennsylvania, which are recovering from an underground coalmine fire - Coalmine... | ecosystem: Environmental > Terrestrial > Soil > Unclassified...
GTGCTCACCACGGGCCGCACGGTATTGGTTGAAGCGAATGAAGGCTACTCGCTGAATCCTTACGGTCTGGAAGCAATGGAGTATTCCGAACTGCTGGAAGCCCGCTGGGTGCAACTGGCAGGTCTGTGACGGCGTGTTCGCGTGGGATCGTTGTGTTCTGGTACAATGGCGGTGATTCTTCCGGGGACGGTTATGCCGCTGCTCGATCACTATCACCCGCCGCTCAGCCGCACCCATCCGTGGCACACCTTTCACGGTGCGTGGGCTGCGGCGATGGCTCGATTGCTTAATACTGGCGTGCTTCCGGCTGGCTACTATGCCCTCCCGTTCACTATGGACGACACGGATGAAAGAGATGTTCGTGTGGAAGTGCGGACCGAAGAGGGCGAGCCGCGACTGGCGGCGACAGTGGAACTGGTGAGTCCGCGGAGCGACGACCGGGCGCGGGAGTCATTCGTGGCGAAGTGTGTCGATTCTCTCCGCCGCGGATGGAGCTTGGCAGTCATTGATGCGGTGACGAAGCCACACATTGACATGATTCCTGCACTCGTAGCGATGTTGGAGAAAAACGCAAATAAGGTACCCGCGAGTGGAATCGCGGCGGTCGCCTACCGCGTGCTTGCGCGCGAGGACGGAGAACTACAAGGGTGGCTGTTCAGTCTGGAAGTGGGCGGGACACTGCCGATTCTACCGCTGTGGCTTGGGAGCGAGATCACCGTGCCGCTCGATCTGGAAGCCAGCCATGCCGCCGCGTGTGTCGATTTGCGCATCCGCCAAGCGGGCTGAGAAATCGTTGGAGTTTTTGGAGACCCGAATGCTCAATCTCCTGTGGAAATTGGTCGAAGACGAGTCGGATGCGGAGTCGCGTGCGCTGGCGGAAATGCTCAAAGTCCACCCGGAACTCCCGGACTGGTCGGCGGCTGTGCGACCGCTGCTTGATCGGCTGCTCCAGTCCAACGACATCAAGCGTTCGTTCGTTTGCCGGGTGCTGTCCGGAATGCCGTTCAACGCGTTGGCGTTGTCGCACAAGACTATTGTCATCGCCGAGAGTCTGGTCGATTTCTGTCGCGGGCAGACGCACCAGATGGCGTTCGTGGTGGCGCACGAAATCTCGCATCTCTATCGCCGTCATGCGCGCGAGCGATCCGATATCAGCACAGTGGCCGGTATGGTGCTCACCACGAACCCGATTGTCGGGTTCGGTCTGAAGGCGCTGCTCGATCGCGGCTGCAGCCGCGAAAACGAATTTGAAGCCGACCGCGACGCCGCCACGTTCTGTCATCGTGCCGGCTACTCCGCGCTAGCAGGAGCGGATTTTCTGCAACGACTGGCAAGCGGTGAATTGCCGAAGAACATGATTCAGCAACTCCTCAGTACGCACCCACCACTATCGGAACGAATGGCAGAGCTGCGAGTGTGGACTGATAAACTGCGGGCCGCAGCAACGGCGTGAGTCTGATTGGCATCGACGAACCGAGTTCCCGGTTCTGCCTGGACGAATCTGGATCAGGATACAGTCTGTCGTGAAACAAGAAGATTGACGAAATCACGGAATCGGCTTAATATCAGACCAACTCGATTCGTGCGAATTGCTTTGACTGAAAGAGTCAACAATTGACTAAATATTTGTATTAAAGATGTTGCACAATGGCTAAAATTGTCTCTGTATTCAGCAGTAAAGGCGGCGTGGGCAAATCGACAATCTGTTGGAATCTTGCAGATACCCTTGCGCGACTTGAATGGGAGTTCGAATCTCAATTTCCTGACCCGGCTCCGTAACGCATCGCAACTGGGCTTGTCCGCGTGGCCTGCGTTCGGAGAATATCTCTATCGCGTTCTAGTATTAGGTGGGCCACGCCCAACCCCACACGCTCTGCCCAGACCAGAGCATTACGCTCGCGGGCCATCGCATGAGTTTTGCTCCTAACCCGCGCCGACGATCGCACTCGCCACGTCCACCGCTTGGCCTTTACCCGATGGAGTTGTCGCGCAACCTGAGGGTCGACAGTGTATCGCGTCTGGAGCCGACCGCTCCGCGTGCCATCGATGCGAACCAAACTATCGCCGATGCGGTCACCGTGATGCGCGAGGAGAACATCGGCTGCCTCCTGGTCACGGAGTTCGGCAAGCTGGTCGGTCTCTTCACCGAACGCGATCTGCTCACACGCGTTCTCGCTCCCGGCCAGCCGCTCAATACCCCCATCCGCGAAAGTATGACCGCCAACCCCGTCACGGTTTCCCCCAAGGACTCCGTTCGCACCGCCGTCAAGAGGATGCAGAAAGGAGGGTATCGGCACTTGCCCGTTGTCGATGAATCCGGCCGACCAGTCGGCATTCTTTCGGCCCGCCGAGTCGTTCATTACCTCGTCGAACACTTCCCGGCGCTTGTCTTCAACCTCCCGCCCGAACCCGATCGTTACCCCGAGACACCCGAAGGCCCTTGAAGTGAAGATCATCCGGCAGAGTTGCCCTGGTATCGCTCCCGATTTGGCCGTATGAGGGGGCGGTTCGCTCGGATATGAAATGAGTGTAACTTCAATACCGCAAGGAATTACGGCTGTCCGGCCGTGGTTCTGGTCTGCCAGCCGCCATACGGTCTCCGTCAAAATGGATTGCGGACTTCGCGTAACTCTTAAGGGACGGGCCGCAAAAGCTGTCCCCCCTTTTGCCGGGTGCGTAAGATAACTTCAATCACACGAGGCTATCCCCCGCCGCCTCCTCTCCGGTATTCACTTTTGAGGATCATTGTTCCATGAGTTCCGAACAAGGCTCTTCCGCCACAGCCCAAGCGGGCGTCGGTCCAAACGGCCATTCCAACGGCCATCCGCGAAAGATCGAGAAGGTCGAATCGGTCACGATCCGGTTTGCCGGCGACTCCGGTGACGGAATGCAGCTCGCCGGTACGCGATTCACAGACACTTCCGCGCTCCTCGGTAACGACATCGCGACGTTTCCTGACTTCCCGGCGGAAATTCGCGCTCCAGCCGGGACACTTGCGGGTGTGTCCGGCTTCCAGGTTCACTTTTCCAGTTCCGACATTCACACACCCGGCGATGCCCTCGACACACTCGTCGTGATGAACGCCGCGGCTCTCAAGACCAACCTGAAAGACCTCCGGCCCGGCGGCATTCTCGTCGTCAACACCGATGGCTTTGAAACCAGCGACCTGAAGAAGGCCAACTACAAAGCCAACCCGCTCGAAGATGGCTCGCTCAAGGGTTATCGCGTCATTCGCGTGGCGGTTGCCAAGCTCACGGTGGAAGCCGTGAAGGACTGCGGACTGACCCCACGCGAACAGGACCGCTGCAAGAACTTCTTCGCGCTCGGCCTCGTGTACTGGATGTACGAACGACCGCTCGAAACCACGCTCAAGTGGATCAAGGAGAAGTTTGGCAAGAAGCCGGAAACGCGGCCGGTCCTGGAAGCCAACACACGCGCCTTGAACGCGGGTTACAACTACGGCGAAACGGTTGAAATACTGCCGGTGCAGTACCAGGTCGCGAAGGCGCAAATCGCACCGGGTACGTATCGCAAGATCACGGGGAACGAAGCGGCCGTGCTCGGTTTCGTCGCTGCCGGCCAGTCGGCGAAAACGCCGCTCGTCTACGCCAGCTACCCCATCACGCCCGCCAGCCCGATTCTCGAAGGGCTGGCCGATATGCGACGGTTTGGCGTCAAGACGTTCCAGGCCGAGGACGAAATTGCCGCCGCGGGAGTGGCGATGGGAGCCAGCTATGGCGGCGCCATTGGTATTACGGGTACCAGCGGACCGGGGGTGTGCCTCAAGAGCGAAGCCATCAACCTCGCGGTGATGACGGAACTGCCGCTCGTGATCGTGGACGTGCAACGCGGCGGACCCAGCACCGGCCTGCCGACCAAGACCGAGCAATCCGACCTGCTGCAAGCGATGTTCGGCCGCAACGGCGATAGCCCGGTTGCCATCATCGCTCCGCAATCGCCGGCCGACTGCTTCGATATGGCATTTGAAGCCGTGCGGATCGCGACTCGCTTCATGTGCCCGGTCTTCTACCTTTCGGACGGCTACCTCGCCAACGGCTCGGAACCGTGGAAGATTCCGACTCCGGCGAGCCTGCCGAAGATCGAGATCACGCACCCGGTGCAGCCGAACGGCGATGGTTCTGGCCTGACCCACGAAGTCGGCGAGGGGGAAGGCGGCGGCGCGGGCAAGTTCCTGCCGTACAAGCGTGACGAATACCTGTCGCGTCCGTGGGCGATTCCCGGCACGCCGGGGCTGGAGCACCGTATCGGCGGCATTGAAAAGCAGGACGTGACCGGCAACATCAGCTACGATCCGGCCAACCACCAGCACATGACCGATACGCGAGCCAAGAAGATCGAGAACATCGCGCAAACGATTCCCGATCTCGAAGTAACCGGCCCGGCGGACGCGGACCTGCTCGTTGTCGGTTGGGGCGGGACCTACGGCAGCATCACAACGGCTGTGGAACGCGCCCGGCGGAAGGGACTGAAAGTGGCCCAGGCACACTTCCGCTACCTCAACCCGATGCCGAAGAATACCCCCGCCGTGATGAAGCGATTCAAGAAGATTCTGGTGCCCGAACTCAACTCCGGTCAACTCTGCTGGCTGCTTCGCGCGAAGTACCTCGCCCCCGCCGAGAGCCTGAGCAAGGTTCAGGGCAAGCCGTTCCTCGTTTCGGAAATCGAGGCGGCGATTGAGAAGATGCTTGGCTGAATTGAATGCCCGGGAGGAGGCGTAGGGCTCCCGCCCTACGCTACGAAAGACGGCCCTCCGGGCGAAAACATCCACGGCTCTTCTTCGCCCCGGAGGGGCCGTCTGCTGTAGCGTAGGGCGGAAGCCCTACGATCCAAAGACCAAACACAAAATACCCAACACCGAACACCAACCACGAAATATCAATGGCCACTGCACTCCCACTCACGACCAAAGAACTGACCACCGACCAGGAAGTCCGCTGGTGCCCCGGCTGCGGGGACTACTCCATTCTCGCGCAGATGAAGAAGGCACTCACCACGGTGGGCATTCCGCGCGAGAAGATGGTGTTCATCTCCGGAATCGGCTGCTCCAGCCGCTTCCCCTACTACATGAACACCTACGGCTTCCACACCATCCACGGCCGGGCACCCACCTTCGCCACCGGCTTGCGGCTCGCCAACCCGGATCTGCAAGTCTGGGTTGTCACCGGCGACGGCGACGGATTGTCCATCGGCGGCAATCACCTGATTCACGCCTTGCGCCGCAACATGGACATCAAGGTTCTACTGTTCAACAACGAAATCTACGGTCTCACGAAGGGCCAATACTCGCCAGCAAGCCGCCTCGGTACGCCAACCAAGACCAGCCCCGGCGGATCGTTTGAAACACCGGTCCGCCCGCTCTCGGTGGCGCTTGCCGCGGAAGCCACGTTCGTTGCTCGCACCATCGATGTGGACGTGCAACACCTCGTCGCCACGCTGCAAAAGGCCGCAGCGCACAAGGGTAGCGCGTTCGTCGAGATCTACCAAAACTGCGTGATCTTCAACGACGACGTGTATAAGTACGCCACCGACAAGGCGGTGAAAGCAGACAACCTGCTGTACCTCGAACACGGTAAGCCGATGATCTTTGGCAAGGACAAGAGCCGGGGCATCCGCCTGAATGGGTTGAAGCCGGAAGTCGTGACAGTTGGCAAGGATTGCCAGGTTGACGACCTCCTGATGCACGACGAACGCGCGGAGGAACCAACGCTCGCTTACCTCCTGAGCCGCTTCACGCACGATTCGCGCGTCCCCAACGCCTTCCCCGAACCCGTCGGCGTCTTCCGCAATGTGACGAAGCCGACTTACGAGGAGATGCTCGACAAGCGAATCAAGGAATCCGTCGAGAAACGCGGCGCTGGGAAGATCGAAGATCTTTTCAAGGCCGAGGATGTGTGGACCGTTTCTTGAATTGCGGATTGCAGAATGCGGAATAGAAAACCCCGGCTGGAGCAATTCGGTCGGGGTTGTTTGTTCCGTGTGCGCGGCTGCTCTGTTTTCAATTCCGCAATCCGCAATTCCACTCGGGTTTCGCAAATGACACCGAACGATCTGAAGGTCCGTACCAAGCGATTCGCTCTTCGCATTCTGAGACTGGTGGACACACTGCCGAACAAACTCTCGGCACAAACTATTGCGCGTCAATTGTCGAAGTCGGGGACGTCTGTCGCTGCGAACTATCGCGCCGCGTGTCGTGCACGAAGTCCAGCCGACTTCTGCGCCAAAATGGGCATCGTGGAAGAGGAGGTCGATGAATCCGCGTTCTGGCTCGAAATGCTGATCGAAGCCGAGCTTGTTCCACAGGCACAACTCAGCGACTTACTCGCCGAGGCTGGAGAACTGACTGCGATCACCGTCGCCTCTATCCGCACCGCCCGGAAAAACTCTTGATGAAAATCGGCTTTGTCTTTCAATCCGCAATCCGCAATCCGCAATTACTCATGTACTGTCCCGCTTGTGGTCACGATAAGAACCCGCCCGGAGCGGACCACTGCGCCAACTGCGGGCTGGCGCTGACGCATCTGGACGCGCTCGTTCCCCACGGGCCAGTTGAAGCCAGCCTTACCAACGATCCCGTCTCGGTTCTCGACCCACGACCACCGATTACCATCCCGGCTGACGCGACTCTGGGCGACGCGATGCGGCAGATGCTCGCGGGCCGTGCTGGGGCTATTCTTGTCACGGGCCCAAATGGAGCGTTGGTCGGCATTCTGACCGAGCGCGATTTTTTAACGAAGGTGGCGGGCGAAGCGGGCTTTGAGACGCTCCCTGTGGCGCGGTTCATGACACCCAACCCGGAGACGGTTGCATCAACCGATGTATTGGCTTATGCGCTCGGCAAGATGGACACGGGCGGCTACCGGCATTTGCCGGTAGTGGAGGGGGGCAAGCCGGTGGGGGTGATTTCCGTTCGCGACATTCTCCGGCATCTGACGGCGGTTTGTCCTGAAGGGTAATACGTAAGCCTGTTTGTGATCGGCACTTAATCCCGCTAATCTTGCGATACGACTCATCTCCGAATTTTGGCATCAATCCATTTCGCATTTCGGCAATTCATGTCCTATGGTGTTTTGGCCGGGCAAAAAGTCGGCACAACCGGATTAACCTGCCTATGCGGGCGGTGCCCGCTTGCTGTTTTCTTCCCCCCTAGCGTCGTTCAGAGGGAGACTCCTCAATGTCCCGTTCGCGCGTTGGGCGAAACCGCGGTGGTTTCACGCTGATTGAGTTGCTCGTCGTGATCGCGATTATTGCGATTCTCATTGGGCTTCTCCTCCCCGCCGTGCAGAAAGTTCGCGAAGCCGCGGCGCGGATGAGTTGCTCCAATAACCTCAAGCAGATTGTTCTGGGGGCCCACAACTACCAGAGTTCATACGGTTACCTGCCGCCGGGATTCCTCGGACCCTACCCCGCCAGTGCCAGCGGTTCAGCGCCCACCGGCAATGAGCAAGCCCTTGGCACTCTGCCCTTCCTTCTGCCGTACGTCGAGCAAGATAATGTCTGGCGTTACATGACGAGTGGGTCGGTTCCGCAGAGCCTCGTGAATGTGGATGTCGCTTCGCCAGCGTGGTGGAATTACAACGAATCGTGGGCCGCTGCTCAAACGCAGATCAAGACGTTTATCTGCCCGAGCGATTACCTGTCGGCCCAGGCAACTGAGGCGGCGGCCTTGTTGTGGCCCGCTTCGAACGGTGCCTGCTGCTACGGTCAGGCATTCAACAATCCGGCCAGCGTAACGGCTCTTGGAAAGACCAATTACCTGGCCTGTGCCGGCTATCAAAACATCGCTTCGGACCCCTATCCTGGTTACTTCACAAATCGTTCCAAGAAGACGATCGAAAGCGCGACCGACGGTTCGAGCAATACCATCATGTTCGGTGAGGTCGGGGCCAACCCGGCACAAGCTTGGAGCGGAAATCCAAAGGTTGCCTGGACGTGGATGTCCTCGCCTCCGGTCGCAGCGGGTTGGGGGGGAGTCATCAATGTCTCGGGGTCGGACTATTTCTATGCGTTCAGCAGCCCGCACACGGGTGTCGTTCAGATGGCAATGGGCGACGGCGGAGTGCGGAGCTTCCGCAAGCCAACGAACTGGCCGAACATCGTATGGGCTTCCGCCACGAGCGACGGCCAGGTGTTCGATTTCTCCACGCTTGGGAACTGAGTAAGTAGTAGCAGGCCTACGTGTGCCGTGAAAGACAGCGACATACGGAGACCTGCTCCTACTTTAATCTGTTTGGTAAATGAACTCGGCTGGCCGCGTTCTCATTTAATCTGGAAATCGATTGGAATACATAAGCGGAGACTTCAACATGCGGAAATGGTTACTTGTGGCGGCGCTGATGGCGGTCGTGGCAACGGGATGCGGCCAGACCAACAGCCAGGCGGAAGTGCCGAAGAACCCGGTACCTCGTGAAGCGGCAACAAGTTCGAGTACGACCAGCGGACCACGCGGAAAGACTCCGCTCCCCGGTCAGCAGGCAGCGGCAAACACGCATGCCAAGCAACTTCCGTAACTTGCCAAATGAGAACACGCCAGGGCGTGTTCTCATTTATTCAACTGGCATGTAAACGTGTTAGTGGCGGATTGCTCCGCCGTTGACGCGAATCGTCTGGCCGGTGATAAACCCGCTCTCGGTGTTAGCCAGCCACAATGCCGCGGCGGCGACGTCTTCGGGCAACCCCCACACTCCCAGTGGGGTTTCTTCGCGCACACGCTCCTGCCAGATCGCTGAGGCGGTTTCCCCCCACGCAGTGCGAATCCAACCGGGCGCGATGCAGTTCACGCGAACTTCCGGCGCCAGCGAGAGAGCCAGACTCCGGGTAAAACACATTACCGCTCCCTTCACCGCCGCAAACAACTCCCCGCTGTCGCCTTCCATGCCCGTTTCGGCCTGATCCCAGCCCACCGTGATGATGCACCCGTGTCCGCGTGCTTTCATGCGTGCGCCGATGACACGGGAGAGCCGCATTGTCGCTTTCAGATCAACCGCGAGGAGCGTTTCGAGCTTCTCGTCGAATGACCACTTTGCGGCGTCGCCAGTGAGCGTGTCGGCCCCGGCGTTGCACACAAGGATCTCCAGCCCGCCAAAGGCATTCCAGGCTTCGTCCGCGAGCCGGTCTACCTGTGACGGGTCGCGGAGATCGGCGGAAACGAACTGTTCGTTTGCGTCTCGTCGCTGACGACGCCCGTGGCGAACGATTTGGGCGCCGCGGCGTTCGAACTGGTCCGCGACACATGCACCAATTCCGCTGGTTGAACCCGTGACCAGCGCGCGGAGACTGGCGAGTGTTTGCGGGTGAGGGGCTTGTGTTGCAGGCCGTATCTCGGCCCGTGGAAGCTCTTGGGCCAGTTCTCGTACCGTCTTCTTCAACACGGGATGAACCGCATCGGCTGCGATTTCCGCCAGTGGGACAAGCACAAATCCACGTTCGTGCATGCGCGGATGCGGGAGCGTCAAATCCGGCGAATTGATGACGCGGTCGGCATAAAGAATGAGATCGAGGTCGAGCGTTCGCGGGGAATTTGGCTCGCTGCGCACGCGGCCAAACTGCCGTTCAATGCTGAGCAGAAGTTGGAGGATGTCTTCAGGAGAACGCTCGGTTTCGATTGCAGCGACGGCGTTGAGGAACGCGCCGGAATCGGGTGGGCAGTTGACCGGCGCGGTTTCGTGGAAGGCGGAAGTGGTGAGAACGCGAAGGCCTGGTTCGGCTCGCAATCGCCGCACGGCAGCCGCGAGTGTGGCGTTGCGGTCGCCGAGGTTGGAGCCGAGCGCAATGTATGCGAGTGGCATGTGAGAGGAGGCGAACCCGCCCGCAAGGGCGGGGGTTGCTTGGCGAACCCTGGCCGCAAGGCCAGTGGGTCACCAACCCTGCACCCACCGCTCTTGCGGGCGGGGTTCGCCAGGAATCACTATTTCTTGGCGGGGGGCTTGGCGGCTGGTGTGGCAGCGGCGCCGGCGGCCGGGGTCGCGCCCGCGGCGGATTCGCCTTCCGCGGCTTCCTTCTTCACCTTCTTCTTCAGCACAACTTTCGCGACGCGCGTCTTGGGCAGACCATACGGGCTGCGGTCGCCGAACGCGCCGTTCTCCATCATCTTCGCGATTCGCTCAGCGCGGGTCAGCACGCACCGCTGCTTGGTCAGGCCACCCTTACGCTTCAGGCTTTTGTCGATTGACATGGTCGTGTTTGGTGTTTGGTGGTGTTTCGTGTTTGGCGAAGCACCTACGTAGCTTCCTGAGCCAAACGTGAAAGGTGATATTATTACTATTCCTGGGTCGTGTCTACGCACTCCACAACAAGGGTCCGCCTCCAGATTCCGGAGCATTCTCACCACAGTCGCTCCGAAGAGTTCGCTATTGATAAGTCTGTGGCATTTTGTATAGTATTTTAACTATGGCCCTCGCTGCTCAACTATCGCCCCCGTGATAGTTGGGCAGAGGAGAAAAAAGCGGCTCGAAAACACGACACCAGACGACACCGGACGACACAGGAAAGGCTCGAAAACCGGACGGCAGGAAAGCCGGTAACCACTGACAATTTCCGAGACTTCTCGCTGTATGCGACAGGTGATAGCCCGATGGGCTGATTGATCTTGCGAAAAAATCCAGCCTGTGCCTCTTTGGGGGTTACCACACCAACCCATTGAGGACACAGGCATGGATGCCGCTCGTGTTCGCGTTCTGCAG
>Ga0209062_1006458_pt1 | contig 10699 bp, 8 predicted proteins | sample Coa_R2_2_FD_187158 | JGI IMG/M metagenome (GOLD analysis project Ga0209062, IMG submission 187158) | Surface soil microbial communities from Centralia Pennsylvania, which are recovering from an underground coalmine fire - Coalmine... | ecosystem: Environmental > Terrestrial > Soil > Unclassified ...
CCAGTTTAGTCTGAGCGATCGATCGAGTACACTGGGGCGTGACTTCCGCGCAGTTTCGAAAAATCGCGCTGAGCCTGGCCGGAACAAGCGAGCACGCCCATCACGGTCATCCGGACTTTCGCGCACAAAAGAAAGTCTTCGCCACTCTCGGGTATCCGGACGAAAATTTCGCGATGGTCAAGCTCACGCCGGAGCAGCAAAGCGAATTTATCGCCGCTCATCCCGAGGCGCTGGCGCCGGTAAAAGGCGCCTGGGGCCTGAAGGGAGCAACGCGGGTGCGCCTGGCGAAAACGGATGCCGAAACGGCGGGCGCGGCGCTTACCGCCGCCTGGCGCAACGTCCAGCCGAAAGGCAGGCCCGCGAAAAGCTGATCACTGCTGCTTCGCCCCGCCCGCTTTCTCCACCCGCGCGAGCTGCTCTTTCACCTTGGGCGCGTCCTGGGCATCGGGAGCCTGTTGCAGATAAGCCCGGAGATTTTCCGCGGCGCCCGTAAAATCCTGTTTATCCGCCAGAATGATTCCCAGCAGGTATAACGCTCGCGGATTCTGATGCGACGTATCCAGGCGCACCGCCTCGCGCGCGCTTTTTTCCGCCGCGTCCAGATTGTGCAATTGGAAATTCGCGAACGCGTTCAGATAATAGGCCCGCGGAAAATCGTAGGGATTCAGGCGCAGGACTTTCTCGCTCACCGCGGCGGCGTCCTGCCATTTGCCGTCGCGCGCGTCGAGTTCAAAAACGCGTTCGTACGGATTAATGTAATTGGCATCCGCCGAAATCGAATGATTGTAGGCATCGCGCGCCTGATCGAAATGGTCCCGGCTTTCATACAGGCGCCCCAGCTCAAACCAGGCGGCGGCGTATTTCGGATACAGCGCGACGGCTTTTTCCAACTCCTTTTGCGCCTCGTCGGGCTTATTCTTTTTCTCCGCCTCCAGCGCCTTTTCGTACGCCTTTCGCGCGTCCTTCGGCGCGAGCGCCGAAGTCGCGCTGATGGTCAGGCCCTGGACGTTCGCCATGCGATGCAGCACGATCGTCCCCACGTCGGGATTATCCAGATAACGATGCGCCGCGAGCGAAATCGTATCGGAGCGGAAGCCAGCGAGCACCGCCCGCAGCTCGCAGTTCTGAATTTGGCTATCGCGCATTCCGCCCATCGGGGTCGCGCCTGGCAACTGGCTTCGATCCGGCGCCTCGCTTGCGTCCGGCATGGCGTCCATTTCCTGGCCGAGCGTTACGGAAAAGCGTCCTTTTATGTCGGTAAAGCCTTCGGCATGGGGCCGGCCGCCGCTGCAGACGCGCTCGATCCGCACCGGTTCGGAGGGAACCGAGCCGTCGTCGAGGGTAACTTTTCCGTTGAGCAGGATGGGATGCCTCATGTCCTCGGGCGCGGTTTCGCGTCCCATGCGGCCGTTGACCCCGCCGGGATTGCCCGGGAAATCGGGAGCGGGATTTGGCGGAGTTCCCGGCATGGGCCGCGTCTGCGCCGACAGCAAAAACAGGGCGGCGAAAAATCCGCCCAAAATTCCGGAAAATCGGGATAAGTACATCTGGTCCTCCCGTTGCCCCGATTATCGCACTTCGCGCGCGCGAGGCAGGATCATTCCCGCAAGCGATGCGCGCTGCGGCTAGAGCTGCGATTCGAGAGCCGCGGCTTCGGTGACCGGCGGACGGCAGGTGTAATTCTCGCAGATGTACGCGGTGGCGCGGCCGTCGATGGGGGGCATCGGCTGCGGAGCTTCGCGCGCGAGCAGGATCACGGCGGAGGGGAGAAAATGCCGGCGGATCGCCGCGAGCATCGCCGCGTCGGCATCCGTCAGAACAATCTCCTTTGGATTCGCCAGAGCAAATTCGAGCGCCACCAGCATCTGCGGCACGCTCGCCGCGCCGGAATTGAGGTGTGCGGCGAAAGCCTCCAGCGTGCGATCCGCGGCGCGGCGAAAATCCTCGCGGCCCGTCATGCGGGCCAGCCGCAAGAGCGCCAGCGCGATCGCCGAATTTCCCGACGGCTCGGCGCCATCGTAGTCGTCCTTCAGGCGCAGAATCAGCGAAGCGGACGGAGGCGTGCTGAAAAACGCGCCGTTGTCGCGATCCTCGTACAATTCGAGCGACTTTTCGGCAAGGCGCAGGGCGAACTGAAAATCCGCCGCTTCAAACGACGTCTCATATAAATCGAGCAGCGCCTGGATCAGGAACGCGTAATCGTCGAGGAAACCATCGATCGCCGCTTCCCCGGCGCGGAAACGGCGCAGCAGCATCTCCCGATTGGCGTCCCATAAATTCCGGCGCAAGAACGCCGCCGCGGCGCGCGCCGCGTCCAGGTAGCGCGACTCGCCGAGGATCTGCGCGCCCTTGGCAAACGCCGAAATCATCAGCGCGTTCCAGGAGGTGAGGATTTTATCGTCCAGATGCGGGCGCGGGCGGCGCGCGCGTATTTCAAACAATTTGGCCGCGGATTGTTCCAACCGCGAGCGCGCCTCTTCCGGCGAAATTCCGAACTGCCGCGCCGTTTCCTCCAGGCCGCGAGCCTGATAAAGAATGTTCTGGCCGCGAAATTCCCCGTGCGGGTCCTCCTCCACGTTGCCGTTCTCCTCGACGCCGAAACGATAGAAAAAGAGACCGGCATCGGCGCCGAGGGCGGCGCGGATCTGCCCGGCGGTCCAGACGTAAAACGCGCCTTCCCGTTTCTCGCGCGGATTCGCCGGATCCTCGGCGCTGTCGGCGTCTTCGGCGGAATAAAACGCGCCCCCGGGATCGGTCAGATCGCGCTGAACGTAGGAAAAAATATCGCGCGCGACGGCGGCGTACTGCGCATCGCGCGTGATCTGAAAAGCCTCAAGATAGGAAATCGCAAGCTGCGCCTGATCGTACAGCATTTTTTCAAAGTGCGGAACGAACCAGCGATCGTCGACCGAGTAGCGGTGAAACCCGCCTCCCAACTGATCCCGCATCCCTCCCTTGGCCATTTCGCGCAGTGTCAACAGAACCATATCCAGCGCGTCGCGATTGCCGGTCCGGGCATAGTATCGCAGCAGAAAATTGTGGACGCTGGGGCGCGGAAATTTCGGCGCGCCGCCGAAGCCGCCGAGCTGCGGATCAAACATGCGGCGGAACGCGTAATAGCCGCTTTCCAGCGCGTCTTTGCCCGGCATGGGGCCGGAATCCCGCGAGTTGGCGTATTGTTCCAGCCGCGACAGAATCTGCGCGCCGGAGGCTTCGACGCGCCGCGGATCCTCGCGCCAGGCCTGCGCCAGGCTTTCCAGAATCGCCTGAAAACCGGGGCGGCCGTAGCGATTATCGGGCGGAAAATAAGTCCCGCCGAAAAAAGGCCGCCGGTCCGGCGTCAGGAAAACGGACAGGGGCCATCCGCCGCTGCCGGTCGAGGCCTGCACAAACAGCATGTATACCCGATCGATGTCGGGCCGCTCTTCGCGATCGACCTTGATCGAGACGAAGTGCTGGTTGAGAATCTGCGCGATGGACGGATTTTCGAAAGACTCGCGTTCCATGACATGGCACCAGTGGCAGGTCGAATAACCGATGGAGAGAAAAATCGGCTTATTCTCGCGCAAGGCTTTGGCAAAAGCTTCTTCGCCCCAGGGATACCAGTCCACCGGATTTTCGGCGTGCTGGAGCAGGTAGGGACTTTTTTCGCGAGCAAGACGGTTGGGCATGGGGCAGTTTGATTGTATCGCCCCGCCCGCCGGGAGTCAGGATGAAGGCCGCGCGCCGCTGTAGCACAATCGAAGAGTGGCCCTCAATGAAACGCATGACCCGTCGCTTGAGAGCTGGGTCGAATCCGCCAATTCGCCTGAATCCGATTTTCCGATCCAGAATCTGCCGTTCTGCATTTTCCGGCATGGTCACGCCGCGCCGCGCGTGGGCGTCGGGATCGGCGATTCGATTCTCGACGTGCCGGATTATCCTTCGATCAACGCGCTGATGGAGCGTGGCCGCGCGGCCGCCGCCGAGCTCCGGCTGAAGCTGAGCCGCGTACTTCGCGCCGATAATCCGTACCCGCCGCGCGCGCTGCTGTTCAAGCAGTCCGAATGCACGCTGCTGATGCCCGCGCACATCGGCGACTTCAGCGATTTTTACGCCTCGATTTTTCACGCGACCAACGTCGGCAGCATGTTCCGGCCGGACAATCCGCTGATGCCGAATTATAAGTGGCTTCCGGTCGGCTATCACGCGCGCGCCTCCTCGGTGATCGCAAGCGGCGAACCGGTTCGCCGGCCGTGCGGGCAGATCCAGGAGGGCTCGAGTCCGCCGGTGTTCGCCGCCTCGCGCCAGCTCGATTATGAATGCGAGCTCGGCTGCTTTATCGGGCGCGGCAACGAATTGGGCCAACCGATTCCCATTGCCGAAGCAGAACAGCATATCTTTGGCGTCTGCCTGCTGAACGACTGGTCGGCGCGAGATCTCCAGCGCTGGGAGTATCAGCCGCTCGGCCCGTTTCTGGCGAAAAGTTTCGCCACCACGATTTCGCCGTGGATTGTGACGATGGACGCGCTGGAGCCGTTCCGCGCACCGCGCTTTGAACGGCCGGCCGGCGATCCGGCGCCCCTGGTTCACCTAGATTGCGCGGCGGATCGGGAGCGCGGCGGCATCGCACTCCACATCGAGGTGTGGTTTTCGACGGCCCGGATGCGTGAAGAAAAAATCGCGCCCGTACGATTGAGCCGCGCCCGGTTTGAGCAGATGTACTGGACGCTGGCGCAAATGGTGGCGCATCATGCGAGCAATGGATGCAATCTTCGTCCCGGCGATCTGCTGGGCAGCGGGACCATTTCCGGTCCGGCCAAGGACGAGCGCGGCTGCCTGCTCGAATTGACGTGGCGCGGCACGGAGCCGTTATCGCTGCCGACCGGAGAATCGCGAAAATTTCTCGAGGATGGAGATGAAGTGATCCTGCGCGGCTTTGCCGAGCGCGAAGGCGCGCGGCGGATCGGATTGGGCGAATGCCGGGGAATCATCGCGCCCGCAAACAAGCCTTGAGCAGCGCGAGTCTCCGCTACAATTGGGATTTTAAACATGAGCGTCATTATTACCGGCGCGGGCGGAGGACTTGGAACGGTGGTTTGCCGCGCGTTTCTCGAGCGCGGCGCGCAGGTGATCGGCGTTGAAAGATCCTGGCGCGACCATCCGGCCTTCATCGCCATTTCCGCCGATCTCAGCACGAAAGAGGGATGCAGCGCGATGATCGCCGGGGCCCTGAAGCACGGACCCATCGACGCTTTCGTTCATCTGGTCGGCGGATTCAGCGGAGGCTCGCCGGTGGCGGAAACCTCGGATGAAACATGGGATCTGATGATGACCGTCAATCTGCGCGCCGCGTTTCTTGCGATCCGCGCGGCGCTGAAGCCGATGATCGACGCCCGGCGCGGCAGGATCGTGGCCATCGGATCGCGCGCGGCGGTGGAAGCTTCGCCGAATTTCGCCGCCTATGCCGTTTCCAAAGCTGCGCTGGTGGCGCTGGTGAAAAACGTCGCGGCCGAAGGGAAGGATTCCGGCATTACCGCCAACGTGATTCTTCCGAGCACGATCGACACGCCTGCCAATCGCAAGGCGATGCCGGACGCCGATTTTTCAAAGTGGGTCGCGCCGGATTCGATCGCGAAACTGATCGTATGGCTCGTCTCCGACGCGGCGGACATTTCGGGAGCTGTGATTCCAATCTACGGGAGGGCGTGATGAAAAAATTATCGGACGACGAAATTCAAGCCGCGCTTTTGCCGGAATGGCGATTGAAGGACGGCAAACTCCATCGCGAATACAAGTTCGCCGATTTTCCACACGCCTTCGGATTTATGGCGACGGCCGCGCCGATGATCGAGAAAATGGATCATCACCCGGCATGGTCCAACGTTTATAATCGCGTGCTGGTCGAGCTGTGGACGCACGATGCGGGCGGAATCACGCAAAAAGATCTGGATCTGGCGGCCGTGCTCGAAAATACCGCGAAAAAGCTCCTATGAAATACATCCTGTCGCTTGCGCTGGCGTCGTTGGCGCTTGCCGGTGATTTTCCGGGAGGCCCGGCGATTGACGCGGCGATCCAGCAGGCCGTTTCCGATCAATTGATCCCCGGCGCGGTGGTGATCGTCGGTCAGGATGGAAAAATTTTGTATCGCAAGGCATACGGCTTTCGCGCGCTGGTCCCCGCGCGGGAGGAGATGACGCTCGACACGATCTTCGACGCGGCGTCGCTGACCAAGGTGATCGCGACCACTTCCTGCGTGATGAAGCTGTTCGAAGAGGGCAAGATTCGCATCGCCGATCCGGTGACGAATTATCTTCCCGATTTTCAGGGCGGCAAGAGCGACATCACGATTCGCGATCTGATGACGCATTTTTCGGGTCTGCGGCCGGATTTGGATCTGACGCCGGCCTGGTCCGGCTACGATATCGGCATCGGCCGCGCGCTCGCGGATAAACCCGCCGGCCCGCCCGGCACGCGATTCGTTTACAGCGACATCAATTTCGAGCTGATGGGTGAAATCGTGCGCCGGCTGAGCGGCAAACCACTCGATGAATACGCGCGCGAAGTGATTTTCGAGCCGCTGGGAATGCGCGACACGATGTTCAAGCCGCCGGCTTCGCTGCGCCCGCGAATCGCGCCGACCGAGATCGATCCGGCGACGGGAAATCCGCTGCGCGGAGTGGTGCATGATGAGACGGCGCGCTTCATGGGCGGGGTCGCCGGGCACGCGGGGATGTTCACCACCGCCGATGACCTGGCGAAGTTCGCGGAGATGATGCTCGGCGAAGGACCGCGAATTTTTTCGCCGCTCACGATCCGGAAATTCACTTCGCCCGAAACGCCACCGGATCAGCCGGTGCTTCGCGGGCTCGGCTGGGACATCGATTCGCCGTATTCCTCCAACCGCGGCGAATTATTTCCCATCGGGTCGTATGGACACACCGGGTTTACCGGCACTTCGATTTGGATCGATCCCTCGACGAAGTCCTTCGTCATTCTGATGGCGAACTCGGTTCATCCGCATCGCGGCAAAAATCTGACGCCGCTGCGCGCGCGCGTGGCGACCATTGCGGCCGCGGCGATTGGCATCGACGCGCCGGGCGTGACCGTCGTCGGCTATAACGAATCCGGCGGCTCGCGCCGCATGATCACGCCCAACCACGAGGTGCAGACCGGGCTCGACGTGCTGGAATCGGAAAAATTCGCTCCGCTTCAGGGCCATCGCGTCGGTCTGATTACGAATCAGACCGGCGTGGATCGAAACGGCAGGCGCAACGTCGACGCCATGATCGCCGCGGGCGTGAACGTGGCCGCCCTATTTTCGCCGGAGCACGGCATCACCGGCAAGGAGGATCGTCCGGACATCGCCGATACGAAAGACGCCGCCACCGGCCTTCCGGTTTTCAGCCTGCACGATAACGGGCGCTATCGCATGACGCCGGAAATGCTGCGCAACGTGGACACGCTGGTTTTCGATATTCAGGACGCCGGAGCGCGCTTTTACACCTACTCCTGCACGCTGCTGTACGCGGTGGAGGAAGCCGGAAAAACAAAGCTGCCGATTTATGTTTTGGACCGGCCGAACCCGGTGACCGGCGCGCACGTCGAAGGCCCTCTGCTGGACGCCAATCTGCAAAGCTTCGTCGGATGCTACGCGATTCCGATCCGCCACGGGATGACGTTCGGCGAGCTGGCAACGATGGCCAACAAAGAGCGGGGCCTGAACGCGGATCTGCATGTCGTCAAAATGAAGGACTGGCAGCGCGGTGACTGGTTTGATTCGACCGGCCTGAGCTGGATCGATCCTTCACCGAATATGCGCAGCCTCAACGCGGAAGCGCTTTACGACGGCGTCGCGATGATCGAGGCGGCGCGGAACATTTCGGTCGGCCGCGGCACGGACTCGCCTTTCGAGCAGATCGGCGCGGATTGGATCCGCGGCCAGGAGCTGGCGCGCTATCTGAATTCGCGGGTGGTTCCGGGAGTGCGCTTCTATGCGACGCGCTTCACGCCGGCCTCTTCGAATTTCAAAGGCCGCGAGATCGAAGGCGTTCGCTTCGTGATCGTCAATCGCGAGCAGCTGAATTCCGTGCGGCTGGGTCTGGAGATCGCCGCGGCGCTGGTGAAGCTATATCCGGGCAAACTCGATTTGGAGTCCTGCCGTTTTCTGATCGGCAATCGCAAAGTGATCGATCAACTCAAATCGGGCGAGGATCCCAAAACAATTGAGCAAAGTTTCGACGACGATCAGACCAGGGCTTTCCTGGAGAAGCGCCGGGCGTATCTCCTTTATTAACGCGGCGCGGCTTCAGTTTTTCTGCTGAAAGCCCGCGGGAATCGCGAGATCCGACGCGCTGACCTGGGTGGCGATCTGAATCACTTCGTTGTTGAGAGTCATCACGGTTGCTCGTCCCGGCGCCGAATTTTCCTGCTGCTGCTGTTGCTGCTTCTGCGCGCGATTGCGAATCGCGCGGCGGCCAAGGCCGCCAATGAGGCCGCCGACGGAGGTTGGAATGCCGCCGGAATCGTTCGACTGCGCGTTTTGCTGTTGCTGCTGTTGTTGCTGCTGCTGAATCTGTTCCGCGCTGGCCACCGACTCGGTCACCATCGTCGTCAGGATCGGCGTTCCATCCATATTGACGTTCTCGACGTTGAATTTGCCGAGAGCCTCGGTGAGCATCGGATACATCGCCGCGGCCGCGGCCATCTGATCGGCCGAAGGCATGGCGGCGAACGTCGGCCCGTGCAGTTTTTCGGCGTAGCGGCGATCGAAATCGGCGATCTCCTTCATCGCGTCGATCTTCTTGGTCAGCCATTCGTGGGTGGTCATGACCATTCCGCCGGATTGCTCCAGCGTTTTCCCTTTTTCATGGACGGTAATGGTCATCACCACTTCCCGGCAGTCGTACCCGTTGATGTTGCGCGTCTGGCCGGTCTGCTTCAGGTCGAAGTCGATCTGCATCTGCTTGGCGTCGCTCGGCGGCGGCGTTGCACTTTTCGGCTCGCTCGCCGGCTGCTGTTTCTGCTGAGCCTGCCTGGCTTGCTCCTGCGCCTGTTCCATCTGCCGGCGAACGTCGTCGAAGGTCCGCACCTGGTAGGTCTTCGACCTCATATCGAGGTTGTAGATCTTTTCCTCGTCCAGGTCGATGATCTGGCCGGTCGTGTCGTTCAAGGTGATCTTGCGATTGCCCTTTACCGCGACGGTATCGACCACGCCTTCGCGCATGGCTTTGCCGCCGAAAATATTCATCATCCGCCCGAGCATTCCCGGAAACTGGACCTGACTTTTTTCTTGCGTTTTGATTTCGGCCCGCAGCGAAACAGCCGATAAAAGAAGCAGTGCGCCGGTTACGACCTTCATGGGACCTCCAAGTACAGCAATGGACCAATTCTATTCAATACGGGCTCCAGAATAAAGCACTCTAAAATAAAGGCATGGAGTCGCGATCGGCGGCGGCGCCCCGCGTCATCGACCGGTTCTTCGAATTTTCGCTGCTGGGGATGCTTGCGGCCGGCTATTTTGCCGTGGTCGGCTCCGGTTATCTGGACTGGCCCACGGCGGCGCTCACGCTGATGGGCCTGTGTTTGCGCGGCCTGATGGCCGCCGGCGTGGTCGAGCTGGAATTTTCCAATCGCCTGGTGGCGCTGGTCACGCTGGGCTACATTCTGTTTTATCCGCTCGATTACCTTTTCATCTCCGGGGCGTTTCTACAGGCCACGGTGCATCTGGTCTGCTTTCTCGCCGTTCTGAAGATTCTGACGGCCAAAACGAATCGCGATTATACCTACGTGAAAATGATCGCCGTCCTGGAGCTGCTGGCGGCGGCGGTCTTATCGATCAGCTTGAGCTTTTTCGCCTACCTGGCGCTGTTTTTATTACTGGCGATCGCGGCGTTTTCGAGCGGCGAAATAAGGCGGTCGGCGCAGTTGCGGCGCGCGGTGGTGCGCGGCGGATTGACGGCGTTTCCGCGAAGGCTCGCCGCGCTCACGGTTTTTTTGTTCAGCGGGATTCTCATCCTCACGGCCGGAATGTTTTTCGTCCTTCCGCGTACCGCGCGCGCCGCGCTCGATCGCTTCGTGCCGCAAAAATATCATCTGCCCGGCTTCACCAATGGAATCACGCTGGGCCAGATCGGCGAGATCAAGCACAGCAGCGCGCCGGTGATGCACATCAAGACCTGGCCGGAGGGCGAGGGACTGCTCGATGTGAAGTGGCGCGGCGCCGCCCTTTCGCGCTTCGACGGCATGCGCTGGGACAATCCGCCGGGCCGGGCCGATATTGAGCTGCCGATCGAGCACGGGGTGCTGATGGTGAACCGGAATTACTATCGCGCGCCGACTCGCCCCGGGCGAACGCTGGTTTACACCGTCCATCTGAACGATATCGCCTCCGACACGCTGTTTATCGCGGGCACGCCGCAGACCATCAGCATCAACGTGCCCTTCGTGGAATTGACGCGCGCCGGCTCGTTCACCGTGCCGGAACTGGGCGGCAGAGGCGCAGGGCTGACCTACGGCGTCTACAGTTTTCTCGAAGATGAATCCGCGGCGGTGCGGGCCACGCCGGAGCCGCTGTCTCCGCGCATGCGCGCCGACCTGCTGCAACTCCCGGCAATCGATCCGCGGATCGCTCCGCTGGCGCGGAAGATGACCGCGGGCGCGCGCGAGGAGGCCGAAAAAGCCGAAATGATCGAGTATCATCTGCGCCACGACTACGGCT
>Ga0209062_1006462_pt1 | contig 10697 bp, 10 predicted proteins | sample Coa_R2_2_FD_187158 | JGI IMG/M metagenome (GOLD analysis project Ga0209062, IMG submission 187158) | Surface soil microbial communities from Centralia Pennsylvania, which are recovering from an underground coalmine fire - Coalmine... | ecosystem: Environmental > Terrestrial > Soil > Unclassified...
GCTTGATGAGTCCCTGCAGATATTCGTGTTCCGGGGTGTGCTCGGGAACTCTCGGCAGGAGTTCTTCAAGACTCCGTGTCACCTTCGCGTACCGCGCGATCTTGGAGAGCAGCGGACGCTCGCCTGCCAGCAACATGGCCTGAGCGATGACGTTGATGACCTCCCAAGCGAACGCCTTGAACGGCTCCGATTGGCCGCCCCCAGGCAGCAGCCCAGAGAGACGGTCGGGCATTTCCATGCCCAGGACGAAGTTGTGAAGCGGGTTGTAAGTGCAGGAGAGATGCGGAAATGCCAGCGAAAAGAACTGAAAATCCTTCTGGCGACCGGCGCGAACGGCGGCATCGTAGGCGCGATGGAGAACACTCAGGTCGCCCTTGGGATCAATGAATATGACGGCTTCCGTGCCGCGCTCAATGGCCTGCACCAGATCAAGTTGCAGGTAGTACGTCTTGCCGGTACGAGTCGCGCCTGAGACCAGCATGTGGCCTTCGAGATCACTGAGAGGAAGGAAAACAGGAGCTTCCTCACGAGAGCCGACGGCATGAATCGCGGCAACTCCGCTAGAGTCTCCCGGCTTGCGCTTGCGCGCGGCAAGCGCCTTGCTGTCGCGTTCGGCCGCGAGCACTTCGTTCGCCCTCTGCGAATCCCAGGAAAAGCCGTGTCCGAAATATTGCATTTGGTTTTGCTGCGGTAAGCGGGACAAAGCCAGAGTGCCAATCTCAGCAGGAAGCTCCAGTCCCAACTGACGCGCACCGCGCATCAGGGCGATTCCGGCGAATGCAAGTCCCAGCCAAAGCCCCTGCCGATGCGTCAGGAACAGCCGGTCAGGGGCGATCAGCGACAGGCCAGCCAGCAACGCCCACCCGATCACCAGGTAGGGAAATCGCTGCAACCGAACTGCAAACTCAGAAGACATGGGCCTCCTGACGTGCCCGCTGGAGAAGCAACGGGATATTGCCAGCCGCCCGGTCGATGTCCTCGCGGGTCTTTAGCAGCACGGGCAACGTGTCCGAAACGACTTCGCGACTCAACTCGCTTGCTCCGAGGACATGCAGCGCGTCAATCCAGTCCAGCGATTCGCGAATCGCTGGCGGTTTTGTCATCCCCAAGCGCCGCACTGCAGCAGTGAAGCGCGCCACCTGCAAGCTCAGGTGTGATTCGCTCTCCCGCGATCGGGTGATGATTTCTGCTTCGAGCTCCGGCGCGGGATAATCCATCCAAAGCAGGAAGCAGCGCCCGCGCAACGCTTCTGTCAATTTCCTTTGCGCATTGGAGGTCAACACCACCACCGGGCGGCGATTGGCTGCCACGGTGCCCAACTGCGGAATCGAAACTTGAAAGTCCGAGAGGATCTCCAGCAGGAACGCTTCGAACGCGGGGCCAGTCTTATCCACTTCGTCGATCAGCACGACCGTCGTGGTTTCGGATTGGAGCGCTTTCAAAATCGGGCCGGGGATCAGAAAATCTGTGCTGTATAGTCTCCGCTTGAGCTCTGACCATTCTTCCTGCGGCCCGGCCGCCGAACCCTGGTGCATGAACTCAAGCGCCATTCGCTGGAGAGGTTCATTCCACTGATAGAGGGCTTTCGCTTCGTCAATCCCCTCGTAGCACTGCAAGCGGATCAGCGGCATCCCAAGGGCGTCCGAGAGCACTTTGGCAACCTGCGTCTTGCCCGCGCCCGGAGGGCCTTCGAGTAACAGCGGCTTCCTCAAGCGGAGTGCGAGATAAATCACTTTTGCAACTTCCGGTTTCGCGATGTAGCCGTGCTCCGTCAATAGCGCGTGCAGCTCGGTGGGCGAAGAAACGAGCGGTTCGAATTTGCTATTGATGCTCATTCGGGGTCTTTCCACCGGCGGATTTCATTTCGGCCAGTTGAGCCTCCAGGGCCTGAATGTACGCTGTCTGTGCTTCTATCAACTCGTGGTCGGATGAGGGATTTTGTGTTGCGCCGATGGCGGCTTGCGGAGGCTGCCACGCAGCCGGGACACCGCGAATCGCCCTGCCTGAGATCGTCAGAGGCTGCAGAAGAAAGATCGTAATGGACTGGTTGGCGTTCACCGCGACAATGGGCATGCTCATCGGCTGCTGCAAGCGGTTCGAGAACTGATTACCTTGGGAAGCCACCTCTGCGGCCATTTGGTTCCGCAGATAGTCGGCTTGGGAAAATGGCTGGTCGAGCGACCCCTGGCCCGCAAATTCCGTGGCGACTACGGCAGCACCGGTTCCAATGCGTGCGGCGGTGCCAAGGACGGGATTGTGCTTTCCGATGATTTTGCCCATGAGTCCGGCGCTACCGTCCTTCATTAGCGCAAGGCCGGAAATAGCCATCTGCTGTTCATTGGGCAGTACTACCGAGGTGAATCGCACGTTGACGCGATCCTTGACCGAACCGGCTGTCTGTCCGATGACGCGCGCACCCTCCGGGATCACGATGGCGTCACCCAACCGGACGCTTCGGTCCACGACGGCGACAACCGGTGATTCGAGTCCGCTGCTGATGGCGTTGGTCGTATGCGCCGCGATTTCCGTTCCCACAGGAAGCTGCGGCCCTGTTGGATGCGATGTTGTCGCGGTGATGTCCGGCTTGAGACTTGTAGCCGCTGCGGGGTCATCGACGAAAACCGTCGCGGGCGTTGCAAGTGTGTTCGCCGTGCCCTGCGCCACCGGTTGCGTCGCCGGATTCGCGGCCGAGGGATTGTCTCCTGCAAAGGAAAACCGATGTGAGGGTGTGCTTTGAACCGCATTTTTCTTGGACGTGTTGCTTGCCGTTCCAGCGACGGCGCTCGCGTCTTGGCCAGCAAGCTGGTCTTCGGTGATCTGGGGTTCGGCGGCTATATTCGGAGCAGCATTCAGGTGATCGTTGCCTGCAAGCCCTGCAGGCTGGCGAAAATGGCTTGGGACGGCGCTTTCAGGCTTCGACAACAGGAAAAGCAAGCCTGTCGCGAGAAGCAGCAAAAGCCCAGCCGACATCATGATCGGAGCGAGTTTCAGGTGCGATGATCCCTGCTTGGTTTGCCGAGGCTTCGAGGCCTGGAACCAACTCTGCAGCTTGGTTACAAAACTGCCGAATCCGCTGAGCCGCTCTGTGCTGCGAATGTCTTCGAAAGCTTTCGCCGCGAGTTCTTCGCTCGGCGATTCGTCCACATCCGCCACCGCAACGGTCTGGTCCGATTCAACTATCTTTGTTTTGTAATCGTCGTTCATCGCCGCTCATCCTCTACTCAAGGCGGTACGTTGCGGGCTTATCGGCCATCGCGCGATTTGAAATCGAGAGCACGACCTGCTGATCGGAGTCGTGAACGGGAGGATTGAACTCGACGAGGCAAACGGCGCGAGCGCCGGGGGCAAGTTGCTTGGCAGATACAATCGACTGGACCAATGCGACCGGCTCGACCTTTGCGGGTGCCTTTTTGCGGTCTTTCGGATTTTCGGCGGCCGTGACGAGATTGATCCGCGGGGTCTTCCAAATCAATGATCTCCGACGATGTGTTCTCGACATCGAAGGAAACGAGTGCCAGCGCGCCGAAACGCTTGAGAGTGTAGAAGCGAAGGTCGAGTCCCCCTGAAACCACACCCTCCTGAGGCTTCGGAGTTTTCTGGACGTCGGCGATCATCTTCTCGGCGAGCGCGGATCGCTCTTCGTCGCTGCGCTGCTTTGCCAACTCTTCCGGTGCAACCGGCGGCGGATCGTCTTTGGGCTGAACTGTCGGAACGGAATAATCAATCGAATAGGCCGTGTCTTCGAGCTTTGCGGCTTTCAGCGTGATATTCACTACTCGGCCGGAAGCCATATACACCAGCATGTTGGTTTCAATCGGTGTCTTGCCCTTTGGCGGCGCCTCGATTTGCTTGATGATGGCGTAGTGCGGGTCCGTTTTGTCGGCCTCGGCGAGAAAGTAATTGCTGTCGCCCAGAGCGATTCGTCGTATCGAGTCCGCCTTCGGAAATTCGACGAAGATCGCAAAATGAGGCTCGGTCGAAATCGAATACGGGTAGCTCAGCGGCACAACTCCGCCGTCGGAGGCGACGGGTCTTGCATTGACCGGCTGCGTGGCGGCGGCTATCGCGTGCGACTGAGCGAGGCAGCGAAAACAGCCGATGAAAATGACTGCGACGAGCCCAGCGAATCGAGCAAGATTTCTCATTGCAGAACCTCTTCTTTGTAGTCGGCGATCTCCAGGCCGGTCCATCCATTAGCGGCAGCGCGAGGCACGGGCGCCAGCCGGATCGTGTACTTCACGAGCAGATTCTTTTCGTTCTCTTGGCCGTTGATGAGCGTCGTGATCCGCTTCCGGCCAAAGACAATGGCAGTGTACGGGTCGCCCGAGACGAGTTCCGCCGATTTGATCGAGAGCGTGGAGGTGAGATTGTTCTCTCGCACGGTATCAACGAAGTTCTCTTGATTGAGCTGCGTCAGAACCTGCTGGCGCAGGCTGTACGTCATCTGGTTGAGCGCCAAAGTCGTGTCCCGCTTGACTGTCAGGGGATCGATGTTCACGAACCGGTTGAGAAACGCGGTCACGAACTCCAGCTTCTCAGCACTATCCGGTTGCTGTTGCGCAGCGTTTTCCGCGACCTGGATGCCTGATCCCTCCAGCGAAGAGACCTTGCCGTCTTCCACGCGGAGAAGAATCGGCGGGCGCAACTGCGCAAGGATCGCTGACACAATGGCAATCAGCGCCACGCCGCAGGCGACCAGGGCGACCCGCGAGGCGCGGCGGGCTTGGATCGCCAAATGGCTGTAGAACTCGGTGTAGTCGCCTAGCTCGGACTTGGCCTTCTGAGTGTCATCGAGCGTCAAGGTAGTCGTCGTCATCCCGCACCCCAGTCAGGCTGTTTCCGGCGGCGGAAGCGCCCGAAAATTTGTTGTTGGCGGAACAGATGTTGTCTCCCCGCTCCGGCTCCTTGCGAAGTACCCGATCGCTTGCGGAACCGTTACCGCTGCGCCGCCTGTGGCGTAAGCGATTGCCGCTGTAGCACCAGTTTGAACAACGCGGTAGGTCACATAGGCCATGCCTGCGGTAATCAGGGCAGAGAGGGCCGCACCCGTTGCATTCAACGCGCCTGTCGTCAGATAGCCTGTCAGGCGAGGAATTTGTGTTAGCAAAATAGCCATCAAAACAAGAAGCATCGCCGGCACGAGGTTGATTCCGGGCCCCGATACAAACACCTGCAGCAGCGCACCCGTGAAAAGGGCGAACATGATGCTCCATACCGCCGGCCACAGGAGAACCTGCAGCAACGCTTTGACGTAGCCATACGTCACGGAACTGAGTTGTCGGCTCGGCAGAAGCGCCACTAGCAGGGGGCCAAAAACGTAGAGGAGGACGACAGCGATTGCCTGTGCGGCCACCAGAGCTACGTAGGCGATGACTAAAATGACCGCCGAAAGCAGGATCAGCATCGCAACAATGCTTGATGTCCAGCTCGTCGCGAACGCGAGAACTCCATTGAGGCTCGTGAACTGTGACTGGACCTGTTGGAAGAAGCTCCGAAAGCTATTCGGGTCGGCGAACCAACGGGCCAGATCGGAACTTATCAGATTGAATTGTGTGAATAGGTTTCGGTAATCGCCAAGAATCGCGAGCGTGACGCCAAACCGCGCCATGATGCGGAAATAATCTTCTTCAGGCCCGTCCTGAAAGAACGACAGCAGCATGCTGAAGGTGAAGATCACCGCCGCGAGTGGAAATGCGATTGCCATCACGAGGGGCAGGTACTGCTCTGAGCGGTTCCACAGGCCGCCGAGGGCTGCGAGGAAGCGGGCGATGCTGCCGAGGTCCAGCATTACTGTCGAATCCTGTCACCGATTCCGTATGACAACTGCATGCCGCCTACGAGCCTCGAAACCGCGTCTACCTGGTCTTCGCGGCTCTGTTCGCGTTCCTTTTCTATCGAGTTTTCGCGCGCAATGTTCAGTGCTTGGAGCTTCATAAGTTCCCCGAGGAGTCGTTGGTCGTAGGCCTGCGAGCGGAGCATCGCTCCGTTTGCTGCTGCTGAGAGCTTGGCCGCGCCGCCAGGACCGGCTACCGCTGCGCGCGACTCGATGTCGTCCGCGTCCGATTCCTCTTGTTCCGAGACCAGTTCCGCGCGAGAGGCTTCGAGCAGGCCGAGCGTGGCGGTGGCATCGGCGGCATCGAACCTCTTCTTGCGTTCAAGCGGGAACTCCGCGGTCGGGGTGGCACCGTAGGTCAGTTCCAAATCACCGCGAAGAACGGAGGGATCGACGAGCACGCTGTTGAAGTCACGCTGGAGTTGGGCGAATTGAGGGAACTCGCTGCCGACTACCTGATCTAAAACTCCACGAAGCTGCCGGCCACGCACCAGCCGGACGCCTTCCTGAACGCCCGCATTGACTCGGTTGTATTGTTGTACGTATAGCCCCAGCGTGTTCAGCGTCTCCTGGGAGATGCCAATTTGACGACCGATGCGAACCACCGCCGTCCAGTCAATGACGGGCATAGTTCCGATGAAGGCGCGCGCAGTGACCGGCACAAGCAGCGCGACTGTTGCCGTCAAAGCGAAGATGACTGGCTTTCTACGAAGCTGCCGCATAAGTTTCCTTTCGATTCTTTGAAGATGGCGATCCCAAGCCCTTCGGGTGGGTGATGCCGAGCCGGTAGATGACTTCGAGCGCGGAGAGTTCGGGATGCTCTTTGGCAAACTTCTGGCGGAATTCGGTCTCAATCGGATTGCTGGTGCTTGCCCAATAATCAAATGGTGTAGACGTAAGTTGGATTACCGTGCTCGATTCAGGCTGGTTACCGACGAGCATGTAGCTCTCCGCGAAATGTCCCGGCACGTTGCGCAGCTCTTTGACCGCCTCCACACAGGCTCAGAAAGATGCAGTATGTCGCGCAGGCGCGAGAGCTCTCCCAACTGGGCGCAGATGAATTTAGCCTCGGTGTTTTGCAGGATTGCTAGCCCAATGGTATGCGGCGACTCGGCTGTGCCTACGAAGTCTTCAATTCCTTGGCTCGCTGCGATGATGGAGCCGTACCGTTTCCTCGCGGTGCGGAAGGCGTTGAGGATTTGCGCTCCCAGCACCGGATCGGCCAGCATCGCCCAGACTTCATCGAATACCGCTATCGTCGGGCGGAGAGTTCCGCCAGTATCTTTGCGTCCGATCTGCTGGTCGATGGCTCTCGCGATGGTGAAAGCGACGGCGGTCTGCAATTCCGGGGACTCTTTCAGCCCGTCGATGTCGTAGCAGATGATGTCTTCGGCCTTTTCGAATTCGGGGCTCGTTTCGCGGTCGAACAGTTGCGCGTAGACACCCTCGCCGGTCCAGCGATTGAGCTTCAGAGCTACGAGCTGTGCCAGTTGCTCAATCACTGCGTTCTCGCACGGGTAATGCTCCAAGGTCCATTTCAGATCGGAGAAGCGCGGTGTCTTTCCGATGGCCAGAAGGCGCTCGTAGGTCATCCGAACGGCCTTCTCCAGGAAGTTCAGGGTCACGGAATCGTCCGAACCGGTCTTGCCCGCCATGTGAGCCGCAAGCGAGGCGACGCCTGCGATCTGGGCCGAGTCGGGTTCTCCGCTGTTCGCTTGAAGATCCCAGGGATTCTTCACTAGGTTCGTTCGAAGGCTGATTTCGCGATACTGCCCGCCAAGCAATTCCACGAGAGCGCGATAATCTGCACCCTTGGTGACGATCGCGATTCGCGGATTCAGAACTTGCAATTGCAGGAGGAGCTGCTTTATAAGAAACGATTTGCCTGATCCAGTCTTGCCGGTGACGAGGATGTTGCCGTTCGGCAACGCAGGACTGAATGGGTCGAAGCGGAGAAAAGTCCCTTCGCGCGTCCGGGTCAAGAACGCCGGCTTCCCGTCGTGAGTGCCGGTCCAAGGAGTTTCAATCGGAACGAAATCGCCGGCCTGACCGGAAAGTATCGTGAACTCACGGTTGGTCTTGCGGACACCGTGGACGCCGGGCAGGAAGGCGATAAATGTTGGGAGCAGCGCCGTCTCTTCGCGGTAACCGCGCGCTCCGTTCATCTGCCCGAACGCCTGTAGGACGGATTCGACGCGCTGTGGGAGGTCTTGTTCTGCCTTCTCGCGCTCGGCCGAACTGCGTACCACTTTCGAAGTCGACACAACTACCGCCAGTTCGATCTCGACAATACGTTGCGACGAGGTGATCGCGGAAGCCAGAGTGTCAACTGTGTCCTTCTCAAGCGCTGCGGCCCGGAAATCGCGACGGCGGCTGCCATCCTTCCGAAGCTGAAAAGCCAGGCTCTTCTTGAGCAGCACTCGGAGCTTGCGTATCCTCGCGGCCTGATCGGGAACACGCACGTTCAAAACGACCTCGGATGAGAAGTCGAGCGCCAGCAGCGGTCGCAGCAGAGAGGCAAACGTAGCTTCGGGCAATTCCGAAAGCGTGACGACGGCCTTCAGGATTCCGCCGAGATCGAGGAACCGCACTCCCTCGAACCAGTCTGTGTTCATCAGGGATGTGCGTGGCTTATTGATTTTCAGCGCCTGCCGATCTGCAGGATTCAGGGCGCGATAGACGAGTTCGACCAATTCCGGCTCGGTGAGACGGCGGACAGATGTTATTGCTTCCAGGCCGATCCGATAGGTTTCGAGGATCTGATTGAACTGGGCGACCAGGCGTTTGTGCTCTTCCCGATTACGTTGGACGAGTCCTCGGGTGCGCGCTTCCCGCAGCGCAAATCGCAAAATATCGGGCAGCTTTCCGAACCCGTCCTGTACGAGCCCTTGCCAGAGAGCCGCGCCAAAACGTGACGCGGCAGACCGTGTGTCCCACGTGTGTTTCGGTTTCCAGGAAAGGAGCGCGAGAAGCCTGATCGAGCGCATCTGGCCCGCATCCACCGCCGAGCGCCAGAATGAGAGGCGATTATCCTCAAGCCAGGCGGCTGGCGAGTTCAGGCAATTGCCCAGTGCTCGACGCTCTTCCAGAATTCGTGGCGTCTCGTAGTCGATCAAATAGCGGAACTGGAGTTCAATTTCGGGGTGACGAATGCTTTTAATAAACGCATCGAGGGCGCTGCTCAACGCTTCCAGGCGCTCGGCGCCGGCAAACTGTGTGGCGACTCCTGAGCACTCCCATCCGGCGCAGAAAGAACCATCGCGCCGCACGATCACACCGTCGCGGATTTCGGAGATCGGGATCCGCGCGGCGAGCGACGAGAGCTTCGAGTCATCGTGTGCCTCGAAGCGATAACGTTCTGAACCGGCGATTTGTGGCAGGAAGACGGCGAGAGCGAGTGTCACGACAGCCAGAGTGCCGACCACGAACGCAACGAGATGGACGGTTGAGGCCTCGATCATGGCTCGTCCTCGATCAGGTAAGGCGCATCCGCGTCGCCGCAGCGGGCGCAGTGCGCCTTCGGGCGGAAATAGTGCTGAATCCAAGCAACGAGATAGCCGCGCGGCTTGCCGTGTTTCGCCCAGCGAATCAGCAAAACGAGAGCCCCAGCCGAGCCGTAGGTCATCACGGCTGAGACCGGCAGAAATCCGAGAAACACGCGATGGATGTGATCTCCAACCAGCCGCATGACGATAGCCCAGGCGATCACGAATCCCCAGTCCTCCAGTTCGAGTCCGAGGAACTCCGCTCGAACGGAAAGCGAGCGTGCAACGGGTTTCAGTCGAAGCGGCACGGCTCAGCCTGCAAAAGTCCGAAGAAGTTGCAGAACCGACGACAACAGCAATGCGCCGCCTGCGCCAGCCCATTGCTTCCCGCTGGGCCGTTCGCGGGCGATGTTTGCCACTGCCCAGATGACGAGGAACCCAGCGCCGAAAATGCCGAGTCCTTGGGCATAACTGAGAGTATTTGAGAGAAACGAGCTGACGCGGTCGCCGCCAATTTGGGCGAACGCCGGCGAGGCGAGCAACAGCGTCGCGGCGCTCGTCCCGACTGCGCGGGCAAAACGCCGCGATTCAATTCGCCACTTTCGTCTGATGGTCCCAAACATCGACACTCCTCCTGTGGAACAGCAAACTGGGAGTCCACCGGAGCGAAGGGAGTCGGGAGCAGGATCAGCAGCAGGCGGGAGGCGTTCGCTGAGAACCCTGCTCCCGGTTGGTCAGATTAGCGGTCTATCTCCGAGGCTCACAGCTCGTCCCCGAGTCACGCCGCAATCGGCGGAACCTCGGATTCAATCTGCGGCCCACGGTGGCCTGGCTCCGGTGAGTTTCCCTTCTCACTCTTCCTAATGCACACCGACTCGGAGAAATTCACCGCCTCTTTGAAAATTTTTTTGTCTTTCTCGGTTTGGGTTGGCGGGTTAGACCGATCAGGAGTTCTGGATAGCGCCCCACCGGCCCGCGCTGCGCGCTGCAACCGGTTGAGGATGGTCTGCAATTTTCGATGCAGACGGCGGCTGTTCAGCCGGTCTGTCCCGAGCGCCTCTGCCAGTTCCTTCGCCTGAAACCCCTCGTACTTGAGCTTCAGAAGGAGTTCGCACTCGGCTTCCGATAGCAGGCCATCCTGTATCGCTTGCCGGAGAATCCTCTCCAGCGTGATTGCTTGCTCGAAGGTTGCCGGTTCTTGTGGCTCGGCAGTGCCCTCCTGTAGCGCAAGGGACTGCCGCAGTTCGCCCATCGCCCACCGAAAAAGGCTCTGGCGAAACCTTCTCGCCAATGCGGCAGGCAAGTGGCCATTGAGGGTCTGCATCTCGGGTGATCTCGCCGTCTCCAGGAAGCACACGGCCGCCTGTTGCGCGATGTCC
>Ga0209062_1006465_pt1 | contig 10694 bp, 9 predicted proteins | sample Coa_R2_2_FD_187158 | JGI IMG/M metagenome (GOLD analysis project Ga0209062, IMG submission 187158) | Surface soil microbial communities from Centralia Pennsylvania, which are recovering from an underground coalmine fire - Coalmine... | ecosystem: Environmental > Terrestrial > Soil > Unclassified ...
CGGCACGCTCTACGCCTTCGACGCGGCCACGGGCCGGACACGCGCTACCCTCTCCGTCGGCGCGACCTCGCGCTTCGCCACGCCGACGCTCGCGCAGGGGCGCGTTTTCGTCGGCACTTTGCAGGGTGTCGTCGCGGCGGCGATCAAATGAGGGCCGGCAAGTGGTGGCGGCGCTCAGAGAGCAGAGTCACGCGGATAGCTGGAGAGGGTAACCGGGGTGGTCGATCCATTCAATGACCTGTCGTCGGACGATCTGCGCAGGCGCCGCAGCGAAAAGTGGAGCACCTATCCCGCCGATGTCCTGCCGGCCTTCGTGGCCGAGATGGACTTTGCTCTCGCCCCGCCCATCAAGCGGGCGCTGATGGAGGCCATCGCCCTCGGCGATACCGGCTACGCGACCCCTCTGGATCTGCCGGAAGCGTTCGCCGACTTTGCTCGCGCCTGGTTCAACTGGCCCGTCGATCCGGACAGGGTGGTCCTGGTCTCCGATGTGACGGTCGGGGTGGCGGAGGTGCTGCGCCTGACCACGGAGCCGGGCAGCGCGGTCGTCGTCGATACCCCGGCCTACCCGCCGTTCTTCCCGACCATCGCCGAGTACGGGCGGCGGGTGCTCGAGGTGCCGTTGGCGCGCACCGCGAGCGGATGGGAGCTGGATTTTGATGGGCTGGAACAGGCCTTCACATCCGGCGCTCGCGCCTACCTCCTGTGCAATCCCCATAATCCGACCGGCCGGGTCTTCAGCCGCGCCGATCTCGAACGCGTCGCCGCGCTGGCCCGGCGGTACGACGTCGTCGTCGTCTCCGACGAGAACCACGCGCCGCTGACGCTGCCCGGGGCGGTGCACACACCCTATGTCTCACTGGGTGAGGATGCCGTCCCGCGGTCCGCGACCGTCATCTCGGCGGCCAAGGCCTGGAACGTGGCGGGGTTGAAGTGCGCGGTGGTGGTGGCCGGCTCGGCGGCGCTGCGCGCGCAGTTGGCCACGCTGCCGGCCGAGGTGCAAACGCGGGCCGGCCACCTGGGGGTACTGGCGGCGATCGCGGCTTTTCGCGAGGGCCGGCACTGGCTCACCGACCTCCTGGCGCACCTCGACCGCAACCGCCGCTTGCTCGCCGAGTTGCTGGCCACCCACCTGCCCGCGGTGGGGTACATACCGCCCCAGGCCAGCTACCTCGCCTGGCTGGACTGCGCGAAGCTGTCCCTGGGCGACGACCCCGCGGCGCACTTCCTGGAGCGCGGCCGGGTCGCGCTCGCCCGGGGCCTGGACTTCGGCCCGAACGGGGCGGGCTTCGTGCGGCTGAACATGGGCACGTCCAGCGCCCTGCTCACGGAAGCTGTCGTGCGCATGGCTGCAGCGGTGGGCGCGTGAGAGCCTGTTCAGCGTACTCTCAACTTCTGATCTGCCTCCTGCGTCGATGGCTTGCGACGCGCCGGCCGAGCCGCGCCAGTTGCGCGGTCGGCTCCAGGCCCGGCATGGTGCTGAGCGCGTACAGGCAGGCGTTGCCCACCTTGGATGAGCGCGCTCCGATTCCGCGCAGCTTTTGGAACATGGCCTCGCCCAGTCGGAGGTGCAGCTTAAAGAACTGCACGATCAGTCTTACCTCGCCCGCTTCTCGCGCAAGCGCTATGACCGTGAGTAGCAGGATGTGACGCCATCCTGTTCTTAGTTGCGGACACCGACCCGAAGTCGGGAGCGCGGGCGTCCTCGCCCGCCGACGTTAGCGGGCGCGAGTACGCGTCCGCGCTCCGGGACGCGCATGATTGGCACAAAGCCAAGGTCATGGCTGGGAGCCAAGCAGCAGCGCATCATCGCAAATCTGGGCCGGCGGCGAGCACGCGCTTGGCGCGGCCAGGAGGCGGATACGGTAGACGGCCGACCGTCCGTAGACCGTGATATCCCCGACCGGCATCAGCGACCCGACGAACGGAAGGCGGCGCAGCAGGCTCAGGATCGCCGGCTCGGATGGTTGGGACACGCGCAGCGTCAGGCTGGCGGGGGAGGACCCATCAGCCGCCGTGTACGCCAGGTGGCCGCTGCCCTCGAACACGCTCGCCCCGCTCTGCCCCGTGCCCGCGCTATCCGGGACGAGCAGGAGATGCGCGGTGGTGCCGTGGCTAGTCGCGAAGGCGCAGACGCCGGAACCCGGTCCGCAGAGCAGCAGCGACACCACGTTGCCCCAGGCCAGGGCCGCCCCCGATCCGCGCACGGCGACGACGCGTCCCGCCCACACCGCCCCGTGGCGCGCGATCAAGAGCCGCAGTTGGGCCACCGTGTAGATCGCACCGGGGCCGGCGCTGGATGCGCTGTAGACAAGGGCCAGCATGGCGCCGGACAGGGCCAGGGCGGCGAGGACAAACGCAGCTGTCCTTCTCATAGCTAGACCATAGCAGACTGAGCTCCTGCCCCCATTCAGGCTATTTCACATCCCCCGCCTTGCCGACATACTGAATGCGCAATCTGGGCTCTATCAGCCGGCCGGGAGGCTACTGAAACCGACGATCACCTTATGTCGCCCATAGCGCTCTCCGTCGCGGTGGCCGGTCTCCTGGCCATGGCCGTCTTCATCGTCGTGCTGGCGGTGAGCCGCCACCTCCATATCAACTCCACGTTCTACCGCCTGGGCCAAGTGGTATACCTGGTGCCGGATGATTCAGACCTATCCGACACGGCGGTGAAAACGCTCGAGGAGATCGAGCTGTCCAAGCCGTTCGCCCAGCGTGTCATCATGCCCGCGCTGCACTCCATCCTGCGCTTCGTGGGCCGCGGCCTTCCCGGCCGCGGCGCCGAGCAGCTCAGCCTACGCCTGGCCCGGGCGGGCGCCAAACCCTCCTTCACCGTCGAGGCCTTTCAGGGCTTGAAGCTCGCGTGCGCGCTGGTCACCGCCCTCGTCGCCCTGGCCGCCCAATTCGTCCTGCCGCCGCTTATTGCCCCTCCCGACCGACTCATGACGCCACTGTGGACGCTCGGCGCCGCCGTTGCCGGCTTCCTGCTGCCCGAGTTGTGGGCGTACGACCGCACCAAGAAACGTCAGAAGAAGATCCGCAAGGTCCTGCCCGATGCCCTCGATTTGCTCGCCGTCTCCGTCGAGGCGGGACTGGGCTTCGACGCGGCGCTCAACCGCATCTGCCAGAAGATGCGCAATCCGTTGAGCGAGGCATTCGAGTATTACTTGCTGGAACTGCGCCTGGGCAAGCCCCGGCGCCAGGCGCTCCGTCAGATCGAGGCGCGCACCGGCGTAGCTGATCTTGGCTCCTTCGTCAGCGCCCTGATCCAGGCCGACCAACTGGGCGTGAGCGTCGCACGGGTGCTGCGCATACAGAGCGATCAACTGCGCGTCAGGCGGCGCCAGCGGGCCGAGCAACTGGCCCAGAAGGCCTCACTCAAGATGCTCTTCCCCATGGTCATGTTCATCTTCCCGTCGATCTTCGTGGTTATTCTCGGCCCCGCGATCCGGCAGTTGATGCACCTGAACTCATGAACGCGTACGCTGCGCCGTCGTCCCGTGACCCCACGTCCCGGCCTCGTGGCGGGCGGCAGCGGCGGCCATTCCCCGCGGCGGCCGGCCAGGCCTACCTGATCGTGGCCATTGTCCTGGTGGCCCTGTGCGGCATCCTGGCGCTGGCCGTAGACGTCGGCGTGACGACCTACCAGTACCAGTCGTTGCGCCACGACGCCGACAGTGCCGCCTTCGCCGGCGCCTTTGCCCTGTACGGCGGGCACAGCGGGTCCCGGAGATCCCTGACCGACGGCGACGTCTATACCGCCATCACCAGCAAGCTCACCGCGGCCGGCCTGACCGTGGCCAGCGGACCCGGTACCGGCACACCGGCCCCGGTCGATCCGTGTCGTATCCCCTACCTCTCTAGCCAGGTCGCCATGACAGCCACCTACCTCGACGCCGCGAACGCGGTCATCACCGCAACGGGCACCACCCCCTGGACGGTCGGGAGCGGCAGCCTGCCGCCTACCGCCTACGGCGTCGACGTCACCCTGGGCACCTGCCGGTCCGCGGCCTTCGGCGGCGTGCTCGGGCATCCCAACTACACGATCTGGGTCGACGGCTCGGCGGGTCAGCCCCTGAACGGAGCGTTGCCCACCCCGACGCCCGCGCCGCTGATCCCCACGTCCCCGTACGCCGTGGCCGCCGCGCCCAACGGCAACTGCAACGGCGTCGACACCACCGCCAACCTGACCACCACGCTGGCACTCGGCGATAACAACCAGTTCTATTGCCGTGCCGCCTACACCATCGGCATGACCGTCACGCTCTTCGCCACCGGCGTCGGCCTCGGCAACGACTACGGCAACGACGCCAGCTTCAAGGGCTACATCGGCAGCCCCTGGACGCTAGGCGAGGAGGGCACGATCAAGGCCGGTGGCGGCAACAACGGGCCCACGAGCTGCCCCGCCCAGGTCACCGCGCCGCTCATCTCGCGCGTCGATCACGTTGGCAACAGCGAGAACTTCGCCATCCTGGCGACAGTGGTGGTGAATATCACCTCCTGTGGCAACCCGACCACCGGCACCATCGTCAGCGTCTGCGACCCCTACGGCTTCGGCATCGTGGTGGCCGCGCCGACCCCAACGCCGACCAACACACCGCCGCCCACCAACACGCCGACCCCGGCGCCGACCTCGACCCCGGTGCCGGCAGGCTTCCGCTCCGCCACCACGGCCACGCAGTCGGGCAATAGCGACTCCCTCTCCCTCCCGGTCTCGGCGGGCGTCCAATCCAACGACCTCCTTATCGCCCAGGTGACCGTCGGGCGCGATACCGTCGGCGCCACGATGACGGCGCCGCCCGGATGGCAGCCCATACGCGTGGACAATGCGGGCAATTCGATCACGCAAGGGCTGTTCTATCGGGTGAGCAGCGGTTCGGAACCCTCCAGCTACACGTTCAGTTGGACTCCAACGACAGGACACGCCAACGCCGAGGGTGTCATGGCGGACTATGCCGGTGTGGACCCGTCCTCTCCCATCAACGCCAGCTCCGGCGCCGCGTCCTCGACCAGCAGCACCAGCATCACGGCTCCGGGTCTCACCACGACCACCTTCAATGCGACGGTCGTCGGGTTCTTCGGCATAGAGACTCTCACGACCATTTCCGTGCCGGCTGGCGAGACGCAACGCTGGACGGCCCAGGGCGGCGGCTCTGGCAACGGGAGCATTTATATGACCGTGTCAGGCGGGGACCAGGTTCAAGGGGTAGCCGGAGCTACCGGCTCTCTAGTCGCGACTGCCCAGGATGCGGGCTACAGCGTCGGCCAGGCCGTCGCCCTCAAACCCATCCCTCCAGTGCCATTCACCGCGACGCCAACGGCGACCGCCACGGCGACGCCGACCAGCACGGCCACCCCATCGCCAACCTGTACGCCTCCGCCCATCCCGACGCTCGTCCCGCCCGCCCCCCACCACGGTTAGCAGGAGTGAGCGTCATGGCCGGACGGCGATGGGAGCATGCGGAGCAGCCACGGGGTCAGAGCCTGGTCGAGCTGGCCATCCTGCTGCCCATTCTACTCATCATGTTGCTTGGCGCCACGGACCTGGCCCAGGTCTTGAGCGCCGAGGCGCATCTGGAAGGCGCCGCGCACGAAGCCGCACTCAGGCTGGTGACCACTCCGAGCCTGAGCGGTTCCGCGCCGCTGGCCGCGTACATACAGTCCAGGAGCGGCCTGACGCCCATCTCGGCCGGAGCGACCTACAGCGTCAGCGGCGACGGCGCCGACCAGGTGGTCATCACCGCCACCTACAGCTATCCTCTGATGACGCCGGGACTGCGCAACCTGCAGCTCGGCGCCATCAGCAACGGCAAGCTCAAGGTGGCCGTCTCCGTCTCCGGCATCGCCGCGACCAGCGCCCCGTCGCTCACCTACAGCAGCGGCCAGTTCACCGTTTCGCCGGCCACCGATAGCACCGTGCCGTCCGGACTTGCCCTCACCTGCGCGCTGTACAGGAACGGTAGCAGCGTGGCCTCGGGCTCGTGCAGCACGGGCACTCCCCTGCATTGGACCGATCCCTATACCTCCACCACTCCCTATACCGCGACGGCGATACAGGTCAACGGCCTATCGTCGCCGGCCAGCGCATCGGTGACGGCGCCATGAAAAGCGCGCGCGGACAATCTACCGTCGAGTTTGCCATGGCCGGCATCATCCTGCTGGCGCTGATCTTCGCCATCTTCGACCTCGCCCGCGCCGGATTCATGCAGCACGACCTGGACAGCGGCGCAGCCGACCTTGCCCGTTCAGTCTCCGCGCTCAGCGGCACCAACAGCAGCGCCTATGGCCAGCCCTACCAGACAACGCCGTTGACGCCGACGGACGTTCAGCCGCTCTTGGCGCACGCCGCGCAGATCGGCAACCTCAACTTCGACGGCAGTACGGCCTTGACCATGAGCGGGTCCATGACGCTGACCAACGGACAGGTGACGGTCATCGCCAGCCCGAACCTCACCTCCACGACCGAGGTGACCGTGACTATCACCGCGCCCTTCACCCCGGTCATCGCCTACATGGGCAGTAAGCCATTCCTCCATCTGAGCGCTCAGGCCAACGCGCTCACTCCCGCCGGGCTCTCAACCCCGTAGCGGTCCTTCCTGCATTCGGCTACCATTCTCCCGCTCCACAGCGCCGGCCGCCACCGCTGGACGGCACCGCATGTGTGCGTCACCATTGGCCGCCTGTGCTACGTGCACAGCGGGCAGGCTTTCCGTGCCTTGCCATATACACTGACAATAGGCGGGGAGGACCACAAAGAATATGCACAGCGACAGCCTGGACGACCTGCGGCGCGTCGTCACACGGTTCCGTGATGAACGCGACTGGGCACAGTTCCACAGCCCCAGGAACCTGGCCATGGCCATCTCCATCGAGGCCAGCGAATTGCTGGAGCACTTCCTCTGGCGCGATGGGGGCGACGTGCCGCCCGACAAACGCCAGGATGTCGCGGACGAGATGGCCGACGTGTTTGCCTACCTGCTGAGCCTGGCGGACGTGCTCGGCATCGACCTGGGTCAGGCGCTGCTGGACAAAGTCGAGCGCAACTCCCAGAAGTACCCGGCCACACTCGTGCGCGGCAGCGCCCGGAAATACACGGAGTATCTGAAAGAAGTCCATTGACCAGCCTCGCGCTGACTCTGCCTATGGACCATGGACCTGATCTACGAGGATAGCGGCATATAGTGCCGCCGGCCCGTACTTCGGCTTTGCCGATTTCCTCATCCACTCGCACTGCTACGTCGTTCACCTCACAAACGACGGCGGCAGCAACCCGGTCGGTGTGGGTACTGAGAGGGGAATCGACGAACCATTGGGCAACAGCTTCTCCGACTTCGTCGACCTCTACCTGCGCGATCCAGATCGCGTCTTATTGCACTCGTAACGCCGGCACCTTCTCTTGCGCCACTGACCAAGCTTACGAGCCATTTCGCCGACAGGACGAATGCATCCTCGATGCAAATCCTTGCTGCTTTGCCGTTTCTTGGGGACGCTAGACCACTGACTCCACGGGGATGGATACTTGATAATATATAGCGCTCATGCGACAATGGCAGAGCGATGGGGCGAGAAGGAGAGGCTGGATGAGGCTCTACAACACGGCGACGCGCTCGGTGGAAGAGCTTGTCGTTCGCGATAACACGGTCAGTATGTACGTCTGCGGCGTCACCCCCTACGATACCACCCATACGGGCCATGCATTCACCTACGTCACCTTCGATACGCTGGCCCGCTACCTGGCCCACCAGGGCTACGAGGTCCGCTACGTCCAGAATGTGACCGACATCGATGACGATATCCTGCGCCGGGCGGCCAAAGTGGGCATCCCCTGGGATGTCCTGGGGCGCGAGCAGACCGACCGCTATTTGCGCGACATGGCCGCCCTGAACGTCAATACCCCGGAGCTGTACGTGCGGGCGACCGGCGAGATCCCCGAGATGATCGCCATGATCGAGGCCCTGCTGGAGCGCGGCTATGCCTACGAGCGCAACGGCTCGGTCTATTTCCGCGTCTCCTCCGATACCGAGTTTGGCCACGTCCTGACTACTATGGACTACGACGCGATGCTGGCCACCGCCAACGAGCGCGGCAATTATCCCGACGATCCCAACAAGATCGATCCGCTCGACTTCGTGCTCTGGCAGGCGGCCAAGCCGGGCGAGCCGAGCTGGGAAAGCCCATGGGGTCCGGGCAGGCCGGGCTGGCACATCGAGTGCAGCGCCATGTCGCTCAAATACCTCGGCCAGCAGATCGATATCCACGGCGGCGGCTCCGACCTCATCTTCCCCCATCACTCCTGCGAGATCGTGCAGTCCGAGCACTACACCGGCATCAAACCGTTTGTGCGCTTCTGGGTGCACACCGGCATGGTGCATCAGGACTCCGAGAAGATGAGCAAGTCGCTCGGCAACATGACCTTCGTGCGCGACGTGCTCAACGAGGTCCACCCCGACGCCCTGCGCCTCTACCTGCTCGACCATCATTACCGTAGCGTGTGGGAGTACCGGCGCGAGGGCCCGGCCGAGCGCGCCGCCCTGGCCGCCCAGTTGCGCGCCGCCGTCACCGCCGAGTGTCACGGCGGCCAGGTGCTCGACGTGACGCCGCAACGCATTCGCTTCTTCAACTCCATGGACGACGATCTGTGGACGCCCGGCGCCATCGCCGCCTGCCGCGAGGTGGCCAATGCCATCTATGCCACCTGCCATACCGGCGGCAGTATCAGCGATGCCCAGGCCACCCTGCGCGAGATGGCCTCTATCCTGGGCCTGTGGCTTGATATGGCACCGCCCTTGCCGTCACAATAGAGCCATGCGTATAGCGCTACTGAACCCCAATACCACGGAGGCGATGACCGATGCCATGGCCACCGTGGCGCGTGCGGTGCTGCCGCCGGACGTCGGGGTCGCTCCATTCACCGCTCCGCGCGGCCCCGAGGCCATCGAAGGCTATGAGGAGCAGGCCGTCGCCGCGGCCACGGTCTGCGAGATGATGCGCCTGCATCCCGGCTTCGACGCCTACCTGATCGCCTGCTTTGGCGATCCCGGCCTCTACCCGGCCCGCGAGCTGACGCGCGCTCCCGTGGTCGGCATCGGCCAGGCGGCCTACCACGCCGCCTGCGTGCTGGGACGGCGCTTTGCCGTCCTCACGACCCTCGCCCGGGGCATCGGCACCATCGAAGATCGTCTGATCGCCTACGGGCTGCTCGATCGCTGTGCCGCCATTCGCCCCACCGGCGTTCCCGTCCTGGGCCACGGCAGCGGCGGGGAGGGGCTGAGCCGTCTGTGCCACGAGGCGCGCCGCGCCGTCGAGGAGAACGGCGCCGACACCATCGTGCTGGCCTGCGGCAGCATGGCGGGCGAAGCCGAGGCCGTGGCCGAGGCGGCGGCCGTACCGGTCGTCGACGGCATGGTCGTGGGCGCGTTGCAGGCCTATAGCCTGGCGCGGGCCGGACTGTGGACGAGCAAGCGGGGAGCTTTCGCGCTGCCCGAAGCGGTGGGTTACAGAAATATGCCTGTTGCCTACCATGGGACCTAGCGGACTGAGTTGATTCTCGCTACGCTGTGAGGGTGGAGTCCGCAGTGGCGTAGGGAGCTGTTACTATGATGCCTGGCGCGGGACAGCAGTACCCCATCGACATGCGTGTTCAGGCGCTCGAAGCGCTGCTGCGCGTTGCGGAAGATCTGCAGACGCAGCCCGACGAGCAGGGCATCCTCCGGGTGATCGCCACGCGCTTGACCAGCGTCGTCCCCCACGACTACGGCCTATCGGTCTATCTGATCTCTCCCGACGGGCACGTCTTGCTGCCGACCTATGCCCATGGCCCGTATGCGACCAGGCTCTTGAAGCGGGCGCCGGACCCCGTCCCTGCCGGCAGTGTCGGTGCCGGCGCCACCACCGAGCGCGTGTCCCTGAACGGTGATGCCGGACTATCACCCGGCGGTTGCGCCGACGAGAATGGGCGGGAAGCGGGCGATGGCGCCATCAACCAGCTGGCCGTGCCGCTGCGCAGCCGCGAACAGGTCATCGGCGTGCTGCTGATCTATCGCTCGCCGGCGTGGCCGTTTGGGCCCGACGATCTGTCGCTGGCCCAACTCTTCGCCAATCATGCCGCTATCGCCATCGAGAACATACGCCTGCTGGAGCGCGAGCGCGAGCGCACGGCTGCGCTGCAAGAGCTCAATGATCTGCGCACCGACTTCGTCTCGACCGTCTCCCATGAGCTGCGCACACCGCTCACCAGCATAATCGGCTTTACGGAAAGCCTGCAGGGTTATTGGGGTCGCATGAACGAGGAGAAGAAGCTGGAGATGCTGCACAAGATTCGCCTCTCCAGCCTGCGTCTGGAGCGGATGGTAAGAGACCTGCTGGTCGTCTCCCGCGTCGAGGCCGGCGACATTCCCCTGCGCCTTGGGCCGGTCGACGTGGCCGAGTTGGTCTCCGCCGCGGTACAGGAGATCAGCGGCAAGTACCAGGGCGATCATATCGTCGTCGTGCAGCCGGTTGTCCCCGTGACGGCCGAGGCCGATGGCGATCGACTCACTCAGGTTATCGTCAATCTGCTGGACAACGCCATCAAATACTCGCCCGAGGGCTCGCCGGTGACGGTGCGATGGGAGGCGCGGGAGTCGACGCTCGTGTTGCGCGTCGAGGATCAGGGGTGCGGCATCGCCGCCGAAGACCTGCCCCGCCTCTTC
>Ga0209062_1006467_pt1 | contig 10693 bp, 11 predicted proteins | sample Coa_R2_2_FD_187158 | JGI IMG/M metagenome (GOLD analysis project Ga0209062, IMG submission 187158) | Surface soil microbial communities from Centralia Pennsylvania, which are recovering from an underground coalmine fire - Coalmine... | ecosystem: Environmental > Terrestrial > Soil > Unclassified...
GGACCACCGACGAGGGCGAGCGGGACTTCCGGTCGCGGCGCAATGCTTGAAGCTCTGCGGAGAACGCAGCCTGGGCGAGGACCTTGGCGTCGAAGGTGCTCATGGCAGTCCCGAGTCTTCTGTAGTTCTGTCGTCGGACGGCCCCGTCCACGAAGGACAAGCCGGCGAGTCCAGACCGTGTTGGACGCAGACTCCTCGCTCAGGCGGCGTCGTCATGAACTCACTGACGATCGAGAGCCTCTGATTGGCGACCCTCAGGGTCTTCACGTCAGCATGAACTTGCTCCTCATGAAGCCAGCTGCTTCCGTTGGCGCTCCCTCGCGAGGACTTTCGAGATCCTCTTAACGAGTGGTCCCTCGAGCGTCCGGACGCTCAGCCTCGAGATCCCGTGCTGCTCGGCCACCTCAGCGACAGAGCGCGGAGGTCTTCCGTCGAGGCCGTAACGCTCAATCAGGATCTGCGCGAGCAATGTCGGGTTATCCTTCGTCGCGGTCATTCCATTGGGTCTCCGCTGAGGCACTGGGGGACGGGGAGCTGGCCTACGCCGCGGGCGTAGCCGCGCGAGCGGGTGTGGGTGAGGCGTGGTCGGGTTTCGCCGCCTCGAGACTGACCGCGACCCTTCCTAGGGCTCGGCCAACTGTTCTCTGGAGCGTACCGAGGGAGCAGCTGAGTTTCGCCGCGGCCGCCCGGTACGTGAGCCGATCCACGAAGACCGCAAGGACTGCTGCTCTCTCCGCCTGCGGTAGTTCGTCGATCGCCGACGACAGTCTTGTCGCGGTCTCCTGATCGCAGATCTCGTACGCGACGTCTCGCGGCTCGAAGGGCTCGAGCTCGGCTCCAAGCTCGTGGATCCTTTGCATTCGCGGAACCCTTCGCCTTCTCCGGCTCCGGTACTCGCGACGGATCGCGACGATGAGGAAGGGCTCAAGCGGAGGAACCGGATCGTAAGAGCGCACGCCCCTCTCGAACCAACGCCAGAGGACCGCCTCGACCTCCTCTGGGCAGCCGTTCCGCGCAAACCAGAACGGGCGATCCTGATAGCGTGCGAGGAGCGCCAGGTACGCTTGGGGGTCGCGCTGTTCGATGAGAGCTCGACCGAGCTGATCGTTCGTCCGACCATCCTCGTTGTCTCCCTCCATAAGGACACTGGCGCAAACCGGCCTTTTGTACCGCGACTTCGTTAGCTTTTGCATAACACGCTCACCTTCTCGACTTGCGCCCCCCCTGCCCTCGGGTCGTGTCGACCCCTGGAAGCAGCTGGCAGATAGCTGATTGACCACCCATTGAAGCCCGCGTTGAGACAAGTCCAAGTTTTTTCGCCGTCTCAAACCGAGGCAAAGAGAGCACTAGCAACGGAACTCGGCTCCCCAATCGAGCAACGAAGTTGACTAAAGACAAACATTGCTGTAAAACTCGGGGCGTGGGTACCATGTTGATCGACGCACAATGGGGCCTTTATGCTCAACAAAGATAACTCAATGATTGTCAATGCGCAACATTGTTAGCCAGAGGCGCCGGCGCGGTGCTCGTAACCCGGGCGCCAACGAGGAGTTCCCTTGACCGAGACTTTCAGCGATCGAATGCGCTTCCTGCGCCGCCAGCTCGGCGCGCGCGGCGAGGACACCGCGAGCCGGGCATTCGCGCGCGAGATGGAGGTTCACTACGCGAAGCTTCACGCGTGGGAGCGCCGGGGGAACTTTCCGCGCGGCGGCCTCGAGGAGCTCACCGCAGCTTTCGCGCGCGTTCCCGCTGTGAAGGACCGGAGGCTCGACCCCGCAAAGATCGCGGCATGGGCATACTCGGGCGACGGCCCACCGCCGATCTCTGCGCCGGATACCTACTCGGCTCGGGCTAGCACGCCGAGTGCGGCTCGCCCCGCCGCAAGCTCCTCGTCGACGACGACGCCCAGTGGCGGCGTCTTCGTCGACCAGAAGACACCGGTTCCCTGGCGCGCGCTCCTCTCACTCGTGCAGCAGGGTAAGAACGCGCGAGACGCCGGCGACCTGAACGAGGAAGCCGCCGTTCGCCAGGAACTGCTTCAACTCATGAAGACCTTCGGAGTCACCGACGATCAGCTTCGCTCCTCGGGCTCTCAGCCAGACACTCATCAGTAGACGACGTTGAAGATCTCGAACCTCGAGTAACGCACGCACGACACCGTTCGTGGGAGTTGTTCATGAGCTTCTACATCAGCAAACTGTGGACGACCGCTGGCTACCTCGAACTCTCGCCGATCGAGTTCGCGGACGGCCTCAACGCCATCATCGGCGGCCCAGGCCGTTGTAAGTCGACTGTCTGCGAGTTCATCCGGTTCGTTGGCGACTGCGATCCGGCGCGCATTGAGCTGCTCCGCATGCGCAAGCAGGATCTCCCCCAGGACGCGCCCCGCCTCGCGGGTCTCGTCCGCGCGGCGCTCAACGGTGGAGTCGCGACGATCGAGCTCGTCTTTCGCGGCCCCTCGAAGGCCACCTACACGATCGAGCGTACCGCCGACGCCGACGAGCCCGCGATCTTCAAGGACGGCGCCCCGACGAACGACACGTCCGTCCTCGACCAGATCGAGATCTACTCCCAGGGAGACCTCCAGCAGCTCGCGCAGCAGGGCGCGCGCCGGCTCGATCTCGTCGACCGGCCGATCCGCTCGCTCCTCGAGAAGCTCAAGGGCAAGCGCCAGACGAAGGCGGCTCAGGCGCATGAGCTGAGCGGCCGGATCAAGGGCCTCCGCCAGACGATCGACTCGGGGCATAAAGAGCTCCGAAACCTCGCCGGGCATCGCGAGAGGCTCGAGACGCTGCGCACCGAGCGGCAGGGCCGAGAGGTCCCGCCCGAGCTTGAGGTCGAGCACAAGAACGCGATCGAGCGGAAGCGCCTCTTCGAATCGGCGCAGGCCCTCGCCACCAAGGGGAAGCGCCTCCTCGACTCCTACGCTGGGTCGGGCGAGACCGCCGACGAGTTCCGCGAGGCAGCGCTCGCCTTCGGGCGCCGGAAGGAGGCCGGGGCCAAGGACCTCGCGTCCGCCTTCTCGCTCATCACCGACCTCCTCGACCGGAGCTCGTCGTCGGCCGACGGGATCCGCGTCAAGGACATGGCTCCCATGCTCGTCCTCCTCAAGAAGCAGTTCGACGAGGCGGACGTGAAGTACGAGAAGCTCCGCCGAGAGCAGCGCGACCTTCAGGAGTCGCTCTCCGAAGAGACGAAGCTCTCGCAGGAGATCGCCCGGCTCGAGGAGCTCGAGAAGGAACTGAAGAAGCAGGAGAAGGAGGTTCGCGAGTGCATCGCTGAGCGCGACGGCCTGCGCAAGGACATCCGCAAGCTCACCCGCGAGATCTTTGAGAAGCGCCAGGAGCAGGTCGCCACGATCAACTCGCAGTTCGAGGGCCTGATCGAGCTCGAGCTCCGGGAGGGCGGCCGCAACGAGCCTTACAAGGCGCAGCTCGACGCCCTCATCTCGGGCTCCAAGTTCCGGGGCCAGGCTGAGCTCGCGCGCGACCTCGCAGCCCACGTCCTGCCGTGGCAGCTGATCGACGCCGTCGAGGAGGGCGACGTCGACTTGATCGCGAACCTCATCAAGCGGCCGCGCGAGCAAGCCCAGATCGCGAAGGTCCTCGCCTACATGGTCGAGCAGCCCACTCTCTACGACCTCGAGACCCTCATCTTCGACGACGAGGTCGAGATCAAAATGTTCATCGACAAGGAGTGGAAGTCCGTGCGACAGCTCTCGCCCGGCCAGCTCGCCACGGCGATCCTTCCTCTCATCGTTCGTGGCGCCGACTATCCGCTGATCGTCGATCAGCCCGAGGACGATCTCGAGAACAGCTACATCTTCGAGGTCCTCGTGAAGCGGGTCCGCGAGCTCAAGCTGTCGCGCCAGCTCATCTTCGTGACCCACAACGCGAACATCCCGGTCAACGGCGAGGCGGACCGCGTGATCGTCATGCAGACCGAGAATCCGCCGTACGCGTCTCGACCTATCGTCGGCACCGTGGACGAGGTCAAGAGCCACATCCTCAGGATCATGGAAGGCGGCCCCGACGCCTTCATGGAGCGGCAGAGGCGCTACGGCAAGCTCGTCGAGAAGGGTGAGAACGGCGGCCGGAGCGACAAGCGGAGGTAGCAGTTGGCGATGCGGGCCTCCTTGGAGGCCCGCATCGAGGGGGTAGTCATGTCGCGACGAGAGTCGGCTCACGGGTTTGGCGAGCGTCTACGGCGAGTGAGGGACTGCCTCGGTTACAGCACGCCCGCCGCGTTCGCGCGAAAGCTCGCCGTCAAGTACGCGACGTACAGGAAGTGGGAGATCCACGACTCCGCGCCCGCGCTCGGCACTCTCAAGCGCGCGATCAAACGCCTTGAGATCGCCGATTGGGAGAAGCTCCTTCTCTGGCTCGCCGACGGTGAGGACGAGGCTCCGTCGTGGCTTCGGCAAGCGAGGTCCTCGAAGTGATCGACGAGACCCTCCGCGCCCTCGAGCGCCAGTACCAGAACGATCCCCGGAACGAGGCGGTACGGGAGCGGCTCCAGCGCGCCTGGGTGAGGACCGGGCGCGGTTGGCATGGAGAGTCGCTCTCGAATGCACTTCGGGTCGCCCAAGAGCGCGGAGTCTATGTCTACTCTCCCCGCGCCCGACTCGAACTCGAGCTCGTGTTCGTCCCGCCCTTCACCGTTCCTTCCACGAGGCCGTCAAAGGCACGGCCGACCCAGAGGATCGGTGGGTTCTACATCGGCCGCTACCCCGTCACGTGGCGACAACACCTGGCGTTCTGCGAGGAGCATTCCTCCCACGACGTTGAGCGTCCGGTGCCGAAGCTGCCGAAGTGGTGGGAAGGGAGATTCCTCACCGATCCTGAGGACCGTAAAGCAATCGACGTCCACCCAGTCGTGAATGTCTCACTTGCGGAGGCTCGTGCGTTCTGCGCGTGGGCGTCGCTCGAACTTCCTTCCGCGGACGACTGGAATCTCGCCGCGTTCGGGCGGGACCCACGCGTCGTGTGTCCCTCGTGCGAGGGCACTGGGTTCAACGGCTCAAAGCGTGCCCCGGAGAACACCTGCCATGCTTGTCACGGCACGGGCGGCCCTCGACGCCGCTATCCCTGGGGGAATCAGGCTCCGGCCGCCCATCGTTGCGTGTCCTCTGAGCACCCGCTCTATGGCGGAAAGAGCACGGCGCCTGTCGTCCACGGAACAACTCCAGACAGACCGGCGAGCGCTTCCCAGTTCGGAGCGATCGACATGCTTGGAAACGTGTGCGAGTTCCTCGAGACCGGTGAGGTGGGCTCGTGGTCGTCATTCCGGATCTCGTCGAAGGGCCTCGCGCGTCGCCCTGAAGGCGACCCGCGTAAACACTCCGTCGCGCGTGGACACAATCCGGCGGACGACGTTGGCTTCCGAGTCGTTCTACGAACGTCGCGCGGCAACGAGGACCACCAACCCTCCCGAGGACATGGACGCCGCGGGGTCCGCTGAAATGGGCATGCGGTGAGATGAGTTGGCTTCCAGCTCGTCGATTGACTCCGCAGCGGGCGTCGGACAGCGGGCACACCGATTGGCGGCCGCCGCGCGCCCCGACGCGCTACTGGATCACGTTGAGATCTTTCGCCGCGTGACGCTCAGCTGGGACCGTTAACTTCGGGTTCTGTTTTCAGTCAATCGAACGCAAGTCAGCGCGTTCAGGGGCACACGCTTGGCACGGGCAGATCGCGAGCGTGGCCTTGTGGACGCCTCGCCAGGATCCGAGCTCTCCGTAACGCTGTGGGGCGAACGGGCTTTGAGATCGCAGGTCGCGGGTCGAATGGCCGGGGCCAATGTTAGAGGCGGCCTCCTCCGTTCCAGCTCAGAACCTTACACGACCATGAGCCGCAACGTCACCAACGTGTTGTGACCATCCAAGACGGTTGTCACACCCGCTGTCGGCTTCCAACGTGACTGCGGCGAGCGACTGCATCTTGATGCAGACACGCCTTCGGCTGGCGCGTTGGAGCAGGCTCCACAACATGCGACGCGCTGGCGCCGGCACTATTAAGTTCGCCAATGGCGAACTTAATCTTCGCCCTCCAGCCCAGGTCTCCCGCGGCTTCCGGGCGGATCCATTAAGTTCGCCATGTCGGGCAGCAGCCACACCCACTGGCCGCTGCCACGCGATCCGACCTTTCCGAGCCGCTCATGGAGGACGCCGAGGTTCTTCGCCGCCCGTTCAAGGGTGCGATCCATGATCCCTGCTCGGCGGGCAAGGCCGCGAACTTCCCTCGCGGGCTTCGGGCCAGAACAGAGCTGGTTGAGGACGAACCCCTCGGCCACCTCGAGCGCCGAACGACCTCGTGGGCGCTTTGTCCGGCGATCGAGATCTTCGCCGGTGAGTTCGGAGCGTCCGATCCAGAGGAGTCGCTCCCCGATTTCAAACTCAAGCGAAGGGCCTGGAGGTCCGAGCGAGTTCTTCACGTGCACGAGCACTCGCATCCCCGGCCGCTCGGGGTCCTCACCGATCCTCAGCACCGACCGGGCCACGGCAGAGAAGTCGATGGACCCGAGGCCGCGGTGGATCGAACGACCTCCTCCGCTCTTTCTCAGGTGCCGCACGATCAAGACGGTCGTCCCGTGCCGCGCCGCGAGCTCGACCAGCGGGTGGAGCGTCGCACGGACGCTGTTCGCCGCGTTCATGTTCACGCCATCGAGGAGAGCTTGGATCGGGTCGACGATGACGAGCGCCGGGCGATGCTGCGCCAGGAGCGTCTCGTATGCTGCGACGTCGCGCAAGGAGATCGGACGCGGTACGCAGAAGACTCGCGCGAGGTCCGCGCCCTGCGCGGCGAAGCGGTCCCGTATCGTCGTCGGCGTGTCCTCCGCGGTGACATAGAGGACGTTCGCGCTCTTCGCGCGGAGCCCGGCGTCCACCGCTCCGCCGACCGCGAGGCCCGCGGCTCGGCCGGTCGTCACAGCGGCGCCGAGCTCCGCGGCGAGGTAGCTCTTGCCCGACGCGGGATCGCCCTCAAGAAGGCAGACGGTTCCGGCGGGAAGGTACGGCTCCACAACGTATCTCGCGACGGCAGGCTTCAGACCCGCCAGGCAGAGCGTCTCGGCAGACGCACCGACACGCGCGGAGTCGGTGGCCTGCGCTCGTTTCCGAGGTTTTCGCTTTCGCCGCATCCCGGTCATCTCACCCGAGAACACGGTCCCTGTCCATCGTCTATCAGAAGTCCAGCGAGAGCGATCTGAGCTGACCGACTCATGTGGCTTGCCTTGATCCGGCCCCGCATAACAGGCCTCACCGAAGCTTCGGGATCCGGCAGCATAGGACTACCGAGGACTACGGCTCAGCGCGGCTACCCCTGTTGTCAGTGGCGCTCCCGAACCGCTCTGGGAACGCGTCCCGCACCGCGCGCACGAGCGCGACGAGCCGCTCGGGATCGAGCGCGAGCCTCACTACGCCCTCGGGGAATCGAGCCCCGAGGTCGGAGATGGCCGCGACGAACTCCCGCTCTTCCCTCCCGAGAACCGTGTCGAGACGGAGCACTACGCGTGATGACTCCTCGCGACCCGGAATGGGAGGGGTCGCGCCAGTAACCGGTTTGCTCGCCTCAGATTGCAGCGAAGGGCTTCGGGAACAAGCCGAAGAAGAAGCGGGCCGCTCTGACGCACGAGGAGAAGGTCGCGGCGGCCACCAAGGCCAAGGCGACCCGGCAACGCAACCACACGATGGGGAGTCGCCAGAAGGAGCAGCTCGACTCGACGGGTTCGACGCCGAAGCCGCCGGTCTAGCGATCGCCGTCTCCAACTGAGTGGGCCGGGCGCGCAACTTCGAGCGCGCCCGGCTCGCTCGTTTGAGGGGCTCGGCGGGTCGCGCTACTCCGCCGGGACTGGGAACGCCCTCTCGGCTGCGCCGTAGCGGAGGACGATCGCTGAGGGTCTGTCGAAACACTGGAACGAGTACGTCCGCTGCCCGTGCCACCTGATGGACCCCTCCCAGTCGTTGATCTCCGCACGAAGAGGAAGGACGACGCCTCGCGCGGTACGAAGCCGTGCCTCGATGTCCCTCGGATCCATTCGTTCATCGCCCATGAGACTCACGACGACTCGATAATCGGGCCCCTCGCCCTCGAGTGACGGCTCGAAGGAGAAGCCAGCGCCGTCGTCCCAGCGACCGAGGTCCACGCGCCTCTCGGTGCTCGTGCAGGCGGGAAGACATGCGAGGCACGCGAATAGCAGGAGAGCCTTCACCCGTTCACTATGGCACGAGACGCTCGTGACTTCGTGGTGATCCTCGTCCGACATGACCTCCATGGCGTTCGATGATCGTCAGCAGAGCGAGCTTGGTCACGGCGAAGCAGCTGTCAAGTCGCGCGGCCCGTCGCTGTCTGACAGAATTCGAGACACGGAGGATCGCGTGAGGCTGGCCCCCCTCTTTGTGCTCGTCCTGGCCTCGCTCGTGTCGTCACGAGCTCGCGCAGAGGACTTCAAGGTCGAGATCCTGGAGCCGAAGCAAGGCGCCACGCTCACCCGACGGAACGTCCGGGTCCTTGCCGCCGTCGATTCGAGCACGAAGGCTGCCGTCGCGAAGCTGACGTTCGACCACCATGGTTACGACGAGACGACCGTCGACATGAAGGCGATCGCGGGCCGCGACGGTTGCTTCGAGGCGACCGTGGCGGTGCGGGGTGGAACGGTCAACCTCGTCACGCACGTCGAGGACTCCGCGGGCCGCAGAGCCGTTGCCAGGATCTCGATCGACGCGGACCTGTCGCTCCGCGGCAACGAGAAGGGGCAGCCGAGCGCGGATGCGCCGAGCGCGAAGGCCAAGGACGCGAGCGGCAACGAGGTCACGATCGATTCGAAGGGCGCTCTCGTCCTCGTCCACTTCTACTCGGCGTGGGACGACTGCCAGGCCGAGGTCGAGTGGCTGAAGACTCTCGAGAAGGACTTCGCGAAGACCAAGCTCGTGATCGTGGGGGTCGCAAGCGTGCTGCCGGAGAATTACGAGGCGTGGCTCCGCTATCTCGAGAAGGTCGGTGCCGACTGGAAGAGCGTCCCCGACCCCGACGGAGCGATCGGTGACAAGTGGTGGCGCAGCTCGCACGCGCACGCCGGGGAACAAGCCCTCATGTCCGCGACATACCTCATGAAGGAAGGAAAGATCACGGCCCGAGACTACATGGCATGGGACACCGATCGCTCGGAGTCCGATACCAAGAAGGAGCTCGCCAGGCTCGCGCGGCGACTCGCCATCGGCGAGTCCTTGAACCGCTGAGGGTCAGTCAGCCCTTCGCGACGGCGAGCGGCCGGTGCCTCGCGACCTTCCGCGCTCGCCATGGATCGCGCGTCGGGCTGAGATGGAACCTGCTTGAGATTTTCTCAAGCAGGAGCGGTCTCAGAGGCCAGGAAGGTCTCCTGCTTGAGGTTTTCTCAAGCCAGAGCGACATCAGGAACCGGAAGGGATCGAGCGAGCGGGCTCCCAGCTTCGAGCGCGCCCGGCTTGCTCGCTCTCCGGGTCAGCGCTCGTCCGTCACGACCGTCACACCGGACTCGCGCGGCACGCGGAAGCGCTTCCTGGAAGCCCCGAGCGAGAGAACGACGTCCAGGGGCTCTGCGTAGCACTCGAACGAGAACGTGCAGATCCCGTGTCCCGTGTCAGTAGGGCTGATCGGTCCGTGTTCTACGTGCGCGTGCAACGGATAGCAGTTCCCACCGGCCCTGTGAATCCAGGCGCGGAAGTCCTCGGGGTCGACGCCACCGCGCGCGGAATAGGACACGCGCACCTCGAACGCGGGGCCCGCTCCCGCGAGCTCAACCCTCACGTCGAATTCACTCCCGTCCCAGCTCCCGAGTTCGACGCTCCTCTCCGCGCTCGCGCACGCGGGAAGACACGCGAGGCACGAGAGGAGCAGGAGTGCCCTCACCCCTTCACCACCGCGAGCGGCCGGTGCCTCGCGACCTTCCTTGCGATCCCAGCCCCGTGGACGACGTTCACGACCTCCATCACGTCCTTGTAGGCCTCGGGCATCTCCTCGACGACGGTCGCCCGCGAGGCGGCGCGGACGTGGATCCCCTGGCCCGCGAGCTCGCGCGTGATGTCACGGCCGCGCGCCGCGCGCTCGGCGGCACCGCGCGACAGGACACGGCCGGCCCCGTGGCAGGTCGAGCCCCACGTCTCGTGCGCCGCCTTCTCGGTCCCGACGAGGACGTAGCTGTAGCGGCCCATGTCGCCGGGGATCAGGACGGGCTGACCGACCTTGGCGTAGGCGCGCGGCGTCTTCGGGTGCCCGGGCGGGAAGGCGCGCGTCGCACCCTTCCGGTGGACGCAGAGGCGCTTCGTCACGTTGCCGACCGGGTGCTCCTCGAACTTCGCGATGTTGTGGCAGACGTCGTAGACGACGTCGAGGCCGAGCTCGGCGTCGTCGCGCCCGAGGAGCTCCGAGAAGGCGCGGCGGACCCAGTGCGTGATGAGCTGGCGGTTCGCGAAGGCGTAGTTGATCCCGCACGTCATGGCCGCGAGATACGCCTTCCCTTCCGGAGACGAGAGCGGGGCGCAGCAGAGCTGCCGGTCGGGAAGCTCGATCTTGTAGCGCGAGACGGCCGCGTTCATGACCTCGATGAAGTCGGTGCAGATCTGGTGGCCGAAGCCGCGCGAGCCGGTGTGGATGATGACGGAGACGTTCCCGAGCGCGAGCCCGAGGGCGCGCGCCGTTTCCTCGTCGTAGACCTCGTC
>Ga0209062_1006469_pt1 | contig 10691 bp, 10 predicted proteins | sample Coa_R2_2_FD_187158 | JGI IMG/M metagenome (GOLD analysis project Ga0209062, IMG submission 187158) | Surface soil microbial communities from Centralia Pennsylvania, which are recovering from an underground coalmine fire - Coalmine... | ecosystem: Environmental > Terrestrial > Soil > Unclassified...
ACAGCAACAACCTGCTGGAATACCCGCAGTACACGCGCCCGCCCGAATTTCGCGGCTGGCGCATCCCCGACATCCTGCTCTCCGGCCACCACGAGCAGATCGCCCGCTGGCGGCGCAAAGAATCCCTGCGCCGCACGCGCCAGCGCCGCCCTGACCTCTTCGCGAAGCTGGATTTGAGTAGCAAGCTGGATCAGAAACTACTGAAAGAACTGGATGAAGAAATATAAAAAACGCCCGGAACATGTCATGCTGAGCGGGAGCGAAGCATCCGCTCTTGCTCTACTGAGCAATGGGCAGCCTCAGATGCTTCGCTCCCGCTCAGCATGACACACGAGAGGGTCTTTTTCATGGCATGACTTGTTCCGGGCGTTTTCTATAGGATGGCGCGAAAAATTGCCCTTGACTGAATGTATGCCTGCGTGCTATGCTCATTGCAGTACGATATTGTCTGTTCAGGCTGAGGAGCGCCTATGTCCATGCTGGAAACGCTGAGCCTGTTCCTGGGAATATGGCTCCTGTTCCTGTTACTGGCCATCTACTACCTCTCGCAGTCACCCGATGGCGGCGTTGGTCGCCTGCGCGAGTCGGTGAGCGAGCATCTCTCGGCTGAGAGCCGGGCAAAGGTCTTGCTGCGCGAGATGCTCTCGGAGAACCAGTACCAGCAACTGATCAAGTTTGGCTACCTGGAAGTCGCGAGTCCTACGATTGACAGCCGCGTGTATCGTATCCCTGGAGCCGGGGGGCTGGTGAAAGTCTACGAGCGCGGGTGTCCGGTCATGGAGCTATGCTTGCAGCCAGCCGAACCATTGCCAGATGGTGACGTGGTAGTGATGCACAAGTTGATGATTGAGGGCAACGAACAGGAATACTTGCAGAAGGCAAATCATTTCGCCCCCGGCATCATCTCCCTTCGCTGCCAGCACCTGTAGGCTTCGACGCATAACCTGTCCGCCCAAATCATACTGAGCGAGAGCAAAGCATCTGAGGTCACCAACCGGGTGTTGTGGCCCACCTCGGATGCTTCGCGGCGCTCAGCATGACACGTCCCGACCACTTTTTCATGGCATGATATGGGCGAACAGACACGTCGTGATGGGGAATATTCATCTGCCTTCTGATGTTATCTTCATGGATAAGAGAGCGCGCAAGAGAGGCTCTCTTATCCTTTTGTATGCTACAGCCCCGTTGAACTTTTGCCCCCGGTTTGCGTATGTATAGATGATTCGGGCCTTCAGGGTCTCGACGCTGAACGCAAAACACAGTATAATTGGCTGAGATCAGAAAGGCCAGGCCGGGAGACGGGTCTGTGCTTTTAGAAGGCAGGCGAAACTATGCAATGTCCATATTGTCAGGCAGAAAACCGCGACGGCGTGCGCTATTGCGGCAATTGCGGCAAGATGCTTCCCTCTAGCCCCGCTGCCGGTGGTGTCGCTGCCGCGCCGACAGCGACAGCGGCGAGTGCAGGGAACGCCGGGAGTAGCGGCAGCGGCAATTCGCGCTCGCTGACGCCCGGCTCGCGCTTGCAGGGTGGGCGCTACCAGATTAAGAAGGTGCTGGGACAGGGCGGCATGGGCGCGGCTCTGCTGGCGACCGACCTGCGGCTGGATAGCAAGCCCGTCGTGATCAAAGAGTTGATCTCCGATAACACCGACCCGGCAAAGCTGCAGGAAGATGTGCGCAACTTCAAACGTGAAGTCACGACGCTGGCGCACCTGGATCACCCGTTGATCCCCAACGTGACCGACCATTTCCAGGAAGGCTCGCGCTACTTTATGGTGCAGGAGTTCGTGGACGGCGAAAACCTGGAAGATCGCATGGATCGCATCAACCAGCCCATGAAGGAACGCGAGGCGCTCGAATATGCCTCAGAGGTTCTCGATATCCTCGATTACCTCTCGCACGAGACGCCGCCGATTGTGCATCGCGACATCAAGCCGGCCAACATCATCATCGGCAACAAAGATAAGAAGGCGCACCTGGTGGATTTCGGCATTGCGCGCGCCGATGAGGTGCGCAATGCGAGACGCAAGCAGACGACGGCGCTGGGAACGCCGGGCTATGCCCCCCCGGAGCAGTATCAGGGCAACGCCGACCCGCGCTCGGACCTCTACGCGCTGGCCGCGACGCTGCACCACCTGCTGACCAACCGCGACCCGCGCAATCACCCGCCGTTTACCTATCCGCCGGTGCGCACCCTGAACCCGCAGATTTCGGCGGAGACGGAGCAGGTACTGAAAAAGGCGCTGACCAACGATATCAACCAGCGTTACCAGAGCGCGGCTGCCATGAAGCAGGCCATCGATGACATTTTGTTGAAACGCTTCGGCGTCCCCGCCGGGGGCAACAGCTACACGCTCGGCACATCCGGTCCGATAGCCGCTGCCGGGAGCGGGAGCGCGGCGACGGCGAATACTGTCCATAGTCAGCCGACAATTCCTGCCAGGCAGGCGGCGCCGCAGCGGCCCGTGAATATGCCGCCGCCGCCACCGCCTACCCCCGTCGGCGGCTGGCAGCAGCCAGCCCCATATCCGGCGCCCGCTTTCGGTGGTCCCGGCGCGGGTGGCGGCAAGGTGCAGAAGCAGCCAAAGAGCCACGTGGGACGCAATTTTCTGTTGTTCATTCTCGTGCTTTTGCTGATTTTCGGCGGCGTTTTCTTCGCGCTGCCCTACGTGCGCAACCGCTTCGGTAGCTCGACTGGCAGCACGCCAACGACGGGAACGGGAACGGGCGGCACGCCATCGGGCGTTGTCAACGGCATCGGCGTGACGAAAGCGCCAGATGGCGAGTATATCGGCATCAGCGACGGCAGCTTCGCCTTTGATACCGGGGCCGGGCGTACCGATGGCAACCTCAAAACGCAGGCCGCCGCCAGAATCAAGGCGAACGACGTGAGCGGGGCTGAGGCGCTGCTCAGCCAGGCTATCGCGACAGATACCAGCGATGCCGAGGCGCACATCTACCTGGAAGACCAGAAAGTGCTGGCCTCCGGCAATCCCTACGTCACCTTTGTCGTGGCGACAATGGTCACAGGGGCGAATAACGGCGTTGGCCGCGACGACCTGCAAGGGGCGTATATTGCGCAGGAAGAGTTCAATAACGGCGCGAAGCTGGGCAATGTGCAGGTGCGCCTGCTCATCGCCAACTCCGGCAACGATGCCTCGTATGCCACGACAGTGGCGCAGCAGATCGTGCAACTGGCACAGTCCGATAAGACATTCGTCGGCGTGATGGGCTGGCCGTTCAGTTCGCGGGCCATCAACGCGCTCGGCGTACTCGCCAAAGCGCACATCCCAATGGTCTCGCAGACGGCTTCCAGCGATTCGCTCACCGGCAGTTCTCCGTACTTCTTCCGCGTCAACGCGCCGGACAAAACACAGGCGTCTGCAGGCGCGAAGTACGCGGAGAATACGTTACACGCGCATAACGTTGCCCTTTTTGTAGACGAGACCGACCCGTACAGTCAGAGTCTGGCGAACGGTTTCTCGACACAGTTCACCGCCGATGGCAACAAGATCGTCGTCACCGAGAAATATACGGAAGGGAAAGCATCGACCATCCCGCCAGCTTTGCAGGATGCGCTGTCACACAACCCTGACCTGATCTACTTTGCAGGCTATTCCAACGATGTCAGCGTCCTGCTGACGAACCTGCCCACGTCCGGGCAGTTTGCCAACCTGCAGGTGATGGGCGGTGACGGTCTCTACGAACTGGCAGGCTATCCGCCGACGGCACGCGCCGGTTTTGGCCGCCTGCACTTCACGGCCTTTGCCTATCCCGATGAGTGGATCGCGCTGGGGTTGGCCTCGAAGGCGCCGGCGTTTTTCAACGATTACGCCAATACCTACGACCCCGGTCGCACGCATACGGCCAGCCCTTACGGCTACAGCCGCGCCGATAACGATGCCATCCTTTCCTACGATGCCATGCAGGCGCTGCTCTACGCCAGCAAGATGGCCCTGAGCGGCGGCAAGACGAGCATCACGCCAGTCGAGTTGCAACAGGCCCTGAGCAAGCTCAACGGCCCCAACGCCATCCAGGGCGTCAGCGGCCAGATCGCCTTCGGCCCCGACGGCAACCCGATCAACAAGGCGGTCGTCGTTCTCTACGTCGACCCCAACGACCACATCAAGCTGGTCTCGGTCTCCGGCACCTTCCTGCTCGGCAGTTAGCGCATGACGAATAAAAAGAGGGAACGTGGGTGAACAATTCACCCATGTTCCCTCTTTTTATTTGCTATGCAACAGTTTCTGCATCAGCGTTTCGTGGGTCAGGCCAGCGATTTCCAGCGTTTTCTGTCGGCTGGTAGCCCCACGCACAATGCTGATGGCCCGGCGCGGCACGGCCAGTCGCTCGGCCAGCAAAGCGATCAACGCCTCGTTGGCGGCTCCATCCACCGGCGGGGCCGTCAGATGCACCTTCAGCGTCTCGCCTGCCCGCTCCCATTCAATGGCATTCCTGCTGCTGCGTGGAATGACCCGCACGGTGATGCGCATGCGCTCCTACCAGCCAACAGGCAGAGCCTGGACGAGGAGAATCTGGATGATGCTGAGCATGAACCAGGCAATGAGGAACGAGAGGTCAAGGAAGGCGACGGGCTTGACGTAGCGGCGAATGGGTTCGATGAACGGGTCGGTAATGCGCGCCAGGAAGCGAATGAAGGCGAAGCGTTCGTCGATGCCGAACCACGAGGCAATGGCACGGATGAGCATGGCCAGGATGATGAAGCCGATGCCATAGGTAATCAGCCCGTGGAGAATGCCGTCCGGGAAAAGAAAACTCATACCTGTACTCCTACATTCACTCCTGCACCGTGCGCACGTCGATCACGGTAAAGCCGAGCAGTTTGCGGCGCGTAATGTCTGTCACGCGCACCCCTTCGAGATCGGGCAGCGTCGTCACGTGTTTCTGCACAAACTCGCCGACCGGGCGGGCCGCCATCAGGCCGGCAAGGGACGAGGCAGCCGTTGTGGCGATGCGCGTGCGCGTCCGGCTGGAAGCCATGCCCAGCATTGTCCCCAGCGCCATCAGCGAGACGCCGATGACGAGATTGGTGCCGCAATTGGGATGGATGGCAAGCTCCGCCTCACCTGCCTGCAAGCGGTGCAGCGCCTCATCCAGCGCCTGGCGCAGCACGCCCAGATCAACGTCGCCAAAAATGATGAAGCCACGCGAACTGGAACGGGCGCTGATACTCAGATTCGGCACCATGCCGCTCAGCACGGTAATCGTCGCGTGTTCCAGCGCGTGATTCTGCCGGATGCGGCGACCAAACAACACATCTTCAACATTCATTTTTAAACTCCTTGTATGCCGCGAACACGTTCGCCAAAAATCGCCCGTCCGATGCGCACGATCGTGGCTCCCTCTTCGATTGCTACAGTATAATCGTCGGTCATGCCCATAGAAAGCTGAGACCAGGAATATGCAGGCAGTTCTTCCCGCAGACGGTCGCGCAGTTCGCGCAGGCCGCGAAAGACGGGGCGCACCTCCTCCGCGTTTTCCACCAGCGGGGCAATTGTCATCAGGCCCAGCACCTCAAGCTGGGGCAGGGCGGCGATCTCGCGGGCCAGCGCGGGCGTCTCCGCCACGCTCATACCCTCCTTGCTGGCTTCCTCAGCCACATTGACCTGTAACAGGATGGGCAGGCGTTTGCCCAGTTCCCCGGCGTGGCGGTTCAGCGCCTGCGCCAGGTGCAGGTTGTCCACACTCTGCACGCAGTCAAAAGCCCCGGCAGCTTTCCCGGCCTTGTTGCTTTGCAGGTGGCCAATCATCTGCCAGGATACTCCCGGCGGGTGAAACGCCGCGATCTTCGGCAGCGCCTCCTGCACGCGATTCTCACCAAAGTGCGTCACCCCCGCTTCATACGCCAGCCTGACAAGGTCCAGCGGCTTCGTCTTGGAGACCGCCACCAGCGTCACCTCGTCCGCGCTGCGCCCCACCTTCTGCGCCGCCTGCGCGATGTTCGCGCGCACCCTGGCGATATTTTCCGTCAGCCATTCCTGCGCTTCGCTCGCTTGCTTCTCGGTCACGTTCTTCCTTTTCCCGTTCGTTTGTCCTATGGTACTTACGTACAGGCAACGCTTTTGTTACGCTTCTCATGAATCGTGCCATACAGAGAGGCATTCGTCAATAGTCAGGCCGAACAGAAGACTCACCTGCCTCTGCTATGCATTTTGAGACAGGGCTGGCATTATTTTGACAAAACGGATACAAATGTGTGCAAACTATAGTATGAACTGGCGTGCCGTTGAAAATGCTCTCCAACATGTCATGCTGAGCGCAGCGAAGTACCTGCGGGAAGCCGTGCCGACCAACGGGTTGCCGCAGATGCTTCGCTGCGCTCAGCATGACATGTCCATGATGCTTTTTCATAAGATGTGAACACAGGTCATCGTGGAGAGGATATTCCGAAAAGTAGGGACTGACATCGTGCTGAAAACACAATCCGAACTGCTATCTGCAAGCGAAACTACCGCGAAAAGACGCTTCCCGCTCTATGGGTTTGCCGCGCTGGCTCTCTGCCTGCTGGCGTGGGCCGCTTCCTGGCTGCGCATCGACCCGTTTTATCGCTATAGCTTCTTCCCGCTCTGGTTCGGCTACATCATGTTTATGGACGCTCTGGTTGTCATGCGACACGGCACCTCACTGCTCACGCGCGCGCGCTGGCGCTATATCCAGATCTTTGTCATTTCCAGCATCCTGTGGTGGATATTTGAGGGCATGAATGTTGCGGTACAGAACTGGCACTACCTGCTCGACCAGCCCTACAGTTGGCTGACCTATACGCTGATTGTCAGCCTCGATTTTGCCACCGTGCTGCCCGCCGTCATGGAGACCGCCGAATTCCTCTCGACCTTCAAGCCGCTGCGCCCGCGCCTGGCCGCAAATGAGATCGGCCCGCGCCTGCCGAATCGCGTCATCATCCCCCTGATCCTGCTGGGTCTCGCCTGCCTGATTCTGCCCTGGGTTTTCCCACGTTACTGCTTTATCCTGATCTGGCTGTGCATGGCGCTGATCCTCGACCCCATCAATAACGTGCTGCGGCGCAAATCGGCGCTGGCCCACATAGCAGTGGGCGACTGGCGTTTCATTGTGCTGCCACTGGCTGGCCTCTGCTGCGGCTTCTTCTGGGAAATGTGGAACTACTACGCGCTGCCAAAATGGTATTATACTATTCCATATGTGGGCTTCTGGAAAATCTTCGAGATGCCCCTGCTCGGCTACACGGGCTATCTGCCCTTCGCGCTCGAACTCTTTGCCATGTACCAGTTCGTCCTCTTCCTGGCGCGGCAAAAGAACGACTACCTGGCAATATAGGTTCGGAGGGGATATGGGCAAAGAAGGCGGTGTGCGGGGAAGGGCGGGGCTGGCCCCCGCCCTGGTTCCCGCTCTACCCTTCTTAGAGCAAACAAAGGATTGAAAGGCAGGACATGTTTTATGGATGCGGCGCTTTCGGACGTTGTGGTCGTTGATCTTTCGCGCGTCTTCGCAGGCCCTTTCTGCACTATGATGCTGGGCGACATGGGCGCGACCGTCATCAAAGTGGAGCAGCCTGGCAAGGGCGACGATACGCGCTCCTACGGCCCGCCCTATATAGCGGGCGAGGCCGCCTACTATCTGGGACTCAACCGCAACAAGTACAGCATCACGCTGGATTTCAGTAAGCCGGAAGACAAAGAGCAATTGCTCGCATTGCTCAAGACGGCGACGGTGCTGGTGGAGAATTTCCGTCCCGGCACGCTGGACAGGCAAGGCCTCGGCTACGAAGACCTGCGCGCCCTCAATCCCGGTTTGATCTATTGCTCCATCAGCGGCTACGGCAAAGACGGCCCCTACGCCTCACGTCCCGGCTACGACTTCGTGGCTCAGGCCGAATCGGGTCTGATGGCCGTCACGGGCGAGGTCGAGGGGGAGCCGCAGCGGCTCGGCACGCCCATCGCCGATATCTCGGCGGGCATGTACGCCACCATCTCCATCCTGGCCGCCCTGCACGTGCGCGACCAGACCGGCAAGGGGCAATACATCGACATCTCCCTCGTCGAATCGGCCATCTCGCTGCTCGGCAACGTTTCCGCCAACCATCTGATCTCCGGTGAGGAGGCAAAACGCTACGGCAACGCCCACCCCAACATCGTCCCCTATCAGGCCTTCCAGACGCGCAACGGCTACGTCGTCGTCGCCGCTGGCAACGACCGCCTCTACCAGTCGCTCTGCCGCCTGCTGGGCCGCGAGGAACTGGCGACCGACCCGCGCTTCGCCACCAACCCGCTGCGCGTCCAGCACCGCGCTGAACTCATCCCCATTCTGCAAGACCTCTTCCGCCAGCGCGACACCGACGACTGGCTCGCAGCCATGCGCGCCGCCGGTATCCCCTGCGGCTCCATCAACAGCGTCAGTCAGGTCTTCCGCGACCCCCAGGTGCAGTTCCGCCACTTCGTCTGGGAGGCTCAGCACCCCACCGCCGGTACCATCAAACTCTCCGGCTCCCCTATCCGCCTCTCCGAAACGCCCACCAGGCTGTACAAGGCCCCCCCGTTGCTGGGCGAGGACAATGAGAAAATTCTGGGGGAGAAAAGTAGCGATCAGCTATAGTATTTCTCTCCTATTGTTTTGCCTGCATGTTGCTCAGATCAGGAAATATCGATCTACTCTAATAGAGGGGGGTAGATCGATATTTCTAACTATATTGCAGCAAAAAGGGGGGAGTATGAGGGAGTAGAAAGTCCTGTAACAGTGAGCGACGCTCCAGGAAAACAGCCAGGCAGGCGTTTATTGTGAGCAGATAAGCGTCTGTGCCGGTTCCGGTTTTGCATTTCTGCTTGCTCATTATACTGAAAAAAAGGCGAGGGAACTGTCCGGCTGAAACCAGGGCTTGATCGCCATAATCCAGAAACTGGAATAATGTGAACCATTCTGACACATTGACGAATCGGCTTTCCCTGTTAGAATGGATGAGGATGATTGAAATAGTATTTGTAGTGCTGTAAAGGATTTTGTCCATGTTAGCTACAAGAAGAAGTGTAGTAGTAAGCCTTGTGGCGCTGTTGAGCATCATTGCCGGGGCCATCGGGCTGCTGCCCTCGTTCAATGCCGGCTATGTCGCTCACGCCGCGACGGCCTCGGCGCAGGCACAGCAGGTACAGCAGCGCAAACACTCCAGCACGACCGCCAACGGCCCCTATACCGTGAAGGGCAATAAGATCGTGGATGCCAGCAGCAATCCCTATCTCTTTCACGGCGTGGGGCGCGACGGTCTGGAGTATGACTGCAATGGCGACGGCTTCTTTGACGCGACCCACCTGGCGTTCATGGGGCCTGGCACCAACGGCTCCAACGGTATTTACTGGTATGCCAATACCGTGCGCCTGCCCCTGTCCGAGGGCTTCTGGCTCAAGGGAGCGGCGAATCGCAACTGTACAGCTTCCGGCTATCAGGCGCTGGTGAAGAGCGTCGTAACGAGCCTTACGAACATGCACTTGAATGTCATGCTCGACCTGCAGTGGAGCGATGCCGGCGGGCAGTCTGGCGATGGCGGCGGCCCCTGGGCCATGCCTGATAACGACAGCGTGACCTTCTGGCAACAGGTGGCCACCGCTTACAAGGGCTACAGCAATGTCCTGTTTGAAGTCTTCAACGAACCGCATCCAGCCTCGTGGAGCTGCTGGAAGAGCGGGTGCAGCGTTACCAAAGATACCAGCTACTCGAACGACTGCGGCTGCACAAAGACCTTCAACTATACAGCCGTCGGCATGCAGACGCTTGTTACCGCCATCCGCAACACGGGCGCGAACAACCTGGCAATCGTGGGCGGCATGAACTGGGCATTCGATCTGAGCCAGGTACCGACCTATACCATCACCGGCAGCAATGTGGTCTACGATACCCACCCCTATAACTATGCCGATAAGCAGCCGAGTACGTGGCCCGCTGCCTTCGGCAATATCAGCAATACCTATCCCGTCATCTCGGCGGAAAGCGGCCAGTATGACTGCGGCATCAGCTTCATGAGTCAGTTGCTGAATTATCTGGAAGCACACAATATCGGCTGGCTGGCCTGGGCCTGGGCTTTGCAGGGGCAGCCCTGCACCTACCCGCAGTTGATTATGGATTATAACGGCACCCCGGCCCAGAATATGGGCTTCCTGGTCTACCAGCAGCTCCGTAGGGACGCGGGCGTCTCTACCCAGCCTGCGTCACCGGTGAACAAGACGTGGTACTTTGCCGAGGGCAAAGTGGGTCAGGGCTTCAACGAATACCTGACGCTGAGCAATCCTGACCCGCTCAACAACTGCAATGTGCAATTGAATTACCTGATTCAAGGCGGCTCACCCAAAACAGTCAACCTGACAGTCCCCCACTCCAGCCGCGTGACCGAATCGGTCAATCACGATCTGGGTATCTCGTCACCGGGTTCGTCTACTTCCTATGCGGTCTCAACCATTGTTAATGTGACGGGTGGCTGTAACGGCATCGTGGCAGAACGCCCGATCTACTTCAACTATCACGGCATTAACAGCGGCAACGATGTCATGGGAGCAACCAGTCTCGGCACAACGTTCTACTTCCCCGATGTGCCGTCAGGTAGCGGCTACACCTCCTACCTGACGATTCTGAACCCGCAGAACAGTCAGGCGAACATCACGGCCACCTATTATGCCAACGGCAGCCAGGTCGGTCAACAGACATTGCAG
>Ga0209062_1006470_pt1 | contig 10688 bp, 11 predicted proteins | sample Coa_R2_2_FD_187158 | JGI IMG/M metagenome (GOLD analysis project Ga0209062, IMG submission 187158) | Surface soil microbial communities from Centralia Pennsylvania, which are recovering from an underground coalmine fire - Coalmine... | ecosystem: Environmental > Terrestrial > Soil > Unclassified...
TTCAGGAGCGCGTTGATGAGGTTCTGAACCACCGCCGCTCCTTTTTGGTTATCGGTACCGGTGTCCGGGTGTTCGTCCAGACCCGTGGCTCCTCCGCGTTCGATGAACACAACTTCGGGGAGCGATTTATCAGGATCGCATGGTTGTCCGCTGCAGGTGCCGTTAAGTATGTTGTAGTAGTCGGAAATCGGGTACACGCTTCCGCTGATCTCCGGATTGCTCTGGTAATCCTTGAACTGCGCTAGAAATACGCTGTTGTCCTGATAATAGTAGCGCCAACTGACCCCTGCTTTCGTTAACGCTGCAAAAATCGTCTCCGGACTAAATCCTCCTGTCGGAGGCGGATCTGGAAACACGTGTCCAAATGAGCTGGCAGTAAACAGATACATGCGGTTCGGAATCGTATTTGCCATGACCGGCGAGAACCAGCGGTCGCTCGTCGCAAAGAACGTAGCCAGATCGTAATAGTACGGCAGATCCGCATTGGTGTAATAACCCAGCGGACGGGTGCCATTTGGATCGTCGTTCGGGTTCACCTGCGTAATTGAGGCTGTAGTCTGCAGGAAGTTATCCATCTTGAACTCGCTGGGATTCAGCGTCCACCCGGGCTGAGTCGTTGGCGGCCAGTTATTACCCGTGATGTCCACGTCGTAGTGACTCTCATCCCACGAGGGCGTCATATTCTCGGTGCATGACGTCGTCAAATGGAATGGATGAACCGGCGCATTCGGCTGCGGATAATTGCTGCGCGTATATAGCGTGATATTCGTACAGTTGGCGTCATTACAGTGCAATCCATCAATGTCTGAGCTGGATGCCGAAATGCCAAACTGGGCAAGGCGCTGCGCACGATAAGGCCCAAGCATTCCGAAGTACGAATCGAAGGACCGGTTCTCCTGCAGCATGAAGATGATGTGCTTTAGTTTGCCCGCAGGCGAGTTGTTCGACACTGTCAGAACCGCGCTCTGCGTAATGGAGCCTCCCGTTCCCGTGGCTGTTGCCGTGTAGGTGGTAGTCACGGTGGGCTGTACAGTTGCCGTTCCGTTTGGAAGCGCGCAAGCCGGTGTGCTGGAATCACCACAGACGGTCGGAATGCTCAGACTGGTGACGCTTCCCGTCGTTTGCCATGACAGGGTCGCCGAGGTTGTTCCGTTCGGCGGAATCGTGGTTGGCGTGACAGTCAAGTTCAGCGTAAACGGCAACACAGTTACGGTCACCGTCGCGGTGGCGTTTGTCGTAGCCGGCCCTCCAGTCGCCGTCAATGTGTAGGTAGTGTCTGCATTGATGAGAGCCTGGGTATTCCCGGACAGGGGCAGCGGTCCCGATTCGCTGTTCGGGTTCGGATTAGGCGTGATCGTTACAGCTGTGGCATTCGTTGTGGTCCACGCCAGGGTGCTGAAACCACCTGATTGGACCGTCGTAGGCGTCGCCGTAAACGAAGTGATCGCCGGTGGTGCCACGGTGACATTTACGGTAACCGACTGGGTTGCAGTTCCGCCTGGGCCGGTCGCGGTTAGTACATAAGTGGTCGTCTGGGAAGGCGAAACCTGCGTGCCCGGATCTGAGAGCGGCAAGGTTCCTGGCATGACCGCAGGAGAAATCGTGACTGATGTCGCATTTGTTGTTGTCCATTGCAGGGAAGTGGAACTTCCCGCGACGATATTCGTCGACGTAGCCGAGAAGGCTACTGTGGGCGGAGCGGCGTTCACGGTAATCGTCATGCTCTGTGTTGCCGTACCGCCAGGGCCCGTGGCCGTCAAGGTATAAGTAGTGGTACTCGGGGGCGTGATCACAGCGCTGCTGGAGAGGCTCAACGTTCCGCCTGCCACTGCGGGTGAAATCGAGACCGAGGTTGCATTGGTCGTTTGCCAGGTTAGCGTGACCGACTGTCCAGCCGTAATGGTCTTTGTGTTGGCCGTGAAAGTCGCGGTCGGGGCGGCTGCGTTTACCGTCACCGTGACTGTCTGAGTCACCGTTCCTCCCGGTCCTGTCACGGTAATCGTGTACGTGGTGGTGCTCGCAGGAGAAACGTTCACCGATCCAGACATTGGCAGCGCCGCACTGCTGACGGAAGGCGAAATTGCCACCGACGTGGCGTTCGAGGTGCTCCACTGTAATGTGGTCGACTGCCCTGACGTGATGGTAGGAGCAGTCGCTGAAAAGTTCGCCGTTGGCACAGCGGTTTGAGTGGACGAGGTCGCGGCGTTCGATCCTCCGCAGGCTGAAAGAAGAACTAGACTACACAGGGTTACGACGGCAACGGCCACATTCCGAATGCTTATGTGCATACAGCGAGAAACACACTCCTAGACGCAGTCGTAGGATTCAGCAGCTCTGCCCGGAGTTGTCCGCCGCTAAAGCCGACTTCTATCTGAAAAGAACTCAGTATTCTCCTTTTTTGTGGAGCGTAGATTCAAAGATTTGGGAAACCGACGGGCTCAAAAGCAAGGAGGTCTGATCAGTGTAAAGCCGTGTACTATCACCAAAGACTAACCACTGAGACTCGTGAGGTACTGCTCGATATCCGGTGCTGTCCAGTCCACCGCGCCAATGAATTTACGCCGAATCACACCCTTGCGGTCGATAACATAGGTTTCCGGATACTTGTATGTTCCGTAAAGCATGCTGCTCTGGTGATCGGGGTCGCGAACGGTCAGCAGGTCCGGAGCATGCTCGTGAACGAATTTGTCGTAAGCGCCTTTATCGAGGTCCATACTTATGGCCACAACTTTGATGCCGCGATTCTTCAACTGTTGCTGCATGGCTACGAGGGAAGGCATTTCTTCGACGCAGGGAGCGCACCATGTTGCCCAGAAATTGAGCACAACGACCTGCCCATGAAAGTCGCGTAACGATATTTTTTGTGCCCCATCTTGGACCGTGAAATCTGGAGCCTCGGTGTTTATTCGGGTAGGCTTCGTTCCACCGTAACAGCCAACTAACAGGCTGAGTAACACGAAAATCGGGATTCTCCGGATCACCTCTTTATAATAACTCTAGAGCCATGCCGGACAACCCCAATCTCCCGTCGATGCCAGCTAGCGCGGCGACGGAAGTGTCCGTCATCATCCCAGCACGTAACGAGGCCGCATCGCTGGGTGCGTGTCTTGCCTCAATCGTGGGTCAGGAAGATGTCGACTTCGAAGTCATCGTCGTTGATGATCAGTCCACCGATGCGACGGCCAGCATCGCTCGTTCCTCACCCCAGGTTCGCCTGATACAAGCCGGCGATCTTCCAGAAGGCTGGGTAGGGAAGAATCATGCCGTCTGGCTTGGTGCGCAAGCTGCGGCCGGCCAATGGTTGCTCTTTACGGATGCGGACACCGTGCATCGGCCAGGTTCGCTACGCCGCAGTCTGGATGAGGCAAAGGAGTATGGCGCGGATCTGCTGTCCTATTCACCAGAACAGGAAGTACACGGTTTCTGGGAGCGAGCGCTCATGCCGGTAGTTTTCGCCGAGCTTACGCGCACTTACAGGACAGTCGATGTGAACGATCCGGCATCACCGACCGCCGCTGCCAACGGTCAATACCTGCTGATCCGACGGGACGTGTATGACTGGATCGGAGGACACGCCACCATCGCGGGCGCCCTTCTCGAGGATGTTCAAATTGCCAAGCGCGTGAAACGTTCCGGCCGGACAATTCGTTTCCGTTATGGTGGCGACGCAGTTCGTACCCGCATGTACCGCAACTTCGGGCAGATGTGGGAGGGTTGGTCGAAGAATCTGGCTGTGCTTTTTCCACATCCGATTCGCCTGGCACTGATCCGTGGTCTTGAGTTCCTGCTGCTGCTCGGAGTTTTGTCTGTTCTACTTGCCGGCATGCTCGTCGGCACACGAGCGTTTGTTTATCTCGGAATTTTTGGCATTTTGACGTTCGGCACGGATTTCCTCCGGCGCATCCTCCGGGCTCATTTCGGGCTTCTGAACACCTTGCTTTCGGTTTTCGGATTGCCAATTTTTGCCGTTCTATTGGTGAATTCCACGGTCAACTATCGGCGGAAGAAGAAAGTAGCGTGGAAGGGAAGAACGTATCCGACATCCTCCTTTGCGAGCGGAGATCGTAGCCAATCGGAGTCCGGTCTGGCTGCAGGTAAACAATGAAAAATACCGTGTATCTAACTAGAAAAGCTGAATTTTCTGCCTCGCATTATTACCACAATCCGGCGCTCTCTCCGGAGGAAAACCGGCGTTTGTTCGGAAAGTGCAACAACCTTAACGGTCACGGACATAACTACACGCTCGAAGTCACGGTCGCGGGCGAGATCGATCCGACAACAGGCTTTGTTCTGGATCTGAAAAAGCTGAAGGAAGTATTGAACCGTGAAGTTCTTGAGGTCTTTGACCATCGCCACCTGAATAAGGAGGTACCGGAGTTCGCGAATCAGATTCCAACAACGGAAAACATTGCCATCGCAATCTGGCGACGTCTTGAAACGAAGCTAAACGGGGCGAAGATGTACCGCGTCCGCGTATACGAAACGCCTGACTTGTTTGTTGATTTCTACGGTGAACCGTGAAAGCTCATCTCACAAGGCGATATATGTTTTCCGCTTCGCACCGCCTACACAGCGAATTGTTGTCAGAGGAGGCGAACCGCGAAGTCTATGGCAGGTGCAACAACCCGCACGGTCATGGCCATAATTATGCTTTGGAGGTCACCGTTAGCGGCCAAGTCGACGCCAATGGAATGGTTTGCAATCTGGTGGATTTGGACGAGTTCGTGACGGCTCAAGTGCTTGATCGCTTCGATCATCTGAATTTGAATCAAACTCCGGAATTTAGTGGCGAAGTCCCCACAACAGAAAACCTCTGCGTACGCATATACGAGATTTTGAAGCGTGGCTTCCGTCAGGCCCATCTAGAAAAAGTAAGACTCGAAGAAACCATGATGAATTCGTTCGAATACGCGGGGGATGGCTATGCCCTCAAATAGCGACGATTCTCGACGAACTATGGACAAAGATCTCATCGAAGTTCCAAACATTGCAGACGCCACATACGCCGATCTTGTGCGCGAGATGATCGTGCGCCTGGGTGAAGATCCGGAGCGCGAGGGTCTGCGCCGAACCCCAGAACGTGTCGAAAAAGCCATGCAGCATCTGACCAAGGGCTATGCTGAGGATCCCGAGGCACTGCTCAAGGGAGCCCTCTTTACTGTCGACTATGACGAAATGGTGATCGTAAAAGACATCGAGATGTTCAGCCTCTGCGAACATCACATGTTACCGTTTTTCGGCAAAGTACACATCGCTTACATCCCTAACGGTCGCGTGCTGGGCCTGAGCAAACTGCCTCGGTTGGTAGAGATCTATGCCCGACGCCTGCAGGTACAAGAACGCATGACGACGCAGATTGCCGAAACCATCCAGCGGGTCATTCAGCCACAAGGAGTGGGTGTTGTCATTGAGGCCCGCCATCTTTGCATGATGATGCGCGGCGTCGAAAAGCAGCATTCCGCCACCGTAACCAGCGCGATGCTCGGCTGCTTCCGCGAGGAACGCCCCACGCGCGAAGAATTCCTGGCGCTGATTCGCGGCAAGAACGGCAACGGAATTTAACAACACTCGGCCCAGCATCTGATCTGACCTACGTCGCCATTCGCCGTCGATCAGTTTTTTAGCCTCGCGCTGCTATGCTGTTGAAATGCCAGAGACGGCTGAAAGACATTCATCTTCTGCTGATCCGCTGAAAGCAAGAATCGCCGTTATTACCGGTGCGAATCGCGGTATTGGCTTCGCACTTGCGAACGCGCTGGCCGCAGCGGGTTGCCATCTCGCCATTACATCTCGAACAGCCGCCAACGCAGAGAGCGCCGCCGAGAAACTGTCGGTGCATGCCACGCGGATACTCCCACTGCAGTGCGACGTCCGCGAGGAACTGGCCGTCGCGCGCATATTCGAAGCCGTCAAGGCTGATTTCGGACACATTGATATCCTTATCAACAACGCCGGCCATTCCCACGCGGCACTGCCGATCGAGAGGCTTTCAATCGACGTCTGGCAGCAGACGCTTGCTACGAATCTGACCGGAACGTTTCTCTGCACTCGCGCAGCACTGCCCTTGATGCGGAAAGGAAGCACGATCGTAAACAACATCTCGATCGTGGCTTATCAGACATTTCCGAACTCGGCGGCATATATCGCTTCCAAGGCTGGGGTGCTGGCTTTTACCAACGCCCTTCGCGAAGAACTGCGCGGAAGAGGAATTCGCGTAATGTCTCTGGTAGCTGGCGCAACCGACACCGATATCTGGCAGCAATTCTGGCCCGAGGCTCCGCGCGAGAAGATGATGTCTCCCTCCGATGTTACCTCTGTGGTTGTTGCTGCGCTGCGAATGCCGCCCGAGGCTTCGGTGGAGGAGATCAAGATTCTTCCAACCGTCGGAAAGCTGTAGCTGACAAAGGCTGACAGGCGAAGAGATAGCTGGAGCTATCGATAGAAATATCGGTATCTTCTGGGACGGGATGGAAACATCTTGATAATTGCGACACCAGCGACAAAGCCCCCCACGTGAGCCCATACGGCGATGCCTCCGGTCGTTTGCCGAATCGGGTCAACGGTACTGGCAGCTCCCGCCAGGAATTGCCCGAGGAACCAGAAACCTAGAACCACCCATGCCGGCAGCCAGAAAAAGAAGATAAAAAATAAGGGTACAAAAGTCAGAACACGCGCTGAGGGATATAGGATGACGTATGCACCCATGACCCCGGCAATCGCTCCGCTTGCGCCAACAGTTGGGACCGCGGATCCGACGTTAAACACGTAGTGGACAGCCGCAGCTATGACTCCTGTTCCCAGATAAAAAAGGAGGTAGCGGAAGTGTCCCAGGAAGTCTTCGATGTTATCTCCGAAAATATAGAGCGCCCACATGTTGCCAATCAGATGCCACCAGGAGCCATGCATGAACATACTGGTGAGAATTGGGACAAATGCGCTGGCCGCGTTGATCGGCTCCGTACCAATCGCCAGTCGGACGTAATGCGCGCCCTGCAGGAAGCCGGTTACTCGTGCCGGCACAAAACCAAACACGGAACTGATCTGCATTGAGGGATGCAGTTGTAACAACGGCCCGCTTGCAGTGAAGAGAAACACCAGAATATTCAACGCCAGCAGGAAGTAATTGATATACGGCGTCGTATAGCGAGGTGCATCGTCTCGAATCGGGATCATGGGGGCCCTGCGGCGCGATGGCCGCCTCTTTTCCTTTCCTATCGCTGGGCACTGATCGTTTGGATCACGAGTTGACCGCAACCCGTGTCAGCGTCCACGATAGCTAACGCGCCATGAATGGAGTGCTGATTCTCAATAAACCTGCTGGCATGACCTCTCACGACGTCGTTCATCGTGTTCGGAAGATCCTGCAGCAACGGGCGGTCGGACACCTGGGGACTCTCGATCCGATGGCCACTGGTGTATTGCCTCTGGTCTTAGGCCGAATGACTCGCCTAGCTCAGTTTTATACCACGAGCGATAAAACGTACGAGGGCGAAATCCGTTTTGGGTTTGCAACCGACACCTACGATGCCGATGGTGAACCCACTGGACCACAACAGAACGTTCGAGTAGCCCTTGACGATGTGCGCCGGGTCGCTGCGAAATTTGTCGGCATCATTCAGCAGACTCCTCCGCCATTTTCTGCAAAAAAGATTCAAGGGGTACCCGCCTACAAGCTCGCGCGCAAAAAGAAAGACGTGGAACTGAACCCGGTTCAGGTCCAAGTGCGCACCCTGGATATTCTTTCGGTGATGAACGATCGGGCCCGCTTTCGTACTCAAGTCTCTTCCGGAACCTACATCCGCTCGATCGCGCATGAGATGGGCCAATGCCTTGGTATCGGAGCACACCTCAGCGCGTTGACCCGCACGGCGGTAGGAGAGTTCTGCCTGGACCAGTGTGTCACTCTCGAACAAATCGCAACCTCTCCCGGCGAAGTAGCAGGGAAGTACTGTTTCCACCCGCGCCGCCTCTTACCGCAGTTTCCTTCAGTGACCACGACCGAGGAAGTCGCCGGGATGATACGTAACGGCCGAGCGGTCAATCTCCCCGAGATGTCGCAATCGAAGCTGGTGAAGGTCTTTCGCGGCCAGTCCGACCTGATCGCCATCGCCAGTCGCGTAGCCGGTACCCTGTTTCAGCCGAAGGTTGTGCTAAGCGATTAATCGAGGTGCATCGTATTACAGCGAGGGAATGCCGCGCGAGATGCGGCAGGGCTTAACGACGATACCACGGTCTATGTGCCGATAAGCGCGTCACAAGGGCGTGTGATCGCAATCACAGCTACCCGTGACCTCTTCGAGCAACCATATCCAGCGGTCCCCCTAACTTCCATTTGCTTGTAAAGGTCGATTGCATGCGCCTTGTCATTCAGCGTATCTGGATATCGCCGCTGCAGCGATTTCTCTACCGCCTGCTGATCTACGGCGACCAGCAGGCGCAGCGCGATTTCGCTTCACTGAACCTGTTGTTGCAAGTGCTGCGCCAGGCATCTGTGCCTGTGGTAATCAGCGAAGGGGAAGTACCCCAGGGGAGTGGCTCCTGTGTTCTGGTCTCGCAGTCTGTCCAGTTGGACGCCGAGCAATTATCGGTGCTCGCACTGAACAGTGTCTAAGATGCCGTAGCCACGCAAGGCATCCAGTTAGCTACTGCCTCCGTTGAACAACCGATCTGCAAATTTCTTCGTACGCGCTATTCTGAATTCGTGCGAAAAATATTCCTGTTTTTGTTCATGGTCCTCGTAGTTGCCATCGTTCTGGTTTTTGTCCGGTCAACCAAGCCTGCCATTGAAGTCACGCCTGCAGTTTCGGCGATCGGCCAATCGACAGCCATTGCCGCACACATAACCGACCAGCACGGTATTCGTAAGGTTGTCGTTTCGGTTGAGCAGAATGGGTCGACCTATCCTGCCTGGCAGATGGTTAAACCGACGCGCCAGTCCGACGACACTTACAACTTTGCTGTTGGCACCAGCACTGTCCCTCAGTTGAAAGACGGCAAAGCCCGCCTCATGGTGGAAGCGACCTCGAACGACCTCTTGCGCAAAACAGCAACCTGGTCGGCAGACGTCACCATAGTGACTCATCCCCCGACTGTAAGCGTCGATAGCGATCAACATTACCTGTATCTCGGGATGGCAGATCTGGTGAATTTCAGTGTGAGCGGCAATTATGACCAGGCTGGAGTCCGGGTTGGCGATGAAACATTTCGTGCCTGGCCCATGCCCGACGGCAAGCCCGGTCTGTTTTCTCTGTTCGCGTTCGGATGGAACGTGCCGTCCAACACAGTGCCGCTGGTGTACGCGTCGTACGGAGGAGGGAACCAGGTCACCAGCCCAATGGTGTACGAATTCCCCAAGCGTGAGCAACCGCGTTACACGGTTCACGAGTTAAAGCTGGATGATAAGTTCATCCAGAAAGTTGTTGGTGAACTTGACCCTAACGGTTCGGGTGATATGGTTTCACGTTTCGTAAAGATCAATAGCGAAATGCGGCGCGCCAACAACAAAACGCTTTCCGATCTTCGACTCAAGACCGCCGATCATTTCCTATGGTCGCAGCCATTCCTCCGACAGCCGGGTGCAAAGAACGAGGCCACTTTTGCCGACACGCGCCACTACATCTACCAGGGCAAGCAGATCGATGTGCAGACACACCTGGGTTACGACCTCGCCTCCACCGCACATGCTGGAGTTGAGGCTTCGAATGACGGGGAGGTGATTTATGCCGCTCCGCTTGGCATTTACGGCAATTGCATTGTCGTGGACCACGGCTACGGACTGCAGACAATTTACGGACACCTTAGCCGGATAGATGTGCACGAAGGGGACATGGTGAAGCGAGGCCAGGTGATGGGCCTGAGCGGAATGACCGGGATGGCCGGCGGCGATCACATTCACTTCAGCATGCAACTCGATGGTGTGCAGATTGATCCCAAGGAATGGTGGGACCCGCATTGGATCAAGGATCACATTGCCAGGCGAATCCCGCTACCCGGAACGGAAGTAGCTGCCGTAAGGTAAGGTCCCCGATACAGGAACACTCCTGAACGGTCATCGAGAGAAACCAGAATTGTGCCGCTTTGTGAGTACCTGGATCTGTGACGACTTGTCACAACCTGAGGTGTTCGACACGCATCTTTGTTCAACAAGCCAGACTGCCAGTGAGGTGCACTTGGAACCGGATCGCCTGCACGAGTTGGAAAGAATGTATAAAGCTATCCGCTCACTCTTGGAGTGGCGGTTTTTGTCCCCGGAAACGCGCCGACTTGCAGAGTTGCTGCAGAAGCAATTGGAAAAACAAATTCTTGACGAAATCAAGGTTGTCTCAAAGGCCGCTGCTGCGGCCGACGACGCCGCGTGAGGCCGCCGGGCTCTGAGAAACACTGGACATTGTTCTGTTTCGCATCTTCTGGACAAAAGCTTGCAATGACTTGCTCGCATCAACAGGAAAGCCCTCTGCCAGGATGCGCACGTCGGTCATGCGATCGAGCCGGAAATTGCGAAAGTCTTGTCGCGTGTCACACCAGGCCGCCAAGGTCCACGCGCCGCCCCAGAAATATAACCCTAGCAGGCTGCTGAAAAACGGCTGATTGAACCGTATTCTGTCGTTTTTCGCAGTTTGGAATGGGTCGATGGGAAAGTTGCCATCCTGTCTGGCGTGTTGAAGCGAAGCAAAAACAGTCCGCACCGG
>Ga0209062_1006472_pt1 | contig 10686 bp, 9 predicted proteins | sample Coa_R2_2_FD_187158 | JGI IMG/M metagenome (GOLD analysis project Ga0209062, IMG submission 187158) | Surface soil microbial communities from Centralia Pennsylvania, which are recovering from an underground coalmine fire - Coalmine... | ecosystem: Environmental > Terrestrial > Soil > Unclassified ...
GCGCGATTCAATGGGGCGGCGATTTTGGGAATACAGACGAGACTCTGCTGACAGAGGATTTCGACCGGCCGGTGATTGTCGATCGCTTTCCTTCTCAGATCAAGGCCTTCTATTTTCAACCTGACCCACAACGGCCCGATCTGGCGCTGGGGGTGGATATTATCGCGCCGGAAGGCTATGGAGAGATCGTGGGGGGTGGTCAGCGCATACACGATTTGGGCTTATTGGAGGAGCGTCTGCGCGAACATAACCTGCCACGGGAGGCGTTTGAATGGTATCTCGATCTGCGGCGTTATGGAACTGTGCCGCATAGCGGGTTCGGGATGGGGGTGGAGCGCTTCGTGGCCTGGATGTGCGGCCTGGAGCATGTGCGGGAGACCATTCCGTATCCGAGGATGCTGTACCGGACGCGGCCTTAGGCCTTGTGGGCGGGCATGCAGCAAGCTGCGATCGCAATTTTAGGCGTACCGCTTGATTTGGGCGCTAGCCGGCGCGGAGTGGATATGGGGCCCTCGGCGCTCCGCCTTGCGGGTCTCAACACGAAGCTGGCCTCGATCGGGTATGCGATTGAGGATCTCGGGAATGTGTCGGTAGTTCAGCAGGAGAGTACTCCGGCAGGTCCAGTGAACGCAAAGTATCTGGGGCCGATCGCCAAGACGTGTGAGAAGCTTGCGCGTCTGGTGGAGCAAGCGGTAGAGTCGAATCAATTTCCGCTGGTGTTAGGCGGCGATCATTCGATAGCGGTGGGCACGGTTTCCGGCGTGTCGGCCGCATGGCGCAGGCGGCGGCAGAATATCGGGCTGATTTGGATCGATGCGCATGCGGATATGAATACACCGGAGTCGAGTCCGAGCGGGAATGTGCATGGTATGCCGCTTGCTTGTTGCATCGGGCGCGGCCCAAGTGAGCTCACGGAGCTTTTGGGGTATGCCCCAAAAGTGGAGGGAAGGAATGTGGCCCTGGTGGGGATCCGCGATGTAGATATCCGGGAGCGCGAGATCGTACGCGGTTCCGGCGTGACGGCGTTTACGATGCGAGATATCGATGAACGGGGGCTGCGGAATGTGATGGAGCAGGCGATCCGGATCGCTTGTGAGGGCACCGCGGGATTTCATCTCTCGCTGGACATGGATGCGGTCGATCCGCACGAGGCGCCGGGCGTGGGCACTCCGGTACGGGGCGGCATGACGTATCGCGAGGCGCATCTTGCCATGGAGATGATCAGTGATTCGAGGGCCATGCTCTCGATGGAAGTGGTGGAGGTCAATCCAGTGCTTGATGAAGCCAACAAAACGGCGCTGCTGGGCGTAGAGTTGGTGATGTCGGCCATGGGGAAGAGGATTTTGTAGCTCAAGCTTGCACGGCGGAGTTGATTCCCGGTGCAGCTTCGGGACTGCAGGCAAGCGGCAGGCGCAGCATAAAGCGAGCGCCACTGGTATGACCTCTTTCAGCCCACAGGTCGCCGCCGTGATCGAGCACCGTTTGGCGCGAAAGCGCCAACCCTAAACCGAGCCCGTTCTTTTTCCCGAAGCTGGCAAAGGGTTGAAAGAGCGTCTGCCAAGCCTCCTCCGAGATGCCCGGACCGGAATCATCTACCTGAACCAGTATGTGTGAGGATGTGGCACGGGCCGAGACGGAGAGGCGGCCACCCTCTGGCATGGCTTCGAGGGCGTTATTCATGAGATTCAAGAAGACGCGTTCCAGCCGGTCGCGTTCCGCCACCGTCTCCAGATCTTCCGGTACATCCACATGGATGGTGACTGACTGCAATTCGGCGGCGCGTGCAATTGACTCCTGAGCGCCGCGCACAATATCGATCAGTTTGCAGACTTCTGTGGGTTTGGCTTTGGCTCGCGAAATGTCGAGTAACTCCTGCAGAAGCTCCTGGATTTTTCGCGAAGCGTGATAGATGTTATAGGCCAGCCGGCGTGATTGCGCGGGGGAGAGATCCGAATCGACAAGCATCTCCGCGCCGCCATAAATTGCGGCGAGCGGATTGCGGAGGTCATGGACAATGGAGCTTGATAACCGGCCGATGGTTGCAATCTGCTCCTGCCGGATCAGTTCTTCGCGTGCGTTTTGAATGGAATCGCACATGGCGTTGAATGTTTGCGCCAGGCGGCCGAGTTCATCATGGGTTTCGACAGGGACACGGTAACTGTAGTTGCGCTTAATCACTTCGCCAGCGGCGCGATCGAGCCGTTTTACGGGCTCAAGGATGCGGTTGGCAAGTAAGTAGGTCAATGTGATTCCGGCCAGGATAGCGAGCAGCCAGATGAATGCGATGTTGTGGCGCAAGCCGGCGATCATCTGTTCCGGGCCAGCGAATGAGCGGATGATATATAGCTCACCTACAGGTGCTCTCTCGAGATCGAGTAGTCGAGTCCGCAGGGCAAGATAATCCGTTCTGTTGGCGACGAGACGGCGAGCGCCACCCTGGATGGGGCGAGCCGTCTTCAGGTCGCGCGCGGTGAGACCGGGAAGCGAAGAGGCGATTACCGAGGGGCCTGAAATAAAGGCAAAGTCACTTCCATTGGTTGAGGCCTTAAGCGTGGCGGCCAATTTCCGATCTACATCAAAAGCGACCAGCAGAACGTTCAGCAGAGCCTGTCCATTTCCAGACTGCACATATACGGGCGTGAGCACGATGTAGTAAAGCTGTGAGCGCCAGGAGAGGTAACCGGAGATCTGGCTGGGGAAGCTGGGCAGGGCAATCTGCATCAAGCGTTTCATTTCTGGAAATTGCGGATAGTTTCCTCCGAGAGAAGCAATCAGCTTGCCAGTAGGATCGAGCACCAGAAAGCTAGCGTTTTCTTCGGAAATTTGCGACCAGAGCTCGCCTGCTGTATCACGAATTGTGGCGCTGTCGCCGGTCATGAATGCCGCGCGAACATCGGACATTGAGCTGATTAAGCGACTGATGGAGGCAAGACTGTGAACGCGCGCGCTCCATAAAGCTTCGTAGGCCTGCAGGCTGGTTCGAACTTCTTCTTCCAGGCCGTGTTCACTTACGCGCGCTGCGTAAGTCTGCACGACCCAGCCGGTAACGGCAAATAGAATCGTAATGGCCAGCGAAGTCGACAGCAGGATGCGCCAGAGCAGGGAGAGGGATTGGGGATGGCGGAGCTTCATTTTAGGGGCAGCGCATAGGCTGGTCGATCGTCGATCTGCGCCGGATAATCGCGGCCATACTTATTTTTATGTGCTACGGGCAGGTATCCGGTTTCTGAGATCGTCACTGGGGCGAGAGCATCGGATGCCTCGGAAACCGAGATGATACGGGTCAACTTCTCAAGAGTCTCGGGAGTGGCGCGCTCATGAAAGAAATGCAGTTCATACGAACCGGGTGGCACATTGGGGATGGAAAACCTCCCGGTAAGATCGGTCTGGCTGAAAAAGGGGGAATCGAGCACGACGATGATGGCGGACATGGAGGGATGGATATTGCAGAAGATGTGCACGATGCCTGTGCGCTCAAAGCGAACGGCGCGCGAGGAGCCGGGGGGATATAAGCCGATGTCGAAGATTTCTCCGTCGAAATTGGAAAAAGCGTTATGAAAGATGAGATCTTCATTCGGGAAATCCACGGTGGTTCCGACGGTGATGGCTAAGATATGCGGTGAGAATTTCTTATTCCTCTGCAGCATTTGAACGCGCTTTTTCACCGGGTAAACCGGTGCATCATCCAGGGCTTGCAGCCACACGACTACGCCTGAGTAATTTTTCTGCTTTTTCACCAGGGAACTGCTCGAATCCGTCAGCTCGATTCTGCCTGTCACAGTGGCGCAGAGGGCTGGAGACGACAGCAAAAGAGCCATGGCTGCCAACGAAGCCTTAGAACAGATAGCCGAAAGCGAGATCATAATGGTTCGACACTTCCCGAACGCCGGAGGGGGTGCGGGTCCTCATTTGAAGGCCCTCTAGGCCGATGACGACGTTTGGCCCGAGATGATAGATGAGATTGGATGCGTATGTCAAGTTTCGTGCTATCTGGTAGTTCAGCATCTTACCGGGCTCATCATCTTCGAGTCCTGCAAAGAGATTTAGCGTGAGCCGTTTTGTGAGCGCGGTGGAGAACTGGCTCCAGCCGCCCTGTGCACGGATGGCGTAGACTTCTCCATCGGGCAAGATGGCGAATCCGTTGCCGAGCGAGCCGAGACCGGCGATATTTTGTCCATGAAAATAGGTTCCGGTGAACTGAAATTTTGCGTTGGGTGCAAACAGCCAGTCAAGGGAGGCGATTTGCGAGCCAACGGACGTTCCTGCTACGTGGGTGCTGGAAAGGTGGAAGCCTGGCGCGAATTCGATTCTGCCGTCGTCGCCTAACTTATGCCAAAGAGCAAAGCGGCCTTCGAGAGCGGGCCGAGCTGCTGCGAGCGAGTTCGCATAGCGCTGCGGCACGGTTGCGAATTCGTCGGCTGTTTGCAGGACCGCGATCTGGCCGATTAGGCCAGCGTCTTCTCCCAGATGCAGACGTTCCTCATAGCGGGCCTGAGGGAGCCAGCGCCAAAGATTTCCTGCTCCTGCGAGCGGAGGAATGCCGACCTCAGCGAGCGAATCTGGTGCATATGGCGAGATGAGCGGTTTGTCCTGACCGACCGTAAAGCTTCGATTCGGCCAATCGAGTGAGAGATACGCGCGGCGAATGCGCAGCCAGCTTACACCGGGTGCGGAGGAGCCTGCCCAAAAGTCCATCATGAGGGAGCCGTTGACCCTGCCAGAGCCGGGCAGAGAGGGTCCCTGAAAGTCGAGGCCGAGAAGCGACTGGCGAACGGTTGCGCCGGACTGACTGGGTCCGGAGAGCAGGCCGTAGTTGCTGGTGCTGGGGGTTAGCGTTACGTTTGCACTGTTCAGAAAAGCGTTGAACAGCAACATGCCGTTGAGAGAGATAGGAAATTTTTGAGAAGCTTCGACTTTGGTTTGAGCCTGCTCTGCGATGCGCCGCTCGGCGACAGTGACTCGCTCATCGAGAGAGGGTTTTGGGGATTGCGGGCTTGCCTCCGGCGACGGCTGCGCCGGGGACGCAGCAGGGCGCTGGGGGAGATTCAACTGCTGCTTGAGAGCATGCAGCTCTTCTATTAGTTGATGATTTTCCCGCTCGAGAGTATCCAATCGCTGCAAGATCTGGAGCATGAGCGCGTGCGAATCAGTTTGATCCTGAGCAGCCAGATGAATGAGGAGGACGGCAGATAGAAGCACGATTCTACGAAGCATTGAGCAGAACCTTCAGCTTGTGGCGTATTTCAGCAGGCGAATAGGGTTTTGAGAAGAACGCATCGGCCCCCAGGTTGCGCAACTTTTCCGGAGTATCTGGCTGGCCATCGCCGCTTACGACCAGAATCGGGAGATGTGAGTAGCGCCAGTGGGCACGTAGTGTCTTGATGAGTTCAAAGCCATCTACATATGGCAGGTGCAAGTCGGTTATGATAGCGGCTACCTCAACGGATTCCCGGTTGAGGAAATTGAGCGCTTCCCGCCCATTTGCAACCGCAATTACGTTCATGCCATCCAAGGTTGCGAGTGCGATCTCGAGAGCTGCAATTTCTTCGCAGTCTTCTACAATCAGGACGGTGCGCGGCATATCGACCACCGCTAGGGGAGGAAGCGATAGCCGACGCCGTGGACGGTAAGGAAATGGCGTGGTAGCGCTGGATCGGGCTCGAGTTTCTGGCGCAAACGAACTACGTGTGCGTCTACCGTACGAGTATTGGGGTAAGATTCATAACCCCAAACCGAGTTCAAGATCAGATCGCGGGTTAGCACGCGGTCGGAATTATGGAGGAAGAACGCCAAGAGGTTGTATTCGGCGGGGGTAAATTTCACTTCCGTTCCGTGGCGGATTACGGTTCTGCGGTCGAAGTCGACTTCAACGTCGCCGAACTTAATTACTCTTGTCTCCGGAGTGCTGCGGCGTAAGAGGGCGCGAATGCGCGCGAGCAATTCGCGCGTACCAAAAGGTTTAACGATGTAGTCATCCGCTCCGATCTCGAGTAACAAAACTTTATCTACTTCGTCGCCGATCGCGCTCAGCACGATAATGGGCGTTTGCACCCGATCTGCGCGAAGCTGCTTGCACAGTTCGACCCCGCTCATTTCGGGCAATCTGAGATCCACGAGCAGTAATTGCGGCTTGAGCATGATCGCCTTTTCTAAGCCGCTCTTCCCATCGGAGGCGAAGATGGGCGCAAAATTCTCGCGCTCTAGCAGAATGCCAATGGTTTCGCGCAAGCTCTCATCATCGTCGATGACGAGGATTTTCTGCATGGTGCTAGACATTCTATCGCCAATCGGATAGCGGGAGTAGAGTGAAGGTTTACCGGGCAGTAGATTTTACGAAAGTTTTACAGAATTGCGATCTGCCAAGGAGACACAATTTCCGGCGCCTTTGGGGGAACTGGCGTTTGTTTCTGGTCGGGCCAGTTTACAACACTTTTACACAACTCCGACACCCGCAAAGGCGTGGCTCCCCTAGTCTTGAAATGTAAGCAGCGTGGGCTTTCAACTCGTCACCATCCCGGACGCCGCCGTCAAACGTGCAGATAGGCTCGAAAGTTCGCTCTTTTGGCAGGTGATTGGCATGGGGGAGCGAATAGCGGCGGGGATTTTGCTGGCAATCACATGGCCTCTGATGCTGGTTGTCAGCAGCGTGATTTGGGTGCTGTCACGCCGGTCTCCCTTTGTGGCACACCGGCGAATTGGCCACAGAGGGAAACCGATCTGGGTGATCAAGCTCCGGACGATGTGGGAGGACAAAGAAACTGCGGTGCCCCGTTTCCAGCTTCTCGAAAGGCTTGAAGATGCTGGCGTAGACGCGATCTCTCAGCTTCCCGTCACTCGTAAGTTGCCGACCGATCCTCGCGTCACAAGCCGGCTGGCGCGAATCTGCCGTAAATATTCCATTGATGAGCTGCCACAACTTTGGCAGGTGGTAAGTGGTGATCTGGCCTTGATCGGGCCGCGTCCCCTGACGGCAGAAGAAATTGAAACTTATTACCGTGAAACCGCGGCCCATCTTCTCAGCGTAAAGCCTGGACTTAGCGGATTATGGCAAGTGAAGGGGCGAAGCCGGCTTACCTACAAGCAGCGATGCAGGCTTGATCTTTTTATGATTCGCAAATGGTCGCCCGGCCTGTATGCGCGCATTCTGGCGGCCACAATTCCAGGTGTTGTGATGGGCCGGAATGCGTGGTAGACAAGTATGCGCTGCGCGATTGTTCACTACTGGCTGCTGGGCATGCGCGGCGGCGAAAAAGTGGTAGAGGCCCTATGTCGGATTCTCCCCGATGCGGATATCTACACGTTGTTTTATGAGCCGGAACTAGTGTCGCCGGTGATTCGATCGCACCGCATCTGTGCCTCGTTCCTGAATCCTCTGCGCCGGTATTATCGATCCCTGCTTCCTGTAATGCCAGTAGCACTGGAATACTTTGACTTACGAGACTATGAGTTAGTGATCAGCAGTGAATCTGGTCCGGCTAAGGGCGTTATAACAGCGTCGAACACACGTCACATTTGTTACTGCCATTCACCGATGCGGTATCTGTGGGATTTATATTCGGCCTATCTTCACGACTGGGTGCGATCGAACTTCAAGCGATATGCGATGGCTCTCGCGACGAACTATTTGCGGCTGTGGGATTACGCGTCTGCAGCCCGGGTCGATGAATTTATCGCCAATAGCCGGAATGTGCAGAAACGCATCTGGAAGGCATACCGGCGCATGTCGAGAGTGATTTATCCTCCAGTTGCAGTGGATTCGTTCTACACACTGCCGTCTGAGGATTATTACTTAGTGGTTTCTGAGCTTGTTTCCTACAAGCGTGTGGCCGATGCGGTAGGCTGCTTCACTGAGCTGAGACGAAAGCTGAAGATTGTCGGGGACGGACCGGAGTACGCCAAACTAAGACGAATTGCCGGACCCTCGATTGAGTTCCTGGGACGGGTTTCAGATACTGAGCTGCGCGAGCTTTACGCGCGCTGCCGCGCAGTGGTTATGCCCGGAGAAGAGGATTTCGGGATAGTCCCTGTAGAAGCCATGGCCAGCGGGAAACCTGTGATCGCGGCGGCGCGAGGCGGCGTTCTCGAGAGCGTTCCTGAGTACGATCCGCGTGCTGGGTTTCTTTATGAGCCTTTCGGAGTGGAGGCGTTGAAATCTGCCGTGGAGCGGTTCGAGAGGGAAGAAACGTCACTCTCCTCGAGTGCGATTCGGGCCGTAGCGTTACGTTTCTCGGAGCAAAGATTCCGAGAAGAAATGACCGGGCTCCTGCTGACAAACGGCCAAGAAGATGCAGCAACACAGCATGAATATTCTCTGCATTGACCAATTTTCAGACTTAGGAGGTGGCCAGCGTAGCCTTTTGGATCTTCTGCCGGCATTCCTTGCGCGTGGATGGCAGCCTGGTTTGGCGGTTCCGTCAGAAGGACCGCTTTGCGATCGAGTTCAGAGGCTAGGTTGTTCCACGAATCTGCTGCGGTGCCATCCATACCGGAATGGACACAAACCGGCGTCCCAGATTCTGATCTATTTCACCGATTTTGCGCGACTCAGCCAGCAGGTTAGTGAGTTACTCCGCGCGCATAGAACCCGTCTCGTTTACGTGAACGGCGCCCGACTCCTGCCTCCCGTGGCATGGGCGGCTCGGAGAGCAGGTGTTCCGCTGGTATTTCACTGCCACAGCCGGCTATTGCAACGTTCGGCCGTGGTTGCGGCCGGAAACGCACTGCGGCTAGCACACGGTGAGATGATCGCGTGCTGTTCCTATGTCGCCGAACCATTTAAGGCTTACGCGACGAGTTATCGGGTTATTTATAACGGTGTGGCGCTCGGTCCGTATCGCCGCGGCAAGGCAGTCCGCAGCCTGCGACATATTGGCGTGATTGGGCGGATCGAGGAAGAAAAGGGACAGCTCGAATTTGTGCGCGCCGCCAAGATCGTTCTGGAGCACTTCCCTGATTCCCGGTTTTCGATCGTGGGCGCGCCGTTATTTTCAGCAGGCGATTATTATCACAGGGTTGTTGCTGCTAGCCGCGGTTTGGCGGTGGCATTCGAAGGTTGGCAAGATGACATCGGCTGCGTGCTTTCGCATCTGGAGTTACTCGTAGTTCCTTCTACCGGCTGCGAGGCGACGACCCGAGTGATTCCGGAAGCATATGCAGCAGGCGTCCCAGTGATCGCCTATCCGTCCGGAGGAATTCCGGAGATTGTCAAAGATGGTGACACTGGCTTTCTTGCGCGAGAGAGTACGGTGGCCGCACTTGCCGAACGAATCATGGATGTCATGCGGCTGCCATTGAGTGAGATCAGGAAGGTTGTCCAGCGGGCCAAAAAATTGTGGGAGCAAGCCTTTACTCTGGAACGTTACCAGGAACAGGTGTGTCGTGTTCTCGAAGAGGCGGCGGCGCGCGGCGCTGTTCGGCGGCCGCCGCTACCGAGCGGAGTGCAGCGGCGTAAACAGTTGCCAGAACTCCAATATGAACCCATAGATAAGGCCGCAGCAGATTCTGATTGAATTGGAGAACGGCCCAGGCGAACACCAATGAACGCACTAAAGCCCGCAGTGTGCTGGCATAAAAGGGATGAACGAGGTTTGTGAGTGTTAGCGGTTTTCGGACGGTAACAATCAGAAATGCGATAAAAGGAATCATTCCTAGTATGCCGCTTGCGGCCAGTGCTTCCGCAAAGACATTCATACCTTCAAACTCCTTTGAGTCTTCAAAGGTTCGGATGGTCTGACCGTGCACGGAGGCGATTGCTGCCGAGACGCCACCCAGGCTCTGCCCCATCACGGGATGTTCGATAAAAACGGCAAGTGTGTCTTCGAACGCGTTTTCGCGCTGTAGCACCGAATGGGCTGCGCTGTCGGAGATTCCGGTGCCGTTTAAGAGCAACAGGGCAGTATCAGGGTTTTCTTCCAAGAATCGGAAAGAGAGAACGGAAAGGACCGCCAGAGCTCCTATGGCCAGTAGCGCGCGGCACAGATGGTGGAATTCTGCCCGCGAAATGGATTTATTGAGCAAATAGCGGCTGGAGCGGATGCAGACTCCGAAGTTGGTTATCAGAATGTCGAGAATCAGAAAGAAGATGCCGATCCGGCTGGATGAGACCAGAATTCCCACGGCCGTTGAGAAATATAGCACTGTGGTTGCCCGGCGCGGCAAGAGTGTCGACTGTTTGCGTCGCAGAGAGCCGATAAAGATGAATCCAATGATGAGATAAGTTGCAAAGTAAGATGGTTCATAACTAAATCCACTTACTCTTGCAAATCGATTGGGAATCCACCATTGAGTGATGAAGGGCGCTTGGTATCCAAGGAGCGGTAAGGTAAATTGAATTATCCCAAAAGCCGCGATTACGCCAAATGAACAGGCGTAGCCTTGCAGCAGAATTTTAAGCGTTCCGAAATTGTCGCTGAAGAGCTGGACGAAGGAACAGATCATGGCAATATTCAGGAGCAGCCATAAGCAATAACCAGCACTCTTGGGCCAAAATGCGGAAACAGGAATAAAGATGGCTTGGAAAGCGAGCCAGATTAAGAGAAAGGATGCACCGAGTACGGGGAGAAGACCTCTGAGCTTCACGCGGAGCGCCGCAAGTAAGGCCAGGATAGGTACTAACAGTTGGCAAAAGCGGTAATTGCCACCAGCGGTAAGCACGAGAAATGTATCGAACGAGCTTGTCAGCATCAC
>Ga0209062_1006479_pt1 | contig 10673 bp, 5 predicted proteins | sample Coa_R2_2_FD_187158 | JGI IMG/M metagenome (GOLD analysis project Ga0209062, IMG submission 187158) | Surface soil microbial communities from Centralia Pennsylvania, which are recovering from an underground coalmine fire - Coalmine... | ecosystem: Environmental > Terrestrial > Soil > Unclassified ...
AGGAGCAGGTCTGGGAGGCGATGCAGCACTCGTACGACCAGGATCCCTACCAGATCCGCCGCATGCTGACGGAACGCGCAGTCCGCGCCTGCGACAAGCGCGTGCGCTTCGTCGGCGTCGACGCCTACGAGGCGGCGGGCGGTGTCGTCCTGCGCGACCTGTTCGAGCAGGATCACGGCGGTTGGCTGGAGGACGTCGGCCTGCTCGACGGCCTGGTCGCCGAGAAGCTGAAGGCCGACGCCCAGGCTATCGCGAGCGAGGGCTGGAAGTGGATCGACGTCGCCGTCGACTTCCCCTACGGCCACACCCACCGAATGCGCAAGCTGAAGGGCGTGCCAACCGACCTCACCGCTGACGAGCTGGCCACCATCGACGCCCTGAATGCCGAACACGCCCGGCTCGAGGCCGAATACCACGACGCTGACGAACTGCCGGACGACGTAGACCAGCGGCTGGGCGAGATCGAGACGGAGCTGACCGCTTTCTACCACCGGCCAGTGACCTACGATCCCGCCGAGATCGCACGAGCCGGTGCCTTCATCGGCATCGACAGCGAGGGCCGACTTTCGGTCGATCGCGGCTACGTTCGGCCTGAGGACGAGCATCGGAGGGACGCCGATGAGCAGGAAACGGAACATGCAAACTCCGGCACGTCATCTACGCAATTGCCCTGCACGACGGTCGATCAGGGCACGGTGATCACCTTTGGAGACCAGTCAGACGTCGAAGCCGAGGATGACGACGCCACCCGGCCGTTGCCGGAGCGGCTCTTGATGGAGCTGACGGCACACCGCACGCTCGCCCTGCGCAACGCCGTTGCCAACAACTCGCATGTCGCCATGACGGCGCTGCTGCACAAGCTGTGCCTGGACGCCTTCCAGCACAGCCTGTCTCCTGCCTGTCTCGAGGCGTCGGTCGGCCATGTCTTCTTCGCCGTTCAGGCGTCCGACCTCCGGGACACCGCGGCGGCGAAGGCTGTGGCCGAGCGGCACGAAGCATGGAAGGCCGAGCTGCCGACAGAAGAGGATGTCCTCTGGGACTGGCTCGCAGCCCTCGACGACGACCGGCAAACTCAACTTCTGGCCCATTGCGTGTCGTTCGGCGTCAACGCTCTCTACGAGCGGGCTGGCCGCTATGGTGCGGGTCCCAGCGAGCACGGCTTGCGCTGTCGCCTAGCCCAGGCCGACAGGCTGGCTGCGGCCGTCGGCCTCGACATGGTGGCGGCCGGCTGGCGACCGACCGTCGAGAACTACCTCGGCCGCGTGACCAAGTCCCGCATCCTCGAAGCGGTGCGCGAGGCGAGGGGCGAGCAGGCGGCCGGGCTCATCGATCATCTGAAGAAAGCCGACATGGCGAAGGAGGCCGAACGCCTGCTCGATGGCACCGGCTGGCTGCCCGAGCCGCTGCGCATCGCCATCGTCGCGCCAGAGGCCGATGAGCCGTCCGCACAAGGCGAGGCGTTGCCAGAGTTCCTGACCAGCGACGACGCCACGGCCGATGCATCGGCGGAGCGACCTCAGCAAGCGGCCGAATAACGATCACACCGGGCGGCGTCCACCGTCCCTGGTTATTCGACAATCCATACTTTGGCGCCCGGCCGTGTGCCGGGCGCCTTGGCTTGAGGGCAGTGACTGCCGCCACGAGAGGGAGAGGCCTGCCGGGACGGGAGTGAGCCGGTTCGTCGAGAGAGAGCGCCGACCGGCTTGTCCGTTCCCGGCTCTCCCGAGGTCTTCCCCATGACTGCTGTCGTCACCACAGCGGCCGCTTGCGCGGCTGCATCCGCTCAAGTCGCCCCTGCGCTCGATCCCGCCAAGTGCGTCGCTGAGGCGGCGCAGCGTCCTCGTCCCGGTCGCCAACGTGGCCCGCGCATCGACGCCGGCGTGCAGCGCGCCGCCATGGAAGTCGCTTATCGTCACAGCGATATGGAAGGCGGGCGCGACCCTTCATCCAGGACAGAATCCACACCAGCGCAGGCGCGTGTCCGCGGTTGCCAAAGTTGTGTCCAGGACGGCAGCGCTGTTGCCCTGCCGACGGAAGAGATCGCAGACCAGGACCTGCTCGCGGGATTGCTGGCTTCGTCGCAAGGTACGGCGTGCGCATCTGCCCTCTTGCAGCACTTTCCCAGCATCGGGCATGTGATCTCGGCCGACGCGTCACAGCTTCGCGCATTCGGCTTGAGCGGACGTGACATCGCCGTCTTGCGCCTTGTCCACGAAATCGCTTGCCGCATGACCAGAGCCGAAGTGCGCAGCCGTCCCGTCATCGGCAATTGGCCGGCGCTGATCGCCTACTTGCAGACGGCAATGGCGTACCAGCAGATCGAGCAATTTCGAATCCTGTTTCTGGATCGCAAGAACACTCTCATCGCCGACGAGGTGCAGCAGCGCGGCACGGTCAATCATACGCCCGTTTATCCGCGGGAGGTGGTGAAGCGTGCCTTGATGCTCAACGCCTCCGCGCTCATCGTTGCGCACAACCACCCCAGCGGCGATCCCAAGCCGTCCCGGGAAGACATCGAGACGACGCGTCAATTGAAGGCAGCGGCCGATGCTCTCGAGATTGAATTGCACGACCACGTCGTGATCGGTCACGGCAAGCACGCGTCGTTCAAGTCTCTTGGATTGCTTTGATGAAGGCCCGCGTGATTTCGGGCGGCCCGGCCGCTATGGTGCGGCTCTCAGCGACCGCGGCTTGCGCTGTCGCCTGTCTCAAGCCGATAGGCTGGCTGGGGTAGTGTGAGAATATCCTGTGAGGTTGTTGGCTATCCGCCCCCCGGAAATCAAAAATGACGGGTACTGAACTATCAAGCCACATCGCAGGAAAGCACTCGTCAGGGAATGCGAGGAGGAAGTATCCCTGGATAGGCGTGCGCCTGAGATGATCCTTTCCCATATTAAACCGTGGATAGTCTCGTTGTAGGCGGGTGCCATCGACAACCCACACCATATTTCCGTAGAAGCGCTCGCGTTTAGTGCGTTCTTGCGGGTCGAGATGCGAATGCTGAAACTCAATCACAAGGCCATGAGGGGTGCGAAAATCAGCGATGTGCTTTTCCCCGGATTGCCCATCGTGCTGGATAAATTCTTGGCATTCGGCCGGAAAGTTGTTTTTCCACGCGCGGTGCCATTCGGTTTCCTTTTCGGCCCACGCATCACAATCCCGGATTCCCCGGTGCGCCCAGTGGGCGACTCTGTGCGTGCCGCATTTGGCAATAACTTCGCCATTACAACGGCGACACATCCCCCTCCCTCCGGGATAGGCTTCAACACGTTGATCGCCTGCAAGTGCATATCTCATGTCGCAAGACCCCATCCGGGAAACGAAGAAATAGGTTGAGCTTATCTACATCGTGCACGCGGGCAACATGATTCAGTGAATGCAACATCATCAATCGTCATAGTCGCGATGGTGATGATGATGATTCAAGTGATCGTGGTGATCGTGATCGCGGTACGAGCTGTGATGATGGTGGTGATGATGCGGACAACTTTGATGGTGATGGTGATTATGGGGGGCATTCGCCTCGCACGTCGGCAATGGGTCTTGGCTGTGTGAAAACACTTGGATGCGTTGTCCGGGCGCAAGTTTGATTCGCGCAGAAGTTCATTCGTGCATGAATGATTCGTAAAAGGACTGACTTGGCCTTCGTTTGTTGCGTGACAATCGCTGCCTCCGGCGTTTTCACACAGCCAGGGCCAAAGGGCGACATCTCGGGTTTGTCGCTGCATGTCCGCTTTACCCGAAAGCGGACACACCCAGACCTATGAGTACATGCCCTATTCCGAGGCGTGCGGCGAGGTGGCCCTGGCCGTCTTGGCCGTTCGGATCGATCTCACCCTTCATGCCCGGCTTTGTGCCGGGCACTTTTTGTTTAGGAGTGGTGATCGCGTCGTGATGAGAGGGAGAGGCCTGCCGGGACGGGAGTGAGCCGGTCGGGTCGAAGAGAGAGCGCCCATCGGCTCGCCCCGTTCTGGCTCTCCCGAGGCCTCCTCCATGACGACTCCCATCCGCGCGGCCAGCCCGGCAGCCGCTTCGAGCACGCGTGCGCCCAACACCGCTGCCCAGCTTCTCGGCGCCGCCGAGCATCTCCTGAATGATCTTACTCGTGGCCGGCGCATCGACGCCGCGGCCCTGCGGGCTGCAATGGAATTGGCCTTCGGCGGCTCCGATGCTGAAGGCTTGTGGGACTGGAAGGCCGCTTACGATGCCTGCGAAGCGGCGACGGTGCTCTTCCTGCGCCGCTTCGGTCCGGCGATGCGAGCGCGCGGGGCGTCGCCGGCGGCACAGCTCGCCATGCTGGACAAGATCGCGGCCCTCCTACCCAGCCATACCCGCCGCTCGCAGGAGAGCCAATCCCTTCAGCAGTTCTCCACGCCGGTCGCGCTCGGCCTTGCGACCAGCGCCGCTGCTGCCATCACGCCGGCCGACCATGTCTTGGAGCCGTCGGCCGGCACGGGCCTGCTCGCAATCTTTGCTGAGCTGGCGGGCGCCAGGCTTGCTCTGAACGAGCTTGCCGGCACGCGCGCGGGCCTGCTCGATCTCCTCTTCCCGGCGGTTCCCGTCACCCGCTTCGACGCGGAGCACATTCACGACCATCTTGATGCCGGCGTGCAGCCGAGCGTCGTGCTGATGAACCCGCCGTTCTCGGCCGGCGCGCACGTCGACGGCCGCGTCGCCGATGCGGCACTCCGTCATCTTCGCTCGGCGCTGGCGCGCCTTTGTGAGGGTGGGCGCCTGGTCGCCATCACCGGCGCCAATCTGTCCCCTGACCATCCCGCCTGGCGCGACGCCTTCGTGCGCCTGCAGGAACGCGCCCGCCTCGTCTTCACGGCGGCATGCGGCGCCGCTGTCTACGCGCGGCACGGCACGACCATGCCGACGCGCCTCATCGTCATCGACAAGCGGCCCGCTGACGATCCGAAGCGCTTCCCGGATTCGTCCGGCATGGCGAAGGATGCAACGACCCTGCTGGCCTGGGTGCTCGCCTCGGTGCCGGCCCGCCTGCCTGTCAACGGCGTTGTCACGCCGCTGCCCGGGTCCCGGATTGTGCCGCCACGCATCGCCCACGCGGTTGCCCCGCGCTCGGTCTCATTGGCCGTCGCCGACACCGCGTTCGAGGAGGTCGCCTACGAGGCCACCGATTGGCGGCCGGCCGAGACCGGCCGACTTACGGAGTCGCTTTATGAAGGCTACGCGATGCAATCGATCCGGATTGCCGGTGCTCAGTCGCATCCGACGCCGCTGGTGCAGTCGGCCGCCATGGCGTCCGTTGCTCCCCCTGAGCCCTCCTACCGGCCACGGCTGGCACCCGGTCTTGTGGCCAAGGGCGTGCTGTCCGACGCCCAGCTCGAGACCGTGGTCTATGCCGGCGAGGCCCATGCGGGCTTGCTTGCCGGCGCCTGGACGGTGGACGAGACCTTCGACACGCTCTCGGCCGCGCCCGAGGATGCCGAGCATGCGGTCCGCTTCCGCCGCGGCTTCTTCCTGGGCGACGGCACCGGCTGCGGCAAGGGCCGCCAAGTCGCTGCCATTATCCTCGACCATTGCCTGCGCGGTCGACGCCGGGCGCTCTGGATCTCCAAGTCCGATGCCCTGATCGAGGACGCCCGGCGCGATTGGTCGGCGCTCGGCCAGGAGCGCCTGCTCGTCCAGCCCCTTTCGCGTTTCCGTCCCGGCACGCCCATCCGGCTGCACGAGGGCATCCTGTTTGTGACCTATGCGACGCTGCGTTCGGCCGAACGTGACGGCAAGCTTTCGCGCCTGGACCAGATCCTCGACTGGTTGGGCCGGGACTTCGATGGCGTCGTCGTGTTCGACGAGGCGCACGCGATGGCGAATGCGGCCGGCGACAGGGGCGAGCGCGGCGAGCAGGCGCCGTCCCAGCAGGGTCGCGCCGGCCTGCGCCTGCAGCACGCGCTGCCCGACGCCCGCGTGCTTTACGTGTCGGCGACCGGCGCTACCACGGTGCGCAACCTCGCCTACGCCCAGCGCCTCGGCCTGTGGGGTGGCGACGACTTCCCGTTCGCCACGCGTGCGGAGTTCGTCGAGGCGATCGAGGCGGGCGGGGTCGCGGCGATGGAGGTCCTGGCCCGCGACCTCAAGAGCCTCGGCCTCTACGCCGCCCGGTCGCTCAGCTATGCCGGCATCGAGTACGAGCTCCTGGAGCACGCGCTGAGCGACGAGCAGCGGCGCGTCTACGACGCCTATGCCGGTGCCTTCGAGATCATCCACAACAACCTCAATGCCGCGCTCGAGGCGGCCAACATCACGGGCGCCGGCGAGGGCGGGTCCCGCACGCTGAACGCGCCGGCCAAGTCGGCGGCGCGCTCGGCTTTCGAAGCGGCCAAGCAGCGCTTCTTCGGCCATCTGCTCACCAGCATGAAAACCCCGACCCTGGTGCGCTCGATCGAGCGCGATCTCGCCCAGGGCCACGCGGCTGTCGCCCAGATCGTGTCGACCGGCGAAGCGCTGATGGAGCGGCGGCTGGCCGAGATCCCAACCTCGGAGTGGAACGACATCGCTGTCGACATCACGCCGCGCGAGTACGTGCTCGACTATCTCGCCCATTCGTTCCCAACGCAGCTCTTCGAGGAGTACACCGATGACGAGGGCAATCTTCTATCGCGGCCGGTGTTCCGCGACGGGCAGCCGGTGCAGTGCCGCGAGGCGATCGAGCGGCGCGACCGGATGATCGAGAAGCTCGCGGCCTTGCCGCCGGTGCCGGGCGCGCTGGACCAGATCATGCAGCGCTTCGGCACCGAGCAGGTGGCCGAGGTCACCGGCCGCATGCGCCGCATCGTGCGCAAGGGCGAGCGGCTCGCCGTAGAGACACGGGCGCCGTCGGCCAACCTTGCCGAGGCTGCCGTGTTCCAGGACGACAAGAAGCGCATCCTGGTATTCAGCGAAGCCGGTGGGACGGGCCGCAGCTATCACGCCGATCTTTCGGCTCGCAATCAGAGGCTGCGAGTCCATTATCTCCTGGAGGCTGGCTGGAAAGCCGATGCCGCCATCCAAGGCCTCGGCCGCACCAACCGCACCGCCCAGGCGCAGCCGCCGCTGTTCCGGCCGATCGCCACCGACGTCGCCGCCGAGAAGCGGTTCCTCAGCACAATCGCGCGCCGGCTCGACACGCTGGGCGCCATCACGCGCGGCCAGCGCCAGACCGGCGGGCAGGGCCTGTTCCGGCCCGAGGACAATCTGGAGAGCCCCTATGCCCGCGCGGCGCTGCGTCAGCTCTACACGCTGGTCTATGCCGGCAAGGTCGAGGGCTGCTCGCTGCAGCGCTTCGAGGCGGCGACCGGGCTCGCGCTCACCGACCGCGACGGCTCGCTGCGCGAAGAGCTGCCCTCGACCGCACAGTTCCTCAACCGGCTGCTGGCGCTCACGATCGGCCTGCAGAACACCCTCTTCGAGGCCTTCGAGGCGCTGCTCCGGGCCAAAATCGAGGGCGCCATCGCCTCCGGCACGTATGACCGGGGCGTCGAGACGGTCGTGGCCGACTCGCTCCGCATTGTCGATCGGCGCACGATCTACAGCCATGCCGGCACGGGCGCCGAGACGGAGGTGCTCACCATCCTGCGCCGCGATCGCAACCAACCGCTCGCGCTCGACGAGGCCCTCGCCCTGGCCCGCGAACGTGGCCGCCTGCTGGTCAATACCAAGTCCCACCGTGCTGCCGTCCAGGTCTCCGCGCCGAGCGTGATGCTCGACGACGGTGCCATCGAGCGGCGAGTGCGCCTGGTGCGACCGATGGAGCGGCCGGCTCTGGCTGCCGACTCACTCGCGACGTCAGCCTGGGAGGAGGCTGACAAGGCCGCCTTCGCTGCAGCGTGGGAGGCCGAGGTCGCCGAGCTGCCGGCGTTCGCCGAGAGCCACCTCTATGTGGTGACCGGCTTGCTCCTGCCGATCTGGCGGCGCCTGCCGGAGGAGGGCTGTCGCGTCTGGCGCCTCGAGACCGATGACGGCCAGCGCGTCATCGGCCGGCAGGTCTCCGCGGCCTGGGTGGCCGACGCCGTCGGCGAGACGCCGCAGCTTTCGGCCGAAGAGGCGTGGACCGCTCTCTTCGAGCGCGGTGCGGTGCTGACGCTCGCCGAAGGCCTGGAACTTCGCCGCGCGACCATCATGAATGCCCGTCGGGTCGAGCTGTCAGGCTTCAGCGAGGGCATGCTCGACCGCCTGAAGGCGATGGGACTGATGTCGGAGATCATTGCCTGGAAGCTCCGGCTGTTCGTGCCGACCGGCGCGAACGGGCCCGCGATCCTCGAGGCCTTGCTCGAGCGGCATCCGCTGCGGCGGATCGCCGAGCGTGTGGCAGCGTGAGGAGGCGGTCATGGCCCCATTCGCCGCCGATCTGGCGCGCCGCCTCGCGCGCGACGCCGAGGCCGTGTGCCGCCACTATCTCTCCAATGGCCGTCGCCAGGGCCGCTACTGGTTGGTCGGCGATGTGCACAACATGCCGGGCCGGTCGATGTTCGTCCGGCTCAGCGGGCCAGAATCCGGTCCCGTCGCCGCCGGGCACTGGACAGATGCAGCGTCGGCCGAATATGGCGATCTGCTCGACGTCATCCGCGAGAGCTGCGGTCTCGTCGATTTCCGCGATGTCGCCGAGGAGGCACGACGGTTCCTCGGCCTGCCCAAGTCCGAACGCCGACTCGTGTCCCCAGGCGCGAAGCCAGCACCCCGTGGCTCGCCTGAATCTGCCCGACGGCTGTTCGCGATTTCACGGCCGATCGCGGGCACGCTCGCGGAGGCATACCTGCACGCGCGAGGCATCATCACCGTGCATGACGGCGGAGCCCTGCGTTTCCATCCGCGCTGCTACTATCGCCCCGACGAGCACGCCCCGACCGAGACTTGGCCGGCCATGGTCGCGTGCATCACGGATCTCGACGGCCGCATCACTGGCGTGCATCGCACCTGGCTCGACCGCTCCGGTCGCGGCAAGGCGCCGATCGACACGCCGCGTCGCGCCATGGGCGAGCTCTTGGGCAATGCCGTGCGATTCGGCATAGGCGACAACGTGCTCGCAGCCGGCGAGGGCATCGAGACCATGCTGTCGCTGCGATGCGCCCTGCCGACCATGCCCATGGCAGCCGCACTCTCGGCCAATCACCTCGCCGCCCTGCTGCTTCCTGCAACGCTCCGCCGGCTCTACATCGCGCGTGACGCCGATCCAGCCGGCGACCGCGCGGTGGCGACGCTGAGCACCCGTGCCAAGGAAGCCAGGATCGAGGCGATCACGCTCTCGCCGAGGCTCAACGACTTCAACGACGACCTGCGCGCCGTTGGCGTTGACGAACTGCGGGCAGCCTTGTTGCATCAGCTCGCGCCGCAGGACGCCCAGCATTTTTGCGATCTGATGATGGCCGGGACGGAGTGACCGGCGGGCAAGGCGGCAATCGTCGCGGTCGGCAACGATGAGGTCCTGGGCCGCAAGGAACGGCCGCGCACGGCCTTCTGGAGGGCGATCGGACGGCAGGCGGCCCGGCTCCTGCAACGGCGGCGCGCGGCTATTTTCCGCCGGCGCTGACGCGCCTTTGCATCGCGAAGCAAAATAGCCGGGCTCTGCCGTCCTCCGCTGTCGCTCCGGCCGCTCCGCTTGCGCTCCGCGGTGCAGGCCCGGTCCGCCTGCCGTCTCTCGGCGCCCACGAAGGCCGCGATGGGCGCGGCCGATCCGGCAAAGGACCTCATCATGACCACCAACGACGATCTCGAACCCGGCGACACCGCATCCCCGACCGAGCACGTCCTCAGCGAGCTGCAGCTTTACGGCTGGCGTCCCTTCGACGGTGAGCCCGACCCGCGGCCGCTGCCCGAGGGCAACGCTATCGCCGGTGCCGTCGCCGACATCTTCGACGCCCTGGTCGCGACATTGAGCGACACCCGCCTCGAGCCCGACCTCGAGGACCTGCTGTGGTCGACCGCCAACCTCTTCCACCGCGCCGTCGATCGCATCGAGCGCGGGCTCGACGACAACGAGCGGGCGCAGCACAAGAGCCAGCGCGAGCAGAACGGCTCGGAGGTGCGCTCGGTCGAGCTCGAACGGCTCACCGCCCAGGGCATCACGCTGATCGAGCGGCGCAATGCCATGGAGCTCTTCCGCGACCAGGCCGCCGAGCAGTTCGAGCGCCACACGGGCTCAGCCTGGCGGCCGCGCACCGGCTCGATGGTCAGCCGCAGCACGCTCACCGCCGCGATGATCGACAGCCGCGACTTCCTCGCCGCCCGCCGTCGCGCCGACACCGAGGTCCTGCTGCCCAAGGGCCCCAAGATCGCGCTCAGTGGCGGGCTCGACTACAACGACCATCGCTTGATCTGGACCAAGCTCGATCAGGTCCACGCCAAGCATCCGGACATGGTGCTGCTGCACGGCGGCTCGCCGAAGGGCGCCGAGCGCATCGCCGCCCGCTGGGCCGACCATCGCAAGGTGCCCCAGATCGCCTTCAAGCCCGACTGGCACAGGCACGCCAAGGCAGCACCGTTCAAGCGCAACGACGCCATGCTCGAGGTCCTGCCGGTCGGCGTCATGGTGTTCGCCGGCAGCGGCATCCAGGCGAACCTGGCTGACAAGACCAGGAAGCTCGGCATTCCCGTGTGGCAATTCGGCGAGGGCGACGCGTGAGCGTCGCCTACCACCAACCGGGTGGGACGAAGGGCCTTATCAACCACGTCCG
>Ga0209062_1006484_pt1 | contig 10666 bp, 8 predicted proteins | sample Coa_R2_2_FD_187158 | JGI IMG/M metagenome (GOLD analysis project Ga0209062, IMG submission 187158) | Surface soil microbial communities from Centralia Pennsylvania, which are recovering from an underground coalmine fire - Coalmine... | ecosystem: Environmental > Terrestrial > Soil > Unclassified ...
GTCACTGACCAACGCAGAGTAGCGGATTCACCGCTGGTGATCGTGCTCGGCTCAGCCGTAAAGTAATTAATCGTCGGTTTAGCCGGAGCAGGCGCTGCCTGCGGTGGCGGTGGTGGCGGTGGTGGTGGCGCTTTCTTATGACATCCCGCGGCTGCAGCTAGCGTCAGCACGATAGCTGGCGTTAGCAACGCTCTGCGCTTACTCATAATCTGTATAGTTTCCTCCTCACTCTTGGCTTCTAGACTTCTAAACTGCTTGCTAATGACTTCTACTTCCTACTTTTCGGCATTTACCCAGACCGGTTTTTCGTTGTACCCGATCTGCGTGAGCGGGTGTTTCCCGCTGCCGTCGGCATTCATGACCCAAATCTGTGAATCACGGCCGCGCTTGGATGAGTACACAATGTGCAGCCCGTCGGGCGCCCAACTCGGATTTTCATTGCGGCCTTCATTGGATGTTAACTGAGTAAGTTCCCCGGATACCACATCCATGACGAAAATGTTGTAATTCCCCGGATCAAACCCCTTCGTCCAGGCAAAAGCAATGTGATCGCCGTCCGGGCTCCAGGACGGATTGACAGCCTCGCCTGTTCCGGCGCTGAGCCGCCGCACATCTGTGCCCTCGAGATTCATGTGATAGATCTGGGGCAGGCCAGAGCGGCCCGACGTATCGACCAGATCGGTTCCGGTCTTGGGATTGATCTTTGCTTCCACCTCAATTGCGCCAGAGTCCGTGATGCGATGAAAGTTGCTCCCGTCGATATTGGCCATGTAAAGCTGTGCAGGCCCTCCACCGGCGGTCGAAGAGTAAATCACGTGCTTTGAATCCGGCGTGAAGGTCACAAAGGCATTCATGGAAGCGCGCTGATTATAGAAAGGCAGTTGGCGGCCGGTGTCAATCGAGATCATGCGAATAGCGGGATAGCCAGGGGCATACGTAGTGAATGCCACAATATGGCCGTCGGGGGAAGCCGAAGGAAAGGTGGATATGGATCCGTAGTGGGTCAGTTGCTTTTGATTCGTGCCATCCCAGTTCATGACCCAGATCTCTTTGGCGCCGGAGCGGTTTGAGACAAACACGATTCTCGTGCCCACCAGGCTCTTGCCGCCGAACACGGCTAGAATATCTGCGGCATAGCGATGCCCGGCATCAATCGCTCCCGCCTGATCTAAGGAAGCGGTGTAAACACGACCGAATACCTGTGCCTGTTGCAGCGTGGGGATGTGCGGATCCGTGCTATAAAACCAGCCAAAGATGACAAGCATGCCGCGATCCTCGGCGCCATAACCGAAGCCAAGATATCCGGCGGAAACCGGCGGCAGACTCCAATCGGTAAGTCGCAAACCGTTGACTGGGGTTCCGGGGACGGCTACTCCCGGGATAAGCTGGCTGGCTGTCTGCGGCACCTGAAGCGGATAGAGAGTGCGCGGAACAAAGTTGACCAAAGGCGAGCTCTGGAGGTCATTCATCACCGTGTCATTAAAGGCGCTCATCAGCGATGCGGCGCCTCCGGATGCACGGAACTCGGTTACCGCAATCAGCGGTTTGCCAGGATGTGTGATCACGCCGGTGATCTGTGGCTGCTGCTTTCCGGCAAGCCAGCCGAAACCGATCAATGTCAGAAAACAAGTAACAAAAAATCGCATTAACGTAAATTAAAGGTAAACTGCGCCGAGATGTAATTCTCGCTGACCTGAGCAGGCAGCGGTGGGAGCGGATTCGAATCGTATACAGCGCGCAAGGCGCTGTTATCGAGCGAGGGATTCCCGCTCGATTGAATCAGTTGCACGCTGCGAATACTGCCGTCCCGCATAATGTAAAAGCTCACAATCGCTGGCGACATTTGCGTCGCCCCATAAAGACCGTTCGTACGCCAATTTTGTGCAATTCGCTGGCGCACAATCTCGGCGTACCAGCCAAGCCGGGTGCCCAGCGGCGAATTCGGCCCAATGCCGACATGACCGGAGCCGCTGGGTCCTGCATACATGGGATTCGAGACCGCCGCTCCGGACTCGCTGTAGACCTGATTGGGCGGAGCCGGCTGAACGTAATGCTGCTGGTGCTCCGGGCGCTCCGCGCGCTTTTTCGGTCTGGTCTTCTCCTGCAATTCTACTAGGCTCTGGTCGGGCTGCTTGGGGGCAGCCGTTTGTTTGGCCGGAGCCGCCGGCACATTTGCCTGCGTGTCGTGAGCGACGGGGTTCGGCGGCGCTTCCTGCTGCGGAATCGGAATGCTCCGTACCGGTGAAACCGTAAAGGAAGGGCCGCCTCCCGGATTTTGCTCGCCCAGCATTTCGCGCGGGCGATTCATGGTGAACCAGTAAAAAAACAGCGCCCCCACCACGGTCAAGTGCAGCAACAAAGAGCCGATAAACGGCCCGCCCAGCGGATCTTTTTGATCGAGAATATCCATCGGCTGGGCCATCGATTTAACGTCTCCGGCGCGAGGCCGAGTCAATCGGCGCGGTCACCATCTTCACTTCAAACTTGGCTTCGCCTAGTTCGGCTACGATCTGAGCGATCGGATCCCAAGGGGTTTCCTTATCGGCGCGCACATAAACCGCGGTTGCGCCATGGAATCTCTGGCGAATGCTTTCGGCAAGCAGATTGATGTTGACCGGCTTATCGTTCAGATAAGATTCGCCGGTTTTCGTGATGCTCACTACAGGCAGTTCCTGTGCCGTCTCGCGCACCATTTTTACCTTCGGCACCTGAATGTCGAGCCCGAATTCCATCACGTTAGCTGTGATCATAAATATGATCAGCAGCACCAGCACGACGTCCACAAGTGGAACTACATTAATTTCTGATAATGCAGGGGGGCCGCTAAAGCGCCGGCCACGCCTGCCGTTTTCGCCTCCGAATGAGAAAGCCATAGCTTAGTTACAGCTTCGAAATTTGGCAGTCGCAGCACAGGAGCCTGGAACGTGCAGCCGGAGGAGCCGAGAATATTTGCTTTGCATCCTGTTATCCGCCGAAATCACGTTCCGCAAGATTTTGAAATTCGATAGCAAAATCCTCCATGCGAGTGCCGATCTCGCGAATCCGGTTGCCAAAGATGTTGTAGAAAATCGCCGCTGGAATAGCGGCGGCCAAGCCGATCGCCGTGGTAACCAGGGCTTCGGAAATTCCCGGGGCCACTGCCCGGAGACTCGCGCTGCCGGCGGTGCCCAGGCCTTCAAAGGCATCAATGATGCCCCAAACGGTTCCAAACAGCCCAATGAAGGGCGATACGGAGGCAACCGTTGCGAGCCAGTTCATGTTCATTTCGAGTTTGGTGACCTCCTCGCTGATGCCCAATTGCAGACTCCGCTCGACGGCTTCCTTATTCACCAGTGCCCCGCGCTGTTTGATCTGGCGTTCGATCTCGCCATAGCCGAAATCGAAGACGGCGACCAGGGGCGCGGCGCTAAACTGCTCGCTGGCGATGGCGACGGCCTGCAGGCTGTTGGCCTTGCGGAAGGCGCGCAGGAAGCTGCGATTGGCGCGGGTGGCCCGGCTGAATACGCTGGTTTTAGAGAAAACAATGGTCCAGGAAAACAGCGAGAAAACCACCAGAATCGCGATGACAGCTAACGGAACAGGTCGCAGGTTCTGAACAATGTCCCACAGGTTAAGATCTGCGGGAACGAGCACATACGACAATCTTGGCGTCCTCTCCTAGAGATGGGTCCCCTTTATTATAAAAAGCCGCAAACGTGAGCTCAAAACATTTTTGAAAAGATTGATTTACCTGCTCGGACAGCTCAACGGAGCCGCGGCGCTGGCAACAGCTTCAGCACCTCGGATACGGGTTTTTCTTTCCAATGCCGATTATAGTTGTCGAGTGTCATGAAGGTACTTGAATGCATACGGTCTAGATAGAGAGTGCCGTGCAGATGATCGATCTCATGCTGCAGAATGCGAGCATACCAGCCGCGAGCCTCAATCGTCCGCTGATTGGCCTTGTGATCCAGGCAGTGAACGGTGATGGATCGCGCGCGCGGCACGATAGCGGTGAAGCCTGAGACACTGAGGCAGCCTTCGAAAAACTCCGCCTCGCCCTCTTGCTGCGTAATCTTTGGATTGATGATGACATGGAACGGCACCGGCTTTCTCTCACGCTCTTTGAGGACGGCTTCGGCAACATCACGCAGGTATTCCGGCTTGTCCTCAATCACGGCCAACTGCAAGGACAGTCCCACCTGGGGCGCGGCGAGACCCACACCGGGGGCTTCATACATGGTCTCGCGCATCCACTCGATCAGGTGCTGAATTTCCTGGCTGCGAATTTGTTCTGCAGTGAGCTCCCTGGCGCGCTGCCGCAACACTGGTTCGCCGGTTTGGAAGATTTTAAGAATGGTACGCACGATGTCATTTTGACTTAGGCTCGCGCCGCGAGCCAATTTGGAAGACCCAATCTGTCATCATGCTTGCCGCGCTACTGTGCAGCGAGAACCTCGCTGTCCTTCCCCGTGATCAAGGTCTCGGGCAGGGCGCGGCGGCGCTTGCGCCGGTTCTGGAAACGGTCCAGATACAGGTAAATGACCGGCGTGATGTAGAGCGTCAGCAACTGGGACACGACCAGGCCGCCGACTACGGCGATGCCGAGCGGCCGCCTGGCTTCACCGCCTGCTCCATTGCCAAAAGCGATCGGGAGAGTGCCGAGCAAAGCCGCCATGGTCGTCATCATGATGGGCCGGAAGCGCTTGATACAACCTTCAAAGATCGCCTCTTCGGGAGATTTCCCCTCCTTGCGCTCTGCTTCAAGGGCAAAGTCGATCATCATGATCGCGTTCTTTTTCACAATGCCGATGAGCAGAATGACCCCTACGAAGGAGTAGAGGTTCAGGGTTTGCCCAAAGAGCATGAGCGTCAGCAAGGCCCCCAGACCGGCAGCCGGAAGACCGGACAGGATGGTGATGGGATGGATGAAGCTCTCGTACAGGATGCCCAGCACGAGATAAATGACCACGATCGCAATGATGAGCAAGAGGCCGAGTCCGCGCAGCGAGCTTTCAAAGGCGGCGGTTGTGCCTTGAAAACTGAAGGAGACCGTATCGGGCATGCCGATCTGGTGCGCTGCTTCCTCAATGGCTTTAGTTGCCTGGCTTAAGGCATAACCCGGCGACACATCGAATTGAAAGTTGACGGCGGGCAATTGCCCTACGTGATTGACGCTCAGCGGCGCGACGGTCTGCTTCAATTCGGCGACGGCCGAGAGTGGAACTTCGTTCCCTTGACTCGATCGAATATAAAGGTCTTTGAGCTCGGCTGGGTTCCGCTGATACTGCGGGAGGACTTCGAGCAGCACATCATATTGGTTTGCAGAAGTATCGATGGTGGCCACTTTGCGATTGCCGTAGGCATCATAGAGTGTGTTTGCGATGGCATCCGCAGTGACGCCCAGGGCGGCAGCGCGATTGCGATCGATCTGCACTTCGAGTCTCGGGCTGCTCAGCCGCAGATCGCTATAGACATTTCGGATTTCGGGCAGGGAATGCAGTTTCGCCTCGAGCACCGGCGCCCATTTATAGAGTTCTGCGGTATCGGCATCCTGAAGAGCCAGCGAATACTGGGCCATGCCTTCGTTCTGTCCCATCGGAATGAGCGGCGGTATTTGCATGAACACCAGGAGGCCGGGAATCTTCATGAACTGGGCTTCCAACTGGCCGATGACGGCGCTGGCGGGAGGGCGCTTGCCGTTTTTGAGAGCGATGAAGACGAAGCCTTGATTGGAGCTCATAAAGCCCCCGGTGCCCGAGCCCCAGGTGTCCACCCAAGGATTCTTGTCCAGAATCTGATTCACTTGCCGTTGCAGCCGGACCATTTCATCGAAGGAAACGTCTTGTGCTGCTTCCGCTACTCCTTCGGCAAATCCCTGATCCACAGTGGGCATGAAGCCTTTCGGCACGACGATGAACAGGTACACGGTGACGATGGTGAGAACGATACTGACAGCTAGCGTTGCCAGCCTATGCCGCAAGACCGCCTGGAGGGTTTTCCGGTAGGTATGGTTCAGCCACTCGAAAAAGCGTTCGGACCAGCGATAGAACGAGTTGCGCGATTCGCTTTCCGGGCGCAAGAACCGGCTGCAGAGCATCGGCGTCAGGGTGAGTGAAATCAGCCCGGAGAACAGGACCGCGACCGCTATGGTGATCGAAAATTCGCGCAGCAGGCGTCCAATGATGCCGCCCATAAAGAGCACCGGAATGAATACAGCTACCAGGGACAGCGTCATCGAGATGATGGTGAATCCGACTTCGCGCGCACCCTCGTAGGCGGCCTGCAGGCGCGGCTTGCCCATCTCCATATGCCGCACGATGTTTTCGAGCATGACGATGGCATCATCCACCACAAAGCCCACCGAGAGCGTCATGGCAAGCATGGAGAGGATGTCTACCGTGAAGCCGAGCAGCTTCATCGCGGCAAAGGTTCCTAATAAAGAGAGCGGAACCGCCAGGCTCGGGATCAAGGTTGCCGAAACATTTCGCAAGAAGAAAAAGATCACTCCGATTACGAGCAGGATGGTGATCAGCAAGGTGAGCTTCACATCGGCGATCGATTCTCGAATGTTGGTGGAAGCATCAAACGATCTGCCGATCTCCACTCCGGCGGGCATGGAGCGCTCCATGGCGGGGAGCAAGGCCTTTACCCGATCAGCGACGTCAATGGTGTTGGCGCCAGGCTGTTTCTGAATGGCTAGAACGATGCTCTGCTTGTTGTTAATCCAGAAGATCGATTTGTCGTTTTCGACGCTATTTAACACCCGCCCTAATTGATCCAGCCGTAGCGGGCTTCCATTGCGATAGGTGACGATCAATTGCGCAAACTGTCCGGCGGAGGTGAGCTGGCTTGTGGACTGAACCGTGTACGCCTTCCAGTTTCCATTGAGCGATCCTGCCGGCAGATCCAAACTGCCTTGCGCCAGCGTGCTTCGGATTTGTTCCAGGTCGGTGTGATAGGCGGCCAGCTTCTCCGGATCCGCCTGTACGCGCACGGCGTATTTTTGCGATCCATACACCTGCACGCGGGCCACGCCTTTTACCATCGAGATGCGGCGGGCCATCATGGTCTCGGCGTATTCATCGAGCTGGTAGGGCGCCATGGTCTGCGACGAGACGGCAATGAACAGGATGGGGCTCTCTGCCGGATTCACCTTTGCATAGGAGGGAGGGGAAGGCATGTTGGGCGGGAGGTTCCCCTCGGCTCGGGCGATTGCGGCCTGCACATCCTGGGCTGCGGCGTCGATATTGCGGCTCAAATCGAACTGGAGGGTGATGGAGGTGGAGCCCAGTGAGCTCGAAGAGGACATGCTGTTGAGTCCGGCTATGGTGGCGAATTCCGCTTCAAGAGGAGTGGCCACAGCGGCCGCCATGAGGTCAGGGTTGGCGCCCGGCAGTGATGCGGACACCTGTATCGTGGGATATTCGACGGCGGGCAGGTTGCTCACGGGAAGCGTGAAGTAGCTCAAGAGGCCAAAGACCAAGATGCCCGCCATTACGAGCGTGGTGGTGATCGCTCGCCGAATGAAGAGATCCGTGAAGCGCATGTTGCGTTGCTCCTTTTACGAGCTGCCTCGCGAGGAGGGTTGACCGGTCCCGCTCATTTGCGCCGGGGACTCCAGCAGGCGTACTTTCGCCCCGGGCGCCAGCCGCATTTGGCCTTGAGAAATCACAATCTCGCCGGGTCGGAGTCCTGCCGCCACCACGGACTCTTCCTGGCCTTGATGCTGGAAGGTGCGGGCGATTTGGACCGGGCGGATGCTCACCGTCTCAGTGGCCGGATTCAACACCCACACATAATTGCCTTGTGGTCCGTTCTCCACCGTATGGGACGGCACCACGACCCGGTTTTGCTGCACCTGCAATTGCAGCTCGGTATTGACAAACTCGCCGGGCCAAAGCTTGCCGTCGGGATTATCGAATTGTGCTTTGAGCTTCACAGTACCGGTGTTGGTGTCGATGGAGTTGTCGATGAAGACCAGCTTGCCGGTCACGGGCGGTTCGCCATTCCCTGCCGCCGAGACGAGTAAGGGCTGGCGTGCATTGTATTTCTGCACCTCGGGGAGCAGTTGTTCCGGCACGCCGAAGGTCACATAGATGGGCGATATTTGCGTGATGGTGACGAGCACCGCATCGTTATCTTTGACCAGATTGCCGGGGCGGAGATTGATCGCGCCGGTGCGGCCCGAGATGGGCGCCGTGATTTTGGTGTAGCTGAGTTGCAACTGTTCGGCCGCCAGTCGCGCACGATCACCGTTCAGGGATGCGACGGCGCTCTCAATCGCTGCTTTATCCGCATTCAGGGCCGCTAAGGCCGCATCGGATGTTGCAATGGCCTGCTCTTCTTGCTCTTTGGAAATGACGCCCGCCTTTGCCAGAGCCACGGCGCGGTTGGTCGCTGCCTGGGCCTGCGTCAGCGTCGCTTGATCCTTAGCGGCATTGGCTCTTGCCTGGCGCTCGAGAGCCGTGTCCTTGATAATGTCGGCCTGAATCTCGGCGATCTGCGCCAGAGTCGGGGCCGGATCGATCTCAAAGAGAAGCTGACCCTTTTGAACGGTTTGACCTGCTTGAAAATCCACGCGCAAGATCTGCCCTGCGATCTGGGATTTCACGTCCACGCTGTGGATTGCCTCGACCGTGCCCACTGCTGTGACATTCACTGGCACATTCATAGCCATTGCGGGAACCGCGCGCACAGGAGCGGCCTGCATCATCATCAACATGGCCGGGTTCCCGCCCGATTTTTTGGTGCAGGAAGCGGTCAGAAGTCCGCTCAAGATGGCGAACGTTGACAAAACGGGCAAAGAGAACGACTTCAACTGAGAAGGCAGTAGGGACACAACAAGACTCGGTTTTTTATAGCGGGGGTAAGTGCTTTGATTATCGCACATCGATGCTCGCAAATCTTAAATACGGTTCAGAAGGCTACTTGTTCCTCAAAAAATCGTTATCTTGGAGTTCATGCAGACCCGACGCTGCGGGTTATCGTTGTTGCTAGCCAGTCTGATGCTGTTGACGGCGCTCGCCCAGCCTTTTCCTCAAAATCCGGCCGCCATTGCGCGCCAGGCTTTAGATTTCCTGCTGCAGCAGAGATTCAGCGATCTGCGAGCGATGTTCGATCAGAACATGTCACAGCAGGTGACCCAGAACACGCTCGAAACCACGGTGGCGCCTCAGTTAAACAGCCTGGGAGGAGTGGCGAGCATCGGGGAACCGCTGGTGCAAGAGAACCAGGGCTACGAGGTGGTCACCTTCCCTGTGCAGTTTGAGGCTGGAAAGTTCAATGTCATCTTTTCGGTGGATGCGCAGGGCAGGATCGCGGGCATGTTTTTGCAGCCGGGGCAAAGCGCCGCCGCTGTGGCTGCGCAATGGACACGACCATCCTATTCTGATCCGAGCCGGTTTCACGAGATTCATGTGACGGTGGGCCGGGCCCCCTGGAGTTTGCCAGGATCCTTACTGATGCCGGTGGGGGCGGGGCCCTTCCCGGGGTTGGTGCTGGTGCAGGGCTCGGGCCCGCGCGATCGTGATGAGACCATCGGCCCGAACCGGCCCTTTCTCGACATAGCCGAAGGTCTGGCGTCGCGCGGCATTGCGGTGCTTCGCTATGACAAACGCACCTTCGTTTACGCGCAGCAGATGGCCGCCTTGCCTCATCTCACCGTCGAACAAGAAGTGATTGAAGATGCAATAAGCGCGGTAGCTTTGCTGCAACGCCAGCCTGGCGTCAATCCTTCACGCGTCTTTCTGCTGGGCCACAGCTTAGGCGGCTATTTGGCGCCGCGCATCGCAAAGCAAGATCCGGCGATTGCAGGCCTGATCATTATGGCTGGCAATGCGCGGCCCATTCCGCAACTAATCCTCGAGCAAAGCCAGGAGCTCGGCGCCCCTGCGCAACAGATTGAGGAACTGAAACAGCAGATCGCTCGCATCTACGCGCTTCGACCCGGTCAGGCCGATTCGGAGCGATTTTTCGGCGTTCCGGCAAGCTACTGGCTGGATCTTAAGAATTACGACCCCACCAGCGTCGCGCAGAATCTTCAGATCCCGATGTTGATCCTGCAGGGCGGCCGGGATTATCAGGTGACGCAGACGGATTACGAGTTGTGGAAGTCTGCCCTCGACGGCAAACGAAACGTGACGTTTCAGGAATACCCAGATTTGAATCATCTGTTCCTGCACGGCCAAGGCAGGAGCACACCGGCTGAATACGAGCAGCCAGGGCACGTCTCGTTTGACGTAGTGGAGGAGATCGCACGCTGGATTCAGGGGGTCAGTGCCCGGGGCGGGTCCAAGCCGGTCTCTTAACGGACGCGAGACCTCAGCCTGCCGCGAAGGTGACTTCCGGTTCGAGGCGGAGATGGTGCGCAGGGCGCGACCGTTAAAATAATTAGGAACTTTACTATTTTTCCGGAATCGAATATCCTGTGCCCGATCGTCGCGAGACTTACTATCACGAGCGGCTCACGGAATTTGGGCGGCAGTATGCAAATTTCCATCTGCTGCCCGTTGAGATCGCTCTGAATTTTCTTTATACCTATGATGTTTTTCATCAGATCGTCACGCGTTACATGTCTCGCTACGGGCTGTCTAAATCGAGTTTTAATATTTTGATGCTTCTGCGGCATGGCCCGGATGAAGGCATGCAGCTCCATGAGCTCGGCGAGCTGCTTCTTGTGAGTAAG
>Ga0209062_1006488_pt1 | contig 10653 bp, 6 predicted proteins | sample Coa_R2_2_FD_187158 | JGI IMG/M metagenome (GOLD analysis project Ga0209062, IMG submission 187158) | Surface soil microbial communities from Centralia Pennsylvania, which are recovering from an underground coalmine fire - Coalmine... | ecosystem: Environmental > Terrestrial > Soil > Unclassified ...
CGGGCTGCGTCTTTGATCGCGGGGGCAGCGCTCGCGTTCGTTCGAGAGGCGACCGCGAGCGCGAGGACGCTCCCTTCGATCGTTCGGGCAGCCGCGATGGTTCCATGAGCGGTCTCGAAAGTTCCTTGGGCGACGACCACAAACGTTTCTCCGGTCTCGATCCTCGCGAGGTCGTTCTCGAAGGGAGGATCGAGGCCGCTCACGAACGCGCGGAGGGCCTCGAAATTCACGCGAGCGGCGCTCCCTCTCGTCTTGGAGCCGACCTCGAGTCCGTGAGCGCCGACGACGATCGCGCGAGCAGCGTCCACGAGCGCATCGAAGCCGCCAAAGGACGTCCGGTCGGCTCTGAAACTCTCGCGAGAGGTCTCCGCGCTCGTCGAGGCGCTCTCGAAAGACGATTCGTCGGCTCTCGCGTTCGCATCGAGAGCGACCGCACGTCCGTGGTCGCTGCCTCAGGACCCGAGGTCAGCGACCGAACGTTCGTCGTCGCTGCCCTCGCGTTCGTCGAGGTCGCTCGCGAGCCTTTCGTCGCCGCTCGCGCGTTCCTCGAAGTCGCTCGCGAGCCTTTTGTCGTCGCCCGCGCGCGCATCGGCAGCGACCTCGTTCGTTTCGTCGTTGCCCACGGACCCGTGGTCAGTGGCCTCGCTCGCATCGAGGTTGCCCGCGTGAGTCTGGCGAGCGGCCTCGCGTCCCCGGTCCGTGTCCGCGCGTCCTTGGAGGCTGGCCGCGCGAGCTCATCCGACGTCCCCGTTCTCGCGAGCGCCACTCGCGTGTTCGTCGACGACGCTCACGGAAGTTCATCCGGCTCTCGCGCGCTCGCGACGAGCGCTCACGCACCGACGTGCCGCGTCTTCGAAGAGGGAGGGAGTGGGAGTCCGGAGGGAGTCGACTCCCTTCCACTCCCTCTTCCCTCTCGCGCGTCCGTGCTTTTGGCCCAAGTGCGCGTCGAGTCTCGACTTCTTCAGAACGTGGTCGTCCACGCCATATGGGCACGGCCACTGCAGAGCATCATCGATGGATAGTTGTGCAGCGGCCGTGCCAATCTCACGTCATCTTGCGGATTTCGACGAACTCATGTCTCCGACACGTGTTCGAGCGAAATCGTCGCTTTGGCATGGAGCGCTCTGGAGCCGTCTGGAGCGCTCCGGAGCGCTCCGGAGCGCTCCAGGAGCGCTCCGGCTCCAGCCAACGCAAGAGTGAGATCTGGCCAACCAGGCGAGGTCGCGTGACTTGCGAAATTCGCTCGTTTCTCGAGTCATTGGCATGGGCGGTGCACACTGATGGTCGAGGGGTAGGATCGCGTCGGGAAGCAACCACGTCGAGCCCGCACGACGGCAAGCTTCCGCTCGTCGCGGATCGGCGTCAAGGTCGAGGGCGGCCGCGCGCTCCTGACTTTCGGTCTCGCGATCCCGGGCGAGCGCGAGCCAGAAACGTGTGAGGTCCTCGTGCCGCTCGCCTCCCTCGAAAGGGCCATGAAGCGCTAGGTCGCCGCGCTCTGGCTGGCGCGGGCTGGATCAAGAACGACGACGGCGCCTACCCCCGACTACTACGACCCCGACCAGCACCACTGCCACGATCTTCGCCCCCGATTCGGGCGCGCACCCTCTCGGCGACGGGATCACCATTTCCGAGGAGCCAGGGAACAAGGTCCTCGCGGACCATCGTCTCGATCACTGAGGTCCGCTCAACACCGAGCGCGTGCTGAGCGCCGGCGAAGACGTCGATAACGGCAGGCCGCTGCTGCTCCGCCCGTTCCTTGCAGAACTCCTCGAACTCATCCTCGTCGTCGGGAGCGTCGGGTATTCCCTCGGGGTCGTAGCTGGACAGGACCTGCGCGCTCATGATCGCAAAGCCGATCGCGTCCGCTGAAGGATCGGCGGACCGTGGGCCATTCCGCGTATGGCTCCACCAGTATCCCGCGAGGATCCTTAGGGACTCGGGCGTCCGTGGCCCGTTCAGCCACGTCTCGATCGCCGCGATCACCTCGTTGCCCCAGGTCTGGAACGCCGGGTCGGAGCACGCGAGCAGCGCGGCCCTGCTGGTCGCGACCGACAGGCGCACGCAGACTTCCATCGACTCCTCGGGAAGGAGCGTGCTCCACTCGGCGAGGATGCCGGAGGGCGGATGCTCGTAGCACCCGAACGGCGTCATCGCATCCTTGAACGGCCCGCCCAGCTTCCCGAGACGATGGGCGAAGCCGCCGAGGGCCTGTGGCACCGCGACCCGGGCGGGCTCGTGTCCGAGATACGCCGCGAGGTGCAGGCGTTCCGGCTCAAGGTCGCCAGTGCGCGCTCGCTCGCGCAGCCAGGCGGCCTCGTCCGCTGCGGAGCCGGTTTCCCGCCACCGGCGCTCGAGCCGGCGGAGCTTCTCATCGCTCATCGAGTTGTGTTCTACGCGTGGCGGGCGGAGCGAGACAAGAGGAGGACTGGGGGTGGGCGAACCTGTGGTCGGTCCACCAGGCGATTATTGTGACGGGCGGATCCATGGCCGAGGGCACTCGCATTTACCACTCGCAGTCGGAGTCAATGGGTCCTCAGCAAGCCCAAGGAGGGACCGGACGCGGGGGCGGCCACGCGGCGCGCTCCTGTTCCTGCTCCTGTTGCTGCTCCTGCTACTGATCCTGTTGCTGCTCCTGCTCCTGTTCCTGTTCCTGCTCCTGCGGGTCACGGAGCAGGAACAGGAACGATCATCTCTCGATGAGAGTCGCCTCGAGCTCGAGCCGCTTTCCATCACGGACGACCACGACCTTGATCGCCTTGCCGACCTTCGCGCCGCGGATGGCGTAGGTGTAGTCGTAGAGATTCTTGATCTCGCGGCCGTCGAAGGACACGATCCGGTCGCCCGCCTTGAGGCCGGCCTTGTCGGCGGGGCTGCCCGGACGGGCGCCGGAGATCTTGACGCCGTCCGTGCCCTCCTCGCCCTCGGCGTAGTCGGGCACGGAGCCGAAGTAGGGACCGCGCTCGCCCGTGACGACGCCGCCCCCGGCGTGCGGGTCCTGCGCGACCTTCTCGACCGCGGGCCGCGCGGGGAGAGCGTCGACCTCGCGGACGAGCGCGAGGGCGAAGCGGACGACCCGCTCCATGCCGGGACCGTCGATCTTGTCGGCCGTGTCGGTGGGCTTGTGGTAGTCGGCGTGACTGCCGGTGAAGAGGAAGAAGACGGGAACGTCCTTGCCGTAGAAGCTCGCGTGGTCGGAGGGGCCGAAGCCGTCCTTGCTCGGAGCCACGTCGAGCGCGGCGGCGTGGGCGGCGGACTCTATGACCTTGGGCCACTCCTTCGCCGTCCCCGAGCCGCCGACGACGAGAGGCTTCCCGCCGAGACGACCGATCATGTCCATGTTGAGCATGCACTCGACACGACCGAACGAGATCGGAGGGTGCTTCACGAAGTAGTTGCTGCCGAGAAGACCCATCTCCTCGCCACCGAACGAGACGAGGAGCACCGTGTGCGCGAGCGGGTGGGACTTGAGGGCGCGCGCCAGGGCGAGGACGCCGGCCGTGCCGGAGCCGTTGTCGTCGGCGCCGGGGTGGATCGCGTGGACGCCCGGAGCGAGCGAGCCGTCGCCGCCCCAGCCGAGGTGATCCATGTGAGCGCCGATCACGATCACGTCGCGGCTCGGGCCGGTGCCGTCGATACGGGCGATCACGTTCCTCGAGGTGGCGGTCACCTTCTCGACCTCGACCTGGAGGTGCGCGGTCTTGCCGAGCGGACGCGAGCGCGGCGCGAGCTTCTCGTCGATCTCCTTGCGGAGCGCGTCGAGGTCGTGGCCCGAACGCTTCAGGATCGCGAGGAAGGGCTCGCGGGCCAGCTGAGCGACGGGAATGCCGGGGTCGCCGTAGCCGAGCTCGAGCCAGGAGTCACCCTCGGTCTTCACGAACAGGACGCCCGCCGCGCCGTGGTGCTTCGCGTTCGAGACCTTGAAGCGGAGGTCCTCGAGCATGGTCGGGTGCTCGGCGCCGAAGCTTCCGCCCTTGTCGGCGGCGGGGCCGCGCGTGAAGATGACGGCGATCTTCCCCTTGAGCTCCACGCTCAGGAAGTCGTCGTAGTCGTGCTCGCGCGACTCGACGCCGTAGCCGCAGAAGACGAGGTCGCCGTCGGTGGTGCCCGACGCCGAATAGAGGAGGGGCTGCCAGCTCTTCCCGAGCTGGAAGCCGATCTGGTGCTCCATGAGAGCGAAGTGGCACTTGCTCTCGGCGAGCTTGGCCCCGGCGAGGATCTGGAAGGGCTGCTCCCACGCGCCGTCGGGGCCGCCCGGCGAGACGCCGAGCTCCTCGTAACGGTTCCTTATGTAGAGCGCGGTCTCGCGCTCGCCGAAGGTGCCGGCGCGACGACCCTCGCGCTCGGGATCGGCGAGCCAGCGCACGTCCTGGACGAGACCGAACTCCTCGATGTGATCGGCGCCCGGGATCACCGCGGGCTTGTCGCCACCCTTGATGACGCCCGCGTGCGGCTCCTTGCCGGGCTCGTGGTCGGGGTCCTTCTTCGGGGACTCGGCCTTGGGCTCTTCCTGAGCGACGTAGTCCTCTTCCTTGGGCTCGACGAAGTCGGCGACCCAGACCTCGCTCGTCTTCCCGGCGCGCGTCGAGGTCCAGACGACCTTCTTGCCGTCGGGCGAGAACGAGGGGAGACCGTCGAAACCCTCCTGCCAGCTGAGCCGCACCTCGCGGTAGGAGCCGTCCGTCTTGAGGAGGAAGACCTGGATCTTGCCGCGCCCGTCGAGACTCGCCGCGTAGACCACACGCTTGCCATCGGGATGGGGATAGGGGCACCAGTTCATGCGCGGCGTACGCGTGAGACGACGCGTCGCCTTCGTCTTCACGTTCGTCACGTAGACGTGCATGGGAGCGCGCGGGTCGCCCGCCTTCTGGCCCCGGTAGACGACCTCCTCGTCGCCCGGCATGTAGAAGGGGCCACCCATCGCAACAGGGCCGTCTTTTTCGACGCTCGGGTCGGAGATGCGGACCTGGTTCTTGCCGTCCGCGTCCATGACGTAGATCTGGTTCGGGCCGTCGCGGCCCGAGGTGAAGCAGATGTGCTTTCCGTCGTGGCTGTAGCTGCCCTCGGCGTCGTAGCCCGCGGCGTCGGTCAGGCGCACCGGCTTCTCGGGGTGCGCGAACGAGCCCTGGAAGATGTCGAAGGAGGAGTGGTAGTTCCAGCTGTAGCCCTTCTTCTCCTCCTTGGGGGCCGTCCAGGTGCTCTCGTCGAGGTGCGTGGACGCGTAGATGAACTTGTCGGCGTCGGTCGGGTGGAAGTAGGAGCACGTCGTCATGCCCTTGCCCGTGCTCACGAGCTTCTGGTCCGAGCCGTCGGCGTTCATGACGTAGATCTGGTAGTAGGGCTGCCCGTCGCGGACCGACTGGAAGATGATCCGCTTCCCGTCGGCGGAGAAGTAGGGCTCGCCCGACTTCTCGCCCGGCGCCTTGGCGTGCGTGAGCTGGACCGGGTTCTTGAGGAAGGTCTCCTCGTGCGACTCGTCGCCGGCGAGCGCGAAGGCAGGGGCGAGGACGAGGAGGAGCGAGAGGGCGATTCTTCTCATGCGGGGCGTTTTACCATGCGCGGTTCAACGTTTGAGGCTGTCGAGCCGGGACTGGGCGTGCCGCCGGCGGAGGGCGTCGGTCGCGAGCCTCAGGGCGGTCTCGGCGTCCGCGACCGCGGCGTCGTGCTCCCCGACCATCTCGCGCGCGATCGAGCGGACGACGTAGAGCTGAGAGCCGTTCGGGTCGCCCTGGATCGCCCGCTCGATGTCGGGGAGCGCGCGGCGCGGGTCCTCCTGACGGATCGCGACGATCGCGCGGAGGCCGAGGAGCGACGGGCTCTCGGGGAGCGCGACGAGGGCGCGGTTGCACGCGTCGGTCGCGGCCACGAAGTCCTGGCGCTCGATCTCGGCGGCCGCGAGCGCGATCCAGGAGGTGATCGCGTCGGGCGCGAGCGCGAAGGCCCGCCGCGCGTCGTCGCGCGAGCCGCTTGCCCGGGCGCGCCAGACGGTCGCCCAGTAGTGGTCCGGGTCGATCGCCAGGGCGCGCGAGCAGTCCCCGACGACGCCGCCGTCGTCGTCCGAGACCTCGCGGGCGTGGCCCCGGATCGCCCAGACGAAGGGATCGTCCGGGGCGAGCGTGGTCGCGCGGTCGCACTCCTTCCTGCCGTCGGCGTCGCCGCGCCAGACGCGAGCGGCGCCGCGGAGGGCGAGGGCAAGGCCGGAGCCCGGCTCCACGGCGAGGGCGGCGCTCGCGGCATCGAGGGCGCGGCCGTAGTCCGGCCTCTCCTGGAGCGCGAGGGCGAGCGCCAGGGCGACGCGCGCCTCGGGGAGCGCGGGCGCGAGGGCGAGGGCTCGCTCGGCGTCCTCGAGGGCTCCACGCGCGTCGCCCGAGCGGGCCTTCGAGCGCGAAACCCGCGCGAGCTCGAGCGCCGGCGAGGCCGGAGGGGGCTTCGAGGGCGTCGTCGGAGGCTTCGGTGGCGGCGTCGGAGCGCGGAGGAAGAAGACACCGGCCAGGGCGAGCACGACGAGGAGGGCGGCGACGAGCGCGACGGGCCGGTGCGGGGGCGGTCCCGCGAGGGCGCGCGAGAGGGCGACGCCGTCCTCGAAGCGGTCCTCGGGCGCCGGGGCGAGGCAGCGCGCGACGACGTTCGCGACCCAGCGCGGGGCGCGCTTCCGCACGAGCGAGAGCGGCCGGTGACGGCCGTCGAGCTCGGCCTGGACGACCTCGATCCCCGTCCGTCCCGGGAAGGCGGGCTCGCCGGCGAGACCCTCGAAGATGATCGAGCCGAGCGCGAAGACGTCGGCGGCGGGCGTCGCCGACTTGGCGTCCATGAGCTGCTCGGGGGCGCAATAGCCGGGCGTGCCGCGGAAGTCGCCGGTCCGCGAGAGCGGCTCGCCGTCCTGCGAGGGACCCACGAAGTGCTTCGCGAGGCCGAGGTCGGCGACGAGGGGACGCCCCTCGTCGGTGAAGAGGACGTTCTCGGGCTTCAAGTCGCGGTGGACGATCCCGAGCGCGTGCGCCCGGCCGAGCGCGCGCGCGATCTCGCGCGCCCACGCGAGCATGTCGTCCACCGGGACGGCGCCCTGCTCCAGGCGGTCGCGGAGAGTCCCCCCGCCGACGAAGGGCATGGCGATCCAGGGGCCCTCCGGGCTCGCGCCGAAGTCGGCGAGCGGGACGAAGCCCTCCGCCTCGCCGAGGCGCTCGAGGGCGCGGCGCTCGCGCTCGAAGCGAGCGATCGCCGTGGGATCGGTCTTCCTCAGGACCTTGACCGCGAGGGCCGTCCCGTCGGGCGAGCGCGCCCGGAAGACGACGCCGCTTCCGCCGGCCCCGATCTCGCCCTCGATCTCGTAGGGGCCGACGCGCACTCAGAGCTTTCCCATGGGGACGCGGACGAGGAACTTCCCTTCGGCGTCGATCGCGCGCTCGATGAGGCCCATGAGGTCGAGCTCGGAGCGGAAGACGCCGTCCGCGAGCTCGCGGGCGGCCTCCTCGCCGAGCTTCGCGGCCGCGCGCCGCTCGAGCTCCTCGCGCGTGATCCCGGGCTCGGCGTTCGGGCCGAGCATGCGGCTCCGGTAGCGAGGCGGGATCTTGCCCGAGACGACGAGCTCCTCGCGCTCGCGGTCGGCGGAGAAGCCGACGAGGGCCTCGTCGGTGCTCGCGTCCACGTACTCGACGCGCACGTCGGCCTCGGGGTCGAGGACGCCCGGGAGCGCGCCCGCCGCCGAGTCGGCCATGAGCTCGGCGAGGAGCGCTCCGAGGGCGCGGAGCTCGCGCACCTTGCTCCTGGAGACGACCTCGTCTCCCGTCTTCACGCGCAGGTAGACGAAGATCCGCTCGGAGGGGTCCACCGGGAGCATGCTAGGCCAGACGTGCGCCGGGCGCACGCGCGTGAGACGGATCTCGCCGGCGTCGTTGCCGTCCCGGACGGTGGGAACAGGGCTTCGGCGAGCACGCGCGTCGGGCAAGCCTCGTGCGGGGTCAGCCCCCGCCGGAAGAGGACTGTCATGACCGACGGTGCTAACCTCACGGGAGAGGTTCCCGTGGCTCGACTCGATCAGCTCGACCGGAAGGCTCCGCTGGCGGAGGATCTTCCGCCGCTCGAGTCGGGTGATCACCTCGGCGCGGACGAATATCTGCGTCGTTACGAGGCGATGCCCGAGCGCGTGAGGGCGCAGCTCATCGACGGGATCGTCTACATGAGCGCGGCCGCGAACTTCGACCACGGCAGGCACCACGCCCTGGTTGCCGCGTGGCTCACTCTCTACGAGCTGGGCACGCCGGGATGCGAGCTCCTCCTCGCTCCGACGGTCGTCCTCGGCAAGAAGGACGTGCCGGAGCCCGACGGAGTGCTGAGGATCGCGCCCGCGTTCGGCGGTCAGACCCGGACCCGGGCGAGGAAGCTGACCGGGCCGCCCGAGCTCGCCGCCGAGGTCGCCGATTCGTCGGCGGCGATCGACCTGCACACCAAGCGGACGAGCTATCTGCGAGCGGGGGTCCTCGAGTACGTCGTCGTCGTCGTCAGGAGGTGCCAGGTCGTCTGGTTCGTCCGGGACCTCGACGACTACGTCCCGCTCGCACCCGACGGGCGCGGAGTGCTCAGGTCCCGCGCGTTCCCTGGCCTCTGGCTCGACCCGCGCGCCATCATCGAGGACGACACGGCTCTCCTCCAGCGCGTCCTCGAGCGCGGTCTGCGCTCGAAGGAGCACCGCGACTTCGTGAGGCGGATCGGGAAGCGGGCCCGCTCGAGGAAGTGACCCGGCTCCTCAGGCCGAGGCGCCCTCGCCGAGGTCGATCTCGCGCGCCGGGTCCACGAGAGCGTCGCGCGCCATGTCGGGCATCTTCATGCCGAGCCGGCGCGCCTCGCGCGCGACGTAGGAGGCGATCTCGCCCTGGATCCTCAGCGCGACCTCGACCGCCCGGAGTCCGTGCTCGCCCGGGACGACGGGCGCGTGTTCGCCGCGGCAGGCGCCCACGAAGCTCGAGAGCTCGACGGTGAGCGCGTCCTCGCCCTGATCCATGGCGAACTCCTCCATGTCGATCAGGTTGGCGAAGACGAAGGCCTGCATGTCGGTCCCCATCTCCGTGGGGTCGAGGGCGGAGGGGTCTATGACCTCGTCTTCGACCGCCCTGGAGCGGCGGAAGACGGAGACGCGGCGCTGGTCGTAGTCGATCGAGACGTAGGCGGTCCTCTGGAAGAAGCGGATCTTCCGCATCTTCTTCATGGAGATCCGCGAAGCGCGGAGGTCGGCGACGCAGCCCTGGGCGAAGGTGATCCGGGCGTCGGCCATGTCCTCCGAGCGCGAGAGGACGGGGATCCCGAGCGCCTCGAGGCGCGCGACGGGGTCCTTCACGAACTCGAGGAGGATGTCGAGGTCGTGGACCATGAGGTCGAGGACGACGCCTATGTCCTTCGAACGAAAGGTCGGGGGCGCGATCCGGTCGGCGACGACGTAGCGGGGGTCCTCGATGAAGCGCTCGGCGGCCCGGATCGCCGGGTTGAAGCGCTCGATGTGGCCGACCTGGAGGACGACCTTCCGGGCGCGCGCCGCCTCGACGAGGGCGCGCGCGTCCTCGACCGTCGCGGCGATCGGCTTCTCGACGAGGACGTGCTTGCCGGCCTCGATGAACGGGAGAGCGATCTCCTTGTGAGCCGTGGTCGGCACGACGACCGAGACGGCGTCCACCTTGTCGAGGAGAGCGCGCCAATCGTCGTAGGCGCGGACGCCGAGGCGCGTCCCGACCTCGAAGCGGCGCTTGGGGTCGGTGTCCGCGACGCCCTCGAGCGTCACTCCCGGCAGCGAGCGATAGATCCGCGCGTGGTGCTGGCCGAGGTGGCCGATCCCGACGACGCCGACCCTCATGCGTAGCGCGCGAGGAGCGCCTGGACGAGGGCGAGGTTGAGCTCGTGGCCGCTCTTCTTCGCGACGACGTGGGCGCGGAGACGCGAGCCGAGGAGGGCGAGGTCGCCGATCAGGTCGAGGACCTTGTGACGGGCCGCCTCGTCGGGGAAGCGGAGAGGGACTCCGTTGACCGGGCCGTCCTCGTCGAAGACGAGGGTGTTGTCGAGGCTCGCCCCGGCGCCCATGCCGAAGGCGCGGAGGAGCTCGGCCTCCTGCCTCAGGCAGAAGGTGCGGGCGGGAGCGACCTCCTCGGCGTAGCGGTCCTCGGTCACGTCGAGCTCGACCGTCATGTTCGTGAGCGAGGCGACCGGGTAGTCGAGCGTGTAGGTGATCTTGAAGCCGCTCGGGTGCGGGAGGGCGACGAGAGAGGCCTCGTTCCGGCCCTCGACCGAGACGGGCTCGGTCACGACGACCTCGCGGCGCGGGGCGTCCAAGTCCTTCAAGCCGGCCTCGCGGAGGACCCTCACGTACTCCTGGGCGCTTCCGTCGAAGCCGGGAGCCTCGGGCCCCGTGAGCTCGACCTCGAGGTCGTCGATCCCGATCCCGACCGCGGCCGAGATCAGGTGCTCGACGGTGTGGATCTCGACGTCGCCCTGGCTGAGCGCCGTGCGGCGCGGCTGCGCGACGCGGTTCGCGGCCACGGCGGCGATCCTCGGACGACCCGGGAGGTCGGCGCGCACGAAGACGATCCCCGTGCCCGGCGCGGCGGGGAGGAAACGGACCTCGGCCTTCTCGCCGGTGTGGAGACCCACACCGGCGCTGAAAGCCGCTCTCGC
>Ga0209062_1006492_pt1 | contig 10651 bp, 7 predicted proteins | sample Coa_R2_2_FD_187158 | JGI IMG/M metagenome (GOLD analysis project Ga0209062, IMG submission 187158) | Surface soil microbial communities from Centralia Pennsylvania, which are recovering from an underground coalmine fire - Coalmine... | ecosystem: Environmental > Terrestrial > Soil > Unclassified ...
GGCTCGTCGAAATACATGGTCTTGACGATCGACAGGTAATAATAGGCGCCCACGACGCTGGTGAGCACGCCGATCACCGAGAGCGTGAACAGCCCCGCCTTGATGGCGGCGACGAACACGTACCATTTGCCGAAAAAGCCCGCGAGCGGCGGAACCCCGGCGAGCGAGAACAGCAGCATCGCAAAGAAGAAGGCGAGCAGCGGATTGGTGCGCGAGAGGCCGGCGAAATCGCTGATGTTCTCGAAATTCTGGCCGTTGCGCTTGATGGAGAGGATGATGGCGAAGGCGCCGAGCGTCATCGCCACATAGATCGCGATATAGACCAGCACGCCCTGCGCGCCCTCGACCGTCCCGGCGGCAAGCCCCACAAGCGCGAAGCCCATATGGCCGATCGAGGAATAGGCCATCAGGCGCTTGATGTTGCGCTGGCCGATCGCGGCAAACGAGCCCAGCGCCATCGAGGCAATGGAGACGAAGACGACGATCTGCTGCCACTGGGTCAGGATGCCCGGGAATGCCGTCAGCGTGACGCGGGTGAACACGGCGAGCGCCGCAACCTTCGGCGCTGACGCGAAGAAGGCGGTCACCGGGGTCGGGGCGCCCTCATAGACGTCGGGCGTCCACATGTGAAACGGCACGGCGGAGACCTTGAAGCAGAGGCCGGCGAGCAGGAACACGAGGCCAAAGGCGATGCCGACGCTGCCGGTCTTGATGCCGGCGGCAAGGCCGGCGAAGTTCACGGTGCCGCTGAAGCCATAGATCAGCGAGGCGCCGTAGAGCAGCATGCCCGACGACAGCGCGCCCAGCACGAAATACTTCAGGCCGGCTTCGGTCGACTTGGCATTGTCGCGGTTGGAGGCGGCGACCACGTAGAGCGCGAGCGACATCAACTCGAGCCCGAGATAGAGCGCGATCAGGTCGCCGGCCGAGATCAGCACCATCATGCCGAGCGTCGAGAGCAGCACCAGCACGGCATATTCGAAGATGCGTCGCGACGGATCGGAGAGGAATTCGGTCGACAGCACCAGCGTCACCGCCGAGCCGATCAGCGCCAGGATCTTCAGGAAGCGCGCGAAATCATCGACGATGAAGCCGCCGCCGAAGGTGGTGAGCTTGCCCGCGGGCAGCGTCAGCTCGAGGATGCCGACCACGATCAAGAGCGCCACGGCGAGCCAGGTGACGAGCTTCGTGGTGCCCTGCCCGCGAAAGGCCCCGAGCATCAGCAGCGCCATCGCGCCGACGGCGAGCACCAGTTCGGGAAGAACCGGCTGCAATTGATAACCTGCGGTCTCAAAGCTCATGTCTGTCGATCCTGATCTGCTGCTTCGCGTGCTTCACTGCAGCAGCGCGGCGGCCTTAACGGCCGTGACCGCGGTGGTGTAATTGGTGACGAGTTGCTGGACGGATGCCGCCGACATGTCGAGCACCGGCTTCGGATAGACGCCGAACCAGATGGTCGCCGCCACCAGCGGGAACAGCGTCAGGCATTCGCGCCAGGTCATGTCCTTCATGGTCATCAAGGTCGGCTTGACCAGCGCGCCGAACACGATCTTGCGGTAGAGCCAGAGCGCATAGCAGGCCGACAGGATCACGCCCGTGGTGGCGAAGAAGGTGGTCGGCAGCGACACCTTGAAGGTGCCGATCAGCGTCATGAACTCGCCGATGAAGCCGGAGGTGCCGGGCAGACCAACATTGGCCATGGTGAACACCATGAACACGAGCGCATAGAGCGGCATGCGGTTGACCAGCCCGCCATAGGCGGCGATCTCGCGGGTGTGCATGCGGTCATAGACGATACCGACGCAGAGGAACAGCGCGCCGGAGACGATGCCGTGCGAGATCATCTGGAACACGCCGCCGGCGACGCCCTGGATGGTGCCGGCGAAAATGCCCATGGTCACGAAGCCCATATGGGCGACCGACGAATAGGCGATCAGCTTCTTCATGTCCTCCTGCATCAGCGCGACCAGCGACGTGTAGATGATCGCGATCACCGAGAGCGAGAAGATCAGCGGCGCGAAGTCATGCGAGGCCAGCGGGAACATCGGCAGCGAGAAGCGCAGGAAGCCGTAGCCGCCCATCTTCAGGAGGATCGCGGCCAGGATCACCGAGCCCGCGGTCGGCGCTTCCACGTGAGCGTCGGGCAGCCAGGTGTGCACCGGCCACATCGGCATCTTCACCGCGAACGAGGCGAAGAAGGCAAGCCAGGCCCAGGTCTGCAAAGACCGCGGCACGGCGGTGTGCATCAGGGTCGGGATGTCCGTGGTGCCGCCGTTCCAGTACAGCGCCATGATGGCGAGCAGCATCAGCACCGAGCCGAGGAACGTATAGAGGAAGAATTTGAAGGAAGCGTAGACCCGGCGCGGGCCGCCCCAGACGCCGATGATCAGGAACATCGGGATCAGGCCGCCCTCGAAGAACAGATAGAACAGCACGAGGTCGAGCGCCGAGAAGGTGCCGACCATCAGCGTTTCCAGCACCAGGAACGCCATCATGTATTCGCTCACGCGGCTCTGGATCGCTTTCCAGCTGGCGACGATGCAGAACGGCAGCAAGGCGGTGGTCAGGATCACGAAGGGCAGCGAAATGCCGTCGACGCCCATGTGATAGTTGATGCCGGTCGCAAGCCAGCTTGCCTTCTCGACGAACTGGAAGTCGGTCTGCGCCGGGTCGAAGCGCATGATGAGGATCAGCGACACCGCGAAGGTGACGAGCGTGGTCCACAGCGCGATCCAGCGCGCCGTCGCATTGGCGGTCTCGTCGCTGCCGCGCGCCATCAGGTAGATGAGCGCCACGCCGACGAGCGGCAGGAAGGTGGTGATGGAGAGGATGGGCCAGGTCGTCATTTATTGGGCTCCCAGGCCGAACATGAACCAGGTGATCAGGCCGGCAGCCCCGATCAGCATGGCAAAGGCGTAGTGATAGAGATAGCCGGTCTGGATCTTGACCACGTTGCGGGTGACGTCGAGCACCCGCGCCGACACGCCGTCCGGCCCGAAGCCGTCGATGAGCCAGCCGTCGCCCCTCTTCCACAGCGTGTAGCCGATCCACTTCGCGGGCCGCACGAAGATCAAATCGTACAGCTCGTCGAAGTACCACTTGTTGAGCAGGAAGTTGTACAGCAGCGGCTGCTGCTCGGCGAGCTCGACCGGCAGGTAGGGCCGGCGGATGTAGAAGAGGTAGGAGAGCAGGAAACCACCCACCATCATCAGGAACGGCAGCCAGCCGAGCAGGCGCGGCATCTGCTCCATGTCCTCGATGATGTGCGGATTCATCTTCACGGACTCGCGGAAGAATTCTTCGACGCCCTGGCCTGCGAAAATCTCGCGGAATGGGAAGCCGGAGAAGATCGAGCCGAGGGCCAGCACGCCGATCGGGACCAGCATCCATAACGGGCTCTCATGCGCCGCCTCATAATGCTCCTGGTCATGCGGCTCGCCGAAGAAGGTCTTGAAGATCAGCCGCCAGGAATAGAACGAGGTCAGGCCGGCCGCGCCGATCGTCAGGATGTAGGCATAGGTCCCGAACGGGTTGTGCGAGGCGTAGGCGGACTCGATGATCGCATCCTTGGAGAAGTAGCCGGCGAACATCGGAAAGCCCGTCAAGGCCAGCGTCCCGATGCACATCACGGCAAAGGTGTAGGGGATCTTCCGCCACAGCCCGCCCATGTTGCGGATGTCCTGCTCGTGGTGCATCGCGTAGATCACCGAGCCCGAGCCCAGGAACAGCAGGGCCTTGAAGAAGGCGTGGGTGAACAGGTGGAACATGCCGACCGAATAGGCCCCTGCCCCCATCGCCACGAACATGTAGCCGAGCTGCGAGCAGGTCGAGTAGGCGACGATCCGCTTGATGTCGTTCTGGACGAGGCCGATGGTCGCCGCGAAGAACGCCGTGGTCGCGCCGATGAACATCACGAAGGCCTGCGCGGTCGGCGCGAGCTCGAACAAGGGCGACAGCCGCGCCACCATGAAGACGCCGGCGGTGACCATGGTCGCGGCGTGGATCAGCGCGGACACCGGCGTCGGGCCTTCCATGGCGTCCGGCAACCAGGTGTGCAGCAGGAACTGCGCCGACTTGCCCATCGCGCCCATGAACAGCAGGAGGCACGCAAGGGTCAGCGCATCGACCTGCCAGCCGAAGAAGTCGATGGTCTTGCCGACCAGAGCCGGCGCGCCGCCGAAGATGGTCTCGAAATCGGTCGAGCCGATCAGCGCGAACACGGCGAAGATGCCGAGCGCGAAGCCGAAGTCGCCGACGCGGTTGACGACGAAGGCCTTGATCGCCGCCGCGTTGGCGGAGGGCTTCTGGTACCAGAAGCCGATCAGGAGGTAGCTTGCAAGACCGACGCCTTCCCAGCCGAAGAACAGCTGGACCAGGTTGTCGGCGGTCACCAGCATCAGCATGGCGAAGGTGAACAGCGACAGGTAGCCGAAGAAGCGCGGCCGGTTCGGGTCCTCGTCCATGTAGCCGATGGAATAGAGGTGCACGAGCGAGGACACCGTTGTGACCACGACCAGCATCACGGCGGTCAGCGTGTCGACCCGCAACGCCCAGGACACCTGCAGATCGCCGGAGACAATCCAGGGCAGCAGCTGAATGCGGGCATCGTGATGCAGGAAGCCGACGTCGACGAAGGTGAACCAGGACAGCGCCGCCGAAACGAACAGCAAGCCCGTCGTGATCAGCTCGGCCGCACGCGAGCCGGCTGCCGGCGGCTCGGCCGGGCCGTGGGCATGGTCGTCATGAGCGTGATCATCGGCGCCGTGGTGGTCATGCGCATGGGATGCGTGAGCGTCGCCATGCCCGTCGTCATGATGCTCGACGGTATCGCCGCTCGGGCAGCGCCCATGCGCGCCCATGATCGCGATGATGCCGGCAAGAATGGCGCCCAGCAACGGCAGGAAAACGATTGCCTGGATCATAGCCGGGTCAGCCCTTCATCAGATTGACGTCTTCAACCGCGATGGAGCCGCGGTTGCGGAAATACACCACCAGGATCGCAAGCCCGATCGCGGCCTCGGCGGCGGCGACCGTCAGCACCAACAGCGCAAACACCTGGCCGACGATGTCGCCGAGGAAGGTCGAGAACGCCACCAGGTTGATGTTGACGGCGAGCAGGATCAGCTCGATCGACATCAGGATGACGATGATGTTCTTGCGGTTCAGGAAGATGCCGAGGATCCCGAGCGTGAACAGGATCGCCGCCACCGCCAGATAATGTCCGAGCCCGATGATCATTGCACCCACTCCGCCGCGTCGGCGTCCTGCAGCCCCTGGCCGGATGCGACCTTGCGCACGGCCATGGCGATCTCGGGCGTCCGCGCGTTCTGCACGTTGATATCCTGCCGCTTGACATAGGCCTTGTGGCGCAATGTCAGCACGATGGCGCCGATCATCGCGACCAGGAGCACCATGCCCGCCAGCTGGAAGTAATTGATGTACTTCGTGTAGAGCACGAGCCCGAGCGCCTCGGTGTTGGAGACATTGGTCGGGATCGCAGACGTGATCTGCTTCGAGATGTTCGGATTGATCACCCAGAAGCCGACGGTGAGCAGCAGCTCGAACATGAAGACGCCGCCGACCACGAGGCCGACCGGAAGATATTCGATGAAACCTTCACGAAGCTGGTCGAAGTCGACGTCCAGCATCATGATCACGAACAGGAACAGCACGGCGACCGCGCCGACATAGACCACGATCAGCATCATGGCGAGGAATTCGGCGCCCATCAGCACGAACAGGCCGGAGGCGTTGACGAAGGCCAGGATCAGGAACAGCACGGAGTGAACGGGGTTGCGCGAGGCGACCACCATCACCGCTGATGCCACGCAGACGGCGGCAAACAGGTAAAAGAACAGCGCGGGAAGTATCATTATATGTCCCCGTCCCCTTACCGATAGGGCGCGTCGAGCGCGATCGCCTTTGCGATCTCGCGCTCCCAGCGGTCCCCATTGGCGAGCAGCTTGGCCTTGTCGTAATAGAGCTCTTCACGCGTCTCGGTCGCGAATTCGAAGTTCGGCCCCTCGACGATCGCATCCACCGGGCAGGCCTCCTGGCACATGCCGCAATAGATGCACTTCACCATGTCGATGTCGTAGCGCACGGTGCGACGGGTGCCGTCGTTGCGGCGCGGACCGGCCTCGATGGTAATGGCCTGCGCGGGGCAGATCGCCTCGCACAGCTTGCAGGCGATGCAGCGCTCCTCGCCATTGGGATAGCGGCGCAGCGCGTGCTCGCCGCGGAAACGCGGCGAGATCGGGCCCTTTTCGAAGGGATAGTTCAGCGTCGGCTTCGGCTGAAAGAAATAGCGCATGGCGAGAAAGAACGCCGATACGAACTCGGACAGAAGCAGCGACCGGGCGGCGGCCTTGACACTCATGGCGGACCTCACTTCGGCGCGATGTCGGCGAAGTGCAACACGCCGGCCACCACCACGACCATCACCAGCGAGAGCGGCAGGAACACCTTCCAGCCCAGTCGCATCAATTGGTCGTAGCGATAGCGCGGCACGATCGCCTTTGCCATCGCGAACAGGAAGAACATGAAGAACAGTTTCAGCGCAAACCAGATGACACCGGGGATCCAGGTGAAGGGCGGCAGCGCCACCGGCGGCAGCCAACCGCCTAAGAACAGGATCGTGGCCATCGCGCACATGGTGGTGATGGCGACATATTCGCCGAGCATGAACAGCAGATACGGAGTCGAGCCGTATTCGACCATGAAGCCGGCCACGAGCTCCGATTCCGCCTCGACCAGATCGAACGGCGGGCGGTTGGTTTCGGCGAGCGCGGAGACGTAGAACACCACGAACATCGGAAAGAGCGGCCAGACATACCAGTTCAGGATGGTGAGCCGCGGCAGCCCGATCAGGCTGGCAAGCCCGCGGGCATTCTGCGCTTCCACCACCGCCGACAGGTTCAGCGAGCCCGCGCACAAGAGTACGGTGATGATCACGAAGCCGATCGAGACCTCGTACGACACCATCTGCGCGGCCGAGCGCAGCGCGGCCAGGAACGGGTATTTCGAGTTCGACGACCAGCCGGCCATGATGATGCCGTAGATCGACAGCGACGAGATCGCGAAGATGTAGAGGATGCCGACATTGATGTCGGAGATCACCCAGCCGAGATTGGTCGGGATCACCGCCCACGCCGACAGCGCCAGCACGCAGGAGACCAGCGGCGCCAGCAGGAAGACGCCCTTGTTGGCGCCGGCCGGAATGATCGGCTCCTTCAGCACGAATTTGAGCAGGTCCGCAAAGGATTGCAGCAGGCCGAACGGGCCGACCACGTTGGGGCCGCGGCGGATCTGCACCGCCGCCCAGATCTTGCGGTCGGCCAGGAGGATGTAGGCGATCGCGATCAGGAGCACGACGAGCAGCAGCACGCTTTCCGCGACCATGATGATCAGCGGCCAGAGGAAGCCGGTCCAGAACGAGCTTGCGAAGAAATCAGCCATCAGATCACGCTTATTCCGCTGCCGTCAGCATGCGCCCTGCGGCCAGGCGCGAGCATTCCGCCATCACCGCTGATGCACGAGCGATCGGGTTGGTCAGGTAGAAATCCTCGACCGGGGACTTGAACGGCGCCTTCTCCAGGGTGCCGCCCTTCCCCGCCAGCGCCTTGATCGCGCCGACATCGGCCGGTTCGACATGGTCCATCCGCTGCAGCAGCGGCACCGCCTTGAAGATCGCCCGGCGCAGCTCGCCCAGCGAGTCATAGGGCAGCTTCTTGCCCAATGCCTCGGAGAGCGCACGGATGATCGCCCAGTCCTCGCGCGCATCCCCGGGCGGGAAGGCGGCACGGCCGGCCATCTGCACGCGGCCTTCGGTGTTGACATAGATCGCGGACTTCTCGGTGTAGGCGGCGCCGGGCAGGATCACGTCGGCGCGGTGCGCGCCGCGATCGCCATGGGTGCCTATATAGACCACGAAGGTGCCGTCCGGCACCTTGGTCTCGTCGGCGCCGAGCAGGAACAACACATCGAGCGTGCCGAAGGTCGTCATCTGCGCTGCATTGAGACCGCCCGCTCCAGGCGCGAAGCCGATGTCGAGCGCGCCGACGCGGGAGGCCGTGTCGTGCAGCACGGCGAAGCCGTTCCAGCCATCCTTGACTGCGCCTAGGCCGACCGCGAGCTTGGCCGCGGCCGCAAGCACTGCCGCGCCGTCATGGCGACCGGCCGCGCCGGAGCCGACCAGCACGATAGGGTTCTTGGCGTTCTTCAGGACGTCGGCGAATTTGCCCTTGCCGCTGGCGAGTTCGCTCAGCGTGTCAGTACCGGCGCCGAGATAGTCATAGTCGTAGGTGAGATCGGCCTGCGGGCCGATCACGCCGATCTTGAGCTGGCCGGTGCGCCAGCGCTTGCGGATGCGGGCGTTGAGCACGGCCGCTTCCTTGCGCGGGTTGGCGCCGACGATCAGCAGCGCATCCGCCTGCTCGATGCCGGCAATGCCCGGATTGAACAGATAAGAGGCGCGGCCGAGCCGGGCGTCGAAGGCATCGCCGCCCTGCACCGCGAGATTGGTCGAGCCCCATTTCGCGAGCAGATCCTTCAGCGCGAACATCTCCTCGACCCCGGCGAGATCGCCGGCGATGGCGCCGACGCGCTTGCCGTCGATGCGGCCGGCCTTGGCGGCGATGGCGGCAAAAGCCTCCTGCCAGGAGGCGGCGCGCAGCTTGCCGTTCTCGCGGATGTAGGGCCGGTCAAGGCGCTGGGTGCGCAGGCCGTCGACGACGTGCCGGGTCTTGTCGGAGATCCATTCCTCGTTCACCGCCTCGTTGATGCGCGGCAGGATCCGCATCACCTCGCGGCCGCGGGTGTCGACGCGGATCGCCGAGCCGATACCGTCCATGACGTCGACCGACTGGGTCTTGCCGAGCTCCCAGGGCCGCGCCGCGAAGGCATAGGGCTTCGAGGTCAAGGCGCCCACCGGGCAGATGTCGACCAGATTGCCCTGCAGCTCCGAGCTCAGCGCGTGCTCCAGATAGGTCGTGATCTCCATGTCCTCGCCGCGGCCGGTGGCGCCCATTTCCGGCGTGCCGCAGACTTCGGCGGAGAAACGGACGCAGCGCGTGCACTGGATGCAGCGGTTCATCGAGGTCTTGACCAGCGCGCCGAGATATTTGTCCTCGACGGCGCGCTTGTTCTCGGCAAAGCGGCTGGTGTCGACGCCGTAGCCCATCGCCTGGTCCTGCAGGTCGCATTCGCCGCCCTGGTCGCAGATCGGGCAGTCCAGCGGATGGTTGATGAGCAGGAACTCCATCACGCCTTCGCGCGCCTTCTTCACCATCGGCGAACGGGTCGAGATCTCCGGCGGCTCGCCCTTCGGACCGGGCCGGCAGTCGCGCACGCCCCAGGCGCAGCTTGCGACCGGCTTCGGCCCCCCCTTCACCTCGACCAGGCACATCCGGCAATTGCCGGCGATTGACAGCCGCTCGTGGTAGCAGAAGCGCGGAATCTCGGCGCCTGCCGCCTCGCACGCCTGCAACAGCGTGTACTCCGGCGGCACATCGATCTCTTTGCCATCGACGATGATCTTGGTCATTGCTTCACTCCGCCGCGATCATGTTCTCGGGATCGCGGATGCCGATATCGTCGATATCGGCCTTGTGCGAATATTGGTCGATGCGAGCTTCGATCTCGTGACGGAAATGCGCGATCAGGCCCTGGATCGGCCAAGCCGCGGCATCGCCCAGCGCGCAGATGGTGTGGCCTTCGACCTGCTTGGTCACTTCCAGCAGCATGTCGATCTCGCGCTTGTGGGCGCGGCCCTCGGCCATGCGGGTCAGCACGCGCCACATCCAGCCCGTGCCCTCGCGGCACGGGGTGCACTGGCCACAGCTCTCGTGCTTGTAGAAATAGGAGATGCGCGCGATCGCCCGGATCAGGTCGGTCGACTTGTCCATGACGATGACGGCGGCGGTGCCGAGGCCGGAGCGCAGCTTGCTCAGGCTGTCGAAATCCATCGGCGTGTCGATGATCTGCTCGGCCGGCACCATGCGCACCGAGGAGCCGCCGGGAATCACGGCCTTCAGATTGTCCCAGCCGCCGCGAATGCCGCCGCAGTGCCGTTCGATCAGCTCCCGGAACGTCAGCCCCAGCGCCTCCTCGACGTTGCAGGGACGCTCGACATGGCCGGAGATGCAGAACAGTTTTGTTCCGACATTGTTGGGGCGGCCGATGCCTGCGAACCAGGCGGCGCCCCGGCGCAGGATGTCGGGTGCGACCGCGATCGATTCGACATTGTTGACCGTGGTCGGGCAGCCATAGAGGCCGACATTGGCCGGGAACGGCGGCTTCAGCCGCGGCTGGCCCTTCTTGCCCTCGAGGCTCTCCAGCAGTGCGGTCTCCTCGCCGCAGATATAGGCGCCGGCGCCGTGGGCGACATAGAGGTCGAACGGCCAGCCGTTGACATTGTCCTTGCCGATCAGCTTGGCCTCATAGGCCTGGTCGATCGCGGCCTGCAGGTGCTCGCGCTCGCGGATGAACTCGCCGCGCACATAGATGTAGCAGGCATGGGCGCCCATGGCGAAGCTCGCGAGCAGGCAGCCTTCGACCAGAAGATGCGGATCGTGCCGCATGATCTCGCGGTCCTTGCAGGTGCCGGGCTCGGACTCGTCGGCGTTGACGACGAGATAGCTCGGACGACCGT
>Ga0209062_1006495_pt1 | contig 10650 bp, 8 predicted proteins | sample Coa_R2_2_FD_187158 | JGI IMG/M metagenome (GOLD analysis project Ga0209062, IMG submission 187158) | Surface soil microbial communities from Centralia Pennsylvania, which are recovering from an underground coalmine fire - Coalmine... | ecosystem: Environmental > Terrestrial > Soil > Unclassified ...
CGGGACCTCCCAGAAGCGCGGCGCCGCCACGGGAGCCCAACTCGCTCGCGAGGAAGTGAAAATAATTTTTTTCCCGTCGGGACTCCAGCCCTGCACGGTATCGGCGCCCGGATGCCAGGTGAGCCGTTTGGGCTCGCCCCCATCGGCGGGGACGACGTAGACATCCTCGTTTCCGGCGTAAGAGGCGCTGAACGCGATCAACTTGCCGTCCGGCGAAAAATGAGGATTGCCGGTTTGCCCCTGAAAACTGGTGATCCGCCGGGCGGCGCCGCCGGCGCGGTCCACCACCCAGATATTCTGCGCGTAGGCGAACGCGATTTTATTGGCGCTGACCGTCGGCTGGCGAAGCATTCTCGTCGAATCCGCGGAAAAAGCGGCCGGAATCAGGCAGGCAAGCGGTAAAAAGATACGCGTGAACATGGTAGCTCCGTTTCGTATAGTGTACTACCCGCGGGGAGAGTCACTCGCGATCATAAACATCGATCGCGCCGGCGCCGACCGCTCGCGCGCTCTTCAGCGCGTAGCCAGAGGCGGCGAGATCCCGGCGAACCTCGTCCTTTTGTTCGGCGGTGGCGTACTGGCTGATCGCGAGGATGACCGCGTCCGCGGAGGGCCGATCGCCGCAGACGTGTTGCGCCAACGCCGGCTGTAGAAAAACGTAATACCCGATCTCGCGCCTCGGCGCGGCGGCGACGCAAGTTCGCGGATCGAGCATCGCGCCTGCTTGCCGGGCAACCGCCGCAAGATCGTCCTTCGGCACGGTGACCTGCCGCCAATCTTTCAGCGCGGCCGATGTCAGGAACGCGAGCGCCAGCGCGCCCGCAACCGCGCCCCATCCTCGATCAGCAAGCATTTCGACTCCATCGGAGGCCAGCAGCGCGAGCGCGGGTACGGCGAAGAGAAGCTGCCGCGCGGCGAAAAAATAGCTGAACCCCGCGTCGAACAAAAGCGGTCCGGCGATGGAGAACACGGCAGTCAGGATGGCGAGATCCGCGAGCGGCCTCTTGCGATGCGCCGCTGCCGCGGCGGCCAGCGCCGCGATGCAGATCGTACACACGTATCCGCCGCCGGTGAGCTCGTGAACCAGCGCAAACGGAAAAACCTGCCGCGGCGAGAAGAAGTAGAAGTGAACGGAGCCGTCGCGGATCTGCGTTTCCCGTTGCAGAACGCACCAGGGGAGATAAAAGCAGATCGCGACCGCGGCCGCCGCGACCATGCGCCATCGATATTTCACGCGCGCGCGATGGAGAAAGAGGTAAACGATCTGGGCGAGAACCGGGAAAATCGTGTAGGGGTGGGAATAGAGCCCGGCCAGAATCGACGCGCTGTAAATCAGGGATCGCGAAAGCGACGGCTTTTCGATACAGCGGCGAAAGAGCAGCCATGAAGTAATCGAGAAGACCAGCCCCTGCGAGTATCCGCGGGCTTCGGTTGAGTAGCGCAGCTGAAGCGGCATGATCGCGAAGAACAGAACCGCGATCAGCGGGTTTCGCGCCGCCGACCTTCGCGCGAGCGCAAGGAACGAAAATGCCGCCAAAACTCCGCACAATGCCGTAGGAATTCGAGCCGATGTCGCCGAAAATCCCAGCGTATTGACCACCGCTCGCTGCACTAAATACGGAAGCGGCGAAGCGCCGGGATTAAGCTGAACCCAGCGCAGCAGGCTGCTATAGGCGATCGCTCGCGCGCCGCACTGCTGAATCTCATCGAGCCACAGCGGCGTCCATCCGATCGCGGCAAAAAGAAACACCGCGTAACCAGCGAGCAGAAGCCCGATTGCGGCCGGACGGCGCAAAGTACCCGAAAATTCCGTCATGTTATTAACGAAGTCCCATCAGCGTGGCCGACGTTAGTAGTATTCTAACCGCGACGCTTGATCGCATTCACGCAGCCAGCCCCGGAGATCGTCCGCCCTGACTCTCCACTGTCTTCCAATTTTAAACGCCGGCAATTGGCCTAAGTCGGCCCATTGGCACACGGGTTGCAGAAAGCCTGCATCACGAAAATGCACCTAGTTCGTCTGAAATGCACGCCGGTATAGCGGCATTTGCGGAAAAGTCTCGCAACTTACGCGAGAATATCGGCAAAATAAAAATGTGTGGCGGAGCGACCGGTAGGCGAGGGATCTTAAGATGACCGGCTCAACGAAAACGGTTTAGTTCGGCTAGAGCAGGCAATTTTCACCGCCCGAATCAGGCGGTTGGCGGGACGTGATCAACAGCATGCCTGGCCTCTCTGTACTCTGAAGGCCAATTCCGAAGTCGGGTCCACCGGCGATTGTGTTGCTAGAAAATCGAGCGCGCGCAGCCACAATCGTCCCTGGCGGAATCGTCATAATTGAATTAAGCGGGCGAAAAAAACGCGGAACGTTTCTCCCGCTCGCGAGTCTAAACCTGGAAAGGAAGTAGTATGCAGTGCCCAGAGCGAACCAGACGCCTTGATCATTTCGAACGGACCGCGCGAGCCTATGCGGAAGCCATCGGCGGTCTTCGCGACCTGCAAGGGTACGATTTGATCGCGCAGGAGCGGCTCGTCCACCATATTCGCGAGGCTTGCGACGCCGCGGCGGCGGCGCTGGCCGATCACCAGGAGTCCCATGGCTGCGCGCGCGCCGGCGTTCACCAGAGTCTGGAAAACAAAGTCGCCTGAAGTTTCTTTAGAAAATACTTTGCTGGCGCTTCAGCGTCCCGAACGTGCCGATATTGGAGAGCGCGAAGGAGGCCTGCCATTGGCTATCGTCGCGCAGCCCGATATTGAATCGCCGGTACTGGACGCTGAAGCCGCAGCAATCGGTGTTATAAGTTACCTGGGCGTCCCACCATTGCAGCGTTCCGGCCTTCAGGTCGTAATAAATGTCGAAGCCGGAGTTCCATCCGCGGCTGTTGGGATTGCCGTAGCCGACCCGCGTATGGAGCTGATTGGCGCGGGGCTCCAGAAACGAAGGCTCGTCGATATCGGTGTGACCGAACATCCAGAACCACTTCTGGATTCGGCCGTCGATCGATACGCTGCTGTTGGCGAGCCGCCGGAACAGGGGATCGTAATCCAGGCGCCACTCAAAATTCACTCGCGACTGCACCCGCAGCTCGCTTGAAACCGGCGAGTAGGATCGCGGCCCGTTCAAAAAATCGAACCCGGTCAGGTCGATCGCCGGCAGGATCACGTTGCGCTGCCCGGCCGTGACCGCCCCGCCAAACGTCGGATCGAAATATTTATCCCAGCGGACCTGCCAGGTGAGGAAATCCGAAATGGCGCCGTTGCGGTCCTTGGTCAGCAGGCGGTTGGTGAGCGAAAACTCCACCTGGTTGGTGTTGGCCAGAATATCGGTGGAGTCGAACCGGATGATGTTATTGAACTGGTCGATTCCATTGACGTATTTGTAGGTCACCCGCGGCTCGATCACGTGCTTGACTTTTTCTCCCATCCACCTGGGCGGATGATTGAAGATCCGTTCGAGCGCGGGCAGGACCAGATCCACGGTCACGTCGCGCTCATTCCGCACCAGCGGGCTCCCGTTGATCACGGGAAGCCCGGTTTGCGGATTTTGGCTCAAACTTTGACCATATTGCGTCTCCCGGATGCCAAAAGTCGGGATCACCTGAATATCACGCCAGCGAAAAGCCGTGCTGATGTGGGGTGAAAAATCGACGCGATCGACAAAGCGCGCGGTCTGATAAAGCGGCTCGGTGCGGTCGAGCAGGCCGATGCTGCCATCGAAAGACACCCAGAACGGCCATTTGTCCAGATCGAGCTCGTGCTCGCGAAGATTGGCTTCGACCGAGGGCAGCTTGCGAATCTCAATGGTCTGGCCGGCGGTGGTGCTTTGAAATTCGACGTCGCGGGCGCCGACGAAATAGAGCCCCAGATCGTCCCAGTGCTTGGTCAGAAAACCCACTGACTGCGTTTCGGAAAAGACGGCTTCGTTAAACGATTGGGTGAAGTCCTGAAGGAAGGTGAACGAGGAAAGATAATCAAGCTGCCCGCGCGCCTGCCACCCGTTGCCGAGCTCATATTTGGCAAACGCATCGATCCGCACCCCGCTTGAGGCGAGAGGTCCGCTCTGCGTGGCGTCCACGCCGAAAATATTCAGGTCGAAGCCGTCGTTTTCATTGAACTTTCCTCTTAGTTCCAAATAGTTAGCGAGCCCGGCGGAAGTGTAATACAAACCGCGATACGTCAGGTCCAGGCTGCGGTCGATGGCCCAATAATAGCCGAAGCCGATCATCTTTCCGTGCTGCGAGCTGTTGCCCACGTCCGGCAGCAGGAAACCGCTCTTGCGCGGCTCTTTTTTGAGCGATTTGTAAAACCAGGGGACATAAAAAACGGGCAAATTGCGCAAATAAAACCAGGCATGATGGGCCACCGCGTTATCGCCGGGCACCATGTCGAATTCGGGCGCGCGCAGAATCCACCAGGGATTGGGCAGAATGCAATCGGTCAAGAAGCCGTCGTGCAAAATATAGCGGTCGCCCACGCGTTCCGCCCATTTCGCCCGAAAATAAAAAGGATTTTGCGTGGTCAGGAGTCCTGGCCGGGCCTGGACTTGTGATTGGGAGGTGCCGCTGACATTAAAAAATACGCCGGTTTCCTGGTCGATATTGTACTCGGCGCGATCGCAATCGAGCATTTCTCCGCGGTTGTAATTCACGTAATGGACATGCCCGCGAGCTTCGACGTCGCCGGTTTCGGTGTTCCAGTCGAGCTCGTCGGTCTGAAGCAGCATGTCGCTCGTTTCGACGCGCACGCTGCCGCGCAGGTGGCGCCAGGGACCGTCCACAGTCTCATGATCCGCATCGACGTTGTAGTCCCCCGGCGCCGGGGCGTTTTCGTGCGGAATCCGGATTTTTTGGTTTACGTTGGGGCTGGGCGTGGGCTGCGCGGGGGGCGGGGGTAAAGCGGGACTGAACGTTTGGGCGGGCAACTCAAAGGGGAAAATAATGGTTAGCAGGACAAAAAAAGTGTGCCGTATAGCATAAAGTTCGTGACAAACATCACCGAATATGATAGGAAGGAGTAAGCGGATAGTACTATGACGGCTGGAGTCTTGGCGAACGCTCAATCGAGCACCGTAGCAGACGTCAGTCACGAGAGTCAAGCAATCGAGATTCCAGGCCAAAGGAGCAAAGAAAAAGCTCGATGCGTTGCCGATACTGCCAGGCAGTAAACGAAGCCGAGGAAAGGCGCTGCGTCCGCTGCGGACGCCAGATGCAGCTTTCCGGCCCGCGTCCGGCCCCGGATGAATATCTTTCGACCTCGACGGCGCCAGCGCTCGATTATCTGCCATGGCGCGAGCCCCCGGCGCCGGCGCCCGCAGCGCGCGAGCCGATAAGCTATCAGCCACCGCTATTCCGAGACGCAGCCGGAGGGCCCAAGGTAATTCCGATTCCGACGCTGACGCCGGTGAAGCCGCGGGCGCGTGAAGATTTCTCACAGGTGAAGCGAAACCGGCCGCGGCGGCGCCCGCCGGAAGGTCAGCAGACGCTCGATTTCAACGGGCAGAAGGCTTTCGATCCGGAAGTGCAGGCGGTGATTTACTGCGATGCGCGGGTGGCCTCGCCGACACACCGGCTGCTTGCCGCCGCCATCGACGCGAGCATGATCCTCATCGCGGTCGGCATATTTCTGCTGATCTTCTTCATTTCCGGCGGCGTGATGGCGTTTTCAAAACAGAACATCCCGTTCTTTTTCTGCGTGCTGGTTCTGATTACGGCACTCTATCGCAGCTTCTGGTATCTGGCCGGCGGCGATTCGCCGGGAATGCGCTTTGCCGGATTGCGGCTGGTGGATTTCGACGGGCGCCGTCCGGACCGCGAACAGCGCGGCATGCGGCAGATCGCGAGTCTGTTAAGCATCATTTCCGCGGGCCTCGGGTTGGTGTGGGCGCTGGTGGACGAAGAAAGCCTCACCTGGCACGATCATATTTCGAAGACGTTTCCCACCGCGGGCTGAATCTTTCGTAGTCATAATGCTTCCGGCGTCATCGGCCGATTTTCAGACTGATGCTCCCGCGCTGGCTGCGCCTGCTGCTTCTGCTCGCCCTGCTCTTCCCGGCGACTCGATTTCTGTACCTGGATCGCGAGATGCCGAGCTTCGGCCGCGTGCACGATGACGGGCTTTTCTTCGTCGCGGCGAAAGGCCTGGCGGAAGGCAGGGGCTATCGCATTCTGAGCCTGCCCGGCGCACCGCCGCAAACGAAATATCCGATTCTCTATCCGCTCTATCTTTCGCTGATCTGGCGAATCAATCCGCATTTCCCGGACAATCTTCATTTAGCGCCGCTATTTTGCTGGATGCCGCTGATGGCCGCGCTGGTCCTCGCGTTTTTCTATTACCGCCTGGCGCGATGGCCGGAGCCGCGCCTGTGGCTGACGTTCGCGCTGCTGGCGCTGAATCCCTGGATGCAGATTATCGGCTCCACGCTGTTTTCGGAGATGCTGTTCCTGACGTTTTTGCTGGCGGCGCTGATCGCGCTTGAAAAGCCGGGCGTTGGCATGGCGGTTGTGGCGGGCGTGCTCGCCGGATGCGCCTATATGACCCGCTCCGCCGCGATCGCGCTGCTCGTATCGGCGCCCGCGGTGCTGCTGTGGAAACGCGAGCGCGCGCGAGCCGCGGCGTTTTTCGCGGCGATGCTGCCGTTTGCCGCTGCGTGGATGACGTGGACGCACTTCCATGCTCCCGCCGCCTCCGATCCGACCACCATCTATTACACGAATTATTTCGCGCTGGAGCGCGCCAACGTCGATTTCGGAAATATCGGCCTGGTGGTCTGGAAAAACCTGGATAGTTTTCTGAGCACCATCGGCGGTTTTTTTCTGCCGAACGTGATCTCCCTACCGATGATCAAAATGCTGATGGAGGCGCTGGCTTTGGTGCCGATCGTGGGGATCGTGCGGCTGGCGCGCCGCGGCGTGTTCGTTCACTATGCCTTTTTTTCCTTGGTATCCACGCTGATTCTTCTGGTCTGGACCGAATGCAATGAGCGGCTGCTCATTCCGATGCTCCCGCTGCTGGCGGCGGGCGCGATCGAGGAGGCGCGTCATTTCTGGAGCCTGATTCGCGGCGCGTTCCGGCATCGCGATCGTTCGCAGCGCGCCGCGGCTTATGTGATGATGTCGGCGGCCTCGATGCTGGCGGTGGCGGGATTATCGGCGCAGCTTTGGATCTCGCTTTCCGTCCTGCCGCGATCGATTCCGAAAAGCTCGGCCGCGGATCTCGCCGCCGCCGGGGCGTGGCTCAGGTCGAACACGCCGGAATCGGCGCGCATCCTGTCCGGCGACGATCCCGTGCTGTACCTTTATTCCGGCCGCCAGGGCCACGAGCTGCCGTTCATGTACCGCTGGATTTACGCCGAAGAGAACGAAAAATTCCTCGAATCGTATCGCAATATCGTGCCCTACTGCGCCGCGCATGGCTTCGATTACGTGCTGGTGGCCGACAGGATACGGCTCGCCGATGACCGGGATCGCGCGCAAATCATTCGCGAAATCGCCGAAAATCCCGGATTGAAGGCGGTTTTTCATGCCGGCCAGGCGACTATTTACAGAGTTGCGCCGCAAAAAATCAGCGAAGCGGCGCAGGCGCGAGCCGAGGAATGATCATTTGATTTTTTTTTAATAAACCTCGGCCGCGGCTTTCACGGTATTGGAGTGGATGGTCACCGTGTCCTCCAGCCGCAGCGCGTAACCGCCAGCGAATGTCACCACGGCCGGCGCGCCGTTTTCGCGCGCAAAATCGAGCACCAGCCGGTCCCGTTCCTTTAATCCTTCCATCGACAAATTGAGGCCGCCGAGCTGGTCGCCGCGATACGGGTCGGCTCCGGCGACATACATCACCAACTGCGGATGAAATTCGCCGAAAGCCTTGCGGCAGGCCGAGCGGAGCAGATCCAGATACTCCTGGTCGCCCACGCCGTCTTCCAGATTCACGTCGATGTTGGAGGGCGGCTTGATGCCGGGATAATTACGCCATTGATGGATGGAGAGGGTGAACACGGACGGATCGGAGGCAAAAATCGCCGCGGTGCCGTTGCCGTGGTGAACGTCGCAATCGATCACCATGGCGCGTTCGATCCATTTTTCCTGCTGCAATTTGCGAATGGCGACGGCCACATCGTGAATCGCGCAAAAACCTTCGCCGTGGCCTGGAAAGGCGTGATGAAATCCGCCGCCGATGTTGAATCCGACGCCGTCGTTGAGCGCCAGCCGCGCCGCAAGCGTCGTGCCGCCGGCGGCCAGCCAGAATGCGTTCACCATCTCCGGCGAATAGGGGATTTCGAGCTTCATCAACTCCACAGCGTCGAGCGTTCCCTGCTTGAGCCGCGTGACCCATCCGCGCTGATGCACCAGCAGGATATCTTCATCGCTCGCCGGGAGCGGCTCGACGAAATCGGATTCTTCGGCGAATCCTTCGGCCAGCAGACGCTCGCGAATCAGGCGATATTTTTGCGAGGGAAACACGTGCGATCCGAGGTTCAGATCGTAGCCGTCGTGATAAACCAGCTTAAACGGAAGCAAACGCGCTTTCCTCCGATTGCAGAGCGGTGACGATCCCGGCGCCGTAGACTTCATCCTCCGACGAGCCGCGGGAAAGATCGTTGAAGGGCTTCGCCAGTCCTTGCAGGAACGGGCCGAAGGCGACCGCGCCGCCTAATCGCTCGACCAGCTTGTAGGCGATATTCGCGCTGGCCAGATCTGGGAAGATAAGCGCGTTGGCGCGCCCGGCGACCGGCGATCCGGGAGCTTTTCGCCGGGCGACGTCGGGAATCAGCGCGGCGTCGCCCTGCAATTCACCGTCAACCTGCAGATCCGGAGAGCACTCGCGCAAAATGCGCAGGCTGTCCGTCATCTTGCAGATGGAGGGATGCGCCGCGCTGCCTTTGGTCGAAAAACTGAGCAGCGCCAGACGCGGCTCGGCGCCCATCACCGCGCGAACCGATTGTGCGGTGGCCATGGCGATCGCGGCGATTTCCTCGGCCGAAGGTTCCACCACCACGGCCGCGTCGGCAAACGCGAGCACTCCATCCTCGCCGAAACCGGAATCGGCGGCGCACATGAAAAAAACTCCGGAGACGGTGCGAATCTTTTTCGCGGTCCCGATGGCGTGCAGCGCGGCGCGAACCGTTTCGGCGGTGGTGTTGACGGCTCCGCCCACGCCTCCGTCGGCATCGCCGGCGGCGACCATGAGGGCGGCGCGATATAACGGATTGCGCGCGATCCTCGACGCATCCTCGCGGGTGACGCCTTTTGCGCGGCGGCGCTCGAAATAAAGCTCGGCGTATTTCGGCGCGTCTTCTTCCTGGCGCAACAGAATCGGTTCAATCAGCCCTTCGCGCGCGAGCCGGCGCGCGGCGGCGATCACGCGGGCATCGCCGCCTTCGGGAAAAACGATGCGCCTTTTGCCGAGGCGGCGCAGCCGTTCGATCTGGCGCGAAAGAAATCGCGCCGCGGAATCGTTCATCGTTTCAATTTTAGACGCTCATATCCCGCCGGGCTGGCGCGCTCCTTTTTCGTTGAGAAAATGCTGAAACGCTACTTGCCGTGGAACAGCCGCACGGCGAGGGAATCGGGCAAGCCCGCGGCACGGATTTTTGCCGCTGCCTTTTCGACGTCATAGGCCGTTCGCCGATACTCGATGCGGTGTTCCTCGGCCCAATAAAACGCGTAAGCCGCGCGCGGATCGCCATCGCGCGGCTGTCCCACCGCGCCGGGATTCAGCAGAAAGAAATGGCGGGGCTCCAATTCGAGGGTGCCCTTCGGAGCGATGGCCCGCACCCCGCCGCGCGTCACCAGGAAACCGCCCTGCAAATGCGTATGCCCGAAAAATGTCGCCCGCGCCTGGAGAAATGGCAGCATGTTGGAGGCCTCAAATGCGGTTGCGAGATACTCGTCTTCGTCGGCCGGGGAACCGTGGGCCAGATCGTAATCTTCGTAGCGCAGCGGGCCGCGCGGCAGGTTGCGCAAAAACCCGGCGTTTTCTTCGGACAGAACCGAGCGCGTCCACTCCGCCGATCGCTGCGCGGCAGCGTTGTAATCCTCCAGCGAATCGATTCCCGCGCAGGCGCGATCATGATTGCCGCGCACCGCGACGGCCACGTGCGCGCGCGCCCACTCGACCACCGCGTTGGGATCGGCGCCGTAGTCGACCAGATCGCCCAGGCAAATAATGCGGTCATATTGGCCCTCGGCATCGGCGAGCACCGCTTCGAGCGCCTCCAGATTGGCGTGAATATCGCTGAGGATCAGGCGCGGCACAACTTTAACAGCGCTACCTCGGGAGCGCACGCCAGCCGGATGGGCGCGCCGATCGTCCCGATGCCGCGGGAGACAAAAATGGTTTTGCCGTCTTTCCGGTAGATTCCGTCGATGTAGCGGGTGAAGAACGTCGCGATGCTCAAGCTCTCATGCAGGATTTCGACGCGCACCTGGCCGCCGTGGGTGTGCCCGGAGATGGTGAAATCCCATCCCTGTTTGACGGCCGCGGGAAACACGTCGGGATTGTGCGACATCAGCACGTTCAGCGCGCCGGGCGCGATCAGTTGCCCGACGCCAGAGAGATAGTGCGAGTGCATGCGCTGATAATCGACGCCGGCAAGATTGATCACCGCGTCGCCGAAGCGCAGCGCCTCGGATTTTTTGCGGAGAAAACGCATGA
>Ga0209062_1006496_pt1 | contig 10647 bp, 9 predicted proteins | sample Coa_R2_2_FD_187158 | JGI IMG/M metagenome (GOLD analysis project Ga0209062, IMG submission 187158) | Surface soil microbial communities from Centralia Pennsylvania, which are recovering from an underground coalmine fire - Coalmine... | ecosystem: Environmental > Terrestrial > Soil > Unclassified ...
TCGCCCTGGACAAGGACGGCAAGTTCCTCGCGGTGCGCCTTTCCGGCACAGGCAATGCCGGCGCCTACATCTATCCGCCGATGCCCGCGACCACGAACGCGGTGAAGAACGTGATCGACGTCTACAGGACGCCGGCGATGGAGGTGAGCTCGAAGGTGGTGTTCACCAACACCACGCCGCTCGCCGCCTATCGCGGCGCGGGCCGCCCCGAGGGCAACTACTACATGGAGCGCCTGATCGACACGGCAGCGCGCGAAATGGGCATCGACGGGGCCGAGCTGCGCCGGCGCAACCACATCGCGCCGCAGCAGATGCCCTACAAGGCGCCATCGGGCATGAACTACGATTCGGGCGAGTTCACCACCGTCCTCGACAAGGCGCTGAAGGCCGCCGACTGGAACGGCTTCGAGAAGCGCAGGCAGCAGAGCGCGGTGCGCGGCAAGCTGCGCGGCCGCGGCATCGGCCAGTATCTCGAGGTCACCGGCCCGCCGTCGAAGGAGTATGGCGGCATCCGCTTCGAGCAGGACGGCACGGTCACCATGCTCTCGGGCACGCTCGACTACGGCCAGGGGCATGCCACGCCGTTCGCCCAGGTGCTGAGCGAGAAGACCGGCATTCCGTTCGAGCGCCTGCGCCTGCTGCAGGGCGATTCCGATCAGCTCAAGGTCGGCGGCGGCACCGGCGGCTCGAAGTCGGCCCTGGTCGGGTCGCAGGCCTTCCTCGAGGCCGGCGACAAGCTGATCGAGCAGGGCAGGCAGATCGCCGCCCACGTGCTCGAGGCCTCGGCGGCCGACATCGAATTCAGCCGCGGAAGGTTCACCATCGCTGGCACCGACCGCGGCATCGGCATAATGGAGCTGGCCGACAAGATTCGCGGCGGGCTGAAACTGCCACCCGACGTGCCGCAGTCGCTCGATGTCAGCCACATCTCCGACAACCCGCCGTTCTCGTTTCCCAACGGCTGCCACGTGGCCGAGGTCGAGATCGACCGCGACACCGGCCAGATCGACGTCGTGCGCTATTCCATGGTCAACGATTTCGGCACCGTCATCAATCCGATGCTGACGGCGGGCCAGGCGCATGGCGGGGTGGTGCAGGGCATCGGCCAGGCGCTGATGGAATGCGCGATCTACGACGAGCAGGGCCAGCCGGTGACCGGCTCGTACATGGATTATGCGCTGCCGCGCGCGACCGACGCGCCGTTCTTCTCAATCGAGCACCATTCGGTGCCGTGCAAGACCAATCTGCTCGGGGTGAAAGGCTGCGGCGAGGCGGGTTGCGCGGGCGCGCTGCCGTCGGTGATGAATGCCGTGGTCGATGCGCTGTCGGAGTTCGGCGTCACCCACATCGACATGCCGGTCACGCCGGAGAAGGTCTGGCGCGTGATGAACCGCGGCCGTTAGGCTGCCGCCGCTATTTCGGGTCGAGCGCCGCTGTCTGCGTGATGCGGCCCGAGCCCGAGATGTGGCTGCGCAGGGTCGCCGGATGGCTGCGCAGGCGCAGGACGCCGGCGCCCGAGATCCTGATGTCCGCGAGCTCGGTCGGTGCCGCCTCGATGCCGCCCGAGCCGCTGATATGCGCGGTCAGGACCTTCATCGTGACGTTGCCGAGCCTGGCATTGCCCGAGCCCGCGACCGAAACCGTGGCGTGATCGATCGAGCCGGAAGCGTCGACATCGCCGCTGCCGCTGACGCGTAGTTCCAGGTCGCGCTGCGCCAGCCCGTCCATGACGACCTTGGCGGGACCCGAGACGTTGAACCGGCGCGGTCCATTGTCGGGCAGGGCGATGTCGAGTCCCGGAGAGGCGCATCGGATGACCATCCGGCCGTCGTGAAATTCGATGGCCGACAGCGCAGCGGCGGGGCCGCGTGCGATGATCTCGTTTCCCTGGCCGGCATGGAGACGAACGAGCCCGGGTCCTGCGACGTCGATCACATCGCCGCCGTTCCAGCTCCAGTGCCTCTCCGATGGGCTGTCTTTATCGTCCGCCTGCGCGCAGGCCTCGCCGCGCCAACCGGCTCCGTGCCAGCCGCCCCAGCGCGCTTCGCGCACGAGCTCGCGGCCGCCCAGCGAGAAGGCGATCAGAAGGAGGACGATGCCGCCGCCCAGTCCGGCGGCGGCGGTCCATGCGAGAGTCCTGGTCATGTGAATCTCCCGTGCGCATACATCCGGATCACGCGGCCTGATCGGCTTTGTTGAGGAGCGTGTAGTGCAGGCGCGCGAACTTGCCGAGCGCGCGCACCACCCAGTCGACGATCAGGATCAGGAGCGCGCTGCCGCCGACGCCGAGGCTCATCAAGCCGAGGCCGCCCAGGATGCGCGCGAAATAATGCAGGCCGAGCCCGTGATCGAACTGGAAGAGCTTGGCCACCATCACCAGCCCCGCGATGCACAGCGCGACCTGGACGATGCCGGCGATCAGGATGAAGAGGGCGAAGCCGCCGAGCAGCGGCAGCAGGAAGACGAAATCGACCGTGACCAGCGCCAGCAGGCCGAACAACACGGCGAAGAAATTGGTCGGCGTGCGCGCCTCTTCCCAGCGCCGGAAACCCGCTTCGGCGCGCAGCTCGCGCGCCAGCCGCAGCGGATCGCCCAGGGCCTCGGCGATCTCTTCCTCGTTGCGGCCCTCGGCCATACCTTCGTCGAAGTGGGCGGCATAGTCGCCGACCAGCTCGTCGATCTCCGAGGACGGCAGGCCGGCCAGGCGCCGCCGCAAGATGTCGAGGAACTGTGCTCTGGTCATCGGTTCGCTCCCGCTGATTTGGCGAATGGCCCGCCCGGCTTGGCCTCGGCAAGCACCTTGGCGACGGCAGACGTGAAGGCGTTCCACTCGGCGCGCTGGGCCTGGAAGGCGGCGTGGCCGGCCTTGGTGAGCCGGTAGTACTTGCGCGGCGGCCCGCTGCTCGATTCCTCGAGATAGGTGCTGACCAATCCCTCCGACTGCAGCCGGCGCATCAGCGGATAGATCGTGCCTTCACCCATGCCGATGCCGTCGGCCAGTCGGCTCGCGATCTCGTAGGCATAGCTGTCGCCGCGCGCCAGCAGGGCCAGCACGCAGAGATCGAGCGCCCCCTTGCGGAGCTGTACGAGAAGCGATTCCGTCACTTGCAACCGACCTCGCTACGGCATATAACACGGTACCTTGTATTAACAGATAGCGACTTCGGCGCGGCCTGTCCAGAGGTGATCATGAACAATTCGTCGACCGTCCCGTCGCGCTTTCACGCTCTCGATGGCCTGCGTGCCGCCATGATGTTCCTCGGCATCTACCTGCACTGCGCCGTCGCCTATTCGTCGGTCGGCGGCTGGCCGCTCCGCGTCGGCCCGCTCACCGACCGGCTCGTCTGGTCGATGAGCATCATCCATGTCTTCCGGATGCCGATCTTCTACGCCATGGCCGGCTTCTTCTCCGCGTTGCTGATCGCCCGCTACGGCTTGCGCGGCGCGGCGCTCAATCGCTTCAAGCGCATCGTCATTCCGTTCGTCGCCGGCTGGATCGTCATCTGGCCGCTCGCCATGTTCCTGACCGGCATCGGCCTGTTCGGCATCGATCGCACCTTGCTGGGCTTCGCTTCGGGACGGGTGTTCAACTACGCCCATCCCATGCATCTATGGTTCCTCGAGTACCTGATCGTGCTCTATGGGCTGGCGGCGATCGCCATGGCGCTCGTGCCGTGGCTGCTGTCGGCCAGGGCGCGCGAGGCGGCGCTGTCAGGCTTCGCGGCCATCGTGCGCTCGCCGTGGGCGCCGCTCGTCCTGGCGGTGCCGTCCTTTGCTGCGCAGCTCCTGATGCCCGAGCCGTGGATCGAGGATCCGCCGGGCTTCGTTCCGGTGTTCCGCATCACGGCGGTCTACGCCATTCCGTTCGCCTTTGGCTGGCTGCTCTTCCTGCGCCTCGATCTTCTCGACGTGCTGAGCCGCCGCGCCTGGCTCTATGGCGGTCTCGCCGTGATCGCGAGCGTCGCCTATCGCTGGAGCTACGCCGCACCGGTCGATGCCGTGACGCGGGACTATCTCGTGCGCGCGGTGCATTCGCTCGACATGTGGCTCCTGATCCTGGGCGTCACCGGACTCTTCCTGCGCTATCTGTCGGACCACAGCCCGCTCAAGCGCTATCTCTGTGATTCGTCCTATTTCCTCTACATCGCGCACTATCCGCTGATCCTGGTCTTCCAGCTCCTGCTGAAGGACGTGCCCGCGCCGCCGCTCGCCAAGGTCTTCATCGTGCTGGCGGCGGTGATCGCCATCCTGCTCGTGGTCTATCGCTATGCGGTGCGACCGACCTTCATCGGTGCCGTGCTCAATGGCCGGCGCTATCCGTTGCGTCCCGGGACCGCGCTCGCCGCCGCCTGACCCCGGCGCCTCGTCGCCTGTCACGCCGCGGAAGTTGCGATATAGTTCACGGCATTCGCGGTCGAAACGGGGAAGCAGGTGTCGCAGGAACGCCATAGCCGCAAGATGCGCCTCGGCGCCTTCGTGCACGAGACCGGCCAGCACGTCGCCGCCTGGCGCCATCCCGGCGCGCACATGCATTCGGGCGTGAATTTTGCCGAGATGGTCGAGACCGCTCACCTCGCCGAGCGCGGCAAGATGGATTTCCTGTTCCTGGCCGACAGCGCCTCGGTCAGCACGGCCGGCAGCGCCGATTCGCGCAGCCGCATGGGCAAGATGGTGAAGTTCGAGCCGATGACCGTGCTGTCGGCGCTCGCCGCCGTCACCAAGAACCTCGGCCTTGTCGCCACTTCGACCACGACCTTCAACGAGCCCTACACGCTTGCCCGCCAGTTCGCTTCGCTCGACCAGATCAGCGCCGGCCGATCGGGCTGGAACCTCGTGACCTCGAACAACGAGGGCGATGCACTGAACTACAGCCGCGAGCAGCACATGGCGCACGCCGACCGCTACGATCGCGCCATCGAGTTCGCCGACGTCGTCACCGGCCTGTGGGACAGCTGGGATCAGGACGCCTTCATCCGCGACAAGGAATCGGGCGTCAATTTCGATCCGGCCAAGCAGCACGTGCTGAACCACAAGGGCAAGCACTTCCAGGTTAAGGGCCCGCTCTCGGTCGCCTGCTCGCCGCAGGGAAGGCCGGTGCTGGTGCAGGCCGGCGCCTCGGGCACGGGCCGCGATGTGGCGGCGCGCCTCGCCGAGATCGTGTTCACTGCCCAGACGACGTTCGAGCAGGGCAAGGAATTCTACGATGATGTCCGCGCGCGTCTGCCGAAGTTCGGCCGCCGCCAGGAAGAAGTGCTGGTGATGCCGGGTTTCTATCCGGTCGTGGCGCCGACGCAATCGGAGGCGCAGGAGAAGTACGACTACCTGCAGTCGCTGATCCAGGTGCCGGTCGGCATCGCCATCCTCGAGCACACGATCGGCGTCAAGGGCCTCGACAGGCTGCCGCTCGACGGCCCGGTGCCGGAGATGGCCGACACCAACGGGCCTTTGAGCCGCCAGCGCCTGCTGCTCGAGCAGGCACGGCGCGACAAGCTCACCTTGTGGGAACTGTGCCTCGCCAACGCCGGGCCGCGCGGCCATGTGCTGAGCATCGGCACGCCCGCCCAGGTCGCCGACGAGATGGAGCATTGGTTCAGGGACGGTGCGGCCGACGGCTTCAATGTCATGCCGGCCTGGCTGCCGGGCTCGCTGAAGGATTTCGTCGACATGGTCGTGCCCGAATTGCAGAGGCGCGGCCTGTTCCGCACCGAGTACGAGGCCGCCACCTTGCGCGGCAATCTCGGATTGCCGATGCCGGTCAACCGGCACCACGCCAAACGCCAACCCAACGCAGCCGAATAGTTTTCAGGAGGAAATGGAAATGGCTCAGTCAGCCCCCGATCGTCTGCGCGGCCTGCTGGCCAAGCCGGGCTTCATCGCCATGCCCGCGGTGTGGGACGGCATCAGCGCCAAGCTCGCCGCCGGCGCGGGCTTCGAGACGGCGTTCCTGTCCGGCTCGTGCGTGGCCGCAAGCCGCCTGGGCGGCCCCGATCTCGATCTCGTCTCGTTCGGCGAGATGTTCGACAGCTTCAACATGGTCCATGCCGCGGCGCCCGACCTGCTGGTGCTGGCCGACGGCGACCATGGCCACGGCAATGCGATGAACGTGCAGCGCACGGTGCGGTCGTACGGACGCGCCGGCGCGGCGGCCGTGCTGATCGAGGACAAGATCACGCCGCGCGCGCTGACCGCGGCCGGCAAGCCCTGCCTGCCGCGCGAGGAGGCGCGCATGAAGATCCGCGCCGCCGTGCAGGCCGCCAGGGAGTCGGGCATCCTGATCATGGCGCGCACCGACTGCCGGCCAACCCAGGGCATCGACGAGGCGGTGGCGAGGGTCGAGATGTTCGCCGCCGAGGGCGCCGACATCCTGTTCATGGATTCGCCCGCCGACAACGACGAGATCAAGCGCGGCATCGCCGCCGCCAAGGGCAAGCCGTCGTTCGTCGTGCTGTCGCCCGGCGCGCCGCGCGCCACGCCCAGCCAGAAGGAAGCGGCGGCGCTCGGCTTCAAGATCGGCACCTTCCCGACCGGCATGCTGTCGCCGTCGATCGCCGGCATGAAGGCGGGGCTGGAGGCGATCAAGGCGGGCGAATCCGAATCCAAGCTCGCCCTGCCGCCGCCCGACCTGCGCGCCATCCTGGGCTACGGCGACTACGACAGTCAGGCCAAGCCGTTCATCGTCAAGTAGCCTCCGCTCCCGTGAACGGCCCGATCTTCGCCGCCGCGAAGGCGGGCCGGGCCTGGATCGCGGCCCACCAGGCCGCGACCTTCGGGTGCTTCGCCCTGGTCATCTCGTCGGGCGCGATTTCCTCGTCGATGCGCTTGATGAACGGCACGGCGGCGATATCGGCAATCGTGTAGCGCTCGCCCAGCAGCCACGGGCCGTTGCGCATCATCTCTTCTATGCGGTCGAGCAGGCCAGTGACGAGCTTACCGCGCGCCTCGTTGCGCTCCTCCTCGGTGTAAGGCTTGCGTGCCGTGCGCAGCCACGCCTCGCGCCGCTCCTTGGTCGGGATCTTGGCGAGCCGCTCGGCGAGCTCGGCGTCGGTCCATTTCTGCGCGATCTGCTGCATGCCGTGCACCCAGTTGAAGATGATCAGATTGCCGATCAGCCCGTCGACATGACGGATCCAGTTGCGCATGACGGCGCGGCCGAAGGCGTCGTCGGGACGGAGCGGCGGCTCGGGATGCGTCTCGTCGAGATATTCGCAGATCGTGCCGCTTTCATAGAGCGCGCGGCCGTCGTCGAGGATGAGCAGCGGGATGACGCCGTTGGGATTGAGCTTCAGATACTCGGGCGTGTTGTGCTCGCCCTTCACCAGGTCGACGATCCGGCTCTCGAATGCGAGGCCCTTTTCGGCGAGGCACAGCCGCACGCGGCGCGACGCCGAGGAGCGCCAGGCATGATGAAGCGTCAGCATCGTTGTCTCCTTCTCAGGACGGAATCCTTCGCGAGCGGCCGCGCAGCCCGAGCGTGAGCAGGCCGGTGGCGACGAGGCCGAGCGTCGCCATCACCAGCACGGCATGGCGCGCGCCCAGCGCGTCCGACAGCACGCCGGCCGCCAGCACGCCGAGCGGGCCGGTGCCGATGCAGACCGTGACGATGCCCATCAGGCGCGAGCGCATGTCCGGCGGCGCCTCGGTCAGCATCAAGGTGGTCTGCATGTTGCCGAAGCCCGCGGTGCCGAAGCCGCCGAGCAGCAGCACGGCGAAGCCCAGCCAGTAGGACGGCGAGATCGCCATGATGATCAGCGCCACCATGAACAGCGAGGCCCCGCCGGCGAAGGTGAGCCGGCGGTCCATGCGCACCAGGCCGGCGGCGATCAATGCGCCGCCGATCAGCGCGCCGGTCGGTTCGGCGGCCGCCAGCAGGCCGACCAGCGCGGGCGAGACGTGGAACTCGCCAACGCCGATCGGCGCCACCAGGCCGGAATAGGCGAAGGCGAAGGCGTTGGTGACGATGGTGATGCCGTAGACCAGCAGGATGGTGGGGCGCGTCCAGGCAAAGCGCAGCCCCTCGGCGATGTCGGCCGGGATGCGCGCCAGGTCGAGCTTGCGCGGCACCTGCGGATGCACCAGCCCGGCCAGCACGAAGGCGCCGGCGAACTGGACCAAAGCGGTCATGGTGTAGGCGCCCTTCATGCCGAGCCAGCCGAACACGATGCCGCCCAGCAGCGGGCCGACCATGCGGGTGGCCGCGTTGGTCGCCGAGTCGAGCGCGACCGCCGGCACGATGCGCTGGGGACCCGCGACCTCGCCCACCATGCGCCGCCGGGTCGACATCTCGGTCGCCCACATCGTGCCCGAGACGAGATTGCCGACGACGACGTGCCACAGCGCGAGCTGGCCGGTGGTGGCGAGCGTCGCCAGCACGGTCGAGACGAAGGCCGGCACGGTGAGCGCCAGCATGACGATGGTCTTGCGGTTGACCGCCTCGGAGACGGCGCCGGCGAAGGCGCCGAAGGCGAGCTGCGGCAGCTGGCGCACGGCGACGACGATCGTCACCATCGCCGCCGAGTGCGTCGCCTCCCAGGCGAAGAGGCCCGAGGCGAGCAGCTCCAGCCAGCGCATGGCATTGGCCGTCGCGCCGACCAGCCACAGCCGCAGGAAGTCCGGCGTCCTGAGCAGCTCCCGCATCGCGGACGCCGGTTTCGCCCCCGCTTCCTCCACCGCATTCATTGCGGCGTGAAGTTACAGGACGAGCGAGAGAGCGAACAGGAGAACGAGGGCGCCGACGGCGATCAGCAAACTGCCCAACGAAATGGTGTGCAGCGCCTTGAGCGGCGAAAGCTTGGCCATGTCGGCGGCGATCCAGAAGAACGGATCGTTGACGTGGCAGATCGCGATCGAGCCCACACCCGCTGCCGCGGCGGCGAGGGCGCGGCCGGTGTCGCTGTCCAATCCGAGCGCCGGCAGCATCGGCTCGACCATGCCCGAGGCGGTGAGCACGGCCGACAGCGAATTGCCCTGCATGGTCTTGACGATGGCGGCAGCGAGGAACGGCACGGCGAGACCGAGCCGCGGATCGAGCACGCGCTCGGCCAGCAATTCCGCCATGCCGGTCTCGTCGAGCACGCGGGCGAAGCCGCCGGCCGCGCCGACCGCAAGCAGCAGCGGCGCCCAGCTCGTGTCGGCGAGCAGCGCCGGCTGCCAGCGGCGCGACAGCACGACGGCGAGGGCGATGGCGACGACGGCCAGGATCAGCGAGCGGCTGATGCCGGTGTAGAATTCGCGCGCCCCGCCCTTGCCGAGCGGCTCGGTCGGCATCTGCGCGATCGCCTGCACGACCAGCAGGCCGAGCGGCACGGCAATCGCGATCCAACCTAACGACCAGGTGCCTTTAGCCTTGTCGCGTGCCGCGACCAGCCAGGCCACGAGTGCGACGACGAGCGCGACCGGCGCGGCGACCCGCACCATGGTGTGCAGGTCGGCCTTCATCACCGACAGGGCGGCGACGGCGAGCGGCGAGGGCGCGACCAGCCCGTGCACGATGAGGATGGTGAGGGCGAGCGCCGCCACCGCTCTTTCCGTGCGTCCCGCCGGCAGCAGTAGCGCCAGCCCTGCCGTCGCCGAGCCGCCGAGACCCGCGACCACGCCCGCGATTGCCGCAGCCGGTTTGGCGAGCGGTTGGCCGAGCAGCAGCGTGCCGACCAAACTGCCGGCGACGACCAGCACGCCGGTCTGCTCCAGCGCCGCCACGAAGCCCAGGCCGAACGCCTTGCCGATCGACTGGAAGGTCATGTCGGCGGCGATGCTGTAGCCCACCACGACGACCATCAGCGCCAGCCAGGCGGGAAGACGGAAACGCTGGACGGCGAGCACGATCGCCACGAGCGCGACCGGCAACAGGAGGGCGGCAAGAACCATGCGGGGCCGACCTTATTCGTCTGGTACTCTGGCGTCATGCGTCGCTTGTTGATCATCGGGCTGGTTCTGCTGTTCGCCGCCACGCTGCCTGCCGCCGCGCAGGTGCCGTTCGCGCACGGCACCCTGGTGCGCACCGAGGGCAAGCAGTTCGTGGCGCCCGACGGCCAGGTGCTGCACATCAAGGGCATCAACCTCGGCAACTGGCTGATGCCCGAGGGCTACATGTTCAAGTTCGAGAGGGCCAAGGCGCCGCGCCAGATATACGGCGCCTTCGAGCGCCTGCTGGGCGGCGACCGCGCCGCCGAATTCTGGCACGCCTTCCGCGAGCGCTACATTGCCGAGGACGACATCAAGTTCATCAGGTCGGTCGGCTTCAACACCGTGCGCATCCCGCTGCACTACGAACTGTTCATGTCCGACGACGGCGTCATGGCGGGCGAGGGCTGGACCCTGCTCGACCGGGTGATGCGCTGGGCGCGTGCCGCCGGCCTCTACGTCATCCTCGACCTGCACGCCGCGCCGGGCGGCCAGACCGGCATCAATCACGACGACGGGCCGGGTTATCCGCTGATGTTCTACGTGCCGCGCGATCGCGACCTCACGGTCAAGCTGTGGCGGGCGATCGCCCAGGTCCATGCCGGCGATCCGACCGTGCTGGGCTACGACCTGCTGAACGAGCCGATCGCGCCTTATCACGACGCGGCGACGCTCAATCCCAGGCTCGAGCCTTTCTACCGACGGCTGACCAAAGCGATCCGCTCGGTCGATCCCGGCAGGATCGTC
>Ga0209062_1006503_pt1 | contig 10637 bp, 8 predicted proteins | sample Coa_R2_2_FD_187158 | JGI IMG/M metagenome (GOLD analysis project Ga0209062, IMG submission 187158) | Surface soil microbial communities from Centralia Pennsylvania, which are recovering from an underground coalmine fire - Coalmine... | ecosystem: Environmental > Terrestrial > Soil > Unclassified ...
GGGAACAAGCACGAAATCAGAATCGCGCAACGGTTAATTGGCGTTTTTCTACCGTCGATGCCCGCACCAGATTTGAGCGTCTCTATCCAACTCCAAGCTTGTCATAATCCATGTGGCAGACTACTAGGGAAACTTGCAAAGTCAGCTCGAGTTCCAAGCTCATGACTGCTGTTGAACGCACTGCCTATCCGCGCTTCAAAACCCACCCATCCGCTCAAGAGTTGGCAACTCTTTACACACCAACCGCTGAGGAAGTGAAATTTGTCCAGTCCCAAGCACGAACCAAAAGTGGCGTGTTGCGGCTGATGGTCATGCTCAAAGCCTTTCAGCGCTTAGGGTATTTTCCTCATCCCGAATTTGTCCCTGTCCCCGTTATCACCCATCTTCGTGCTTGTCTCAAGTTAAACGCCTGGATTTCAGCCGTGCCAACGCTTCCCACACGGCATCGATATCAGCAAGCAATTCGGGCATATCTGAATGTCAAACCCTACAACAGGGAAGCACAGAAATTGGTGGCAGGGATGATCGCCGCCGCCGCCGCGGTCAAAGACCATCCGGCAGACCTGATTAACGTTGCCATTGAAGCCTTAATCAAAGAGCGTTACGAATTGCCTGCTTTCAGCACGCTTGATCGCTTAGCTGGAAATATTCGGTCAATTATCAACACCCGCTTGTTTCATCGGGTCTCTGATGGATTAACATCCACCGAGCAGGCGTACCTGGATGGATTACTGTCACCCAATGCGGTAGACTCACAGGCGACCTTGAACCTGCTGAAATCCCCTGCCAAAAGTGCTTCTCTGTCTCATTTACAGCAGCTTCAATCAAAATTTGACCGATTGATGAGCTTTGGCGATGCCAAGCGTCTATTGTCACCCATTGCCCCTGCCAAAATTAAAGCCTTTGCCCAACAAGCGAAGGTGCTCGATAGCAGGGAGTTACAGGACATCAAGTTGCCGAAACGCCGCACTCTGCTACTGTGCTTGCTCTATCAAGCGCAGGTCAAAGCGCGCGATGCGCTCGTGGAGACCTTTCTCAAACGCATGCAGAAACTCCACACACAGGCAAAAAATAGACTGGTCGAACTACGGGAAAAGCACCGTACCCAGGCGGAAATGCTATTGAGTGTCTTGGCTGAAATCGTTAGGGCATCCGGTGAACATCAGGATAATGCCGCTTTAGGCGCGCAAGTGAAAACCTTGGTAGCCACTCATGGAGGTGCCACAGCCATCCTAGAGCAGTATGAGGCGATCGCTGCCTACGATGGCGACAATCATTTACCGTTGCTCTGGCGATTTTATATTCCCCATCGCAAGGCGCTCTTCAGCCTGGTACGCTCGTTAGATATTCGTTCCACGACTCAAGATCAGGCAGTGATGGAAGTGCTTGCCTTTGTGTTGCGACATGAGCAGCGGCGGCAGCGGTATTTACCAACCGATGGCATTGACTTAAGTTTCGTGAGTGCTCCTTGGCGACGCTTAGTTGTCGTGCGCCAGGATAAAACAGAACTGTTCGTTCGCCCTTTGCTGGAAATCTGCCTCTTTACCTATTTGGCAGCAGAGTTAAAGACTGGCGATGCCTGTGTTGTGGGCTCAGAAGCCTTTGCTGACTTTGGCGAACAACTGCTGGCTTGGGATGTTTGTGAGCCCCAAATTGAACAGTTTTGCCAAGAGTTAGAAATTCCAACAACACCAGAAACCTTTGTTAAGCACTTGCAGCAGTGGTTGACGCAAGTGGCGAGTGCGGTCGATCAGATTTGCAAAGATGGTACTCAAGTCACGATTAGCGCCACTGGAGAACCAGTCCTCAAGCGTGTTCCAGCTTTAACTAAACCGGCAGGCGCTGACAAGCTAGAAGCTTTAATTCAGCAACGGTTACCAGAGCGTAGTATTCTCGATATCCTTGCCAACGTTGAACATTGGCTCAACTGGACGCGTCACTTCGGTCCAGAATCAGGTTCAGACCCCAAGCTAGACAATCCTGTAGAGCGCTATCTTTTGGCTGTGTTTGGGTTAGGTTGCAATTTAGGTGCCAATCAAACAGCAAGGCACACTCGTGGACACATTACGTCCCACCAGGTGTCCTACATTCATCGTCGTCATATCAACGTGCCCAAATTACAGGCAGCCATGACAGATATGGTCAATGCCTACAACCGTCTCAGTTTGCCTAAACTTTGGGGTACAGGCAAGCGCGCCGCCGCCGATGGCTGCAAGTTCGAGACCTATGAAAACAATCTCATGTCGGAATATCACATTCGTTACGGCGGGTATGGTGGCATTGCTTATCATCATGTTTCTGATACTTACATCGCCCTCTTCACGCACTTCATCACCTGTGGGGTGTGGGAAGCGGTTTATATCCTCGATGGGCTGCTGAAAAACACCGCCGACATTCAACCCGATACCTTGCATGCCGATACTCAAGGACAATCAGTGCCAGTCTTCGGCTTAGCCTACCTGTTGGGGATTCAATTGATGCCCAGGATTCGCAATTGGAAGGATTACACTTTTGTGCGTCCCAGTACGGAAGCGGTCTATGAGTACCTTGATCCCTTATTTACCGAGGTGGTCAATTGGAAACTGATTCAAACCCACTGGCAGGACATCATGCGCGTGGTGCTATCGATCAAGGCGGGCAAGCTAATGCCATCGACGATCTTGCGGAAACTGGGCACCAAAAGTCGTAAAAACAAGCTATATCAGGCATTTCGAGAATTGGGGTTGGTGACGCGAACGGTGTTCTTGTTGCAGTACATTTCGGACCAAGCGATGCGGCAGCAGATTACCGCTTGTACGAACGTGGTGGAAGGCTTTAATCAGTTCACTCACTGGCTCTTCTTTGGCAAAGAGGGCGTGATTACGGAAAATGACCCAGAAGAGCAAGAGAAACGGCTCAAGTACCTTGATGTTGTGGCTTGTGCCGTCATTCTCCAAAATGCAGTCGATCTTTCTTGGGCGGTTCAGAGCTTGCATGCGGAGGGACATAAAGTAGACCGGGAAGTGCTGGCGGTCCTCAGTCCTTACATGACGCGCCAATTAAAACGGTTTGGTGATTATGTCGTGGATCTACAGGCAATGCCACAGCCGTTAGAAACTGCCATTCCATTGCCATTAGAGATGGCTGAGAGCTAACAACAGCAAGGCTTTGATGCCCATATGATAAAGTTTTACACGTATCTCGGCTCAATGCCTCATTGAACTTCGCCGTATTCTTTATAGGCGATGGCAGTTGCTCGATGCAATTGGTAAGGAGCTAGGATTGGAGAATTGGAAGCAAGTTGAGAAGCTTCTAGAAAAAGGCAGAAATTCATCGATAGAAGAGGCACAAATTGAGGAATTTAGGCAGCAGGTAAAGACTCTTCTGGTGCAGGGCAAACTTCTGGTATTGATGGATGGATTAGACGAAGTACCAACCAGTGAACTACGGCGCAATATACAGGATCAACTTCGAGAGAATGCAGAACAGTATGCCAATAATCGGTGGATACTGACCTGTCGCACCCAGATTATTGAATCTGAATCAATTCTGATTGGGTTTAGCTCAGTAGAAGTAGCAGATTTCAGTCCAGAACAGGTGCAGCAGTTTGTCCAGAACTGGTTTCAAGCGAGCGGGCACTCAGATATAGAAGCCTTACAGCAGTGGCAAAGATTCAATCATGCTGTTGATCAGAATCCAGCAGTGAAGGAACTGACGGTGACTCCGGTACTGCTGAGTCTGATGTGTTTAGTTCTTCACGATGAGGGAGAGATGCCCTCCCAGACGACTGAGTTATACAAAAGAGGCATTCGATTACTGCTAGAAAAATGGAATGATGCCAAAGCAATTGCAAGCTGGGAGATGGGCAGTGACGCCTATCGCCAACTGAGCGTGGAGCAAAAAGAGGCGCTGCTGATTGAGATTGCCGCCCGCAAATTTGAGAATCCAAAGAACTTTGTGTTGTTTGAACAGAAAGAGATTGTAGCTCACATTGATGAGTTTCTTCGACGTACTGATTTTGGCAGAAGAATTAAGAGATTCTTTCATCCGAATGATGCTAGAGAGAGCCTCACGGTGCTGAAAGCTATAGAAGCCCAGCATGGGCTGCTGATTGAACGGGCGGATGAACTGTGGTCGTTTTCCCACCTCACGTTTCAGGAATACTTCACTGTCCAATGGTTGATTCAACTGCCCCCAGCACAGCTCGCTGAAACGATTGCCAATTGGCAATGGCAGCAGGCTGTCAAGCAATTGGTAAGCTCGCAACAGCCTGCCGATCGCTTGTTGCGTCTGATTAAACAATCCGTCGATCAATCAATCTCCAATGAATCCAAGTTGAATCAATTTCTAACCTGGGTATTACACAAAGCAGGTTCTATTCGGACGAACGATAAACCTGCCGCCCTTCGAGCTTTCTATTTTGCCCTTACTCTTGTCCTCGACTTTGACCTCGACCTTGATCGTGCCCTCGCCCTCGCCTTCGACCTCAACCGCGACCTTGAACTTGCCTTCGACCTTGACCGTGACCTTGCTCTCGACCGTGACCTTGTCCTCGACCTTGACCTTGTCCTTGCCCGCACCTTTGCTCGCGCCCGTACCCTTGACTACAACTGCGACCTTAACCTTACCCGCGCCCTCGCCCGCGACTTTGACCTCGTCCTCATCCTCGCTCGCAGCCTAGACTATGAACTTACAATCAAATTGAAACAGTTGGGAACTAGATTACCCTCACTAGAAAACTGGCAGCACTTCCAGCAATGGTGGCAGACAGAGGGGCAGCAGTGGCGTAAACAACTGCAACAGGTGATAACTGAGTATCGAAACATCGGTCACGATTGGCAGTTTAATCAGCAACAGAAACAACAACTGCAACGCTACCACGATGTCAACCGTTTTCTTGCCAAGCTGATAAAGATTGAGGGTGCAGTAAGCCAGGATGTCCGGGCTGAAATCGAAGATAGTTTGCTGCTGCCCTGGGATGAACTGCAACGCCGTCAGCCCGATGTGTATGGGCAACCGCAATCTGCCAGTCCCTCACCTGTCAGAATATTCATTGCCTACTCCCACGAAGATGAAGACCTGCGGGAAGAGTTGGATCGCCATCTTGCCAATCTCAACCGACAGGGCAAAATTAAAGCATGGCACAGGGGGGCTATTGAAGCCGGAGCCGAATGGGATGGTGCCATCAAACAACAACTAGAAACGGCTCAAATTATTCTCTTGTTGATTAGCGCCCACTTCATCGCGTCTAACGACTGCTATGACCTGCTGCAACAAGCACTTCAGCGACACAGTGCAGGAACGGCTCGTGTTATTCCCATTATCCTCAAACCCACCGATTTGAAAAACAGTCCCTTTAGCCACCTTTCACCGTTACCAACTGATGGTGTACCTATCACTCGTTGGAGTAACCGGGACGAAGCATTTTTGAATGTAGTGGAAGGCGTTCGAGGAGTGATCGGGTCACTTGTACAGAAAAAATAATCTGGTTGCTGAATGATTGTCATCTCAAGTAATGACCCAACACAAAGCAGTGGTTTTGCAACATGAAGGGCGATAGAATCTGTAGAGTCTTAGCATAAGGTTACCGTGTAATAGCCCCAGGCTTTCGCTTTCTGAATCTTGCGCAGTGTCACTAACGTTTTTATTTTCTGCAGTAACGCTGCGCCTGTTAGGGGTTCGTTCTGTTTCTGTTTGGCCATGCCTCTGCTGCACTCCAAAAACCTGCACTCTGATCATGCGGGATTGTGAGTCACCATGATTGATTGAACACGATCGCGATCGCTGCGTCAAAGCCGTGCCGTGATGATCACACCGCCAACGCTTTTGAGGGGTGTACTAGTGCTCTGGACTGGCTTTGGACTATTTTGACTCCGAAAGCGGTAGTACAGCGGCCTTTTTACCCGTTTTCAGAGGCTGAAAGCCTGATTCTGCGTGGCACTTCTGCTCCCCGGGGGCAGTAGCGCAGACATGGCACCGCTTTCTAATGGGGTTTACTGAAAGCCTTGATAAGTAAACCTTTGAAGACTATCTTGCAGGTTATTACACGTATCCTGTTCCAATCTCCATTAAAGGTTTACTAGTTCCTAAGAGTTCTCTTAGATGAAATCTTTTTTAACGTTACTTGTGGCATTCCTCACAACTTCCTCAAGTTTTTTCCTGAAGATATTAGGTAAATATGCGGAGCGCTAAAATTCCTATTCCCGTTGCGAGCAGACGGGAATTACAGAGTTTTTCTGTCGAATCGCACATCTGCAAGCCCATTCTTGCGCTCCCAAGGGCGGGGAATTAACACGCAGCGGTTAAAACATAAATGGGGAGCTCGAAGAAAATCTTCTGATCGAAACTCTAATGGAGAAAATCTCTATGAAATGGTTAACTTGCTGTTGAGTTAAATTAGAATTAGGTAGGCAAAATGTTGAGCCAACTTTTGGGTGAGACAAGTAAAATCAAAGAGATTGAGACATCCATTCTTAAAGTTCGAGGTCAAACATTAATCTTTGATAATTCGATTTTTCAGATATCAAATATATCTACGATTGAAGTGGTTGATTTGTCAACAGTTAAGCCAGTACCACAATATTTCTTGTGGATGTTTCTAGCTAGTGCAGGACTATTATTTTCTCCGGTCAACTATAGGGTAATAGGAATATTAATGCTGATTGTACTAAGTTGGTTATTTTATCGTTATCAAAGGCATAAGACCGTTAAAAAATATGGCTTGGGTATTTGCATGAACTCAGGCGCATTAACTGTTTTTTATATTAACGATCTAGATTTCCTTAAACAAGTGGTTTTTGTCCTGCATAACATTATAAACACTGATGAATTAAAAGCTATAAACTTTAACATAGATGAGCAAAAAATAGAATTGGATAACTCAGTCAAAATCAATCAAATGCTTGGCTCTAGTATCGTATCAGGAAGTGTTGTTGGTGACGTTGTAAATCAGGTCTAATTTTGAAAACACCAATTCAATATTGAAACATATTACACTGAAGCTTCTCTCTAGGGGAGCAAAAGGATAGTCTGATGTTTGTAAAAACAAAAGGAGCTCATCATAATGGACAACCAAATTAATGTTGAAAAGATGCTTGGCTCTAGTATCATAACAGGCCATGTTGCTGGGAATATTTACAGTGTAAATAATTCGCCAGACTCATCCATTGAACAACAAAAAAACATTAGAGAGGTTGCTTGGGAAATTACAGATTTAATCAAAAATTTAGAAACTTCTCTCTCTTCTTCTGATGAAACTGTAAAAAAAGTAAGGATAGCAGCTAGTGTAATTGAGCACATAAATAGTGATCCAAGTTGTACCCAAAGAGTTCTCAGTGCTATCAAGGCAGGCGGCATTCAAGCTCTTGAGCAAGCACTAAACCACCCTGCAGCAAGCTTCATTATTGGCGCATTAGAAGATTGGAAAAAACAAAAGGTAAAACAGTTACCACAATCCGCAAGCTAACAGCTCTGCTGCGGGTTGAGTGGGTGACTGCTCAGCTTAGTCTAACCAGACTCCTTATAGATAGCGCTTTTTCTCAGAAAACTCTGCAAGCCAGCCCCTACTGATAGTGATTTTTGAAAATTAGTCTAAATTCCAGTAATTTAGTAAGCAGAGTAATATCTCAAGGCAAGTCGTAAAAAATTGTCACGTTCAGCAATGGATCCTACTCTTTCTGGTTTGATTGGTGCAGGAATTGGTGCTTTAGCTGGATTTCTGGGTTCCGCTGTCAGTGTTCTGGGCACTCTTGTTATTCAGGGTTCTCAAAGGGAGATTGAAAAGAAAAGTTTAGCATCAGCATTCTATGGGGAGATTGGAGCATTGTTAGAAATTGTTAGAAGGAGGCAGTATATAGAGAACCTTGAAATTGCATTGGATCATGTACGTCGGACAAACACGAAAGTGTTTTACTCTATCAAGCCAACAAAGGAATACTTTAATGTTTTCAACAAGAACATAGACAAGATTGGGCTGCTACCTTCTCCTCTTCCAGAAAAGATTGTTTCGGTGTACATATTGGCCTTCTCTATCCTTGAAGATGTGGAGCACTATGAACTATTTAAGGATTTGGATGTGGAAACCCAGAAAGCAAATTTAGAAAACTTACTCACCTTGTTTAGATTGGCTGTTCACTATAGTATAGAGACTCGCGCAATTATAGAGAAGAAAAGATTACTATCGGAGTGAGTTAGCTGATAGCTCAAACTCTAGGTGATTTTTCGTCCTTTGTTTAATCGCAGGTTAGTACTTCACGGCAGTAGATAGACGAGAGGCTTATTGGGTTGTCGAATTTATCTGCCGTCGCTGCGTTATGCCGTTAGCCTGTTCCCTCTTTACTAGGAGATAGACACAAATTTTTTATGGCAATTAGTTACTATCAAAACTTCTATTTGAGTTAGACGACACAATAATAAGGTTTACGATACTTTTCGGAAACGGACATTAAGTGCTACTAGGAATAATTTGAGGTGATGTATGCCAGATATTTCAAGTAAGTCCCAAATCAGCATTTCGCTTAGGAGCTTATATGATGTTTCTGCAATCATAGGAAGTGATTTTTCAACTAATATAAAATCTCTCTCCCCTTGGCAGAAGGCATTGGAGGTCATATTAGTTTTAGCTGGGGTGTTAATTATATTGATGCTCTACTATTCTTCTGATTCACATAAATCTACTCTTCTATTATCCATTCTATTGTTAATATATATTCTGCATCTAATATTTTTAGTATATATATTTGCCAGAAAACAGAATAAACTGAAACATACTTGTGAAGAGTTGAAAATAGAACTCAAGCACAGATTGCAAGAGAATATTATGGCGCTCTCAAACATAAAGCTTCAACTTACAGTCATTGATAGTCAAGCAAACGATTTGCTTGACGAATCTTCTGATTTGAGCAGTAAAGCTGACAATTTTAGAAATTTAATTAGTACACTAATAGAGTATGTTGACGAGAAGAGAGAAGATGCCCATGAATCTTTAGAGTTGGTATCTGCGGCAAGAGAATTATCTTTGGAAAGATTGAAAGTCAGGGATTTTTATTCTGAAGTTAAAAACTTGCTTGGAATAGAGGAGATACGTTCCGGTTCTGAAAAAGAAGCCTCAAAACCTAAGCTTTACTTTAAGATTTCCTCCGCATATCCAAAGTTTTTATCAAAACGCCACTCATCAACCATTGTTATTCAATTCTATTTGCAAGAAGATGAAGCTACAGTTAAAAATAAAATAGAAGAGAAATTTTCTTCTAAGTCTATCGAATCCGTTTATGAAAGCAAAAACTTATTCCCTGGACTCTCAGTTGTTATCAATTTGTTTCACCCAAATATAGCTTTTAGTGAAAAAAAGGTTAGGAAGCTTAAAAACTCAGTAAACGCTATGGAATTCATTGCCGAACCACATGATAATTGTTCCCCTGGCCTCCAAGCAGTTTCAGTAACAATAAACGATCGGGAAACGGGTGAAGAATATGAGTCTTTTACCTTTAATGTACGAGTTGCAGACTATGCTTTTGATCATATTCCTCAACCTTGGCTCTTTAATGCGTACACTTCAGTAATAGGAGTGGGTTCATTAACGATGTTTGTATTGTCATTACTTGGCAAGGTAGATTCTGCCTTTGGGTTGACAACTGGAACGGCTGGAGGAATTACAGCCGCACTTATTTACCACAACTCTTATTCAACATTCAAAAAGATGGGAACGAAAGTTCTTAACTAGATTTTTTTATGTGATCAGGCTAACAGCTGTGATGCACCGGAATATTCAGATATGTTCGGTTGGGTGGCAAAGGTTATCTGCGGCGGGTGATGGGCAACGTTACCCCTAAACAATGCCGAAAATGCGTCAATTGGGCAATGCTTTTCTCTCTACCCCCTTCCCGTCAGGGTTTTGAGACGTACTACAAGCAAGGGCTCAACCACTTTTTTCGGCAATGTTGCGGCTTGGTATCAGAAAGGCACAACATCCTGCCACAACTCCGCTTTTCGGTTAATACGCTCGGCTTGTTGGTCACTCACCTGGCTGATTGCACCAGTCGTAAGAGACAGCACCAGTGGATAGTGGTCGCCCGCAAAACAGAAATCAGCGCCGGTCAGTTCGGTCGCAGTTCTGAGCGCCAGCGTGTCGTGAATCGGCGGTACCGTAATCATGGTGCAGCCGTCGTACTCGCACTGCAGCATGAAGGCAACCTCACGGGCTGCCTCTGGGGTTTCAAAGAGTAGGTGCATGGATCGCATGCCACGATGCGACCTCAAGGAAGGCTGTACTTAACCGTGGTGGCGATCGCTCAGGGGTGTCAAAAAACGGGTATAAATTGCAGGTTGCTGAAACCTGCTCAGACCGACAGTCGATGTGCTGCTGAGAGGGGTGTCAAAAAAGGGCCCTTTGTTACTTTGGGTAAAAGGCCAAGGCAATCGGTTAGATGCCATATAAGGTTCTTGGCAGTTTTTGGTGAAAGTTGGACGTGAGCGCTAGTTAACTCACCCTAGCTGCTCGGTTTTCGGTTGTTTCAACCAACCAGATCGCCCAAAATTGTCATCAACCTGTCACTGTCGTCACAGACCCAAAACCGGGGCTAGAACGTTGCTGTCGCCGTGCTGATTCTGGGCTGTGATTTTCGAGCTTTCCCACAACAAAGCTACCCCATCAACTCACT
>Ga0209062_1006508_pt1 | contig 10632 bp, 9 predicted proteins | sample Coa_R2_2_FD_187158 | JGI IMG/M metagenome (GOLD analysis project Ga0209062, IMG submission 187158) | Surface soil microbial communities from Centralia Pennsylvania, which are recovering from an underground coalmine fire - Coalmine... | ecosystem: Environmental > Terrestrial > Soil > Unclassified ...
GCGAGAACGCCAAGGTCTCCAGCGCGACGATCGCAAAGTGGCTGGCTGAAGGGCTCGCCTCTGGCCCGGCCTATGTCGGCAATCAGAGCGGCGATGTGAAGGGGGCGCTGGCTGGCGCGGCCAAGACAATCGAGGCCGTCTACAACTATCCCTACCAGAACCACGCCACCATGGAGCCGTTGAACGCGACCGCGCTCTACACGCCGGACAAATGCGAGGTCTGGTGCGGCACCCAGAATGGCGAGGCTGCGCTGGCCGCGGTCCTGGAAGGCTCCGGTCTGCCGGCGGACAAATGCGACGTTCACAAGCACCTCGTGGGCGGCGGCTTCGGACGGCGCGGCCAGACCGACTATGTGCGGCAGGCGGTCGATATCGCCAAGCAGATGCCCGGCACACCGATCAAGCTCCTTTGGTCGCGCGAGGAGGACATGACCCATGGCCGCTACCACCCGGTCACGCAGTGCAAGCTGACAGCCGGCTTCGACGCCGAAAACAATCTGACCGCGCTACATATGCGGATCTCCGGCCAGTCCATCCTGTTCAGCCTGCGCCCGGAGGCGCTGGTCAATGGCAAGGACCCCGCGACCTTCGCCGGCCTCAATGCGTCGGGCGAAGCCGCCATCGGCTATTCGGTTCCGAACATCCTGGTCGAACATTCGATGCGCAATCCGCATATCATTCCGGGCTTCTGGCGCGGGGTGAATGTCAATCACAACGCGATCTATCTCGAATGCTTCATGGATGAGCTTGCGCATGCGGCCGGCCAGGATCCGCTGGCCTTCCGCCGCAAGCTGATGGCGCAGCATCCGAAGCACCTCGCAGTGCTCAATGCGGTCGCCGACAAGATCGGCTGGGACACGGCACCGCCGCAAGGCGTCTATCGCGGGATCGCACAGTTCGCGAGCTACAACAGCTATGTCGCCGGCGCGGCTGAGATCTCCGTCGCCGACGGCAACAAGATCAAGGTGCATCGCATGGTCGCGGCGATCGACCCGGGCTATGCGGTCAATCCCGCGCAGATCGAGCGGCAGACCGCCGGCTCCTTCGTCTACGGGCTGAGCGCGCTGGTCTATGGCGGCTGCACCGTCAAGGACGGCCGTATCGAGCAGACCAACTTCGATAACTACAATTCCATGCGGATAGCCGAGATGCCGAAGGTGGAGACCATCGTGATGCCGAGCGGCGGGTTCTGGGGCGGCGTCGGCGAACCCACCATCGGCGTGGGCGCGCCGGCGGTGCTGAATGCCTATTTTGCGGCAACGGGCAAGCGCCTGCGCTCGGTGCCGTTGCGCGAGCAGAATATCGGCTTTGCGTAGTTCAACGGGGTGGTGGCTCTTTGAGAGCCACCACCCTATGTTTTCGGATGATGCAAATGGATGGGCTACGCCAGGTCGGGCGAAGGGACGCCATTCGCGGCGCGCTTGCGGTCGCGACCTCACTGGCGCTGCCGTCGATTGCGCGGGCACAGGCCTCCGCTCGAATTGTTGTCATCGGCGGAGGTTTTGGCGGCACGGCCTGCGCGCGAGCCTTGAAACGGCTTGATGGCAGGCTGCAGGTTACGCTGATCGAGCCGAAGACGGTTTTTACCGCCTGCCCCTTCAGCAATGAGGTGATCGCCGGGCTGCGCGACATCGGCGCGCAGCAATTCGGCTATGCCAAGGTTGCCGCTGCCGGCATTGATGTCGTCGCTCAGGCCGCGGCGAAGGTCGATGCACAGAGCCATCGCGTTACGCTCGGGGACGGGGCCTCGCTTTCCTATGACCGTCTCGTCCTCGCGCCGGGAATCGAAGTGCGCTTCGACGCCCTGCCCGGCTACAACGAGGCGGCGGCGCAGAAGATGCCCCATGCCTGGCAGGCCGGGGAGCAGACCTTGTTGTTGCGACGGCGGATCGAGGCCATGGAGGACGGTGGTGTGGTCGCCATCGCAGTCCCCGCAAATCCCTCGCGCTGCCCGCCTGCTCCCTACGAGCGCGCAAGCCTGATTGCGCATTACCTGAAACAACGCAAGCCGCGCTCCAAGGTGCTCATCCTCGACGCCAAGGATAATTTCTCGCAGCAACGGCTGTTCGAGCAGGCGTGGCACGAGTTCTACGACGGCATGATCGAGCGCGTATCGCTGTCGGACGGCGGACGCGTCACAGCCGTCGATCCGACCACCAACACCATTGTCACCGAATTCGGCGACCATGTCGCGCAAGTCGCGAACATCATCCCGCCGCAGCGCGCCGGCCGCATCACGCAGATTGCCGGCGCAGCTGACAAGACCGGCTGGTGCCCGATCGACCCGATGACGTTTGCGTCAAAGCTCTTGCCCGATGTGCATGTGATTGGCGATGCCTGCCTCGGCGGCGGCATTCCGAAATCTGCGGCGGCGGCGAGCGCGCAAGGCAAGGCCTGCGCGAGGGCAATTGTGAATGATCTCGCAGGCAAGGCGCCGGAGACGCCGCGGCTCACCGGCATCTGCTATGACACGGTGGCGCCCGGCTACGCGTTTTCGCTCGCCCGCCAATATGAGCCCAAGGACGACATTTTTGCGGAGGTCGAAGGCGGCGGCACGAGCGCGCTCGATGCGCCGCACGAGGTCCGTGCGCGCGAGGCGCAGGCGGCCGACAGCTGGTATCGGACCATCACGGAGGAGACGTTTGGCTAACCCTCTACCCGCCTTGCTCCTTTTCACGCTTGCCTTTATCCCCATCATGGGGGCGAAGGCTGAAGAGTTGCTGCCCTACACCATCGTCGGCGACGGCATTCCGGATTCGCTGACGGGCAAGCCGGGCGATGCTGCGCGCGGGCGGGCGCTCGTGCTCGACCGTGCCAGCACCTGCATCCTCTGCCACTCCGGTCCGCTCCCGGAGGCCCGATTCCAGGGCGACCTCGCGCCGAACCTGGCGGGCGCCGGCAATCGCTGGAGCATTGGCCAGCTGCGGCTGCGGCTGGTCGATGCTTCCAGGCTCAATCCGGCGACAATCATGCCGTCCTATTACCATATCGACGGGCTGGTGCGGGTCGGCCAGAGCTGGCGCGACAGGCCGATCCTGTCCGCGGAACAGATCGAGGATATCGTGGCCTACCTCACAACGCTGCGTGACTAGGATGCCGAACGATATGTCTGGCAATCGTCAATCGACGCGACGCATTTTTCTCAAGGCCGCCAGCAGCGCCGCGGTTACCGGCACGGTGTATCGCGTGATGCTGCAGCCGCTACATGCAACACCGGCGACGCTCAATTCCGCGATCCGCAACCTCGTCGGCGAGGCGCCCTTGCGCACCGGAAGGGTCAAGCTCGACATTCCGCCTCTGGTGGAGAATGGCAACACCGTGCCGATGACGGTGAGCGTGACCAGCCCGATGACCGTAGACGACTACGTCAGGAGCATCCACGTCTTCAACGAGAAGAATCCGCAGCCCCATATCGGCAATTTCCATCTCGGCCCCGCGGCCGGCCGCGCCCAGGTTTCGACCCGCATCCGGCTCGCCGACAGCCAGAAGGTGGTGGCGGTCGCGCAGATGTCGGACGGCTCGTTCTGGTCGGCGAGCGTCGATGTCGTGGTGACGCTTGCCGCCTGCACGGAGGAGCTGTGATGGCGTCCGCACTGATCAACGTGCCCAGGCGCGCCAAGCGTGGCGACATCGTCGAGCTCCGCGCCCTGACCTCGCACATCATGGAGACGGGCTATCGCCGCACCGCGGCCGGCGAGGTGATTCCGCGCGACATCATCACGAGCTTCACCTGCCGCTACAACGGCCGCGAGATCTTTCGCGCCGACCTGTTCCCGGCGATATCCGCCAATCCCTACCTGTCGTTCTTCACGACAGCGACCGAGAGCGGCACCTTCGCGTTCGAATGGATCGGCGACAACGGGTTTTCCCAGACCGCATCGGCTGCGATCACCGTCGAATGAGAGCGATTGGCGCGATCATAGCGGCTTTGCTGCTGACGATCGCGCAGGCGGGCGAGATTGCACACGACCAGCGCCGCTCCGGCTACAGCTTCATGGCGCCTGACACCAAGGCGATGCAGGACGACGATACGTCCAATCCCGGCATGCTCTGGGTGCTGGACGGCGAGGCGCTCTGGACCAAGCGGATTGGCGCGGCGGACAAGGCTTGCGCCGATTGCCATGGTGATGCCGCGGCCAGCATGAAGGGCGTCGCCGCGCGCTATCCGGCCTTTGACAAGGCGCTGGGACGCCCGGTCGATCTCGAGCAGCGCATCAACCTGTGTCGCACCGAGCATCAGCAGGCACCTCCGCTCGACTACGAGGGCCACGACCTGCTCGCGCTCACCGCCTTGATCGCCCATCAGTCGCGCGGCATGCCGATCGCGCCGGCGGACGATCCGCAGCTTGAGCCATTCCTCGCCGAGGGTCGCGCGCTGTTCATGCAGCGGCAGGGGCAGCTCAACCTCGCCTGCACGAACTGCCACGACGACAATTGGGACAAGCACCTCGCGGGATCCGCGATCACCCAGGGACAGCCGACGGGCTATCCGATGTATCGCCTGGAGTGGCAGACGCTCGGATCGCTGCAGCGCCGCCTGCGTGGCTGCATGACCGGCATCCGCGCGCAGGCCTTCAGCTACGGCGCGCCCGAGCTTGTGGAGCTCGAGCTTTATTTGAGATCGCGCGCGGCGGGCATGCCGGTCGAGACGCCGGCCGTGCGGCCTTGACTGCACGCTAGGCGGCGCGTTGATGCGAGGCTGGTTTGTCGGTGACCGGCTGCGCCGCGGCGATCTCATGCGCGATCACATAGCCGCCGCGGCCGGCCTTGGCCTGATACAGTGCCTCGTCGGAGCGCGACAGCAGCGCCTCGACGGACTCGCCATCGTCGGGCGCGACGGCAACGCCGATGCTGGCACCGATGACGATATCGTGGCCTTCAACCACATAGGATGCGCTGACGCTGTCGAGAATCCGCTGCGCCAGCGCTACGGCGTCGTCGCGCGATCGCGTCGCGGGCTGGACCAGGATGAATTCGTCGCCGCCCATCCGCACCACCGAACCGCGCGGGCCGGCCAACGCTTTCAGCCGCCCGGCAACCTGCTTGAGCACGGCATCGCCGACGGGATGGCCGAACCTGTCATTGGCGGCCTTGAAATGATCGAGGTCGATCGCATGGATCGCAAGCAGGCCATCATCACGCTCGGCGATCAGCCGCGGCAGCTCCGATGTCAGCAGCGAGCGGTTGAAGACGCCGGTCATCGGATCGAGCCGGGCGAGTTGCTCGAACTGCTCCTTGAGCTTGATGTGGTCGACGGTCGAGTTGAAGGTCAGGCGGACCATCTCGAAACTGCCGACGACATAGATCGCGATCAGCAGGGCCAATCCGATATGCGGCATGTCCAGCCGCGCGAACGAAACGGCGATCGCGGGCACGCCCAGCACGAACAGGTCGGCGAGTGCAAGGAAGGGCAACAGCGACAGCCGCGCGATGATGCCGGCACCAAAGCCGAAGGCGATACCGATCGCCATCATGGTGCAGACTTCGCTCTCGAGCACCAGGCTGCGGGCCGCGAGCAGGCCCACCGTGAGCGATGTGGCGGTGGTTCCGAGCGCATAGCACCATCCCCAGACCCTCGCCTCGGCGAGTTCGAGCGGCGGCTTTCTGGCAGCGCGGCGGCGGAACGCAACCACCTCGCAGGCCCGCACCGCATCCACGAGCACGCCGACGGTCGCGAGCACGCCGATCACCACATCGCCAGTCTGCTCCACGGTAATCGCGCCTACGATCGCCTGGGACAGGCCGGCCAAGAGGATCGGCACCATGGTGCCATGGAGCGTGCGGAGCACCTCCATGTAGACGGAGTCTGAGATCGACCCCGGCCGCGAACCCATCGTCTGCAGATACATGGCAACCCCCAGCACTGGAGGCTCATTACCGCGCGGCGGTAAAATTCCACTGCTGCAGCTTGCTAAAATTGAAGTGATTTTGCCCTTGCTCCCAACAGTGAAGCGGGCCGCCAAGGCGGCCCACCTCAAACACGCTTAACGGTTCGTTGCCCCTACTCCGCCGGCGCCGCCACCGGCATCTCCGGATGCGACGCGAAATCCGCGCTGGTGCCTAACCTGCCGAGCGCATAGAGCCCCACTGCTACCACCGCATAGGACAGCGCCACCGCCGGCGTCACGCCTAAGCCGCCGCCGATGCCGACCGCCTCGCCATGCATGAAGCCAAAATAGGTGAGCACGGCGCCGGCGAACGCAAAGGCTGAGGCCTTGACGAAATCGCGCTCGATGACGAACACGCCGATTGCGCCCAGCACGAGGCCGGTCAGGATCGAGCCGCCGCCCATCACTTCGAGACCGTGATAGATCACGCCCTGCTGCGGCAGCGACATGATCGCCGCGGTCTTGACCTCGGCAAGCTTCTCCGGCGAGAGCCCGCCGACTGTCTGCATCGCGTTCGTCATCGACGCCATGCCGGTGTCGATCAAGAGCTTGGCCCAGGCCGCGAGATGCGGGAACAGCGCCAGCACGATCGCAGGTGCATGCTTGACCGGCGTGGTCTGGAACGCCTGCGCGCCGATCAGCATGCCGATGTAGAGCAGGATCGGCAGGATCGCGACCACGGGCACCACCGCCAGCAGCACCGAGATGATGCCAAACCACGACAGCACGATCACCATGACGCCGGTTGCCGCAGAATAGCCGATCCGTCCGCCCATCGCCTTCCAGCCGGGATGGCCGATATAGACCGCGTTGATGAAGGGGTTGCCCATCAGGCAGCCGATCAGGCTGACGACGCCGTCGGCGGTCAGCACCCGCGTGGTCGGATAGGGATCGCCGGCGGCCTCGGCGCTCTCGACATTGTCCATGGCTTCGACGAGATCGTAGATGCCGAACGGCACCGCGGTCACCAGGATGATGCCGAGATATTCAAACCCGGAGAACACGTAGTTGACCGCGGGGATCGGCACCGAGAAGCCGAAATTGGCGAACGCGTCACCGACGCCCTTGATGCTGAGCCCTCCGAGACCGAGACCGAAAATATTCGAGCCCCAACCGATGATCATGCCGGCCGCGATCGCGACCAGGCCTGCCGGCGTGCCTTTCGGATATTTCACGCCGCCGAACCAGCTGACCAGGATGATCGCGAAGCAGACAAGACCGATCTGCGGCGTCGCATACATCTCGAGGGCCGGCCGCATCGAGATGAAGGTGACGGAGACGCCGGCGAGCGTGCCGAGCAGTGCAGCGCGCGGGGTGATCCTGCGCACGATCGGCGCGATGAAGCCACCGATCATCAGCATGAAGCTCTGGAAGAACACCCAGACGAGGCCCGCCGACCAGCCTTTCAGGGGATCGCCGGTCTTGATCGCGATCGGCAGCATGATCACGAAGGTGACGATGAACATATGCGGCACGCTGATGCCCGACGGCAGCGCGCAGACGTCGTTGCGGCCGGTCTTCTGCGCCAGCCGGTAGGCCAGGAACGCGTAATAGAAGGTGGAGAGGCACATCATCAGGCCGAGCGCCGGCAGGATGCGGCCGAACACGATCGAGTCAGGCATCTTCAACACGAAGCGCAACAGCCCCGTCAGCACCAGCATGTTGACCAGGATGTTGGTGCCGAATCCGAAAAACGCATTCCAATCCCCCGACGTCCAGACCGCCGGCTTGAAACCGGATGGGGCTGACGTCGCCGTCCCGCTTGTGCTCATCGTGATGCTCCCGCTGCTAAACTATCGCTGTCTCCGCCTGCATTGCTTTCAGAACCGCGGCCGAGTCGGCGACCCAGCCGAAGATGCCACCCTGGGCCTTGATCATTTTCAGGCCCATGTCGTGGAATTCGGGGAAGTAGGAGGCGCAGCCGTCGGCGATGACGACGCAGCGATAGCCGCGGTCATTGGCCTCGCGCACCGTGGTGTTGACGCAGACCTCGGTGGTCACGCCGCACACCAGGAGATTCTCGATGCCGTATTTCTGCAGCACCTCGGTGAGCTCGGTGGCGTAGAACGCGCCCTTGCCCGGCTTGTCGATCACGACCTCGCTGTCGAGCGGATAGAGCTCGGGAATGATGTCATGGCCGGGCTCACCGCGGATCAGGATCCGCCCCATCGGACCGGGATCGCCGATGCGCAAGGATGGCGCACCGCGCTCGACCTTGGCGGGCGGCGCATCGGAGAGATCGGGCAGATGGCCTTCGCGGGTGTGGATGACCAGCATCCCCATCTCGCGCGCTCTTCCGAGCACGTTGGCGATCGGCTTGACCGCACTCGCAAGCCGCGAGACGTCGTTGCCCAGCGTCTCGCCGAAGCCGCCGGGCTCCATGAAGTCGCGCTGCATGTCGATGATGACGAGCGCTGTCGTCGCGAGATCGAGTGCGACCGGTTCAGGCTCCGCAACGATGGTTGCGATGGATTGGCTTGAGTTCACCATGACACCTCCGCGCCCCCTCGCGCGACTGAACTCTCAACGTTGAGTGAAGCAAGCGCCGTGCCATTGTGTACAATTCGGAGCGGCGCCGCGTGATGTCGGAATCACGCGTCTTTTCAGGCTCTTGAGCTCATGGCCTCGCCCTGCTCAATCCCTGTGCGACGTGCCAAGCAGGCGATGCTTGCTCATTGATTGAGCGCGCGTTGCATGCATGCGCCGCTGCGTCGCTTCTCAAATGAGCGCGCTTCCTATGGATAAAGCTCCGCGTGTTCCTGCGCGTAGCGTGCGTAGGACTCCTTCAGGATGGCGTGGTTGAGCAGCATGGTCGCGACCGGCGAGGTGCCCGCCGCCGGATCGAATACAGTTGTGCGCACCCACAGGCTTTCGGTGCGGCGGCTGCCGCTCATGGCCACGACCTCGCGCTCGAGCTCATAGTCCCGATCCACGAATAACGGCCCGTTGAGCAGCCGGATCTCCTGGTCGGCGAACAGGCCGACGGCGGGGCCGCGCGTCGGCAGCCGATCCTCCCTCGCCTTGTATTGAAACAGCACGCTCAGCATCTCGATCGGGATGATCGGGCGCCCGAACGGATTGTCCTCCGTGCTTGTATAGAGCGGCGAGCTCTCGGTGATCACTTGCAGCTTCTGGCGCAGCGAGAACGGATAGAGCTCACCCATGTTCTGGTCGAACGCCATACGCACGCGCGCCCGTTCGGTCCTCATGCCGAGCCTGACGTCGTGCAGGATCACGGCATCGGCGAGCGGCTTGAGTTCGCCGAGCCGCAGCTCGAGTGCGGTCGGCGGTGCGTTCAATCCAAACGAGGCGGTGCCGCGCAGCACCTCGGTGCCGTCGCGCTTGATCATCCTGATCTCGCCCTGGCGCGCACCTTCGAGCGGCTTGACCAGGATGGCCCGCACCTCCTCGCCTTCGAACACGGCGTTGCGGTAATGCGCCGAGAGGCAGCCGGTGCGGAACCAGTCCGTACCCCATTGCTCGACGCAGAGCGGAACGAACTGGCTGAAATGTGTTGGTCCCTCGATGGTGCCGCCCTGGAAGCCGAGCTTCTGCGCGGTCGCATCGTCATGGATCGAGGCATGCGAATCATAGCTCTGCGCCTGCAACATCTGCCGCGGCGCCCGCCACGGCCCGAGCAGCTCGGTGTCAGTTGCCTCGATTTCGGTGTCGAACAGGCGTAATGCCATGAGAATTCTCCGTAACGGCCATGCCGGCCCGGTGAATTGGGCCAGCGATATTGACTTTACCAACGCATCCTTTTCACTGCCCAGCCGCGCTGGTCCGCCGGGCCCAAAAAGAGAAGACGAGACGACACGGAGCTTAGCAAGATGACCCTGCTGCAGGTTGAGCTGGACGACAAATACCGGCTCGAGGCCAAGCGGATCTATCTCTCCGGCGTCCAGGCGCTGGTGCGGCTGCCGATGCTGCAGCGCCAACGCGACCGCGCAAGCGGCCTCAAGACCGCGGGGTTCATCTCCGGCTACCGCGGCTCGCCGCTCGGCATGTATGATCACGCGCTGTGGCGGGCGAAGTCGCACCTCGCGGCGCAGGATATCGCCTTTGTCCCCGGCCTCAACGAGGATCTTGCGGCGACCGCCGTGTGGGGCAGCCAGCAGGTCGGGCTGTTCCCGGGCGCCAAGGTCGATGGCGTGTTCGGCATCTGGTACGGCAAGGGTCCGGGCGTTGACCGGTCGGTCGATGCGCTCAAGCACGCCAATTCCGCCGGCACCTCGCGCCATGGCGGCGTGCTGGCGCTCGCCGGCGACGATCATGGCTGCCAGTCCTCGACATTGGCGCATCAGAGCGAGCAGGTGTTTGCGGCCGCGCTGATCCCGGTGATCAACCCCTCGACCTTGCAGGACTATCTCGACCTCGGCCTGTACGGTTTTGCGCTGTCGCGCTACTCGGGATGCTGGATCGGCTTCAAGGCGATCGGCGAGACGGTGGAAAGCTCGGCGTCGGTGTACAGCGATCCCGAGCGCATCAACATCGTGACGCCCACCGATTTCGAGATGCCACCCGGGGGATTGAACATCCGCTGGCCCGACCCGCCGCTGGAGCAGGAGGCGCGGCTGTTCGGGCCGAAGATGGCCGCGGTCGCGGCTTTCGTGCGCGCCAACAAGCTCGACAGGATCGTGCTGGACTCCAAGCCCGCGCGGCTTGGCATCATCACGACAGGCAAGGCCTATCTCGATCTGCGCCAGGCGCTGGCCGATCTCGGCATCAGCGAGCGCGATGCGCA
>Ga0209062_1006509_pt1 | contig 10631 bp, 12 predicted proteins | sample Coa_R2_2_FD_187158 | JGI IMG/M metagenome (GOLD analysis project Ga0209062, IMG submission 187158) | Surface soil microbial communities from Centralia Pennsylvania, which are recovering from an underground coalmine fire - Coalmine... | ecosystem: Environmental > Terrestrial > Soil > Unclassified...
GCGTGCAGGCTACCATGACGCCCTGCGCACGTTGCGCCATCCGGAGGTGCTGGCTCGCCCGACGAGTGCAGACGGCGTCTTCACCTTCGATCTCGAACGCGATGGCCGGGAATGAACGAACGCGCCATCCAAAGCTGAGGACTGACAGGAGTTGAAGATGCGTGAAAAGGAAGTGCTTGGGCGGGCGTTCGCGATGCCGCTGACCAACCCGTCATACCCGCCGGGCCCCTATCGGTTCGTCAATCGCGAATACCTGATCATCACCTACCGCACTGACCCGCAGCGACTGCGCGCGGTGGTGCCGGAGCCGCTCGAAATCGATGAGCGCGACGCGCTGGTCAAGTACGAATTCATCCGCATGCCCGATTCGAACGGGTTCGGCGACTACACCGAAAGCGGCCAGGTCATCCCGGTGTCCTTTCGCGGACGCCGGGGCGGCTACACCCACTGCATGTTTCTCAACGACGAGGGGCCGATCGCCGGTGGACGAGAGCTCTGGGGCTTTCCGAAAAAGCTTGCCCAGCCGACGTTGCGTACTGAAATCGACACCCTTGTCGGGACACTGGACTACGGCCCGCTGCGGGTCGCAACCGGCACGATGGGCTACAAGCATCGCGCCGCCGATTTGGCGCACGTCAAGGCCGCGCTCGAGGAACCGAACTTCCTGCTTAAGATCATTCCCCATGTCGATGGCAGTCCGCGCATTTGCGAGCTGGTTGAATACCGCCTCGAGGACATCATGTTGGGCGGCGCCTGGACCGGGCCTGCGGCCCTGTCCCTCACTCCCCACGCGCTGGCTCCCGTAGCCGAGCTGCCGGTTCTTGAGATCGTCTCGGCAATCCACATCAAGGCGGATCTGACACTCGGTCTCGGCAAGGTCGTTCACGACTATCTGCAACAGCCTGCCCGGCGCCCGCTCCGGAGCTACGAGAGAAGCCTGGTCACGTGATCGAAGCTGCCCTGGCTTCCGCGCGTCCATCCCTCCTCAATCACGCCCTCACAAGGAACATCATGACCAAGCGATTCATCGCGACCGTGCTTTGCGGCGCCTGCCTCACTCTCGCCTCGGCTGCCGAGGCTCGGACATCTTACGACGGCTCCTGGGATCTCGTCTTTGTCACACAACGCGGAAGCTGCGATCCGAGCTACAATTTCTCGGTGAACATCGACCACGGCATTGTCACGCACCCGAACCTCGTCAAGTTCAGAGGCTATGTTGCAGGCTCGGGCGCTGTTCGTGCGTCGGTGACGGTCCACGACAAGTTCGCGTCGGGCACGGGAAAGCTGACGGGAAGCTCAGGCCGCGGGAGCTGGAGCGTCCGGGCGGCAGGCGGACGCTGCTCGGGATATTGGACCGCCCAACGCAACCAGTAGGCAGATCGGCGGAGTGGACGTCGCGAACCGGGAGATGGTTGCGCACTGTTCACGCGACGCTGGCTCCCCCGTTCGGCCGCGCCTATCGCAATCTTGCGCCAGCGCTCGATCGCGCTGTCGCCGCAAAATGTCGGCGCCTGGCTCAATCTCGGGATCATCTGCACCAAGCGCGGCGACCTCGACGGCGCGGTCGAGGCCTATCGACAGGCTGCCAGCATCGATCCGAACTCGCCGGAGGGCGCGCAAGCACGCTCCCTGCGGCGCGTCTGATCGCGGCAGGTCGCGGGAGACTGAAGGCCAGACGAGCTAGCCGGAATCGCGGGCGTCGGCGAGCAGCCAACGCTCGGTGGGCCGGCTTTTCTGGGTGGTCAGCCATTGTTCGGCGCGCTGGGCCAATCGCTCATATTCGTCCGCGACCCGCAGCAGCTTCTGTCGCGCGGCCTGATCGGCCAGGACGTCTGCTTTTGCGCGGGTGGCGTCGGCCCGCTTCCGCCAGTGTTTGGGATCGTTGAGAGTGTTCATGCATCTCTAGCTGCTCTCAGGACATGAACGCATGTAGGCGGCGAGCAGGCAGAAAAAGGGCGCCGATGCTGTCGCCGGCGCCTCGTGTCAAATTGGCAACAGTTTGTGCTGCGCTGCGTGCCTGAAGCAGCCTCACAGCTTCGGCTTCACGTCGCGCAGTGCCTCGCTGGCCGCCTTCAGATACGGGTTGAGCTTCACCGCCTGCTGGTAATCGGCGATGGCCCCCTCCTTGTCGCCGCTATCGAGGCGCAGGTTGCCGCGGTTGTAATAGGCGGCTGCGTAGCTCGGGTTGAGCTTGATGGCCATGTCGTAGTCGGCCATGGCGCGCTCGGTGTTCTTGAGGTCCGACCAGGCATTGGCGCGGTTGTTGTAGGAGGTGGCAAAATCCGGCCTCAGGCGGATCGCCTCGGTGTGGTCGGCGACCGCCTGCTCGAACAGTTTCAGCCCCCGATAGGCATTGCCGCGGCCGGTATAGGCGTCGGCGGATTTCGGGTCGTAGCGCAGCGACTCGCTGAAATCGACCAGCGCGAGCTCGAACTTGCCGAGCCGGCGGTACATGCTGCCGCGCTGCAGGTGCACCAAAGCGCGGTTCTCGGCGCTGCCGCCCGAAGAGTTGATCAGCACGGTGCAGGCCGTGATCACGCGCTTCATGTGTTCCGGCGGCATGGCGTCGGTGACCGGGAAGGTGCAGAGCCGGTAACTGTCCTGTGCCGTCTGTGGCGAGGGCTCCGCCGCCTTGGCTTTGGCGCCGATCTTCTTCTGCACCTCGAGCGCCGGCGGAAAGCCGGGCGCAAGCTGCAGCGCCGTCTCGATGGAATTGACCGCCGCGACATGGTCGCCGAGCTTGTTCACGGTCTCGGCGCGATTGACATAGGCGAGTGGATGGTTCGGCTCGAGGCGGATCGCCTGGTCCTCATCGGCGAGCGCAAGCGCGGTCCGGTTGGTCATGACATAACCGGCGCCGCGGTCGAGATAGAGGCCGCTCTCGTTCGGAGAGAGCTTGATCGCCATGGTGAAATCGGCGATCGAGCCCTCGAAATCCTGGGTCATCATCCGGACCTGTCCGCGTCCCGACCAGCCGCCGGGATTTTGCGGCGCCAGCCGGATCGCCTCGCTGTAATCGGCGATGGCGCCCTTCATGTCCTTGAGATTGCGCCGGGCATCGCCACGATTGAGGATCATGCCGACGTCAGTGGGCGCCTGTTTCAGCCGCTCGCTGTAATCCTCGACCGCATGCGCATCGTCGCCCTTCTTGTGATAAGCGAGCCCGCGCCAGCCCTGGAATTCCGCCCGGCTGACCGGCTGCAGCCGCATCGCATCGGTGTAGTCGGCGATCGCGCGGTCATACTGGCCGAGGTTCTTCTCGGCACTCGCCCGGACGAAATGCGCAAGGCCGAGCTCGGGATTGAGACGCACCGCCTGCTCGGCATCGGCCAGCGCCTGGTCCGGCTTGCCCTTCACCGTCCAGTAATTGGCACGGTTGACATAGGCCTGCGGAAGGTCCGGCGCGATCCTGACGGCCTCGTTGAGATCACTTTCCGCCTCGTCCAGGCTGCGCCTCACCGTGCGCTCAAAGCCGCGCTGCGCATAGGCGGAGGCGAGCTCCTTGCCGCTGAGGCTGCCTGAGGCGATGGCGGCCGAGCAGCTCGCGATGGTGTCGTCGGCGCTGTCGGACGGTTTGGGATGCGCACAGGATTGCGCGGCGGGGTCGGCTTGTCCTTGTCCCTGTTCTTGCCCTTGCGCCTGCGCCGAGGCGGGCAGGGTCCAGAAGACGGAACAGGAGATGCCGAGCGCGCAGCACATGCGGAATGCGACGGCAAAATGCGATTTGCCCATGATCGATGCCTCGGAAAGCGGAGTGGTTGTACCGAAGTCGCCCTAAGCGCCTCGATGGTTCAAAGCCCCTGAACCGGCTGCCTCCCGCGGCGCATGATGGCTCGGCATCGGCGGAGGTGGTTTCGGCTGCGAAAATCTGCCTCAATGGCAAGGACCTCGGCCGCGCGGGCCGGTTTCGGAAATTCATGCGGAGAGACGGGCAATATGGGTGGCTTGGTGATCAGTGGCGGCCGGGTGGTGGATCCCGCAAGCGGAATGGATGCCATCGGCGACGTGGCGGTGGTGGACGGCAAGATCGCAGCCGTCGGCAGCTCGCTTCCCGGCGCCGAGCGGACCATCGACGCCGCCGGCCTCGTGGTCGCCCCCGGCTTCATCGATCTGCACGCCCATGGCCAGTCGATCCCGGCCGACCGCATGCAGGCTTTCGACGGCGTGACCACGACGCTGGACCTCGAGGCCGGCGTGCTGCCGGTCGCATCCTGGTATCGGCGCTGGGCCGAACAGGGCCGCGTGCTCAACTATGGCGCCGCCACCAACTGGGCTTTCGCGCGCATCGGCGCCATGACCGGCTCCAACGCGGAGTCCTCGCTGGAAGCCTTCGGCAATGCCATGCGCGATCGCCGCTGGATCGACAATGTCGCGAGCGATGCGGAGGTCGCCGGCATCCTCGATCGCCTGCAGAACGGGTTGAACGAAGGCGGCATCGGCATCGGCATTCTCAACGCCTACGCCCCCGGCGCCGGGGTGCAGGAGCTGACCGCGGTCTGCCAGCTCGCGAAAGCGCACAACGTGCCGACTTTCACCCATGTCGCCTACATGTCCCGCATCGATCCCGAAAGCGCGGCGGAGGCCTATATCCGCCTGATCGGCTATGCCGGTGCCACCGGCGCGCACATGCACATCTGCCACTTCAATTCGTCGAGCAAGACCGACACCGAGCGCTGCGCCGCGCTGATAAAGAAGGCGCAGGAGCAGGGCCTGCCGATCACGGTCGAGGCCTACCCCTACGGTACCGGCTCGACCGTGCTGGCGGCCGCCTTCTTCTCCGATCCGAAATTCGAGGAGCGCAACGGTATCGGTTACGACTCGGTGCAGCGCGTCACCGACGGCCACCGCTTCCGCGATCGCGAGGAGCTTCTGAAAGCCCAGGCCGAGGAGCCCTCGACGCTGGTGCTGTGGCATGTGCTCGACATCGAGAACAACGCGCATCATCGCGACCTCCTGGACATGTCCGTGCTCTATCCCGGCGGCGCCATTGCCTCCGACGCGATGCCCTGGACACTGCCGGGCGGGTCCGTCTACACCGGCGACGCCTGGCCGCTGCCTGATGATGCCACCTCGCATCCGCGCTCGGCCGGCTGCTTCACCCGCTTCATCCGCGAATGGGTGCGCGAGCGCCGCAAGATCTCGCTCTCCGAAGGTATCCGCAAATGCGCGCTGATCCCGGCGGAGATTCTTTCGGAGAGCACGCCCGCGATGCGCAGCAAGGGCCGGCTCGCAGCGGGCGCCGATGCCGACATCGTGGCGTTCGATTTCGAGACCATCTCCGACCGCGCCACCTTTACCCAGATGAACCGTCCGTCCGAGGGCGTGAAGCATCTTGTCGTCAGCGGCGAGCTGCTGATCAAGGACGGCGTGATGGACGTGGCAGCGCGGCCAGGCAAGCCGGTGCGCCGGCCCGTCGTCGGAGCCTGACGCACGTGCCCGTCCCGATCCTGCTGGTCGCGGGCTTCCTCGGGGCGGGCAAGACCACGGTCGTCAATCATCTGCTGGCGCATGCGCAAGGACGGCGCATCGCCGCCATGGTCAACGATTTCGGCGCCATCAACATCGATGCCGAGCTGATCGCAGGCGCCAGGGACGGCGTGGTGAGCCTTGCCAACGGCTGCATCTGCTGCACGCTCGAAGGCGATCTGCTGCGCACGCTGGCCACGCTGCTGCGACGCGATCCGAAGCCCGAGTATATCGTGATCGAGACGAGCGGCATCGCCGACCCCGCCGACATCGTCCGCAATTTGATGGACCCCGTCATCTTCCGCGAAGCGCCGCTGGAGACGGTTCTGTGCGTGGTCGACGCCACGCAGCCGCTGGCGAAACTCGATGACGCGCTCTTGAAGTCCCAGCTGCGCGCCGCCGACATCGTGGCGCTGAGCAAGGTGGACCTGGTGGACGAAGTCGCGCGGGCAAAGCTGCACGACGCCGTTCGCGCGCTGCGCCCAGCCGCCGTGGTTGTCGATGCCATCAACGGCGACGTCCCGACCGCGCTGCTATTCCCCGCCGATCTGGACCACGTCCCGCGCGAGGTCAGTCCGCGGCGCCCGGCAGAAGACCGCTTCGAAACGCTGAGCTCGACCTCCGACCGCCCGCTCTCGCTGCCAAAGCTGCAAGCCGCGATCGCCCGTCTCGCGCCAAAGCTCGCGCGGGCGAAGGGGCTGTTCGAGACGGTCGAGCAGCCGGGACGGCAGATGGTGTTTCAACTCGCTGGTGGGCGGGCGACATTGGTGCCGGGTGGGGCGCTGGTGGAGGGCGTGCCAAGGGTGCGGATGGTGTTCATCGCAGAGATCGGCGTGCTCTCGCGCGAGGAGATCGAAGTGGTCATGCAGGGATGCGTGCAAGCTGAGAAGTAGGGTGCGCTCCGCTCCCGTTCCGCGCCGGCAATCGATCGTGGCGTCCCACATGTGCTGTCCGTCGCGGGAACCTTGAGTCTCACCCGCCGTTATCGGGCGAACCTTTCAAGGAGAACCTGATGAAGAAGCTTGCTCTCGGATGCCTGTCGGCCGCCGCTCTGGTCACCAGCGCCTACGCTGCGACGACGACGATGAGTGCCGCGCCGTCGGAAAGCTGGACCGTCACCAACTACTACAAGCAGTCGGTGTACGATCCCAAGGAGACCAAGATCGGCGATATCGACGATGTGCTGGTCGACAAGGGCGGAAAGATCACCGGGCTCGTGATCGGCGTCGGCGGCTTTCTTGGCGCGGGCGAGAAGGACGTCATCGTTCCCTTCTCTTCCGTGAAGACCACCAAGAAGAACGACAAATGGTGGCTCACGCTCGACGCGACCAAGGACGGCATGAAGGACGCGCCGGGCTTCAAATACGACAAGGCCAGCACGACCTGGGTGCCCGACAAGTAGTCCTGAGCAGGGCCGCGCGCGTCCACCCGGCCGCTCCCGAGTTTCTGCCGTTATTTTCACGCGCGCCGCGAGCGGCCTTGGACGCCTCGCGGTGCTCCCATCATGGATTGGATCAGACCTATGCGTGATCTCGCATTGACGCTTCTCATCGTCCTTGCGCCGCTGTCCGGCGTCCTTGCCCAGGGTCATATGGGCACACCAGAGGAGCAACGTGCGTGCTCGCCCGACGCCTCCCATTTCTGCCGGTCGGTGCTCGGCAACGACATGGCGGTCCAACAGTGCCTCCAGCAGCACCGCACCCGGCTGTCGAAGGCCTGCGGCAAGGTGTTCGAGAGCCACGGGATGTAAGGCCGCAAGCTCGTCGAACCGGCCCGTCTGACGCGCCGTGGAGGATCAAGCCGCCGACAGCCGTACGCGAAACTTGCTGCCGGTCGCCTCCGCATAGCGCAGCAGCGTTTTCGTGCTCGGCGGCGTTTGCCCGCTTTCAAGCCGCGCGATCGCGGACTGGCTGGTGCCCATCCGCTCGGCACATTTGAATTGGCGACGCCGTCAACGATACGACGGGAGAGGTCCTGCCACCAGCTGGTCTCTATCTCGCTTGTATTCGAGCAACTGCGACACCGCATCGTAGGAATGATATCTCGCGTAGACGCTCTTTGCATTCCTTTCGCGCAGGTCGGCCAGGGCTTCGGCCCAGTAGGCGATCATTGCGCGGCGAACTCCGTGCCTCGCCAAGAACCCTTCCGCTCTTGCAAAACTCTCCTCGAAGCTCACGCTGACGGCTCGTTCAGCCGTTCTGTATTCGGCCTCTCGAACATCCCCGCCATGTTGACCGAGCCACATAATTGTTTTTGGGTACTCCAAGATGAGCCGATCGAGTATGAGGTAGTGCGAGAACTTCCCGTCTATCGAGGTTCGAGTGCTAAACGCGACTTCGTGAGGTCCAATGTTGAGCGTGAACCAGCGCCCGCCCTTTGTCTGCGGGAGAACGCTTAAGGTCCACGCGCCTTGGATGTCGAGGTTGCCGTATAAGCCCGATAGCTGGAACAAACTGAAGAGAAACAAGCGGACCTCAGGATTTTTGAAGAGTTGATCCGCCTTCTCGGGATCAACGCGAAGCGGGGCACTGATGGAGCGTAGTCGCTCTCTCGCCTCATGCGGGCCCACGCTGAAGAGCTCTCGCGTGCCTTCGACTTCCACGTTGCGGTCACGAAAGTGCCGATGAAGAGCGCTCTCAACCGCAATGCTATCGGTGACATGAACGAAGTCGGACAGCTCCCAAGGGCCGTGAGGAGCGTATGCTTCCCCGCCATTTATCCCGCGAAGTCTCTCGCTAATGGGCCTCTCCGTACGGCCGATCTTTATGAAGTCGCTATTCGGCGAAACAAGAATATATACAAATCCCTGCGGCATTGAGCGCTCCGAGCCGATTGCGCCTGTTTGGTGAGTGCGCCATCAGACACAACTTTCTGATACGACTCAAGATTGCCTCCGCATAGCGCAGCAGTGTCTTCGTGCTCGGCAGCGTTTGCCCGCTTTCAAGCCGCGCGATCGCGGACTGGCTGGTGCCCATCCGCTCGGCAAGTTCAGCTTGCCACAGACCCGCGCACAGGCGAGCCCGCAGCAGCTCGGCGGCTATCTCGAACTCCGGTGCGAGCGCGTCGTACTCCGCCCTGACTTTCGGATTGGCCAGCAGACGTGCTTTGAGCTTTTCGAACGGGATCGTCATGTGACCTCTTCGGGGGCTGCTCAGGCTTACCGCCCTCCTACAACTCCAAAAGATCGTGCAGCACAACGTCGACGTAGCGTTTGAGCTGCTCGCAGGCCTTTTTCCCGCGTTCCTGATGGGCCGAAAGTGACCCGCGATCATAGGTCGACCTCGTCATCGAGGCGATCATCTCGTCTATAGTGCTTGCAGCATCTTCGGGGACCGTACTCTCGGTCATGCTGCGCTCGCGCGCCTTGAAAATGAAGCGGACCTTTTGCTTCATTGTGTATTTCTTCTGGTCCCGATCGAGCTTCACACCGGCCTTATCCATGTCAGGCGCCGGCGCGAAGTGGTCCAGCACTTCGCGTAAAGACTCACGAAGTTCATGCGCCGGACCGCGGAATGATACCCGCCTAGGGTCCGCCATATCGAGGAGAGCTTGCTGGTAGGAGAGCGCAGCGGTCGGGACGAGCCCGTTTAGCATTTTCAGTATCTGTTGATCGGTCTCGCTCGAACTGACAGCGCTGCTCGGCCCGCGCGACTGGACCTCAAGTTGGCTCGTCACTTTCGGGATGAGCTTTCGGATCGATTTCACATGCTTCTTGTAAGAGGCGGTGGCGTTGCGACCTTCGGCGAGCACGATCAACGCCTCGAAGTCGATCGAAAGCGGCTCGGCCAAGTCGGTGAGCTGAAGCTGTTGCAATGAGTGCCGGATGCCGCGAAAGTAAATCTGTGCTAGCTCGCGAGTCTCGTCGCGCAGAGTCTGCGAGTTGACATTCACTGCGGTATTGCGGTTGAGACGATCGGAATAGGCGCTGAACGCGTCGCAGAGTTCGCGCCACTGTTGCGCGACCCCGGCGTTCATTTCCGCGCCTTCCTTTTTGTACCTTTCTTCGCAGTCTTCCTCGCGCCGAGTCGGCGTACGGGCCGCGCGGCCGCGCCGCCATCCTCCTTCCCGAGCTTGTGTGCGACGAGATTGTGCCCAACTGGATTGAGACGGTACTTGCCTCCGCTCAACGCGTCCAGGTAACCGGCATTCTTTGTGTTCACGAGTGTCATACTCGGCCGCGCGGTCGGGAGTGGGAAGTTTGCTTGATTGAAATACGGTTTGACGTCGTCAGCCGTGATGAAATCGCGGCGCTCTCCTGGAGGTGCGACGTTTGCGAGATAGTAGGCCATTACCGCGACCATCTGGTTCACGCTCGTGGGTTTTTTTATCTCTCTGAGTGTGCGGATGTCGGTTGGCGTACCCGCAGGCGGCATAGGTGGCGGGGGCGACATTTGATGCTGCGGCGGCAGTGCATGAGCGCCTTCCCCACCAGTTGGCGCTAAACGCGGCACAGCCGATCCCGGCATGCTGATATTCAGTGCCTTGAATACGAACTGCAGAACGTTAATGCGGGTATCGGAGTCCAAGGGCTTCAGTACTTCCAAGAGCTTGCCGATGGCCTCGACGCCATGATCCCCCTGTTGATCGGTCAAAATAACCCTCCAAACAATCTGTTAAATGAGCCAAAATAGCAGGCGGGAAACGGCCCAGGGCGATCGACTCCATTTGGACATTGCCAGGAGATTGCAGGTCTCTCAACTAGTGGAAACGCGGCGCGTCTTAGGTTGTGCTCCTATCAGCGTCTTTCCCGATCGGGCTCTGCTTGTCCGTTGCAGAGATCGCCAACTTGGAGCGAGCTGTGCCCAACGTTGCCACCCGTTGGAAGCCAGAAATAAATTCGGATCAGATGATGCCCGCGCCAAGTTAGTATTAAGTCGATCGAGGGCTTGTTGCTATAGATCTACCTATAGTTTAGATTCTAAGAAGTGACTCTGCAAGAGGCCGCGCGGTGTAACGCCCTCGGTGTACGTTGTACGAAATGCCGCATACTCAACTGATTTGCCCGTCGAGGCTGGGCAAGAAACTGCCCCTTAGCCTAACGAGGGTTGGGTTAGCCGGATTGAGAGGCGGAGGCTGATCTGCGTCCGGAATAACACCAGGAGGCGCTGTAGGACGTCCATGACGGCGGCAAAGGGGCGTTTGCGCGACGAGAGTGCCTTTGCCAC
>Ga0209062_1006513_pt1 | contig 10625 bp, 11 predicted proteins | sample Coa_R2_2_FD_187158 | JGI IMG/M metagenome (GOLD analysis project Ga0209062, IMG submission 187158) | Surface soil microbial communities from Centralia Pennsylvania, which are recovering from an underground coalmine fire - Coalmine... | ecosystem: Environmental > Terrestrial > Soil > Unclassified...
TGGCGCAGGAAAATGATGGCGCACAGCTTTAAATACACGGAATGTTTAAATGCACGGAACGTTTAAATGCACCGCACGCCAGCAAGCCTTGCAGGCGCACAGAGCTAAAAAAGACAGACACTCGAAATTTCCGCGATGACAGCTCGGCCAGGGCCGAGCGTAATTTCTTTGTGTCAAATTCCGGCGGGCTGGAACTGCCGCCGTTCGCACGGGCGGCCAGCTAGCTCTTCAAGCCTTGCACCCTGGAGAACGCAGCTTCGAGCGGCTTGAACGCCTCCTTGGCAAGATTTGAATAGAGTTCACCAAGTTTCGTTGCTTCTGCTACAAAGCCTGCGTACGAGCTCTTCCAGTAGTCCGATTGAATCTGGATGGCGCTTTCATACGACTTGGCTCCAAGCAATTTCTCCACGAACGCAGAGTTATTCTCAAAGGACTTCTTGGAGTAGTCGGCAGCCTCTGTTGCAATCGCCTGCAGCGTCTTGGTGAAATTCGTCGTTGCCGCGGCCGCCGCGTCGAATTGTTCCCTGCCGAACTTTTGGATGTCTTCAAACTCATTGGCCATTTGTGTCACTTCCATATCGATGCTGATGATCGGCTTTCGCTCCCCATAGCCGCTGAGTCCGCGAGTTTGGTTGGCGTGCCAATATCTTGAATAGTGCATCGCACAAATCACGTCAAGGTGATTGTGCGATGCAATATAATACAGCTCAAGACGGCTAGTCCCGCCTGGAACCGAAACCTTAACTAACCGGTAACCGCATCCAGCTAGCGTTTCCGAGAGGATTTCGGGTGGATCAGGATCCCGGCCCGCGGGCCGGGAGTGGGGATGAATAGAAATGGTGCAATTTGGCGCGACGTTTTGCCGCAAAAAAATGGCTGCCGCAGGGGCTGGCCTTACCTTGGTAGTCGCCGGACTCATGGTACCGCCGGCCGAGGCGCGCCGCTGGCACATTCACCGCCATGCCTGGGCGCAAGCGCATCATGGAAGCCACAGTCACCGCGAAACCTCGATTCGCTATCACCACCACGCCGCCACAGGCGGGAGCATCTCACATATCGCGGCAATCGTCGTCGATGGCAATTCCGGACAGACCCTTTACGCCCGCAACGAAGACGAGCAGCGCTTTCCGGCTTCAATCACCAAGGTGATGACGCTTTATCTTTTGTTCGAGCAGCTCGAAAAGGGACACCTGCGGCTTGACAGCGATATCCGCATCTCGCCTCACGCGGCCGCACAAAAGCCAACCAAGCTTGGCCTCAGGCCTGGCCAAACGATTTCGGTCGACGATGCGATCAAGGCGGTTGTCACGCGTTCGGCAAATGACATAGCGGTCGCCATCGCCGAAACCGTCGGCGGCGACGAGGCGAACTTTGCTCACCTCATGACCTTGAAAGCCCATGCGCTTGGCATGAGTCATACGCATTTTGCCAATGCTTCGGGCCTGCCTGACCCTGAACAGCTAACGACGGCCCGCGATCTCGCGATTCTGGGGCGCGCGATCCAGGAACGCTTCCCGCACTACTATCACTATTTCTCGACACGAGTGTTTCACTATGGCCGCGAAGCGATCATGAACCACAACCACCTCCTCGGCCGCGTCGAAGGAATGGACGGCATCAAGACCGGCTATACCCGCGCCTCAGGTTTCAATCTTCTGACCTCGGTCAAGCGGGATGGGCACTATATCGTCGCGGTTGTTCTTGGCGGCGCAACCTCCGGTGCCCGCGACCGCTTCATGGCGGATCTGATCGAGGAAGAGATCGGCAAGGGTGCAACGGTGCATACGGCGTCTGCCATCACCGGCTCCAGCGCCAATCCCTTCGCCGAGGCAACGGATGAGGAGACTAGCGCGCTGCGAAGCGCCGCGAAAATCGACGCGAGGCTCGCCTACGCACCAAGCCCAAGGCTGGAGCCTGCTATTGATCCGATTCAGATCGCTTCGCTCAATGCCGAACTTCCTGCTGCCAAGCCGCGCCCGGCCTATGTCTCCGGTGCGCCGCGGCCGGAGGACACTGTCCCGCCGCGCGCTGCCAGCCAAACCAGTTGGAAACAAGCAAGTCTCGACGGCTCCACTACGCGGGGCGTCAATGTGAATAATGCCGCCCAGATCACACCTCCTTCAACCGTACGCCCGCCAGCCCGCCCTACCGCTGCCATCTCACATGGCTCGGATAGAGTTGACGGTTCGAGCGAAAATCAGCTGCAGGACGGGGCCGTTAAGGTTGCAAGCGTCCGCCCGGCGGCGGCACGAAACGGCTGGATGATACAGATCGGCGCTACTCCCGACGTCGGCAAGGCAACCGAGCTCCTCGCTCGCGCCAAATCAGAAAGCCGCAAAACTCTGCTGACCGCGCAAGCTTTCACCGAGAAGGTTCAAAAAGGGTCGGAGACGCTCTACCGGGCGCGCTTCGCAGGCCTTGAAGCGGAGGCAGCAGAACGCACCTGCGCAACACTCAAACGTTCGGGATTTTCCTGTTTCGCAACCAAAAACTAACGCCGCTTGCGCGCCGCCCTGCCCAGCCTTCGCGGCGCGTCCCTTCGGACCTAGTGATGACGACGCATCAGCACATCCTTGGCTTCGTTGACCCGAGCCGCCAGATCCGTAGACCCCCCGTGGTCGGGATGCAATTTCTTCATCAGCGACCGGTGCGACCGGACAACCTCCTCCTCCGACGCGCCCTTCTTAAGTCCCAAAACTTCATACGCCTCATCCTCGGACATCGTGGCGGGACGCCGGCCCGCGCTACGGCGCCCCGCGTTACCCTGACCTTGCGCTGCAGCACGCCATCCGGGAAAGCGGCGGTCGAGATAGGCTTCCATAAGCCGGGCGCCCTCGGGATCGTCCGCACAACAGAGGTCGTAGATGGCTTCGCATTGCGGCCGCGTCATCGTGTCCAGTGACTTGCCTTCGTCGGGACCGGCAAGGACTGTTCCCCTCATTTTGCCCGTGTCATGATCAAGTTCCATCTCAATCATTGCCGAGCGGACGCAGGAAACTTTCCGTTTTGCCGGAGATGGTTTGAATATCCCCAGAATTGATCCGTTACGCATTCCGAGCAGCCAGGCCCCAAGGCCGCCAAAACCTATCGCCATGTCGAGGCGCCCCCGTAACAATAACAGCAATGCCGCAAGAAGCGCCGCGCCACCGCCCCCGCGCCGGATCACGAGCGCGAGCGAGGCCGGATCTGCCTCAGCAAAAGCTCTTAATGCGCGCAGCACAAGGAAGAATAAGAGAACTCCGGCAAGAAGATAGATCATTTCCTGCTCATCTAGCGCATTTGCGACAGAAGGTGGTCCGCCGCGGCAGCGCCTCGCGCACGCGCTTCGAATTCAAGTGCAAGGCGGCCCCCTGCGGCATAAGCGGCAGCGGCCGAAAGCAGCTCGACGAGCCGTTCCGGCGCGGATAAATCAAAGGCGGCATAGGCACCCCCCGTCAGCTGGGCGATCTTCCGGAACGCCTGCTCGGCAATCCTATCGCGTCCCTCCTGGAATAGAAAAGCTTTCACGCCCGCAAGGCCAAGCTCAGCGGCAAGCCCCGCCAGAACGTCGAGCCGCTCTTCCATCGCATCTCCGACAAAGACGAGAGCGCGGACCGGCGTCTTGCGCGTTTCCTCAAGAACGTGGCGCAAAACTCTTTCAATCTGCGTCTCGCCGGCGCCAACAGCGATCTTGCTCATCAAAGCAGCCAAGTTCTGTCCGCCTGCCACGAAGCGCGATGCCTTGCACTCGGAAAATCCCCGGTAATAGACAAGCTGGACATCGAGCCCGCCATGCGCAGCGGCCGTCGAGAACATTCGTCCTTGCACGCTCTGTGCGATGTCCCACGTCGCCTGCCTGCTCATCGTCGCATCAAGAGCAAAAATAAGCCGCCCGCGCCCCGAGTCACCCGCAGCTGGCAGCTTGGCTGCCGCTTCGAGAAAATGATCGATTTCCGACTTGGTGCTGGACTTTGGGACGGCGACCGCGCGCTTGTCCTTTGGCTGGCCCACTTGGCTCCCCGCACGCATGTTTTTAATAAGTTTATAGATCGTGTGCGCAAGGCGCAACGGCAAGCTTTCCATGCCTCCGGCCGGGCGGACGGGCTGGATCAGGCAACTTCATATTTGTCGATCGTCCAAGGCTCAGCTTTGGCTTGCGTCTGCCATTCCTGCCAGGCCGGAAGTGCCATGACCGCGTCCATATAAGCGCGGGTGGCAGCTGCGACCGGCACATCATAAACATGCAGACGGTTGACCACGGGCGCGAACATCGCATCCGCCGCGGAAAAATCCCCAAAGAGGAAGGCGCCCCCCTGCCCGAACGCCCGCCGGGCCTGTTCGAAGGCCTGTTCGAGCCGGGCAACATCAGCGCTTGCATCAGGTGTCAGCTCGCGCCTCTTGACCGCGCGGCGCATATTCATCGGCAGAAGTCCCCGCAAGCCGGCAAATCCCGAATGCATTTCGGCGGCGAGCGCGCGAGCCTGGGCCCTAGCCGCACGCGGCTTTGGCCAGAGCGGCTTTTCTGGATAGGTTTCGGCGAGATATTCGATGATCGCAAGGGAATCCCAAACGGTGATGTCACCGTCATGCAAGACCGGACATTTGCCGGAAGGAGAGACGCGCAGGATTTCGCTGCGCGTATTATCTTGCGCCAAGGGAATCACGGCCTCGCTGAATGGAATGCCGAAGTGGCGCATCAGGATCCACGGCCGGAACGACCAGGAGGAGTAGGTTTTGTTGGCGATGATAAGGGTAAGGGTCATTGGCCGCTCCGGATTTCGAAGTCTTTTTGAAACAGCGATCGATGAAGGATTTGGAGCGAATGATCAATCAAGGTTTTTTGCCCGGCATCGCCTTCCCGGGGAAGCTAGCCATCTGGATCCGTCTCCTCCGGCAGGGTCCGGCTTCATAATGCCAGAAAGGAGACGTGAGGGCCAAATGCGCGTACTTATTGCCCTGTCTCTCGGCGTGATTTTCATGGCGGCGGCAAGTTCCGCACTTGCAAAGCAAAAATTTCAACTGTCCAAATGCACCCATTATTTGGATTGCATGAAGGATGTACGCCCTTATTGCAAGAAAGACGCCGCCAGCGAACCAATAGCACTCCGCGCGGCAGCCTATGCCGCCTGTTTTGCGCGATATGAAAGCACATGCCGGGAAGTGAATTGTGATTAGCTCTCCAAGCGGTGAGCTTTTGCAGCGATCCCCTTCACACGGGAGTGAGCAGACCGGACGCAACGGCGGCAGATATCCCTGCCACTAGAGCGATGATGCAATCCCCAAGGATAATCTTCGGCGTCATAATTTACGTCCTCCCTCGATGAACAGCACGCAGGCACGCCCAAAGAATGGCTGAATCCAGAGCGAGAAGATTGTGACTCCTGCTTTATGCTGGCACCAGGGCGGCAGCCGCATACACGCACTTTACCGCTGCTTCCACCCTTGCTACGAACACCCGGCCAGACGAAAAAGTGTGGGAACGCAATTGGTAAGGCCAAGGCCGCTCTAATGCCCCCTGGCCTGCTGGCCGCGTCTGGCCTTTGCCGGGCTGGCTTTCGCAGCCGCCGCCCGCGCCGCGAGCGCCAGCATGGCCTGCCGCGAGGTCTTGGCAAGGCCGTGCTCTGTCTTATGCCAGTGATAAGGCCGCAGAATGAGGTCGTAGAGCGCGAGCCAAGCCGCAACAGAGGTCAGAAGATAGTAGGGGAGCAGAAGCGGCAAGAACGGCCAAAGACCCGCCAGCTTACGCCGCTTCATCCCGAGCAGCGAAAGCCAAAGGATCGAGCCCGCCCCGAAGAGCGCCGCCGACATCCACAGCACCGTTTCAATCAGCGAGAGGGCCGAGTTCGGCGATGGCATGCCTGTCCGCAGGTCATGGAACGCGAGCCCGGCAAAGAATGGCCAGAGCGGCGGTGCAATGACCAGACCCATCATCATGGAGGCGATCGCAAGGCTCTTTGCCGCGCCAAGCTCCGAAATCAAGCGGGCGGGATCACGGGTCAGTGTTATGAAGGTCTGCATCCACCCCTTCGACCAGCGGCGCCGCTGCGTCAGCCAGGCGTCGAGCCGGGCTGGTGCCTCTTCCTCTGTGCTCGATGGCAGCATGCCGACGCGAAAACCGAGGCGAGCCAGGCGAAGCCCAAGATCGGCATCCTCCGTCACGTTCCAAGCATCCCACCCGCAGACCTCCCGCAAGACAGAGGTACGAAAATGATTCGACGATCCCCCCAGAGGCAGCGGCAGGCCAAGTTCAGAAAGGCCTGGGTTCACGACATCGAACAGAACTGCATATTCAATCGCAAACAGCCGTGTGAGCCAGGAATCCTCGACATTGTCGATCGCAAGCCGTGCCTGAAAACAGGCAAACTCACGCGGAGCGCGCAGGAAACGTTCCGCCGCCTCACGCAATTGGCCGGGGGCTGGAGCATCTTCAGCATCAAAGACGACGAGAAAATCGCCGCGCGCGAGGGGTAAGGCAATGTTCAATGCGCGAGGTTTCGTCCTCGGCCAGCCAACCGGTGCGACGATGATTTCGTAAATGGGAGGCAGGCGCAAGGCCTCGATGGCGCGCCGCGTCGCATGGTCGTCGTGCTCGATCACCAGCTTGATATCGAGCTTGCACCTTGGATAGTCGATCGCGCTGAGCGCGGCGATAAGCTGCGGGACGACGCGCGCTTCCCGATGCAGCGCGACGACAATCGAATAGACGGGCAGCTGCCGGTCCTCGATGCGGAGCCGGTAGGGTTCCTGGCGCGGCGCCGTGCTCGCAGCTCCCGCAAAAAGACGAAGCCAAATCGAAACGAGGAAGAAACAGGTCATCGTCAAAGAAAAAAACGTAAGCGCAGCTAGTGGCGTGATGCTAAATGTAAAGCTGGCGGCGGATATTGCCGCCATGGCAAAGATGCATTGGCGATGGCTCACGCCAGCTTTCGCGGAGAGGCTTGGATCAAGATCAGCAAGGCCGAGGCTTGCTTCCCATAGAATGGTCGATTGAGCCCCTGTGCGCAGCAAGCGGGACAGATGCGAGGGTGTCGTGATTGCGAGCTCCCGAAAAGATTCACCCCGCCGCGCGCGTGCCAAAAGCTCCATCAGCAAGGGGCCGCGCGGTGCGGCAAGCCAGCGGCAGCCGCTGTCCATGTCGAGCGGTGCTAAGCCGCTATGAATAGAATAGGGATAACGCACGCCCGGCCCAAATTTTGCTTCACGATCAATGAACGCCGCACCAAGATGATCCGCGAGACTGCGATAAAAGAACCGCTCTCCAACAGCGCCGTTTGCAAGCAGAGCGGCTTCCGGCGAGACCGATTGCCTTCTCGCCTCCTCGGCCGCTGCATATAAAAGCCTCGGATCAACGCCATAAGCGGCGAGAAAATCGAGCGTGGCAGGCATTTGCGGGAGCTGGTGCCCCCCTGCCTTTTCCACAGGATATGAAAAGGCGGGACGGCGCGCCGCCAGGGTGTTAGCCCCGGCGCGGGCGGTAATAATCCCGCGAGGTTTGTACAAATCCATGATCCAAACGGGCACAAGCCAAGCACAAGCTTGGCCGATCTGGATGAATTTGTCTATTAATATTTGTCAGAAGTTATCAAACGAAGGAGCGGCACCCTCTGCCGCCCGTGGCGCTCACCGATGCCGTGTCACGGCAATCGACTGGAGTGATCTTGTCTTCGTTTTGCGGCGCTGCCAAAGGCCGGGAATCATGCTGGAAAAGAGGCCTGACACATAACCAATTTGCAGGCAGGTAGTGAGAAACGCGAATTTGAGAAGGGCATACAATGGCCCCGGCGCGTAACCGCAACTGGCAATGGTGGCGGCCGCGATCCCCAGAATAACCGGAATGAGAATCCAGATCTTGAAAAATCGCGCCAAAATTGTCCCAAGGAAGAAAATCCATATCGAAAGGACAGTCACGCGACATCTCCCCTTTCCATGAACTGCTCAGCAGCGGCTAAGCTTAGGTCTGCCACAGTTTACACTGTTTGTGCCTCAAGGCGCCCCATTGCCCATGAGCGTGTGAGTGTCTCTTTCCCGCCAAGCTAATCTTGGAAAATAAATACTTTTGAACGTCAAATGGTTCAACTCTATTGAATATTTTTTCACGCAGGCGATAGATCGTGAACACGCGGAAGCCTATTGTGGCGTTGCGTGGGAGGACTATTTGCGCAGAAAGGTGAGATAAACTGGCCGCCGGCCCGCGCGAAGCGCTTTCGCCTCATATCTTGTGCCCGTCCAGCCCGCCCAAGGCGTCTGCCAATCCAGATTGCTGGCCGCCGCCCAGACAAAATCGGGCGAGCGTATGACATTAGCCAGGGTCCAGCCCGCATTGCTGTCAACATCAGTTGCAAAGCGAAGCTCAGCGCCTGGACGCATCACCCGGGCAAGGCGCGCCAGCATCTCACTGGAAAGAAACCGCCGCCCATGATGACGCCTCTTTGGCCAGGGATCTGGGTAAAGGAGGTAGACGCCATCCAGGACGCCTGGCGGCAGCGCCTCAATCACTACCCTGGCATCGCAATTATAGAGGCGCACATTGCGTAAGGATTTTGCTTCGATGAGTGCCAATGCCTTGGCAATGCCGTTCAAAAAAGCCTCGCAACCGATATATCCGGTTTCTGGGTGCGCAAAAGCCTCGGCCGCGAGATGCTCGCCGCCGCCAAAGCCGATTTCGAGCCACAGCGCAGATGGCCCCTCGGGAAACAGAAAATCTATGCCGGAAGACAGCTTTGCCGCATCAAAGGCAAGGTGCGGCAAAGCTGCTTCCAGAAGCGAAGCTTGATGGCCGCGCAGCTTCTTGCCCCGCCGCCGGCCGTGGAGACGCGGAAGACCGCTCGGGTTTGCTTGCGCGGCGTGACCGCCAGGCCCAGCCGCTACCGTCAGCACTTTCCCGATTTGGTCTGCGGCAAGATCTTTGCAGCTCATGTCACGCGGCGCGAGCGCACTATCACAGCGAAATCAGCTAAGGTGTGTCCTCAACTTCTCGGCCAGATCCATCTTTTCCCAAGAGAAGCCGCCATCGGCCTCGGGTGCCCGGCCGAAATGACCATAGGCTGCAGTCCGGGCGTAGATTGGAAGGTTAAGCTGAAGATGCTCCCTGATGCCGCGCGGCGAAAGGCGCATCACCTCGGAGAGGGCCGTCTCAAGCTTTCCTTCAGGGATCTGCCCTGTGCCATGAGTGTCAACATAAATGGATAACGGTTCGGCAACACCAATTGCATAGGAGAGCTGGATTGTGCAGCGGTCGGCAAGTCCGGCGGCAACGACGTTTTTTGCGAGGTAGCGTGCGGCGTAAGCAGCGGAGCGATCGACTTTCGTTGGGTCTTTGCCGGAAAACGCCCCGCCGCCGTGCGGTGCCGCCCCGCCATAGGTGTCGACGATGATCTTGCGGCCGGTCAATCCGCAATCGCCATCGGGGCCGCCGATCACGAATTTGCCGGTCGGATTGACGTGCCAGACCGTTTCGGGGGTGATCCAGCCCTCGGGCAAAGTTTTCCGGATATAAGGCTCCACGATGCTCCGCACATCGAGAGAGCTGAGATTCTCATCAAGATGCTGGGTCGACAAAACGATTTGAGTGACCCCGACCGGCTTGCCTTGCACATATCTGACAGTGACCTGGCTTTTGGCATCTGGCCCGAGCTTGGCTGCATCACCCGACCCGGCTTTCCGCTCAAAGGCGAGCTCCTCGAGAATTTTATGCGCATAGTAGATTGGGGCTGGCATGAGTTCAGGCGTCTCGCGGCAGGCGTAGCCGAACATGATCCCCTGATCGCCAGCGCCCTCATCCCTATTGCCGGCAGCGTCGACACCCTGAGCAATGTCGGCCGATTGAGCATGCAACAGAACTTCGACCCTGGCGTTCCGCCAATGGAAGCCCTCCTGCTCATAGCCAATGCTCTTGATTGCACCTCGCGCCACAGCCTCGATCGCGTCCTGGCCAATTGCCGCGCCGCGCACTTCGCCCGCGATAACAACGCGGTTTGTCGTCGCCAGGGTCTCGCACGCAACGCGGGTTTGATAGAGGTCAAGCCCCGCCTTCATGCCCTCCCGGAAGAAAAGATCGACGACCTCGTCGGAAATCCTGTCGCAGACCTTGTCTGGATGGCCTTCCGAAACGGATTCACTTGTAAACAGATAATCTTCGCGAGCCAAGACTGTCTCCAAATAGATAACAAATGCTGTGATAAGGCTTTTGGTATAGTGTCCGGTTTGTCAAGCTGGTCTTAACCGTTGTGTTTGTTAAACCGAACGCAGTCAAGTCATCTAGCTGATCCTTGGCCGGGCAGTTCATCGCCGCCATCGCGCTTTTCATCCTCACCGGCCAGAGAGGAAACGAGATCCACAATTCGCTTGCGGACTTTTGGATCATGGATGCGCGCAAAGGCGAGGTTCAGATGCAGCCCTTCGGGTGTCGAGAGGAAGTCCGCAATATAGCTCGGGTTGGAATCTTCCGAAAAACCCATATGGCCCGGCTCGGGATTTGGCATTCCCTCGAAGGAGGGAGCTCCCTCGAAAAAAAAGGAAGGGGGAACGTCGAGCGTTCTCGAGATCTGCTGCAGCCTGCTTGCGCCGATCCTGTTGGTCCCTTTCTCATATTTCTGGATTTGCTGAAACGTCAGCCCCAACGCATCGCCGAGCTTTTCCTGGCTCAT
>Ga0209062_1006517_pt1 | contig 10617 bp, 7 predicted proteins | sample Coa_R2_2_FD_187158 | JGI IMG/M metagenome (GOLD analysis project Ga0209062, IMG submission 187158) | Surface soil microbial communities from Centralia Pennsylvania, which are recovering from an underground coalmine fire - Coalmine... | ecosystem: Environmental > Terrestrial > Soil > Unclassified ...
TGGGTGGCGGTGGACACGCCGATCTTGCCGCGCCACTTCGGGTCCAGCAGGTCGGGCCAGTCCTTCGGCGCCTCGCTGGCCGGCACGACGTTCGGGTTGTAGGCGGGCGCCACGAACTGCGTAGCATAGTTGAGCGTGGTGCCGTCGTAGGTGACGACGCTCGCATCGGCGACGCCCAGCGACGCCCAGTCGACCCTTTCCAGCGCACCGTTGTTGAAGAGCGTGGCGTAGTGCGCGTCAGTCACGAGCATCAGGTCCCAGGTGGGGGGCTGGCCAGCGCTGATCTCGGTGACGACGCGCGCGGCGTCGCGGGTCATCGAGCCGGACGGCGTGTAGTTGAAGTCGACATTCAGGCCGTACTTGCGGTTGAACGCCTCGACGAGCTGCGCGGCGCCGGTCTTCTCCAGGCTGGAGGGAGTGTATAGCTCGAGCGTGCCCTCCTGGGCGGCGGCTTGTACGACCGCGCTCGGCGGCCCGCCGGTTGGGGCGGCACCCGTGCTGCTCGTCGCGGCCGAAGGCTGGCCCGCGCTCGTGCCGCCCGGCGCGGCGCTCCCGCCGCCGCAGGCGACCAGCAAGCCCACTACGACGACCAGCCCAAGCTTCAGCCGGTATCGCATTCTGCACTCCGCTTCCTCGTGGCGCTCGGGGCGTGCGGGGAGACTGCGGCCGCGTGGCCGCGCAACGTGGTTATAGGAGTGTACCCACGCGCCAGCGAGGCGTCAACGCGCGGTGTCGACCCGGGGTAGTCGTGGCGCCGCGGCGCCCACGGCCGCGGCTAGCGGAAGCCGACCATGCGGCCGTACTTCTCGGTCAGGTCGTCGAGCTGGTCCGCGGCAAACTTGGCGTCGAGGGCGACGTAGTCCTTGCCCTGCGCATAGCGCCACATGGGGGTGCCCTCGATGAACATCGACGTGCCGCCGACGTAGGTGTCCCAGATCGCTTGGCCCTCCGGCGTCGTCATGAAGACGGCCAGGAGCTTCGCGAGGTTGGGGTGCTGAACGCCCTTGAGCAGTCCGACGTCGTAGTTCGTGGCGATGAGCGGCTTGACGGTGTCCACGAACACGAACGGCGCGCCCGTGTTCTTGGCCTCCAAGCTGAAGGTGTCGGGGATGCTCGCGTCGATGGCGATTTCGCCAATGGTGAGGCGGTTGTACAGCTCCGGAGTTTGGCCGAGGATCGGCTGCTGGGCGGCGAGGCTCTCCATGAAGCGGGTGGTGCGCTCGTCACCCCAGGCCTGGGCGAGGCGCGCCCAGTGGTGGGTGGCGGTGGACACGCCGATCTTGCCGCGCCACTTCGGGTCCAGCAGGTCGGGCCAGTCCTTCGGCGCCTCGCTGGCCGGCACGACGTTCGGGTTGTAGGCGGGCGCCACGAAGTCGGAGACGAAGTTGATGGCAGCGCCGTCGTAGGCCAGGATGTCGCGGTTGGCGAGCCCCAGCGCCGTCCAATCTACCGGCTCCAGCACGCCATTCTGGACGAAGGTCGCGTAGTGCGCGTCGGTCAGCATCATCAGGTCCCAGGTGGGGGGCTGGCCGGCGCTGATCTCGGTGATCGCCCGGGACGCATCGCGGGTCATCGAGCTGGAGGCCGTGTACTGAATGGTGGCGTGCAGGCCGTACTTCTGGTTGAACGCCTCTTCGAGCTTCGCCGCGCCCTCTTTACCGAGGTTGGAGCTGGCGTAGATCGCGACGGTGCCCTCCTCGGCCGCGCCTTGCAGCACGGCGCTCGGCGGTTGGCCGGGCGCGGCGCCGCCCGTGCCGCTGGCGGCGGGCGTCCCGGCGGCCGCCGCCGGTCTGCTCGTGTCCGCCGCGGGGGCGCTGGCAGGTCGGCTGGCTGCGCCGCTGCCGCACGCTACGAGGAGTGTTGCCAGGAGCGCCAGGCCGACCGTGCCCCAAATTCCCATCGCTGCACCTCGCGTTCGCTGCGACTTGCGAGCGGCGCGCGACGACGGGCGCCGCCGCGCAGGTTGATACTAGCATGGCACCGCCTGGCGCCCATGTCAACGGACGCTCGAACGAGCGCCCCGCTCGCTCGCAAGACTCCACGGGACGTCCCCGTGGACACGCTCCCCTGCAGCCGGGGCCGCGCTGTGCTATCCTCCCATCACGCCTGGTGCAGTGGTCGGCGCCGGAGCGCCGCGTGTCGGGAGGGAGGGCCCCATGATCGCCGTCGAACCGGTGCTGGATACCTTCGTACAGGACGTGCGCGCCGCGCTCGCGGCCGGCGAGGCGCTGGAGCCGACGGTGCAGCGCATCGCGGTTGCCCTGCCGCCGCTGCTCGCCGATCGCGAGTGGCTGGCCGCCCGCGGGCTGCCACGGGCCGGCGAGCCGCGCTACTACCTGCTGTACGAGGACCCCGACTACGGCTTCGTCGTGACCTACATGCACCACGCCGCCGGCCACCGTGGCTGGATTCACGATCATGGATCGATGTGGACGGTGTACGGCGTCCACGCGGGGCACGAGGCGATCTACCGCTACGAGCGCGTGGACGACGGCAGCCGCGAGGGCTACGCCGAGATTCGGCCGACCGCGCGCCTGGACGCCGGCCCGGGCACGGTAGACTACGTGCTGCCCTACGCGATCCACAATGAGGTGAACGAGAACGACGCGCCATCCTTTGCGATCATCGTGCGCAGCGAGAACGGGGGGCGGGTGCTGCAATCGCGCTTCGATCCCGAGGCGCGCACGGTCTGGCAGGGCCCGGGCCTGCCTGCCACCCCCGAGGGCAACCCCACGTCGCGCCGCGGCGCGCGCCCATCGTAGCCGAGGCGATGCCGAGCGGTGACTGTAAGCGGGAATCGTCGGACATCGAAAGCAGGGCCGAGCCGACAATCGCGTGTCCGCGATGCGGGGCGACAACGCGGACCTTGGTCATTCGGATCCGCGGCCCCAGCCCGCGCTAGCGGTAGAGGCGGTCGATGAAGCCCTCCTGGTCGAGGGCGCGCACGAAGCGATCGTCGAATAGCGACTCGGGCTGCAGATCGCGGGCGCTCGGGTCCCGCTCGGCCACGAAGTCGATCACCGTCTGCAACTGGGCGGCCGTCGGGTAGGGCACGCGCGCGAGATAGCGCTGGCCGAATGCCTCGTAGCCGCTCTCCAGCGCCGCGTCATCCGTGGTATCTGTGTATTTCCCGAGCACCTGCTTGGCGAAGGCCTTGTCCTCCTTGATTCGCGCGATGGCCTCCAGGTAGCCGCGCATGAATCGCATCAGGACGTCCTCGTTTCGCGTCAGGTACTCGCGCTGCACCGCCAGGCCATTCAGCAGGAACTCGACGCCGAGACTAGGCAAGTCGAGCAGCTCGTGCAAGCCCTGCTGGCGGGCGATGATGTCGTAGGGGGGGCCTAGCAGCGTGGCCACGGCGTTGCCTGCCTGAACCGTCGCCAGCCCCTCCACGAGTCCCCCTGTCTGGACGATGCCCACGTCGACTTCCGGTCGCAGGCCGTAATGCGTGAGGGCCGTGCGGGCGCCGAAGTCCGTCACGGTGCCGGCCCGGGTGATTGCGATGGCGTTGCCGCGCAGATCCTCCATGCGCGTGACGGCAGGGATGGCATACAGGCTGAGGGCTAGGACCGGGATGTTGGCCGTGGTGTAGACGAGATCGGCACCCGCGACGCGCGCGTCGGCGACGACCGGGCCTCCGATCTGGGCGATGTCCACGTCTCCCGCCAACATGGCCGCGACGACCTTGGGGCTGCCGCCCGCGATCCGTTCGACCGTCACGTCAAGGCCGTATTTGGCGAAGGTATCGGCCTCGTGGGCCACTTGCAGCGTTAGCTCTGACGCGCTCTCGGAGGTGTAGGCGCTACGCACGGCGACGCGCGGGCGGCCCTCGGCGGCCTCGGACGGGCGTGGCGCTGCTTCGTTCGGGGTGATGCCGCCGGGCAGCGGGCTCGCCGGCGCGGCGGGCGAGGGCGCGCAGGCTGCGCCCAATGTCAGGGCCACCAGCAGCAGCACGCACGATTGCGCGCGTCGTAGCCACCGCATGCCGGCTCTCCCCTTGTCCCTCACCGACCTGGCCCGAGGCCAGAGCCAGTCTCACTGCACGATGCCCGGACTACGGGATTTGCCACGCTGGCCCGCACTATAGCACGGGATCGGACTCGGCGGGCACCCGATCGCGGACGAGTGGCGGCTCGCTACTGCCGCGCGGGGCCGAGTGTCTCGCGGGCGTAGCGGGCGAAGCTATCGTCGACGACGCGCTCGGGCGGCAGCAGGTCCGTGTAGGTAAGCTGGCCCCCCCGCTCGAACCAGGCCTGCTGCTCCATGAGCGTGTCGATCGGCGTCTCCAGGTCGGGGTCGTAGGTGTTCGGGATCTGCGCCCGCAGGAACGCTTCGGGCATGTTGATGTACTTCTGGTAGATGGCGATGTTCTCGGGGCGGAACAAGCGCTCCGGGTCGGCCACGCCCTTCTGGCTCCCCTGGATGTCCCGGATCGCCTTCATCATCGCCACCATGTAGCGCCGCGCCGAGTCGGGCCGCTCCTGGAGCCACTTGCCCGAGGCGATGAGGCTCGTCGTCATGGCGCCGGGGGTCGTCCGCGTGACGAGCGCCGAGGCGATGCCGTCGTTCAGCGAGCGCGACAGGAACGGCTCGATGATCATGGCGCCGTCGATCGAGCCGTTCGCCAGCGCCGGCACCATGTCCGGGAAGGGGATCACTACCCGATCGACGTCCTGAATGCTCATTCCCTCGCGCTCCAGCACCTTGTCGAGCTGCCACGATACCAGCGATCCGCTAGTGTTGACGGCGATGCGCTTGCCGCGTAAGTCGGCCGGCGTGCGAATCTCGCCGCGGTCGGCCGCCTCCTTGCGGATGAGGAGCTGCGTCGAGCCGGTGCCCTGCGGGATGATGTTCATCGGGCCGATGACGCGGATCTCGACGCCCCGCGCGATGGCGTTGAACATGGCCGGGCTGATGCCGCCGTGGGTGACGTCGATCTCGCCGGTGGCAAGCTGCGGGATCACGTCCGCGCCGCCAGCCGTCGGCTCGATCTGCAGGTCGATGCCCTGCTCCTGAAAGAAGCCCTTCTCCACGGCGATCATCACCGGCGCGCTGACGAAGGCCATCGTATCGGCCATCTTCACCACGTCGGGCTCGCGCGGCGCCGCCGGTACGCTCGCCGTCGCCCCGCCCGCCGGGCCAGCCGCGACCGGGGCGGCCGGCGCGGAATCGGCTGCCGGAGCAGCCGCCTGCGCCGCCGCGGGTGCTGCTTCCGGGGCGCTCGCCTTGGCGGCCGGCGCTGTACTCGCGCCGCCCTGGCAGCCTGCCAGCAGGAGGCCGACCATCAGCCAGCCGAGTAGCGTCGGCCCGTATCGTCTGATTCTCATCGCGCGCCCCCTGCTCTCGCTCGGCTCGCGCCGGCGCCGGCCTGCTCCGCCTGTTATCGCCGGGCGCGGCGCCCGACGCAAGGGTCGCCTGCCGCCGCTTATTCGTCGCGGTTACGATGGACGTGGAGCCGCACGGCCCCCCCATTACTCAGCGTAGCGTGCCCAGGCTGCCGCTACAGCTCGGGAGCTACGCCAACTGAGCGGAAGCCGCGACTGTGTGAGTAGGTGCGCGGGGGGCGGGGACAAGCTCCAGCAGGGCGGCTTCGGGGGGCATGCGGAAGCGGAACGGGGTGGGCGAGCCGAGGCCGGCGTGAAAGTGGAAGAGCTGGCCGCCGACGCGGCGCAGGCCGTGGGGCTCGCGGAAGCGCAGGCGCGTGCGGGTGACGAGGGCGGGCAGCCCGGGGATGCGCACTTGGCCGCCGTGCGTATGCCCGGTGAGGACGAGGGCGACGCGGCCGGGTGGCAGGTCGGGCAGCACGTCGGGCGAGTGCGCGAGCAGCAGCGTGCAGGCGTCGGGCGGCACGGCGGCGAGCGCCGCGGCCAGATTGTGGCGGCGGCGGTGCGGGTCCTCGACCCCGGCCAGCCACAGCGTGCTGCCCCGCCAGCATAGCGGCGCCGCGCGGTTGCGCAGCACGCGCATGCCGCGCGCTTCTAGCGCCGCGACGAGCGCCGCGCTGTTTGCACGGGGGCGCGCGCTGGGGTAGTCGTGGTTGCCGAGGACGACCCAGGTGCCGAGCGGCGCCGGGATGGCTGCCAACAGGCCGACGCAACGCGCGATCTGTCGCGTGCCATGCACCAGATCGCCGGTCACGACGACCAGATCGGCGGGCAGCGCCGCGCCGGCGGTCGCGACGTGCCGCGCGCCGCAGTGGGGGGCGCCGACGTGCAGGTCCGACAGGTGCAGCACACGCAGGCCCGCGAACGCGGGCGGCAGCCCCGGCACCAGCACCCGCCGCCGGGCGAGCCGCAGTTGCCGCTGCTCCACGAACCGCGCGTAGCCGGCCAGTCCAATGCCCGCCACGCCGACGACGGCGGCCAGCGCCCGACCTACCCCCCTGGGAGGGAATCTCATGCCGAGCGAACCAGGCTATCGTGACGCTGCAGCTCCCAGAGGCGGAAGTAGAGGCCGCGCTGGGCGAGTAGCTCGGCGTGGTTGCCCTGCTCGACGATGCGGCCCTTGTGCAGGACGATGATGCGGTCGACGTGCTGCACGGTGGCCAGGCGGTGGGCGATGGCCAGCGTGGTCCGGTCGCGCATCACCTCGCGCAGCGCCACGGTGATCAGCGCCTCCGTCTCGGTGTCCACGCTGGAGGTGGCCTCGTCGAGCACCAGAAGGATGCGCGGGTTGTGGGCGATCGCCCGCGCGAAGGCGAGGAGCTGCTTCTGGCCCACCGACAGCCCCCCGCCCCGCTCGCGCACCTCGTGCTGGTAGCCGCCGGGCAGGCGCTCGATGAAGCGGTCGGCGCCCACCCGCCGCGCCGCCGCCCGCACCTCCGCGTCGCCGATCGCCGGGTTCTGCAGGCGAATGTTCTGCTCGACGGTGCCCGCGAACAGGAACGGGTCCTGGAGCACGACGCCCAGGTGGCGACGTAGCTCCCCCTGGTCGAGGTCGCGCACGTCCACGCCGTCCACTAGGATGCGGCCGCGCTGCGGGTCATAGAAGCGCGCGAGCAGGCTGATGAGCGAGGTCTTGCCGGCGCCGGTGGCGCCGACGAAGGCCACGCTCTCGCCGGGCGCGATGCGGAACGTCACGTCCTTCAGCACCCACTCTTCATTTTGATAGGCGAACCAGACGTGGTCGAAGACGACCTCACCGCGCGGAGCCGAGAGGGGAACGGGGGCGGCGGGGTTGCGCACCTCCTCGGGCTGGTCGAGCAGCGCGAAGATGCGCTCGGCCGAGGTCATCGCCTGCTGCATGATGTTGTACTTCTCCGCCATGTCGCGGATCGGCTCGTAGAAGCGCTGGAGGTATTGCAGGAACGCGACGAGCACGCCGATCGTCAGCGCATCTCGAAGCACCTGGCCGCCACCGTACCAGATGATCGCGGCGATCGCGAGCGAGCCGATGACCGTGACGCTGGGATACAGCACCGAGAACAGGAACACCGAGCGCAGGCTGGCGCCCAGATAGTCGGCGTTCAGGGTGTCGAAGCGCTCGAAGCTACGCTGCTCGCGGTTGAAGAGCTGGATGATCGCCATGCCCGAGACGGATTCCTGCACGTAGACGTTCAGCCGCGACAGGCGCGTGCGGATGTCGCGGTAGGCGTCGCGCAGGCGGACCTGCAAGCGGTTGCTGACCACGTAGAGCAGGGGGAGCACGAGGAAGGTGACGAGCGCCAGCCGCCAATCGAGCAGGATCATCACCACGCTGATGCCGATCATCGTGATGACGTCGCCCAAGATGGCGACGACGCCCGAGGTCAGCGCCTCGTTGAGCGCCTCGATGTCGTTCGTCAGGCGGGTCATCAGCGCGCCGACGGGGTTGCGGTCGAAGAAGCGCAGCCCCATGCGCTGGAGATGCGCGAACAGCTCCATACGCAGGTCGTGCATCGCCCGCTGGCCGGTGGCGTTGAGCAGGTAGGTCTGCGAGTAGCGCAGCGCGAACACGCCGAGCAGCGAGCCGACGTAGAGCAGGGTGATAAAGCCGAGCCCGTCAGGGCGACCCGGGGCGATGTACTGGTCGATGGCCACCTTCATGAGGAAGGGGCCTGCCAGCTCGAGCAGGCCGAGCGCCAGCAGCAGCGCGAGCGACAGCGCCATCGTGTGCCGATAGGGCACGAGGTAGCGCAGCAGCCGCCGCGCCAGCCGCGCGTCGTACGCCTTACCGTAGATCTCGTCGTCCGCGAAGCCGTTAGTCATCAGCTATCAGCTATCAGTACCCCATCAGTCGCGTCGGCTGACAGCTGACGGCTGACGGCTGATAGCTCCTCGTCGCCTTCCAGCTCTTGCGCCAGCAGCTGCTGGCGGTAGAGGCGCGTGTACAGCCCGTCACGGGCGAGCAGGTCGTGGTGGCTGCCCTGCTCGGCGATCTGGCCGTCCTCCAGGACCACGATGTGGTCGGCGTGGCGAATCGTGGACAGCCGGTGGGAGATCAGCAGGCAGGTGCGGCTGCGGGTCACGTCCCGCAGCGCCTGCAAGATCGCCTCTTCGGTGGCCACGTCCACGCTGGAGAGGGCGTCGTCGAGGATCAGGATGGGCGGGTTCTTGAGCAGCGCCCGCGCGATCGCCACGCGCTGCTTCTGCCCGCCCGACAGCGTCACGCCGCGCTCGCCCACCGGCGTCTCGATGCCCCGCGGGAAGTCGGCCACGTCGCCGGCCAGGCCGGCGATGCGGATCGCCTCGGCCACCGCCGCGTCGTCGGCCCCCTCGGCGCCCAGCGTCACGTTCGCGCGCAGCGTGTCGGAGAAGAGGAACGTCTCCTGGGGCACGTAGCCCACGGCCGCGCGTAGCTCGGCCAGCCCGCGCTCGCGCACGTCCACCCCGTCCACCAGCACTTGGCCCGCCTGCGGGTCGTAGACGCGCGGGATGAGATGCGCGAGAGTGCTCTTGCCGGCGCCCATCGGCCCGACCAGCGCCACCGTCCGGCCAGCGGGAATGCGCAGCGACAGCTCGCGGAGCACGGCCCGTGCTCCGCTATCCCCCAAGTCGCTTCGCGTCGCCTCCGATCCTGAGGGGGAGCCGAGTGACCCTGGGCCGCTCCCCTCACTATTGGTAGCCCGCAGGGGCGCGCCGTGCGTCGGATAGGCGAATGTCACACTTCGGAACTCGATCTCGCCGCGAATTGGGCCGGTGCTGACCGGCTGCGCCGGGTCGCGGATCGTCGGCTGGGCGTCGAACACTTCCTGCAGCCGCCCCAGCGCCGCCCGCGCCTGCTGGTACAGGTTCGCCACCCACCCGAGCGCGATCATCGGCCAGCTCAGCATGCCCAGGTAGATGCTGAACTGGACGAATTGGCCGACCGTCAATTCGCCCGCCGTGACGAGCTGGCCGCCGAAATAAATCAGCGACGCCACCGCGAGCCCGCTGATGAGCGACATCAGCGGCCACACCAGTCCGGACACGCGGACCTCGGCCAGATTGCGGTCCACGTAGTCCTGGCTGGCGCGGCGCAGCGCCTCGATCTCCGCCTGCTCCTGCGCGTAGGCCTTCACCACGCGGATGCCGGCCAGGTTCTCCTGCACCTGGGTCGAGACCGCGGCAAACTGGTCCTGCACGGCGCGGAAGCGCGCCTCGATGCGGCGCTTCAGCGTGAAGTACAGGATGCCGAGCGATGGCAGGATGAGCGCCGAGAAGAGCGTCAGCTTCGGGCTGATGCTCAGCATCAGCGCCAGACTGGCGCAGAGCAGCACGGCGGTGTTGAAGCTGTGCTGAATGCCGGCGCCCAGCGACTGCCGCACGGCCGACATGTCGTTCGTGAAGCGCGCGACGAGATCGCCCGTGCGCATGCCCTGGAAGAACGTCTGGTCCAGTCGCTCGACGTGCGCGAACAGGTCGTCGCGCATCGCGTACTCTACGCGCCGCGACACCGCATTGATCTGCAGGCGCGACGTAAAGCGGCAGATCCCGTCGCAGAGCGCCAGCCCGACAATCAGTGCGGCGTAGGGGGCGAGCAGTGCGGGAGCCTGCTGTGGCCAGCCGCCGGCCGCCGCCCCGGCGCCGCTCGCGGCCTCGGCTGTGATCGCGTCGATCGCGCGTCGCAGCACGGCCGGGGCCGCCAAGCCTAGCGCGTTGCTGCAGATGACAAACAACAGGCCCAGCAGCAGCCGGGCCCGGTACTTCAGGAGATAGTGCCGGATACTACCACGTGACCTCATTCACCGCCCGGGGGCGCGAGCGCTGCCCCACGGAACTATACCATTCGGGCGCGAGGGTTCCCCGCGGCGCCGGACGGGCGACGGCTGCTCGCACACCCTCGCCCCGCACCGCGGCGGCCCGGCTGAGAACGGCCGCCGCTCGTCAGCGGCGGCCGTGTATTCCGAGCGCCGAATGTGTGATGCCGCTGTAACGCTCGCGCGGCCGGATCGTTTGTATAGTGGGGACTTAATCGCCTGCCGCCGTGCTGGTAACTTGGGAGGCATCCGTGCGTCGCACGTTCGCCGTCGCCGCGCTCCTCGCCGCGGCCCTCGCTGCGCCCGTCCACGCGCAAGACGACCAGGCGAGCTGTGTGGCGCAGATGAGCGCGACGGTGCGGCCGCTGCTCGAGCAGGCGGCGCAGTTCAGCCCGCAGGGCGTGCAAGGGCAGGGCTTTGCCCCCCTCGCCCAGCCGTTTGCCCCCGCCCCTTATGGCGCT